>UMFM01023050.1_pt1 | contig 54021 bp, 49 predicted proteins | sample 1965011 | NCBI WGS metagenome assembly UMFM01 (sample SAMEA4836046, study PRJEB28245) | human gut metagenome | biome: gut microbiome; material: fecal sample | place: Denmark | collected 2008 | reverse complement strand
CCTGCCACTGCCGTTCCAGCCTTGGTTGCAATCTTTGTACTTTCCTTTGCTACTTTCCTGCTGGTATCTTTAGCCATCTTTTTAGATGTTTTCTTTACAGCCTTTCTCCCTGACTTTTTTGCTAATTGTTTACCTTTATTAACTGCTCTCTTTCTTAACCTGCTTCCTACGACTTCTTTTTGAAGTTTTGAAACTTTTGCCTTTTTTCTAATTCGATTACCTTCATTTACAATGCTCTTTAGAGGCTTCATTGCCATTCCTGTAACCTCAAAAGTTTCCTCAATGTTTTCACCACCTTCAATGCTGTTTGTAATCTTTGATTCTGCTACTTTTCTCATTGCCCTTGCACTATTCTTTGTCCTTGTAGACATTGCTTTGTTATCTATTTTTACATTTCGATTTTTATGAATCTTACCCTCTTGCTTCTTGTGTATTTTTGTTTCAACTTCTTTTTCTTTCTTTATTTTCATGTCGTCCTCCTTGATTTTTGCGTAAAAAAACGCCAAGGTTAACTTTTACATTAACTTGGCGTTTGTTTAATCAATTTTTTTCATCTTTTACACTAATTTCTTTTCCATATATCCGCATGTAAATGGAAAGAAATCATACTTTTCTATCCCAGTATGAACAAATCCATACATCTCATACCACTTTCGCAAAACAGCATTTTCTTCCACTATTCCTATGCATATTTTTGAACAATTTAATTCAATGGCTTTTTCAAATGCATGTTTCAAAAGTTGATATCCTATTTTTTGATGCCTGTACTCTGGTAATACACTCAAATTGTTTAGTTCACATTCACCGGCCTCTTTGACAAGTAAAGAATAATATCCAACAATTTGGTTATCTTGAATATAACCATACATTGGTCTATGCTCTCCATTCAAATGCCAATCAATTCTTTTCTCATCTGTGGCAAATGCTGTGAATCTTGGTCCATTTTCTTCAGTAATATTAAATTCTTTAGCAACAGTTTCAAAACTTTCCCTTATAACTTTGACACATTGCACGATATCATTCTGTGTAATTTCTCTAATCATTTTTTATTTTCTCCCATACCTTATTCTAAATAAAGCCTAAATTATTATTGCTTTTCCAATTCATAAAATCGATACATGCATTCTTTCGGGTCGTCATAATCCTTCCACATTTTCTTCTCAATCAAGCGAAAATCTGTCTTGTCTAACAGTTTCCAAGAATTCACATTATCTTCTCGAATTGTAGCAATTATCTTATTTATTGGATATTGTTTAAAGAACCATTCTATATATGCATTCAAGCTTTCCAAAGCGTAACCCTTTCCCCGATATTCATTCCCTAGAAAGTATGTAACACCTGTTTGCTCAAAATCATCGTACCATGAGCATCCAACAGAACCAATAATCTTATTGTCCTCTTTGAGACAAACTGTATAAGCTAAATAATCCTTTTTCGGATTATTCCTTTTATCATATTCAACGGCTTCTTTTATCCAATCTTCAATCCATTCAGAACAGTTACAATCAAATCCTATTGCTTCTAAGCTTCCATCCTGAGCCATTACCGCAAAAATCTTTTCATCTCCATACTGAATAGAGCGTATTACTAATCTATCTGTTTCGATTTTCAATTTAGTTTCTCCCTCCAACGACTTGAAGCTAAAGCGATAAAATAATCTTTTTTATTTCATCAGTCTTTTCAGCTAATTCTTTTGTCCCATCTATCACATAATCAGATGATGGCAAAATATCTTTTAACATTTGAATATAAGCAATTCTAGCGTACCTAAGGTAGATTTCCATTTCTTTTCGAATTTCTTCACCGGTAGCATTTTTCATGTCTCGCAAAACTCTTCTTGCCATTGCAATATCTAATGGAGTATCTATGAATATTGCACAATCAATATAATCTCTCAAAGCTTCATGGCAGTATGCGAAAGGATAATCTAATAACAAATAATCACACTTCGAAGATTTCTCAATTTCGCATATATCTTTTATTAATGGACTTAAATCCCATACATTATAATTTGCTCCTTGCATTACCCAAGAATAGAAATCGTCAACTTCTCCTTCAAATGAATAATCATCAAAATGAAGTGATTTTACATTCTTTATTTGTTGCTTTATTTCATTTACAATTGTTGTTTTACCGCCTGCCGTTACAGCTGCAATTGCGATTATTTTCATTATGCTTTTCTTGCCAACCTTTCCACTTACAAATTCCTATTTTTTGTTTCGATATTCCTTTAATGAATATACATTATTAAATATTTAAATCGGAATTTATTAAATTGATATCCACCAGCACACTCCATATTTATCAATAATAGTAGCACAACATTTACTCCATGGAAGTTCTCCAATAGGTTCGATAATTACTCCCCCATCACTCAAAACTTGAAAAGCATTATAAACTGCTTCTTCAGTTCCCATTTCAAAAACATTAAATGTCATAGTTTCCCATTTATATTTGTGTACTATACTTATACCACACGGATTTTTTGCTTCTGCCAGTGCCAAAAACCCTTCCCCGTTTACAGATAACTCACAGTGTTCATAAGCAGTATTATCCTCGTTTTTAAACTCACGAGTTATTTCTGCACCAAAAGCTTTGCAGTATGTTTCTGCTGCTTCAAAACTATTTTTTACATATACTTGTGCATAATTTTTCATTGTAGCCTCCTTAAATTTCAATTTCTTTATTCCTTTTGCAATCCTATAAGTTAGAATCTGTCATAATATGTACTCTATTCAAATTCACTTCTATGCTCAACTGCATAAGAAATTGTCTGTCCGTCAATCGCACTGGAAACTTTGCGCCAATATACTGCTAATGTCTGATATGCAATTTTTGCCTCAGCATACTGATTTTTACAAATTTCAATAATTCTTTCTGCATCATTCTTGTTATTCTTTTCGGCCTTTGTTAAACCTAGATACTTATCAACATCTAAAATGCAGATTCTGAACTCATCGCTCTCATTACCAATTTTTCTATATAGAAGATCTCTATAGTCCTCCCCTTTTCCCGGAATTGGACAAACGCATTTATAAAATTGACTGTCCTTTAGTTCACAATCATTTCTATCCCATTTTTTTGACAAATGTTCTAATACAAACTTAATTTCTTCCTTTATATTATTTTTGCTATGCGCAACCTGTACACAGGTCCACTTATCTTTTTCAAGTTTAACAAATAAAAGCCAAACTCTATAGTTATTATAATCTTCTGTCACTACAGGTGCTTTCGATTCTTTGCAATAATTAATTTCTAATTGTGGTATGAAGAATTTTTTCAAATCTTTGTAATTCAGTACACGATTTTTTTCATATGGTTCTCTTTTTTGCATACTTATCATTTTCTTCTTTTCCTTAAAATCTCCAATTTATTCAACTCTAAAAACTAAAATTATCAAACCTTTTATCTCCCTCAATTCTACCACACCCACCTTCCCTTATTCAATTACTGCTTTTCTTTCTCCAGCCTTTCCATCTTCTCATACATATTTGTATTGTAAAGCCTGTAAAGTTCGCTGTCTTTTGTTATCACATTGTCAAATGGTACCATTCTGCTACCGCATTTTATCAATCCGCATCCTGACGGTGAATCTATCACATAGTTAAGCTGTTCTTCTGATATTTCAAGCGACTCCACTATCTTTTCAATGTCCTTGCTTGACTGATTTAAAAGCAGTATGAATGCAGAGTTTGAAAGCATTGTTGTGCTTGTCTCACTCATAAGAAGGTCCACTATGTTCTGTGTTATTCCTGTACAAAGTCCTCCCTGCTTTCTTACCTTTTTCCACATCTGGCGGAGATATTCTGCACTGAACGGTGAATTCAGAAGTACATGCACCTCATCAATGTAAAACCATGTTGCTATTCCCCTTTCTCCATTGTAAATTATCTTCTGCTGTATTGTTTCCATCATTACAAGCATTGCAAGTGGGGCAAGGGATTCCCCAAGGTCTCTTATTCCGTACACAATGAATCTGTTGTTTACATTTATGTTTGTCTGGTGATTAAAGATGTTTAGTGCTCCGGTAACAAATATTTCAAGTCCAAGTGCCACGTCTCTTGCTTCCTTGTCTTCCTGTTCAAGAAGTCTGTTGTACAAGTCTTCCATTGTGGGAATGTATTTTTCCCTGCTTCTTGCAATGTCCATGTACAAATCCTTTACGCATCTTGAAATGATTGACCTCTGCTGTGGTGTTATTTCCTTCATTATCTGCTCACAGATGCTTAACATGAACTGGCACTTGTCTCTTACCCAGCCCTTGCTGTCCAATACATCAAGATTCCACACATCCATGTCCATGGGATTAATATAGTTTATTGTGTTTGTTGAAATGTTTATGTAGGTGCCGTTGTATTTTTCAGTGACATCCTCATATTCATTCATTGGGTCCACTGCAATTACATTGTCATCTGTTGAAAGCAAAACCGAACCCATTTCCATCTTTGCCTGAAATGACTTTCCTGCACCTGACACCCCGAATATGAATCCGTTGCCATTTAAGAGTTTCTTTCTGTTGCCCACAATTATGTTTTTTGATATCTGGTTTACGCCATAGTAAATGCCGTTTCTGTCACAAAGTTCCTGCACGTTAAACGGCATCAGCACTGCAAGACTCTGGGTAAGCATTGTTCTCATTGTTTCAATCTGTCTTACTCCTATTGGAAGTGTTGTGTTAACTGCTTCCCTCTGTTTGTACATGCATGTGTCAACAGCACATCCTGCTCCCTTTGCAATGGCGTCCACTGTCTCACAGATGCTTTCAAGTTCATCCCTGTCATCCGCCATGACAATCATTGTTACTGAAACATAGTAAAGGCTTTCGTCATTTTCCCTTACGTTGTTCATTATCTCCTCAATGTCCTTTTTCTTCTGTCTCGTTGCATATGAAATGTCTGATGAAAAGTCATTGTTTCTGTTTCTTGTTCTCTGCTGTTTTATTATGTCTGACTCAATGCCCAGATACTTTTTCTGCAGCATCTTCATTGTCAGGTCTTTTGGCACCGGAACCACATCCACACTTGTAACCGAATGTACCGGCAGAAATGTCAGCTCCGTAAAAAATCTGTCAGAAAGGTATGTGGGATATTTCTTTATGAAAAGAACCCTTCCAACCTTTCCCTCATCCTCAAAGTAGTCAGGATGATATTTTATTCTTGTGTTGCAGATTTCATTTCTAAAGTCTGTTCCGGTAATTCTTCCCTGGCTTATGTCGAAGTTAAATTCATCCTCCCTGCCAAGTCTGTAATAGTCGTGAAGAATCTTTAATCTTTCATTTCCTGTAAGTGGTGTCAGCTTTGAACCAAGTTCGGCAAAACTTCTAAGCATTGATGCCTCAATTGTTGCAAACTGCGCCTTTGCCTCCTCAAAATTCTTTCTCTCAATTGTTATGGTAAGGTATCTTTCCTGCTCGATGCCCTGTCTTCCCTCAAGTATCTTTTCCTCAATGATTCTGTTGTAACTTTCCCTCATCTTATCGAATCCGTCATTTCTGTACTTGAGCATTACCTCATTTCTCAGCACATCCATGTCCTTGTTTTTATTGTTGACTGTTATCTTGAATGTACAGTCAAATGAATTGAGGCACCTGCAGTATCTCTGAAAGAAGCTTTCCTGTTCATCCTCTGAACGAGTGGCATAATTGACATCACTGAATCTGTATGTCTTTGAATACTTTCCATCTGCCACCTCAAATATTCCGCTTTCCGATATCTTTAGTATTTCTATTGTTTCCTGCACCGACTTTGGTGATTTGTAAAGTGGCTCTGATGCCTTCTTTATTTCAGAAAACCTGTCCTTAAATATGTTCATTCATGTTCCTCCGTTTATTTTCCTGTGTTGAATTTTTCTGTATGTTTCTCATTTCCTGTTTTTTTCACTTCTTTTGTTTTCCTTTTGTCTTCCTTTTTTCTCTGCCGTTCCTCTTCCATTCTGATTCTTTTTATGGTTTTCTCACTTTCCTCTGAAATGTACGTAAGCGGTCTGTTCTTAAAAGCAAACCACAGTTTTCTTTTAAACATTTGTGTAAAACTCATTCCCTGATATGAATAAAATCCGTTTAATGCAAGTGGTGCCACCACGGGAATAGCAATGTATGCACTTCCCGTGAGGCCCACATATCTGTATGTAAGAAGAACTATTGCTCCACCGCATGCAACTGATGCAATGGAAAATATCAGCTGTCTTGCAGTAAGTCCCATCACCACTGACTCCTGATATTTTTCTATGTCCTTGTTAATTGATATGTTCATCTGTTCCTCCTGTTTCTATAATCCCAGTGCCTTGCTTGTAAGGCTCTGTGCTCCCTTTACTGCTCCGACTGTCATTGCCACGCTGAATGTAAGTTCACACATGTACATCAGTGCCTTTGTCCAATCTGCATAATCGCTTGTAAATGTTGGCAGTCCTGCATTTAAAAATGCATTGCAGACTATTATTGCAAGTGCCATTGTCACTGCCTCCAGCACTATTGACAGAAAATACTTTGCATAGCTTACTGCCGAATGACTTACCATTCGGTTTCCGCTTACTGTTGAAAACGCAAGTGCACCAAACGGCACCACCACAAGTATTTTTAAGAATCTGAAATACACGGTGTATATGAGTATGAAACCGCAGAAGATGATTACAAGTGCAATGATTACTGCAAGTATCATCATTAAAAGGCTTTCCCCGAATCCAAGGTCCTTTATGATTGTCTGCTGTTCATCTGGTATCTTTAGTTTGGTTGTTGTTCCCTGTGTCATGAGCCCCACCAGATTTCCTGCTGATGTAAAGAATGCCTTCATTATTGTCACGTTGTTTGCAACAAGCCATTCTGCTATTCCTATTCTCATTAACATCCTTAGTATGGTTTCAAATCTTACCTCTTCCTTTACGTCAATGCTCTCCGAACAGAAACCTATTACAAAGAACAGAACCACCAGTGATGAACCAACCGCCACAAATATGGGCTCAAGGTTTGCCACCACTGCCCAGGGGCCTCCGTTCTTGAAGCTTACCGGGGATTGCCCCAGCAGTTCAAAAACAAGAGACACCTTGTCATTCCAGAAATCAACAACCGTCTGCAAAAGATCAAGGATTACACCGCCTAAGCTAAATATGTCCATAATCTCTTACCTCCTTTCGGTAACGCCCCCTCGCTTCGCTCATCGGCAAGTCGGTCGGTGCATTCTAAAACATTCACTTCGTTCATGTTGCACCTCCCTCTAAAATCCCAGAATTCCAAGTACTGATGAAATGCCTGCCATCATTACTCCTGCAACAATTCCCTTAAGGGCTGAGTTCATTGTTGATGAATCCTGTGCCTGATATGCCTGTGCAAACTCCATTACATTCTTTGCAAGAATGATTACGCCGATTGCCCCAATGATTGCAAGCACCAGTGTTTTTAAGTTATCAAGTGGTTTTGTAACTGAACTTGCATCTCCTGCGGCAAGTACGTTATTTACCTGAAATACTGTCATGTACGTTGCCCCAATTAAACAGTTTTTTATATTTCCAATGTTTTTCTTAAATCTCTTCATATCTGATTTTCTCCTTATCTGCTTTGATATTTTTCTAGTTTCTCTTTCATTTCCTCAATGGATGTTTCTGGTTTTAAGTATTCAAGCAAATATTCCAAATCCATTTTTATTGCTAATGCCTTTTTTGCTTCGTACATTTGCTCTGCTGAAAAATCCATTGTGCATAGTCTTGTTGTAAACTCCTCTCTTAAGTCTTCATCTGTTGGTTTTGTCTCCATCTGAAACTCACTCTCCTGTAATGCTGCAATCTCTTGTGGAGTCAAATCAATAATGTTAACTTTTTCTCCTGACTTCTCAACTGCTTTGATTTCTCTTTCACTGTAAATTTTTAATCCATCCTTAATTTTGTTACTTTTCCTAATATTGTGTGTATAAGGCTTTGCCCCTCCATCTTCTGTTTGTTTAAAATTCTTATGATCAAAAGGCCAATATTTTTCATCAAATATGGGATTAAATCCCTTTATGAAAATAAGGCAATTTTTGTTATCCATATTTCTTACTTCATCAGGATTCATAAGGGATCTGCCAAGCACGTCATAGTTTCTTGATGCCGAACCATGTACACCTCTTGTTTCACCTGTTGACCTTTTATCTATAGTGCCTTTACCAAGTAACTCCGATATATATTCGTGCGTTGACTTCTCATTTCCACCAAGATATACAAGGGTGTCACAGTTACCTGTAATTGTTTCCCAGGTTTCTTTAAACAGTGCCTTTATCTGCGCCAAATTCTGAATAATGATGATTGCGCTAATTTTTCTACTTCTCATAGTTGACAGTAACGAGCAAAAGTCATCAGGTAACGCCACATTGGCAAACTCGTCCAACATAAGTGTGACATCAAGTGGAAGTTTTCCTCCAAACTTAAAGTCAGCCTGATAGTAAAGTTCCTGAAATAGCTGTGTATAAAGCATTCCAACCAAAAAGTTGTATGACTTGTCTGAATCGGGTATTACACAAAACAATGCTGTTCTTTTTTTCCTGTTTCGTTTTGTCCCTATTCCCAGTTCTTCAATATGAAGGTCATCCTTTGACAAAATTCTCAATATCTGCGGATTTTCTAATAATGCTAACCGTGAATTTGCTGAAATAATAATTGACCTTACAGTATCTCCTGCACCTCTTACCACTTTCATATACTGCCTATATGCCGGATGATGTTCACCAAGCGGACTTGTATCTACAAGTTTTTTCATTCGGATAGTTAGTTTTGAATCCTTCTTGTCATCAACCTCTGCCTCTGACAGCAACTTTAAAACCGATTGAAAGTTCTTTTGGTTTGGTGGCATCTCAAGCCATACATAATAAAACAACGCCTGAAGTAACATCCCCTCCGCATGTTCCCAAAATGGGTCTGTAGGGGCTGATTCCTTTGGCGTTGTATTACTAATTAAATTTGTGACCAGCTTTATCACATCATTTTCTGTTCTTATATAATTGAATGGATTGTAGCAATCCGACTTAGCCATATCTATCAAGTTAAGTACTTTTACGTTATATCCGTTTTTCTTCAACATCCCACCGGTTGCTCTAAGCAGCTCAGCCTTTGGATCTGTTGCGACAAACGAACCCTTTGGTAACATTTGCATTATGTTTGGTTTTACAATATAAAATGTTTTACCTGCACCTGAACCACCGATTACAAGCATATTGTTGTTTAGCTTTGTAACTTTAGTATCTGTACTCATCCTTATATGTTTGCTAAGTATTCTGTTCTTATCATCAGATTTATCACTTATAGATTTATTTACCTGATCTATGTTTGCGAAGCTTGCAGTACCATACTCTTTTCCATGCATAAAATTTCTTCTGCTTGTAATATACAAAAGTACTGCCATTGCATAAATAAGTGTTCCGACTATCATAGCCTTTAAACTATGTTCAGTCCAATAAATTTTAAATGGATGACCTAATGCATCATTCACCCTATTAAGTAAAGTTATTACATCCATTCCTACTTTCCATACACCACTTATAATGTATGAAATAAATAAGACAAAAAGTTCTCCTGCAATAAGAAAAGGAACTAACATCTTGTTATTTCTTTTTTGCAATAGGCTTGCTTTCCCTTTCCTGATGTTTCTTCACCTTTTCCTTTTTCTGTCTTTCCTTGTTCCTTTGCTTATTGGCTCTCTTTCTTATCTCTTCTCCAACTTTGTCATAATAGTTGTCCCTTAATTCCTCACCACGCATTTTTCCTGCCAGTTTCTTATTTTTATCAAGAAGTTCATATTCCTGATTTTTGTTTAAAAATGTAAGAAATGTCTTTCCTCCATTTATTGTTATTATGTCTTCCTTTTTTATAGTAAGATATTTAACATTTTCTCCAAACGTTCCCGGTACTCTTGTTATGAATAAATCTCTATTTTCACTTTCAACAAGATTCTTTGAAATTGTAATATCTGTTTTTTCAAGGTCATTAATATTCTCGTTATACTTAATATTCTTTTCTGCATTTACAATTTCTTTTTTTCTTTCTGCGGTAACAGATACAGGTGCTTCCGGTAATAATTTTTTCTTCTTAAGATAGTCCATTGTATTCTTGCAGTTTCCATCTCCATTTCTTACATATTCTGCAATATCTTCAAGCTTGCCATTACCTAGTTTTTCTATCAATGCATTTATTCTCGGAGTTGCCTCTACCGGAAAGATGAATTCTTTCATGCCATCACCTTTGTTTATATCCGGCATTTTTGAATACAAAATTCCATATTTTCCTGCCAGTTTTTCAAATTCCTTTACATCTTTTTCTTTTATTTGAAGTACCTGAAGATTACCACTATTTTTAAGCATCTTTTTGAGACTTGTTTTTCCTTGTGTTTTCTCATGATTTAAAAGTCCAACAATGAATATTGTTAAATTTTTTGCCTCTCTTATTGATGAACCTGTTACATCTAATCCTAACTTTATACCATCATATCCAAACCTTAACATTTGTATTGCTTCCATGATTTCATCTGCCATTAACATTTCACCTCTTTCTGATTCATCTTATTAACATTTATAGCAATGTCTATTATCACAGACATTCTACTAGCATCTTTTTTACTATTTATAATAGAATTAAGCTGCTTGTCTGAAAGACCACTTTTGATTGCTCTGTTAATTTGCTTTAACTGTGCAACAGTAAGTTCCCCTGCTGACAATTTTCTTACAAGACTGTCATTGTATTTTTTTGATAAAAATACCTTTTTTAATAATCCAAATTTTTTCTTGGGTACCTCCGTTTTTTCAATTCTTAATCTTTCAGATTTCTTTCTCTCGTTCTGTGCATTCTTATATGCACATTCAAACTCCTGTCCCATCTTTTCCTCCATTCATCCTTTACGACATTATGTCGGGAAGTTATTTTCTTCTACTTTGCGACATCGTGTCGGAAAGTTATTTTTTCCTGCTTTGCGACATCATGTCGTAAAGTTTCTTTCTGTTCTCTGTATCTAATGTCTTTTAAGATTCCGTAAGATATTCTCATATCTTTCTTTAATTTCTTAATTGTTCTGTTACATTCATCAATTAACGATTGATAGTATGCCTCTAACTTTTCCGCTTCCTTATAAGTAAGTTCTTCGCATTTTAAAATTTCTCTTGCATCTTCTACAAGATTATTTTGTTTTTCAAACGTTTTGTCTCCCAGCTTATAAAATGCTGCTGCCTGCTTTTCATTCTTAATCGTTCTTACTGCTTTGAAGATTTCTTCATACTTACTATTTTCCTCTATCAAAATCTTTTTTGCCTTGTTGGTTGTCTGAATCTTAGTCTTTATTAACTCCTGTGCTTTTTCTAAATCCTCCATAGTCTCTATGTCATAATTTGAAAGAAATAAATATTGTTTCTGCAATATATTCAACTTCTTAATGTCATCCTTATATTTATAGTTATTAGAATATGAACGCTTCTTAATCTTTTTTAATTTATAAAGTATGGCAAAATACTGTTTCTGCAATCCTGTAAGTCTTTTCTTTCTAATATGTCCTCTGTAACTTTTAAGCCTTAGTTCTTTTGGCATATCAATATGTTTGTATCCAGCTATACTTTTCTGTGATATTCTTTTTCTGATTATTTCCTCCGAATAGTTCTCTCCCAGAGTTTTAAGCCTTCTAAACCTCTCCATTCCTTTTGGCTTTACAGAAATGTACTTGCCATACTTTATCGTATAATCCTTTTCTTCCATCATCTGTATGAACATGTCAAAGTCTGTTGCCACGATAATACATTCATCAACATCCTTTTTTATCTGCTCATTCCAAACAAACGGACCATTTTTAGAAACATCCCATTCCTTTTCATCATCTTTACCTTTATTTTGTTCTAATGTGTGAAGTCCATATTTCTCACAAATATCATTTACTAACGGCTGAATCTGTCTTTCCCAGTCTCCCTTTTCGTATCTATATTTGTAACCATCTGTAAATCTTACACTGTTCCAGATGATGTGACCATGAATGTGGTCGGTATCATTATGTACTGAATAAACAGCCTCATAATTATCTGCCAAATACCTGTTAACAAACTCTTTTATTATTTCAAATGCTGTCTCAGGATTTGTTTCTCCCTCTTCAAATGAGATAATAAGATGATATGCCTGTCTCTTATCAGTTTTGCCATATATTTCCTTGGTAGTTCGCATACATTCATATGCATTTTCCACCATACAATTAACAGCTCCCACATAAAGTCCATTCATAGTCTTTTCACTTTTTGTAATATAATTTAATCCGGTTTTTAGATGATAAGTTTCCGAATTCATATGTGGATTAATATGAAGAATTTTGCTTATAGCCATTCTGTTTTAAAAGACTTTCTACTTTTTCATTTAAAATTCTCATATATTCCATTAATCTTGCCTTATCAATTTCAGAATACAATTTACTGTTATTGTTTTTTACAACCTGATTAATGTTATGACCTATGTAGTTGATTTCATTTGCCAGCTTATAAATTGCTTTTATAAATTCAGGATCCATATTCTTATCAAGCTTTGCAGCATATCTTACATAAGCCGAAAAATTCATGTTTTTCTTTTTAGCTTCCTTCATAATTTTTCTGCATTCATTTTCTGTAAGACGTACACGCTTTGTAATATCCTTGTTGTTCTTTTTCAATACAATCACCTTCTTCATTTTTTGTATTATTAGCTAGACAGGTAGCGGGTATGTATATTGCAAGATACGCATTTGTAGCTACAAATGCATTCTTGTTAGGAAAAATCCTAAAACCTTTACATCTCGCCTATCGGCTCGGTCCGTGCTCCTGCTTCGCAGGGCCATCCATAGGATGGCTGCACCCTAAAACCTCTATCTGGCTAATTTGTTATTTTTCTCTGTCAGCTGATTTAAATTAGGCTCTTTAAATTTTAAGAATTCCAGACTAACCTCATAATTTACACTTTTGTTAAACTTAACAACTTCCTTCATTTTCATACTGAAAAATTCATCTCTGTTGGGACCTACAATAATGTGGTCCAAAAGTGGAATTCCTATCATGTCACAAGTATCAATCAGTTTTGACGTTGTTTTTATATCTTCTGTTGAAGGAGTTAAAATTCCTGTTGGGTGATTATGCAGAATCATTATGTTTGTTGCATTTGAAAGTATTGCTGATTTTAATATATCCCTTGGAACAGCCAATGACTGATTGACTGTTCCAACACTTACCACATTAAAATTTATTGGTTGCAATTTTGAATTAAAATTAACAACACAAAGCACTTCTCTATCCATATTTCTAATAAAATCACCTACAATTTTTGCTGCCTTTTTAGGCGTATCAAGTTGTTCATCTGATACAAGTGGTGCATCATTTATCAATCTAATAGATACTTTATTCAACTTTGTTTTTTCCATGCTTTATCACCTCAACGCTTATATATACTTCCTCATCTTCTTTTAAGCCTTGTAATGTGTTCTTAATTATTTCAATCACATCTTCAATTTCTTTAACTTCAATTTTTTTGTCCATTTTTCTACCTAGCCTTTCCCTCTTCAATTTCCGGTGTTTTTTCCTTAATGTCATCAGAGATTGTTCTTTCAAATTTGTTTGTTGCAAGTCTTAATGTTCTTGTTTCTTTATCATAGTGGTAAACCTGATTTGACAATCTGTCACTAAGGTCAACCTGATCCATATTGATTTCATAAACCATATCCGCAAGCTCATTGGCATCTCCAAACTTGTCACTAATAGCAATCACCTCGTGCGTAGACGATGGCAATATATAAAGGTCCGAATCAAGCTGCTGTGATAAATCATATAAATTTTCTTCATAAAGCATTGCTGCCGCTCCAAACAATTTTGACTTGTTTGTAATAACATACATTGATTTGTCATCCGGTGTTTCTGTCATCATATTTCTGAACTCTTCATCTTCCGGCATTAACTCACCATCTTCTCCAAAAATAATTTCACTTATAACATCAGCCATATTTCTAACTTCTGATGGAAAAATCCTATTAGTGTTTTCCTTTGCAAGTCCATATAATTCTTCTTCACTTTTTCCAATTTTCTCAGCAAATTCATTAGTCACTATGTTGGTATATAATCCATTACTATCCACTCCTACATTCCATCGATATATAATTGCCAAATCTTCAAATTCCCTATGTGGAACATTTTCAAGAAGTTCTTTGTTCTGCTCTGCATTTACTAATGTAAAAATAATATTTTTATCTACATTATTAAAATCTAATCCATTGTTTAATGGTGACTTTTCAAAGCCTTCAATAGCCTCCTTAAAAGTTTCGCTTAATGCTTCCATAACACCTTCAAAGTCACCTGTTTTTTCATAATTCTCAAAAATGCTCTGTAATGATATTGACGGTGATGCAAAATCATTTCCCGGAAGATTTAACAATGACATCTGATCTACCTGCATGTTAACCTTTGTTACTTCTCTAATAAATATTTCTGCATCCTTGTATTCCTCTCCAAGATAATTTTTAAATTCATTCTGAACTTTCTGTTTGAATTCTTCGTAATTCATCATTTTGTCTTCCTCCTGCTAATATAAATTTTGCAAAAAGAAAAACGCCAATGGACGAACTTAACTCACTAAGTTCATTCTTGGCGTTTCTTAATTTGCTTATTAAATTTTTATGTATCAGTCCTAGGTTTCTGATAGATATATAATATCATGGAGATGGGTAATTACCTAAAAGTAGGAGTGTTAAATTTTGTAGGAAATTACAGTTAGGATGATAAAACAATGATTCATAAGATTTACTATCCTGTTACAAACAATATTATCTAGAAGTTGTCATAATAACTGCTTCTCAATAACAATAATTGGTTCTTCATTTTCACCAATCATCTCAACATATATCTTATTCACCACTGCTATGAATTTGTCATCTACGTTTCTAATATATTCAAAAACTTTATTAAGTTCTTGTGCATCGTCTAACTTGCCAACTGTAATATGTGGTTAATCAATATTGTCAAGCTCTGGAAATATCATTATTGTTTGTAACATGTACCCTTCTACAAATTCCGACTTTTACATTCCTGAAATTTGGATTTTATTGATTTCTTTTCAGCGATAAAATTTACATCTTCAGCGACTACTTTCTTAACCATTCAAGAACTTTTCGTGCAATTTCTGCAGGAGTTCCATTAGTACAATCTAACGTGTCATACTTTGTATCATCCAAAATATCATGGGTTCTGAAATAATTATTATAATCTACTGAACTCTGAATCCAACCGGCATCATCTATGCCTCTTCCTTCAGTCATTCTCTTTCTAATAGTTTCTGGTTCTGCCGTAAGTGCTAAAACTTTTATTTTCGAAAAAAATCTTTTTCCATAAGCGCGAGAAAGCCTATCTAAACCACCAGCCATTGTCCATACTACTGCTTTTTTACTTTGAGAAATATCCTTTGTCAAATAAAAAATCTGCTCTATCAAATTATTTTCTTCTTCATCATTTTGTGGCCAGACAACATTGCGCAGCCAATCTACGTCCAAAATAACATATTGATCTGTTAATTTTTGTAATTCAATTGCTGTAGTTGTTTTTCCAACTCCACTACAACCAGTCAAAAAATATATGGGTAACTTTTCAAACTTCCATTCATAACCACATTTTGGACATTTTATTGTATTTCCATCAACCTCCTTATCCCATTCATGATTTCCACACTTAGAACAAATTTCTAACATTTTATAATCTCCTTTAATTTCTCATAATCATCTTTTCCTGTTGTCCACACAATTGCCGGAATAACTTTTACATTTTTTTGTCTAAACATTTCCAATCGATGTCTTCCATCGCATACATAAAAACCATTATCACTTCTAAACTCAATAATAAGTGGTGGTGGATTCCAATAAGCTGTAGACTCGACCATCTCATCAACTATACTAAAAAAATAATCTATATCATCTTTTTTACTTAAATACTCTGGAGCGCCATCTTTAATATTATTTAACAAAGTAATATCAAACTGAACTATTCCTGTATAGAATCGCTCTTCTATTAACAATCCATCTGCTAACGCAACATTATGTCCATCACAACGAAGGAATTGTTGTATCCATTCCTCTGTTCGATTTCTCTTACAATATTCCATTGCAGTTTCTAAGTTTCCATATTTAATATTTTCTATCATTTTAAAATTTACCTGTCCGTTTAAATTTTATCATCGTCGAGGACACTAAAAATCATCTTAATCCATTTGCAAAAACCCAAGAGTAAAACAAATCTTTAGATGGTTTTTCATATTCATATTCTAATTTTGAACATGTTGTTTCTATAATATTTACTGCTTGTTCAAGTACTTCCTCTATTGTTTTTCCTGCAACATCAATTTCCACTTCATTGATAAGAGGCTTTCTTTTTATATTTTTATCATTCATCTTTTCCTGCAATTCATAATCTATAAGCCCATTATTCGGACGATTCTTCATCTGTTTCTGAATCTGGCTTAAATCACTTGATATAAGCTTTACTATAATATAATCTGTTCCTTTGAAAACAATTGGAATATCTGCTGTTCTTAAATCATCAATATCAGATGCTATTACATTTTTATACCCAAGTTTATGAAAGCATTTTAACATTGCCACCTGATTTTCCCAACAAGTAAGCTCTTCTAGTTCTCCTGTCATTTGCTCCTTACCATCTCGTGAAATAAATTCCGGTATCATATGCTGTTCTACACATGTTGTTTTATAGTGTGCAAGCAATCCATTGCACAAGGTAGTTTTTCCCACTCCACTAGCCCCAGTAACAAATATAAAATCTTTCACTTTATAACCTCCACAATCCAATTTATATATAACTTCATCTATTATATATCCTTTATAAATTACAACTTACGACTATCTAAATATAAATAACCATCCTATAATTCACATTCTAAAATTTCATTTTCCGATTTAAAACCATTCCTTGTATACCAATCAATGGCCTTATCACTTGGCCATACAATAATATTTTCACATCTGTTTTGTTTCAGGTAATTTTTTATGTAAGATAATATTTCTGTTCCTATTCCCTGATTTCTGTACTCTTTTAAAGTGTATACATTTGTCAAATATGCTATATATGATTCTTTTTTATTAGGTTTTGGAACTTTTCTAATCATTGTTACAAACATTGCTGCAATTATCTGTTCATTCTTTTCCATTATAAATATTTTATATACACTCTCTGTTTTTAAAAAATTTACATATTCATCTATGAATTCATAACCATCTATTCCTGTGATATTATCCTCATCATATGTAGCATCATCTTCTTTTTTATGTTCCCATCTCATATGAGCTAACTGTAAGAAATCTTTTTCTTCTGCTAACCTAATCACTTTATCATTTTCTCCTAACTAAAAACAAATTTATTATGCTGATTAGACAATAATCAACGACTACATTCTAATAAGTAGCATTGCTCCTATTTTGAAATAACATCAAAGAAACATATTAACCATTCAATTTCTCACATAATATTTCATACTCAAAATATTTCTCCTGAAACTGTACCTGTTCTTCTATCTGCTCTTTAGAATATAGTTCATCTTCTGGTGCCACAACCCATTTATCTTCAACATCATTTAATCTATGAATTATCGCAATTACTTTCCCTGTAAATTCTTCAACCGGTTTATTTACACCCAATATATAAGCATCCTGTTCTTCTCCATCAGGTGCCATTATTCCTTCGATATATCCATAATTTATCGGATAATAAATATCTTTATGCTTTGGGTGATATGTCCCCATTGGTCTATCAACCGTAACTTTTACAATCTTTCCTAACATATTATTTCTCCAAATAGTATTCGATATTGCAAATACTATGCAATTCTGCTTATTTTTAGATTCACAGCTCTTATTCTTTTATAATATTATCATATACATTTAGCTATTGAAAGAAAAAGCCGGTTTTGAATTCACAAAACCGACTTGCATATAATTCCTATATTAAACAATTTATCGAAATCTCATTTAACTCACTTATTAATTTGTCATCTTGCAATTTCTTTACAATAGGCATAAATATTGCTATTGTTTCTTTTGCTCTTTTTTGTCTTTCTCGTTCTTCCATATACTCTTCCTATCGGTTTTCCATCAGCATATATAATCCACAGATTGCCATCTAATTCCTAACATGTTCCTATATATGCAAGATCAAGTATGTCCTCCCAGCTTCCCACATATTTTCCTGTTCTCAGCTTGGTTTGAGTTTTAGTACCTGCTCATAGTTATCAAATGTTAAATTTGTTAATTCTATCTTCATTTTTTTCTGTTCCTAACAAATATTTTTATTATTTAATATGAATGACTATTTTTAATATTACCATATTTACTTATCAATAACTACAATACATATAATTGTTTAATTATCTATATTGCAGAAAAAGTGTCTTTTGTGTAATTATTCACATCATCTGCCCATCCAACTTGGTCTAGCTGGCACTATGTGTAACCCATTCTTGGAATAATGTATTATACCAACTGTGGTTTCATATTTTTTATTTTTTTGTTTATTTATGTAAAAACCAATAATTTCTTTAAAATCTACCCTTTCTCCATTATCTCTTGCAATTTGACCTGTTCCTGCATATTTTTGAAGTAATTCTTCCATTTTTGCCATTGATAATGTTGTAATGCTTTTACCTTCCTCTTCTTTATAATTCTTATGACCTATTATGTGTTTTCCTTGCTGGTCCTCGTGAATCAATTTTCCTCTTTGCAATAATATTTTTTCTTTTTGTTCAATAAATTTAATATTTTTTATCAATTATGTATCCCTGCCTTTCTTCTTGGATACATAATTATTCTCTACTTTAAATTCATTTTATTTGAAAACACGAAAGCACCCTTGTTTATCATCAATTAAACAGAGTGCTTTCTCTTAGTTTATACTTACTATGTATGATTTATAAATTGAAATCTTCTTTAATTTGTTCTAATGCATATTTTATTGGCATATATTTAGTTCTAACATATTTTGTTGCATAATAATATAGCGTAACAAAGACTATTGGTGCTATTCCCAGTATAACAACACCCCAATCATTCACTTCAACCTTCGTTATTGATAGTACTCCAATAACACATGTTGTAATTAATGCAATTATCGATATTAAAAAGGCTGAAAAATTTAAATCTAATTCCGTTTCTACTTCCATACTATATTGTAAAAACTTGTATTTATCATTTCCTATTTCTTCTCTCAATTTATTTTCATAACATTTTATTATATTTTCTTGATGTTTTAGGTTTCTGCATTTTTTTACTTGCTTTATAATTTTCTTTAATTTTTTGTAATAAACAATATTAATCATAATAACCTCCTATTTTTCATATTAACTTGTTAAATCCATTAATAATAATTTTCCTAACCGTATTCATAGTTACAACTTATCATTTATACGTTACCTCCTTTCTACCATCTTACATAAATAAGATGATATTTTTTTCGTAAAAAAACACTAATATACAAAAAATAATTTTTTTCTACATTTACGATATTTTTTTGCATCTTTTTTAGTAATACTGCACAATCATCTTCCCTACAATCGCAATTCTCCAATCATCCCCTTTTCCATTGTCACAAGTAGACAACATCAGCATCTGCTCCCCATACTTAGGCTTATCCCCCTGTCTCCACAAACTATGCTCTTCCACCTTGTCAACGAACTCATCATACTCCTTCTTATCCCTTGCCATTACAAATTTCCAGTATTCAAACTCATGTATGTTAACACTCATCACTGCAAACACTTCATACTCCCTCTTTTTATCTGTTGTAAAATATATCTTCCTATGCTTATAAAAAAACTCTTTATCCTTATACTGTTCCAATGCTCCAAACATTTTTCCACCGTTTATGTTATGTCCGTAAATAATCAGGTTGTCTGCTTTTTTTACATCACAGTATGCACTTAAATAAGGAGTTCCATAAAAACTGTAATTCCCGTTAAAATCGTGATTCAAATAAAAATCCGGATTTTTCTTTGTCTGCATCACAGGATAACTTATTGTTGTTCCCGGTATTTCCACATATCCTATACAGTCCTTGTTTTTCTTTACAAGACCATTTGCGTCTGACTTCTTTTCTATCACGCTCTCCTGTATCTTCTTAAATTCATTCTCATACTTTCTCTCTGCTCTTTTCTCCTTGAAAAAAGGGACAGCTGCAATCACAGCCATCCCCACTAAAAGAAGTATCAGAGATATTTTAATTATCCTCTTCATCGTCCTTCTCCTTTTTGAAATTGTATTTTGACTTGTCCTTCGCTCTTACGCATGCAAAACATCCAAGTGCAAGTAATAATGAAATAAGTGAAACTGCTATTCCTGCAGTCCTTCCATTAATGCCTGTCTGTGGTGTGTCAGGTACCACAGGGATTCTTTCATCTGTAACTGTAAGTTTCTGAACCTTTCCCGTGTCCTTAATTCTTATTTTTTTATCCTTAGCAACCTTGTAATGCTCTGGCGCGTCCACTTCCTTAAATGTGTAGGTTTCTCCTGCCTTAAATATGTCTTCTATGAATTCTGCTTTCTTTCCGGTTGTAAACTCGTACACCTTTTTTCCCTTACTGTCGTATACCTTATACCTTGCACCGCCAAGCTGTTTTTTGGTGTCTGATGCAATCTTGTTGAATTCAACCTTGATTGTGTCATCAACCATATTTACTTTCTGGATATCTCCATTGTCTGCTACTGCAAACTCAATACTTGTTGCTGTTGCGTATCCGTCTCTTGGTTTTGTTTCTGTTAAAATATAAGTTTTTCCCACGGCATACTTTCCTTCAATCACATGACTTTGTCTTGATGAAACCCATTCATCCATTACCTTTCCTGTATCCTTTTCAGTTACCTGCATGTGGCATCCCGGAAGTTCCTTTCCGTTGGTAATGTCTGTCTTTGAAAATTCAATCTTTGTTGTGTCATCATACATTATCACCTGATTGTCAACATTCTCCGTGAAACTGTCTCCATTCTTAACAAGTACTTTTGTCTTTGCATTTTCATCATCACTTTCCACAAGTTTAAATGTAATGTCATTTGCAGTTGCAAAACCGTCTGCCGGCTTTGTTTCTGTTAATGTGTATTCCCTGTCATGAAGCAATCCGTATATCTTAACTGCATAACCGTCACCGTTTTCTACACGAACGTTATCATATCCCATCTCATCAATCTTTTCATTTAACTTAACTGATGAAATTTCACCTGTTATCCAGCTTACGATTTCATTACCATTTTCATCACTGATTTTTAAATGGCAGTCCTTAATCTCAACTGATGATGCAATCATTTTTTTGCTGATTACTGTTTCAGTCTGGTCTTCCTTAACTACTGCCTTGGCTGATACAACTGCAGTTTCCTGATCCTTGTATTCAAGATGTACCTGATGCTTTTCTCTGTTAATGTAATAACTGTCGCTAACACTTTCTTCAAGAAAATAGTAATCTCCTGAATTTAAGTTGCCTTCCATCTTTCCATAACCTTCATCCATTACAGGTATATCAAAAGGAATCTTTGCCTTTCCTTCCTTGTCTGTTGTTACTGTTGCAATTTTTTCACCTGCAGCAACAATTACATTTCCATTCTTGTCATAAATGTTGTCCCTTGAATAAAATCCAAATCTTGTATTTCCAACAGGCTCGTTCGTCTTTGAATCCTGCTTTTCAAGTGTAATGTCTGTCTTTACCATGTCATTGTGTATGTCAATCTTTCCATCCTTTGAGTTTTCAGAAATGTCAAACACATACTCATCATCCTTGTTATTCCACTTAAAGCTTAAGTTCCAGAATGACTGTTCTGGAAGAACATAACCATAGTTTGTCTTTACTTCTTTTAAGGTGTATTCTCCAAGTGGAACATTAAGTGTCATTGTTCCGTCATCGTTTAACACGTAACCACAGATACCATTGCAATCATTTGTAAACTCTGCCTTTTCACCTGTTGTAATTTTTGCAACAACTGAATCCTTCTTAAACAATACTGTTCCCTGATTATCCTGTGACATGATGTCTTCTCTTGCAGTAAGTTCAAATACAACGCCGTTTAGCAATGTGTCCTTGTAGTTAAATGGATTAAATAAGTCTGATGTTGTTTCATTTTCACCATTCTCTGCATTACTTCCCTTTGTACCATTCTTTTCTGTGTTAACTGAATTATTGATTTCCTCATCTTTATCTGACTTACTTTCTTCTGAATTGCTTTCATCATCTTTCTTGCATAATTCAGGACCACTTTTATTTATTGTAAATTTTCCGTAAGTCACATCATTATAGTACTCACACTCTGCATACAGATATTCCTTACCAAGCTTGTCCACCATTGTCTTGTATGAGTTACTGCTAATCTCAACCATTACCGGCTGTCTGTTCACCCTGTATCCTTCAGGTCCTTCGATTTCATAAACCCTGTATGTGCCGGCTTTCAATTTCTCATAAGTAATGATTTCTCCTGTTTCATCTGTTACAAATCTGTCCACAACCTCTATTGCATTTCCATTGCTGTGTGTCTGTGTCACAAGAGTTTCCTTGCCATCTTTATCAACTTTGTAAATCTGGTATGTTGTTCCAGCCTTTAAAACTGTCTGATTTGTTTTTGAATCCTTCTTTACGATTTTTAGATATGCGTTGAATTCCGGATTGTTTAAAAGATACTTGTATGTCTTTCCGTTTTCCTTCACATTCACGTAAAAGTCAGGACACTTTTCAGTGTTTGCAGCTCCAACAGTCTGATGAACCACATATGTTCCATATGGCATCTTCTTTGACTTTGCATAACCTGTTAAATCTGTTGTAAGAATGTCTCTTTCTGTTGCCTTTGCCTTGTCATATGAACCTGCACTTGCAAGGTAAATCTGAAACTGTGCCTTGTTTTCAGGTACAACAATACCTGCAAGACCATTTCCCATTCCCTTAATAATTGATACGTCACCTTTTACCACGTCATCATCAACCTGTGTTTCTGCCGAATTGTATTCATTTGTAAACTGCTGACCATCCCTTGTGATTGTGTATACCTTGTCATTTTTAAGGTAGCCTTCAGGCGGTGTAATTTCCTTTAAATACATGTTTACACCACATCTGTAATAGTCTGTTTCAAATATACCCTTGGCATTGGTCTTGTATGACTTTACAAGTTTTGTGCATGCTGCATCTGAATATACTCCATACACTGCACCTTCCAATGTTGCATCTCCCTGTGGTGTACTGCCTGTTTCAGAATCCTTTTTCCACACAGTCATTTTTACTTTCTTGTATTTGTCCTTAAGAACAGGCTTGTATGCAAGCTTGTAATTACTGTATGACTCTTCTGCAGTCTCGGGCCACTTTCCATCACTGTTCTTCTTCCATGAATCAGCCTTTGTAAGTGTTACTGTAACCTTGTTTGATGACTGGCTTGTAATCTTGTTTGAACCTGAATCAACAACAAATGAATTTAAGATGTTGTCATTGCCTGATGAGATTTCTTCTATTACGTAATTGTTTGAGATATCATCCATCTGATCATTGATGTCATTCTTTATTAACTTTTCTGCTCCTGCTTTTGACAAATCTGATGCATAATCATATCCCTTATCATCTAATTCGTCCTTAATTTGTTTTTTATCACTTGATGACATATCCTTTAACTCTTCATCTGCTACATAATAATAACTCTTAGAATTTAGTTCGTATGTAAAACGAAATACGATTTTTCCTTTGGAATCTGTTTTTACTTCCTGACTAAATTTGTTAGCATCATCATCTACATCTTCCTTAACAGAATCTCCCCAGCCATTGTACTGATAAGAATATAACTGTTTTATATTCTTTGCTGTAAATCTAAAAGTGACCTGTGGAAGTTCTTTTCCATCTTCATCACACTTTTGTAATGTAATTCTCTGACGGTAGTAATCTTTTTTACTAATAGGTGTATACTTGTATTCTTTTGTATTTCCTACAATTTCCATTAGTTCCTGAACTTCATCACTATCAGTTTTTCCACTATATTTCCATTTTGTAATTGTACACTTAACTACGCTTGTCCCTTCAAAAATATCAGCATAAAGGCTATCATTTGCATAATATTCTGTATTGTTTTTAACTTGTTTAATGATATCCTTTAATCCGGTTTCACTTGTAATGCCTTCTTCAACAGCCCATATAAGACACTGTGCATACACCCATGCCTTGTTTGAACGCGTTTTTGTTTGATCATACCAATATCCTATTTTAGCCTCCAAAGCATTTTTCTTATTAGAACTATCACTTGATATTGTACTGTTGGATGCAATGTAGGTGTATCCGGTATGACATGCCTTTCCTAAATCTAAGCAAAACACATCATTTCCATCCACTAATGTTTTTACCCATGTTCCACTTTCACTTTTTGATCCGATATTTACTGTTCCAAGTTTCCCAAGGGTTACTATACCTGCCTGCTTCTTCTCTCCATTGCCTGCTGCTGCAACATTAATTATAGGAATTGATGTTACTACCGTTGCAATTGCTAATATTGTTGCTGTAATTCTTTTTAATTTACCTAACATTTACTTTCCTCCTGATAAAATAAAAAACGCCAAGACTAAAACTCACATATAATGAGTTCATCTTGGCGTTAATCTATTAATTTGTTTTTTGTCATTCCCGGTTACTGACAATTATATTTTAACATTGATTATCTACTTTACCTAAAAGTCATGCTGTTAAAATTAAATTTATATTTCAGCAGGAGTGTAAAAGCAAAAAATAACTTCACGACATTATGTCGCAAAGTTATTTTTAATTACTTTTTTATTTCCTTATCTAAATCCACTCCACCAAATATTGCTACCCAATATGTGTTTCCACCTTGTTTATAGCAAGCAATGGCACCTGCTCTGTGTTCTTCATCTATGATGTTTCTATAATGTCCCGGACTACTTTTCCATCCTTTCATAGCAGACTTATATGTATAATACCCCATTGCGATATTTTCTGCATTTGCATACATATGATAATGTATATAACCATCGTCTCCCTCATACGGTATTCCATCATCTTTTAGTCCATACTTTTTTTCTAATAACTCTGTCGATGTACTTATGAATTTATTATGACTGAAATCATTAACAAGTTCCTTTGCCCTTGCTTTACATATTTCATATAAAACATCCGACCAAACGATACTTTGTTTTCCAGCACTTTTTCTATATTCATTCTGCAATACAAAAGCCTGTTCTGCTGCATATCTGTCATAATATTTTCCCGGTAATTTAAAGTTGTTATTTATCTTATAAAGTGCCGAATTTGTTTTTATTGTCTTCTTTTTTGACCAGTTACCGTAAACTCTTTCTCCATTTATTTTCCTATAAGCTCGTACTTTAAATTTAAATTTGTCCTTTTCTAATAAATTGGTGAATACATAACTTGTCTTTTTTGTATCTTTAATTTTTCTCCACTTCTTTGATGCAACACCGTAAACATATATCTCATATCCATTTGCATTCTTCACCTTTTTCCATGAAGCTTTAATTCCATATTTGTATTTAATTTTCTTTTTTCTCATATCCTTGGCACTAACTATGCCTTTATAATACTTATAATTAGTTTTTGTTTTTATTGATTTTACTTGTCCCAAAGTATCAGCCTTTACCTGAATATTTGTGCCAATTCCCATCATCAATACAAACATTCCCACAATCATTAGCGTTCTTTTTAATTTTTTTATCATTTGGCAAACCTCCCAAGCTATACTGTCTTTAATTATACTCTACAACTCTTATTAAAGAAAACACAATTTTAAATACTACTATAGTCAATACTAAAAATATCTTTAGCAAACTTCCCAGTACCGCAATTGTCACTCTGCATATAAACATTATAATTGCTATTATGTATTTCACTAAACCTTTTGCTCTATTCATAACCTCACCTCCTCGGTGCATACTGTGGCATATCATTATTTACTTCTGCTGTATAATATCCATTCATTGTTGATGGTGCATTAAACAATGATGCCAGCAAATATTTTTTGATATTTTTCACTTTAGTTGTATTTGATTTAAAGCAACTCATAACATACTCTAAATGTGAAAAATTAAGTTTAAGAAATCTTGATTTTACAACTTCCTTCGGAAACGAATTGCTCGCTATGACAATATAATCATTTGTGCTAACTGTAACTTCTGTCATCATTTCAACTATTCCATCTATAAGTTCTGCATCAAGCGGATAACGTTCTTTTAATGCATCGTATTCAATATTATTTTTTATTAAATCCATATAAAGTTCATATTCAGATTTTTTCTTATCGCATCCCATCCTATCTGCTTTAGACATAGTTATACTAAGCCCTTTTTTATGCGTCCAATTATCTGCACCTGTCATATCTGGCTCTTCGCCTTCTGTTATCGGATAAGATAAGATATTAGTATTAATATTTTTAGTATTATTTATATTAGTATTATTAGGGTCCAATTCTTGAACCTCTTGAATTTCATTTTCTGAACTGCCGGAAGTATAATTATTGAACTCCTTGTAGTTCAATTTCTGAACTTCCTGAGTTTCAATTTTTGAACTTCTTGAAGTATAATTGTTGAACTTCTGTGTATTCTTCGGTGTTTCTGGTATATTTGTATACCTTTCATCCAAAGTTTTTTCTTGTTCTATGCTTTCTTTTTCCACAAGAAAACTTTTAACATACAATATGTTTGGAAGCCCCAAACCTCTTTTCTTTTTTTCAACCAATCCAAAATCTACCAGCTCCTGCAGATATTTCACAGCTGTTGCTCTTGCCATATTCATATCGCTCATAATATCTTTTATTTGATAAATAATATAAACCCTATTTTCTTCATCCAGCCATCCATTTTTCATAGATAAACTCATTCTGTCTAAAAGCAAACCATATAGCATCTTAGCGTCCACTGATAATCCAATGAACGCCTTATCATGTACTAACAATTTAGGTACTTTTATGAAACTATATTGGTCGGCTTGTTTTCCATAATAATATTCAAATGCCATACACTAATCCTTTCCTTTCTTCCATTCCTTTAGCAGTGAATAGATTACTTTCTCCATTTCTTTTTTCGTGTAAGTCGAATCAAAAAATTCAGACAACTTATTTTCTTTAAGCGTCACATTGCATATCTTTTTTTGTACCTTTGCCTTGTCAGCAAAGAGTATTTGACTTACCTCTTCTAATGACAAATTTTTCTGATTTTCTCTAATCATCCGTACATTGTCTTTACTTACCTTTTTACCTTTACAAATGTTTTCATAAATTAATTGTTGATATTCCGTTTTCAAAAATGAAATCTCTACACCTAGTACAAATGTTATTTGTTTATCATCCACCAATTTGCTTAACTCTGGTATTAGTTCCGTAAGTCTTATGTATCTTTGAACCTGTCTGTCTGAAATTCCTGCCAACTGTCCTATCTGTTTTGCCGATGACATTTCATCTGAACTTTTTCCCTGATGTGCTAAGGCTTCCATTTTCATTTTATAAGCTTTTGCTTTTTCACTTGGCAATGTATCTTCTCTTTGAAAGTTTGCATCAACCATAAGTGGTATAGCCTCTTCATGACTTATATCTTTTATAATTGCTGAAACTTTTTCCTTTCCTGCAATTTCACAGGCTCTCTTTCTTCTGTGTCCTGAAATTATTTCATATTCACCATTGCCCAAATGTCTTACCAATAAAGGTGATAATATTCCATTGTTCTCTATTGATTTAGCCAGCTCAAACATTTTTTCGTTATCAACCACACTGAATGGATGATTTTTAAATTGATGTAATTTGTTTATATTTATTTCACTAATCATATCGTTGTTTACACCAAGTAATTCATTATAACTTGTTAATTTAATTTTCTCTCTTGTTGCCATGTTCTAAAACCTCCTCTGTAACTTTCACATAACTTTGTGCTACTTTTCCTTTCGGATTATGTTTAAATATGCTTGTACCTTTAATTGGCGTTTCTGCTGCTCTAACAGACATTGGCACTATGCTCTTAAATATTGGAATATTTGTTGCATATGTTTCATAGATTGCTGTTGAAATGTCCTTTGCGTAATTAGTTCTATAGTCCATCATTGTAAGTAAAATTCCCTCAATCTCTAGTTTGGGATTAATCTGTCTTTTTACTCTTGCGATTGTCTTTATCAATTGTTGTAAACCTTTTACCGGTAGATATGAAACCTGCACTGGTATCAATACTGTATCTGCACAGGCAAGGGCATTAATTGTAATAATTCCAAGACTAGGCATACAGTCAACTAAAATATAATCGTAATCATCTTCTACTTCTCTTATAAACTCTCTCATTAGCAATTCTCTACTCATAACATTTACTAAAGAAACTTCTATTCCTGATAACTCAATATTTGATGGCAATATATCTATTCCTTCTTCGTGCTTAACTATTCCTCTACTAGCTGGCAATTCTTCTTCGTTTACTATATCCATAAGCACATTTGCAAGTGTATAATCTAACTGGTCCGGTTCATTTATACCTACACTAATTGTCAAACTTCCCTGAGGATCCGCATCTATTAAAAGGACCTTCTTCCCTTCTCTTGCTAAACCCACTCCCAAATTTAATGTTGTTGTAGTCTTTCCTACTCCGCCCTTTTGATTTGCTATTGCTATTATTTTACACATTTATTCTCTCTCCTTCGTCTCTAAAACTTTTTAACTTTCTGTTTCCCATACTGCTGTTTTTAAGTCTTTTTTGTTCTGCCATTTTCTTTTCAAAGTTCTCCACTCTCTGCTGCTCTTTTAGGTTCTCGTTTTCCTCTATCTTTAAAAGAATCATTGAAATTACTTTGATCAATTCCATTAATTCATCATTTTTAGGCGTAATTTTATCCAGCCTTTTTAATTCTTCAAATACATATGTAAGTTGCACCTTAAGGGCTCCAAACACACGAATGGAACCCTTTACAACTACTTTATGGTCTGTTGTTTTCTTTATTAAATAATCCTGCTTTGTAAGTCCTGATATGTCTACAAGTCTGTTTAATAACTCTGCTTCTTCATCAGAAACTCTAAATGCAACTACTCTGCTGCGCCATCTTCCTTTGCTATCCAATTTTCTATCAGACATCTCCTAATTCTCCTTTAATTTCATCCAGTTTATTAATCATCTCCAGCTGCTTTGATGGGAACAAATGTGCATAGTGATATGTAATTCTTACACTTTCATGGCCCATTCGTTCTGCAATCTCCAATGCCGAAAATCCCATATTTATAAGAAGTGAAACATGACTGTGTCTTAAATCATGCAATCTGATTTTCGGTACCCCTGACATTTCACTTCCCCTTTCCATTTCATGTTGAAAATATCTTTTTGATAACGGAAATATTCTTTCTTTTCCGTCAGGCTCATACATACTATTAATCAGGTCTTCCATTTCTTCATTTAAAAACTCCGGCATATATATTGTTCTTACACTTTTTGCAGTTTTAGGAGTTAATATTAGCTTTTCACCTCTTACTACCTGATAATTTTTAGTAATGGAAACCGTCTTCTTTTCAAAGTCAAAGTCTTCCGGAGTTAGTGCCAATAATTCTCCAATTCTTAATCCACACCAATAAAGCATTTCAAATCCATAAAATGATAATGGCTTGTCCATCACACATTCAATAAATGCTTTATATTGTTCCTGTGTCCAAAACATTATGTTGCCTCCTCTTTTACTTCCCATACTGCCGGCAATCTTTGCAGGATTGTTTTTCAAATCATAAAATTTTACAGCATGGTTGAATATTGCGCTTAACTGTGCATGTAATGTTGCAAGATATGACTGGGAATATGACTTTCCTTTTTCATCCCTATACTCAATCATTTCTTTCTGCCAATGTCTTACATCCTTTGCAGATATTTCTATCATTTTTCTTTCTCCAAAGAATGGTATGATTTTTGTTTTTACCATTGTTTCCTTGTTTTCCCAGGTTGTCTCCTTAACCCTATGCCTTACATCGGCCTCGTAGATTTCATAAAATTTTGAAAATGTCATATCAAGATTAAAATTTCTTTTAAGCTTTTCAGCAGTTTCCCATTCACTTGCCTCTCTCTTTGTTGCAAATCCACGTTTTGTTGTCTGTTTCTTTACTCCGTAATAATCAACGTAACGAAACTTTACATACCAACTGTTTCTTTTTTCATCTTTGTAAACTGACATTTTTTCCTCCTACTCCTCGTTGTAAATAAGTTTCTTAAAAAAGTACTTTGTATTTACTTTTCCTCGAACTACGATATATCCTTTTTCTTTTAGTTCAGCATTAAGCATTCTTATGATTTCATATGCCTTTCCTTCTGAAATATTTAGCATCTCTGTTACATCCTGAACTTCCATAAACATCTTGTCTGTCATATTTGTAATCTCCTTTCTCTCTTTTGATTAAATTGTTTTTGTTTGACCGTAGTTCTACTTTAGTCCTTTTACTTTCCAAATAGGAGTTAGTAGCACTATACCTTTTCCTTTAATAAACTTCTTCTTTCTCTTGTAACCAACATTAAACAAATTTGTTTTTTTATCAGGCTTAAAGTTCTAATTCCCTTTATTTATCGGCTTTTCAAGTAAAAAAAGAAGAGCTATTTCAACTTATTAGTCAAAATAACTCTTCTTATTCTTAATTTTGTTCTCAAAATGTTCTCATAAGAGACTTATATTCTGTGTTTTCCCTTTATTTATGAGATGTTCGAACATACGTTCCTTTATTCAAACTCTATAGTTCCAGGTGGCTTACTTGTCAAATCGTACATTACTCTATTGACCCCGCGCACCTCGTTTATGATTCTGCTCATTACCTTTGACAATACTTCGTAAGGTATTTCTGCAGCTTCTGCTGTCATGAAATCTACAGTATTTACTGCACGAAGTGCAATGGCGTAATCGTATGTTCTTTCGTCGCCCATTACACCTACGCTACGCATATTTGTAAGTGCTGCAAAATACTGTCCTATTGTTTTATCCAATCCGGCATTTGCAATTTCTTCACGATAAATTGCATCTGCATCCTGTACCATTTTAACTTTTTCGGCTGTTACTTCACCGATGATACGGATTCCAAGTCCCGGACCTGGGAAAGGCTGACGGTATACTAAATATTCAGGTATACCCATTTCTAAGCCGGCTTTTCTTACTTCGTCCTTAAATAAATCACGAAGTGGTTCGATTATTTCCTTAAAATCTACACAGTCAGGTAATCCACCTACGTTGTGATGTGACTTAATTACTGCTGATTCGCCACCTAAACCACTTTCAACAACGTCAGGATAAATTGTTCCCTGTACAAGGAAGTCAACTGCTCCGATTTTCTTTGCTTCTTCTTCAAAAACTCTAATAAATTCTTCACCAATTATTTTACGCTTCTGTTCAGGTTCTTTTACTCCTGCTAACTTGCTGTAGTAACGTTCCTGTGCGTTTACACGGATAAAGTTTAAGTCATATGGACCGTCAGGACCGAATACTGCTTCTACTTCGTCACCTTCGTTTTTACGAAGTAAGCCATGGTCTACGAATACACATGTAAGCTGTTTTCCAATGGCTTTTGAAAGCATTACTGCTGCAACTGATGAATCTACACCACCTGACAATGCACATAAAACCTTACCATCGCCAACTTTTTCACGGATTGCCTTAATTGATTCTTCTACAAATGAATCCATTCTCCAGTCTCCTGAACACTGGCAAACTCCACGAACGAAGTTGTATAACATCTTTGTTCCTTCCTGTGTGTGAAGTACTTCTGGATGGAACTGTATTGCATAAAGTTTCTTTTCTTCGTTTTCTGCTGATGCACAAGGGCAATCCTTTGTGTGTGATGAGATTTCAAATCCCGGTGCCACCTGTGATATATAATCAAAATGACTCATCCAGCAAACTGTTTTTGGTGAAACATCTGCAAAAATCTTTGACTGAGTCTTGTCTATTAATACTTCTGTCTTACCATATTCACGTACATCTGCACGTTCTACTTTTCCGCCTAACACATGCATCATAAGCTGTGCTCCGTAGCAAAGTCCTAACACTGGAACGCCTAATTCAAATAATTCTTTTGAATATGTTGGAGAATCGGCTTCATAACAACTATTTGGTCCACCTGTTAAGATGATACCCTTTGGGTTCATTGCTTTGATTTTTTCAATGTCTGTTTTGTAAGAATATATTTCACAATATACATTACATTCACGAACACGTCTTGCAACCAACTGGTTATACTGACCACCAAAGTCAAGAACGATTACTAATTCTTTCTTCAATGTATTTCCTCCTAAAATGGTGCCTGCACCATACTACTGTAAAAGGTAATTGCTATATAAAATCTAATTACCTGCTAATTTTTAATTCTACCCTATTTTTCTATTTAAAACAAGTACACTGTACTAACTTTTATAATTCCCATAACTTATAACCTGACTGCTCTCTATATACAAAATATTTTTAAACTTATACATCTTTCAGACTCATAATATACTTTCACACGTTCCTAAATTGTAATATCATTTCAAGTACTTATAACGAAGTAAGAGCACCTGCCCTACTTCCTCGTATGACAGATGCTCCCTATTTCAATACCCTAACTTTACAATTTTGTTAACAACCGCAGGTACTTTTTATTAAATGAATCTTCTCGGGAATTTCTTCTGTACACTATTCGTTTCGATCGCATTCCGAATATCTGCATACCTAGTCTATTCCTTACTATTTGTCCTGCTTCGACTTCACTATCTACCTTAACCATAAGATGTTATTCTTCATTGAATTTTCGTTTTGAATAATTCCTATCCTATCCAATTCTTTGTAACAACTCATCCAATAATCACTACTTAAACAATCTTCCGTTGATTGCCATGTTAGCAGATATCACTGGGTAAAACTCCTTTCACCACTAAACTTAGATACTGTTGTTATTAGGTTGACATCTAATAACAAATGGGTTGTTAACTTCTTTGTAGAAGTCTTTTTTAGGTATTTAATACGTTTTTGTTTGTATGTTCAATATAGCACAATTTTCCCTTATTTTAAAGGGGGTTCAAGCACTTTTTTCATCTTTATAAACATTGCATAAATGCCCTTTTATTTAAACATTTTTATGAATCGTTTTTTTATAAAAAATGACTATTGTCTCTCTAACATCTGCTTAACATACTTGCCGGTATAGCTTGTTGGATGTTCTGCAACCTGCTCAGGTGTTCCTGCAACTACAACTGTTCCACCACGGTCACCACCGTCAGGTCCCATATCAATTATATAATCTGCCACTTTTATTACGTCCAGATTATGCTCAATAACCACTACTGTATTACCTTCATCTGTTAATCTGTGAAGAATCTCTACTAATTTATGCACATCAGCAAAATGAAGACCTGTTGTCGGTTCATCCAATACATATATTGTTTTTCCTGTGCTTCTCTTACTTAATTCTGTTGCAAGCTTAATTCTCTGTGCTTCACCACCCGACAATGTTGTTGACGGCTGTCCTAATTTTAAATAACCAAGACCTACATCATACAATGTCTGTACCTTGTTAAGAATTCTAGGCACATTCTTAAAGAAATCCAATGCTTCTTCCACTGTCATTTCAAGAACATCATAAATAGTCTTACCTTTGTAGCGTACTTCCAGTGTTTCCCTATTGTAACGCTTTCCGCCACAAACCTCACATGGAACATATACATCAGGAAGAAAATGCATTTCAACTTTTAAAATTCCGTCACCTGAACACGCTTCACAACGACCGCCTTTTACATTAAAACTAAATCTTCCCTTCTTGTAACCTCTTTCTTTTGCATCGGTTGTTGCCGCAAAAAGGTCCCTTATCATATCGAACATTCCCGTATATGTTGCCGGGTTTGAACGCGGAGTTCTGCCTATTGGTGACTGATCAATATTTATTACCTTATCAAGCTGCTCCATTCCCTCTATCTTCTTGCATTTTCCGGGAATTGTTCTTGCCCTGTTTAATTTTCTTGCAAGACTCTTATATAATATTTCATTAACAAGTGAGCTTTTACCTGAGCCTGAAACACCTGTTACACATGTAAGTACCCCAATTGGCACCTTTACATCAATGTTCTTTAGGTTATTTTCCTTGGCTCCAACTACTTTTAAGAAACCTTTTGGTTTTCTACGTGTTTTTGGAACAGGTATTTTAATCTCTCCACTTAAATATTTTCCTGTAATTGAATTAGGATTTTTCATTATATCCTCTGCAGTTCCTGTAGCAATAACCTGTCCACCGTGTTCTCCTGCTCCCGGACCTATGTCAACCACATAATCTGCTGCACGCATTGTATCCTCATCATGTTCAACTACAATCAAAGTATTTCCCAAATCTCTTAAATGCTTCAACGTTGCAAGAAGCTTATCATTATCATTCTGATGCAATCCAATACTTGGCTCATCCATTATATAAGCTACACCAACCAAGCCTGAACCTATCTGAGTTGCCAAACGTATACGCTGAGCCTCTCCACCTGACAAAGTTCCCGTAGCTCTTGAAAGACTAAGATAATCAAGTCCAACGTCAACTAAGAATTGAAGACGTCCTTTAATTTCTTTCAAAATCTCTTTTCCTATCTTTAGCTGAGTTTCAGTCAATTGCAATTCATCCAAATACTGGCGCAAATCTCTTACAGACATTTCTGTCATTTCATAAATATTCTTATCTCCAATAGTTACAGCCAACGATTCCTTTTTAAGTCTCTGTCCGTGGCATGTTGCACATGGCGTAAATCTCATAAATGTTTCATATTCTGCCTTTGTTGACTCTGCGCTTGTTTCACGATATCGTCTTTCTACATTTTTAATTAATCCTTCAAAAGCAATATCATAAACTCCAATACCTCTTTGCCCCTTGTATCTTACGGCTACTTTTTCACCATTTGTTCCATAAATCAAAATATCATGTATCTCTTTTGGATAATCCTCAAAAGGCGTATCAAGAGAAAAATTGTATTTTAAAGCCAATGCCTGAAGTATCGCATTACTAAAACTCTTTCCGTCATTTGCACTCTGCCACCCCAATACTACAATTGCTCCCTGATTAATGCTTAAACTCTTATCAGGAATAATAAGGTCTTCGTCAAATTCCATCTTGTATCCCAAACCATAACAGTCAGGACAAGCCCCAAAAGGATTATTAAAAGAAAAACTTCTAGGCTGTACTTCGTCAATACTTATTCCACAGTCAGGGCAGGCAAAATTCTGACTAAAAGTCATCTCTTCCCCACCAATAACATCTACTATCATTAGTCCGTTGCCAAGCTTTAAAGCATTTTCAACAGAATCTGTAAGACGCTTTTCAATTCCTTCACGAATGCTAAGTCGGTCTATAATAATTTCGATACTGTGCTTTATGTTTTTTTCTAACTTAATCTCTTCAGTTAGTTCATACATATTGCCATCAACTCTTACTCGCAAATAACCACTTTTCTTAGCACTTTCAAATACTTTTTCGTGACGTCCTTTCTTTCCTCTTACAACAGGTGCCAATATCTGAAACTTAGTACGTTCTTCCAGCATAAGAATACGATCTACCATTTCATCAACTGTCTGTTTCTTTATTTCACGTCCGCATTTTGGACAATGTGGAATACCTGCTCTTGCATAAAGCAATCTCATATAATCGTATATTTCTGTTACTGTTCCAACTGTTGAACGTGGATTCTTGTTTGTTGATTTCTGATCAATTGAAATAGCCGGTGGCAATCCTTCAATACTTTCAACCTGTGGTTTTTCCATCTGCCCTAAGAACTGTCTTGCATAGGAAGATAACGATTCCATATATCTTCTCTGTCCTTCTGCATAAATAGTGTCAAAAGCAAGGGATGACTTACCTGAACCGCTTAAACCTGTTACTACCGTAAATTCATCTCTTGGTATATCAATATCAATATTTTTCAAATTGTGCTCATTTGCACCTTTTATATGAATATATTTTTTATTGTCTTTCATTTTATTTTCCTATCTTTTTCTATCTTTGTTATTTGGTTATTTTATATCTTTTCCAAATAAATTCCGTTATAGATTTTTAGTTATCTTCCTGCAACTTTCTTAATTCCGCCAACTTATCTCGCATTTCAATAGCTGTTTCAAAATCAAGTTCTGCTGCAGCTCTTTCCATTTTCTTCTTAACCTTTTCGATAAGCTTTTTAAGTTCCTTATAATCCATTGATTCAGGATCTTTCTCAACGTCGCTAATCTTTCTGTCCACTTCTTTGGAGATGCTAATAAGGTCTCGAACAGCCTTCTTAATAGTTGTTGGAGTAATACCGTGCTCATTATTGTATTTCTGCTGAATCTCTCTACGTCTGTTAGTTTCCGTTAAAGCTTTATCCATTGAATCAGTAATATTGTCAGCATACATTATTACGTGGCCTTCTGCATTTCTTGCAGCTCGTCCAATAGTCTGAATAAGTGATGTTTCTGAACGTAAAAACCCTTCCTTGTCAGCATCCAATATTGCAACTAAAGCAATTTCCGGTATGTCCAAACCTTCTCTTAAAAGGTTAATACCAACCAAAACATCAAAAACATCCAATCGCATATCTCTGATAATCTGAGTTCTCTCTAACGTATCTATATCTGAATGAAGGTATTTAACCCTAATTCCCACATCGCGCATATAATCTGTCAAATCCTCAGCCATACGCTTAGTCAAAGTTGTTACCAAAACTTTGTTCTTCTTGGCAACTTCCTTGTTAATCTCAGTTATAAGGTCATCAATCTGTCCTTCAACCGGTCTTACTTCAACTTCCGGATCAAGCAATCCTGTAGGTCTTATAATCTGCTCTGCACGGCCTAATTCATGTTCCTGTTCATAAACATTAGGTGTAGCTGACACAAACATCATCTGGTCAATCATGCTTTCAAATTCTTCAAAATTAAGTGGTCTGTTATCCTTAGCCGAAGGCAGTCTGAACCCATAATCAACTAAAGTAGACTTTCTTGACTGGTCACCGGCATACATTCCTCTAATCTGTGGAATCGTAATATGAGACTCATCTACTATTATTAAGAAATCATCTCCGAAATATTCCATTAATGTATGAGGTGTGGCTCCCGGCTCCAAACCTGCCATATGTCTTGAATAGTTCTCTATTCCTGAACAAAAACCTGTTTCTCTTAGCATTTCCATATCAAAATTAGTTCGTTCTGCAATACGCTGTGCCTCTATTAATTTGTCTTCTGATTTAAAATATGCTACCTGTTCCTCTAACTCTTTCTCTATATCCTTAATGGCACGCTCCATCTTTTCAGGTGGCACAACATAATGAGAATTAGGGAATATTGCTACATGTTCAAGCACGTTCTTAATCTGACCCGTTAAAGCATCAATCTCTGAAATTCTCTCGATTTCATCATCAAAAAATTCAACTCTAATTGCACTATCCGTATACGAAGCAGGAAATATTTCCAGATTCTCTCCACGAACCCTGAAAGTTCCACGTTTAAAGTCCATATCATTTCTGTCATACTGTATTTCAATAAGCTTATGAATAATCTCATCTCTATCTCTAATGGTATTGGGTCTTAAAGACACAACCATGTTCTTGTAATCTATTGGGTCTCCCAAACCATATATACATGAAACTGAAGAAATAATAATTACATCTTTACGCTCCATTAAAGCCATTGTTGCCGAATGACGTAACTTATCTATTTCATCATTAATTGATGAATCCTTCTCAATATATGTGTCTGTGCTTGGAACATAAGCCTCCGGCTGATAATAATCGTAGTAGGAAACAAAATATTCCACAGCATTATTAGGAAAAAACTCCTTAAACTCACCGTAAAGCTGAGCTGCCAAAGTCTTATTATGAGCAATAATAAGTGTAGGTTTATTTAATTGTTCAATAACATTCGCCATTGTAAAAGTCTTACCTGAACCTGTTACACCAAGCAAAGTCTGGAATTGTTTTCCTTTCTTAAAGCCTTCAACTAACTCTTCAATAGCCTGCGGCTGGTCCCCGGTAGGCTTATACTCTGAAACTAATTCAAAATGATCCATATGATTTCTCCCAATTAGCTCTAATCAATATTTGAGTATTTTTAAACCCAAATCATTTATCAACTACTTTTCTTAATATTGTTACTTGTCAAGTATATCATTCAAAAGAACAAAAGTACAGAACAAAATCGAATGTTTGTTCTGTACTTTTGTTATTCTTTTATTATTCCTCTATTAACTTTTCATATTCGTCCGCAGGTATTGGCTTTGAGAAATAATATCCCTGAATCACTTCTGCTCCAATTGATTTTAAGAAGTTAACCTGTTTTTCTGACTCAACACCTTCTACTACTACCGGAATATTTAATTTCTTGGACAATTCTACAATAGACTCAACAATTATGTTGTTTCTTTCATTTTCATTATCCAAATTTCGCATAAACGCCATATCCAATTTAAGTACGTCTATAGGCGCATCCTTTAACATATTAAGTGATGAATATCCACTTCCGAAATCATCCATCAAAATCTTAAAGCCTGCTTCCTGCAATTCACTTATTATTGAATATATTACCTGCTTTTCCTCAGTATATACTGTTTCCGTAATTTCAAGTTGCAAATCCTTTGGTTCCAAATTATATTTTTCAACCAGTTTCAAAAGATTTGATACCAGATTAGTTGTATAGAAATTTACTCTTGAAACATTAACAGAAATAGGAAGTACACTTCCGTTTTTATCCTTTAAATAACGCAATAACTGACACGTTTTCTCCCAAACATAATAATCAAGCCTTGTTATGTAATTATTCTTTTCAAGTACTGTTATAAATTTAAATGGTGGTATCATTCCAAATTTCGGATGTAACCATCTTACCAACGATTCTCCACCTACAATCTTTTTATGAACAACATCATATTTCGGCTGAACATATATAACAATCTGTCCCTGTTCCATTGCTCCATTTATGTCATTCAGTATGTTCTGTTCAAAGATTAACTGATCTCCCTGTTGTCTGCTATATATACCAACTTTCTTCATTCCTTCTTTTACAGTATCCGTTGCCATCTGTGCCCTGTCACACATAATGTTAATTGGAAGTGTTCTATCATCAACCAAATATAACCCTGTTCGCACAGTTATATTTATTTTCAAATGATAGTCATCAACCAAGTCAAAAGTCTTAATTAAATCGTACTGTTCCTTAGTCGAAAGTGCAAAAAAGTTATCATCTGACATTCTTGCAAGAAGAATATTGTCTCCATCTGTCTGTGAATCTCTGAACATCTTTAATCTGTCAGCCACATGCTTAATAAGCTCATCACCTTCTTCTATGCCATAAATATCATTAACAACCTTTAATCTGTTAATGTTTATGTTCATAATATAAAATTCTTCATCGCTTATTCTAAGTCTTTCAGCAACTTTTTCATAGAAAATATCAATATTATACAAGCCCGTAAGCTTATCAATTTCTACTTTTCTTCGAAGAATTTCATTTTCTTTGCTTTGAATTAATGCATTAGTCTTTTTTGAAATAACAACATATCCAAGAACTATCAATAATATTGCAATTGCAATTCCCAGAATTATCAAAGCAAGATTGTCTTCTATTCGTTCTGTAAGCGAAGCATTATATTTTATTCCGCTGGAATATTTAACACAAACATTATCTATTTCTTCATCTGAAATAGAACTAATCAGCTTGTTTACTACAGATTTCAATATATCATTAACCTGAGCTGAAGCTAACAGACAATATGCAGAAGACTCATTATACTCACTGACTGCTGCCAAACTGTCTGCATAACGTTTACTTTGCATATAATAATTAACTGAATAAATATCATTAATTGCAAAATCAACTTTTCCGGTACGGACAGCCTCCATACATTCTTTTACGCTGTCATATTTCTTAATCTGTTCATCACTGTTTACATATAACAGTTTAGTCTGACTATTATATAATGCATCTTTTACCACAGCTACGCTTGACACTTTATCCTGGCTTATTGAAGTATTCTTACGTTTTACAATTACCTGGTCAACGCTAAAAATATTGTTAGAATGCCAATACTTACCCTTTACTGTTGACACAGCTGAGCCCAATGAATTTCCTATGTAAAATCTATTAGTCCCCTCTTCCAGAAACTTTTTCGGATCACTTACATATTCTATTCGAATTGATAATTTGGACTTTCCGCCCATCAGGTCAAGAACCCCTTTAAATAATCCTGTAATCTTATGAGCCTCTTTATAGCTATATGGAATACTGTCAGCTTTTAATCCAACCACAATCTCCTTGTATCTTTCAATATACTCATTTTCCTCTCTCGTCAAAAGGGGCTGATTGGAATATGCACTTTCACTATAATATTTATCCTGAAGGTGTTGCTGAAAATAAGGAGAATCATTTCTAATTTCATCTAATGCCCTATCTACTTCAGCCATAAATTTTCCATTCATCTTTCCTGTCACAATGTAGAAAGGCTCCTGATTAAATCTGTCAACAACTCTCATTCCTTTGTGAAGTGATATACTTCCCACTGCTGCAAGGTCAATTTTGTTATCCTTTAAGGCCTGAACAATTTCTGTTTCAGAATTATAATATACCGGTGTATATTTTATTCTTGTTAGCATAGTTGGTCCATGTTAACATCTGATAGCTGTCTTTTAACATGCCTACTTTTTTGTTATTCATACCTTCTAAATCTTTATAATAAATATTAGATTTAAGATTGGCATATACAATTGTAAACTCGCTTCCAACAGAATAATTAGAAAAAATATAGTCTTTCTCTCTTTCTGCTGTTTTCTGAGCCTGACATATTATGTCGATTTTTCCGTTCTTTAAATCTTTTAAAGTCTGCTCCCATGTATTCTCCACAAACTCATATGTCCAGTTATTGTACTTAGCTATCTCATTCAGATACTCTACGCCATAGCCTTCATAAGAGCCGTCATCCATCTTTTGTATAAATCCCGGATAATCAATATAACCTACTTTAATTACCTTGCTTTCTGCTTTAACAAAAGATACATTAACCGCGCATATCATAAAAATCATTACTGCAATGGATATTAAAGTTTTCGTTTTTTTCTTCATAATTTTGTCCCTTTTTTAATACATCCGCCTCTATAATTGCATATTATAGCATTTTAACGTCACGATAACAATGTAAAACCCAGCCTATTAATATGATTTTTAGACAAATAAATAAACAAAACTTTCGTAAAAACTTTGTCTATTTTGACACTATACAAATTTAATTTTTTCATAAGCATTTGTTTGTCAAAATAAAAAGGAACATTTTTCATTTACCCTTTTACTTATTTTATACAGTTATTCAAAGCATAGAAAAAGACCATACATATATCTTTGTTTGCAAGATATATGTACGGTCTTTCTGTTCATTATTTCATTAATTCCATAATTGTTTCTTTTGCCTTTTCAAGTTGTGTATCGCTTGTTGCATTTTCTTCCAATTCTGCTTCCACATCAGGAGTTATTCCCTTTCCGTGAATGTTTTTGCCACTTGGAGTATAATAATCCTGAACTGTAAGTTTTACCGCTGAGCCGTCGCTTAATGGAAGAATTGTCTGTACAATTCCTTTACCAAATGACTGTGTGCCTACGATTTTTCCTGCATTAAAGTCCTGAATTGCACCTGCAAAAATTTCTGATGCACTGGCGCTGTCCTTATTCTGCAAAACAACCATCGGCATGTCAAGACACTTGCTGTCTGAAGTCTGCTTTTCCTCATTTCCATATTTATCCTTAGTTGAAACCAAATTTCCTTCAGGAAGTATTTCATCAAGCATCTTGCAGACTGTCTCATATAATCCACCCGGATTGCTTCTAACATCAAAGATAACAGCCTTCATTCCCTGCTTCTTCAAGTCATCCAATGCTTTCGTAAACTGGTCATAAGTAACTTCTTCAAACTGACTTATCTGTATATAACCAATCTTTTTCTTCTTATCAAGCATCTTATATTCAACAGTAGGCTCATTAACCTGATCTCTTGTTATTGTAAAGTCAATGTATTTCTTTTCGGACTCTCTGTAAACAGTTATGTCAACTGTTGTTCCTTTTTCGCCCTTCATTTCAGTAACAACATTGTTAATGTCAACACCAGTTACTTCTTTGCCCTTTACTTTATAAATAATATCTCCGTTCTTTACTCCTGCCTTTGCAGCCGGTGCATCGGCAAAAGCCTTAACTACCGTAATTATTCCTGTTTCAGCATTCTGAGATACCAAAGCACCTATTCCGCTGTAAGTTCCTGACGTCTGTTCCATCATTTTCCGGTATTCTTCTGCCGTGTAATAAACAGAATACGGATCATTTAAGCCTTCCAACAATCCTTTATAAATTCCATCTTCCAAGTCAGATTCATTAACCTTATTTAAGAACTTAGCATCTATAAGTTTATTTATATAATCAAGCTTTTGTGATGTTTTTTCACTAATTGTTTTTCCGGATGTGTTCTTGTTTGCAAAATACAAACCTGTTCCAACACCACCTACCACAACTGCCATGGCAAGCATTCCAAGAAAGAATCCAAGTAAAAAACGGTTCTTATTCTTTTTCATCATGACTCCTTAATTCAAGTTTATTTTAAATAATCCCAAGGATTAACATATGCCCCGTTCTTACGTACTGCAAAATGTAAATGGTTACCCTGTGATGCTCCTGTATTTCCTACAAGTCCAATGCTCTGTCCTGCGCTTACCTTTGTTCCTGCCGAAACTAAAAGTGCAGACATATGCATATATACACTATATACACCATTGCCGTGATTAATACCAATCCAGTTGCCTGCTGTTGTACTATAATTAGCCCACTCTACTGTACCTGAACCTGCTGCAACAATAGTGGTTCCTGCTGATGCCGGAATATCAATACCCTTATGAAATTCAGAACCTCTATATCCATATCCTGAAGATATAGTTGTATGTCCCGGAAGTGGCCATGTAAATCCACCGCCTGAAACTGTTCCACTACTTCCTGAATTTCCACTGTTTGAAGTATCTGTTGTGTTACTTTCTGTATTTGATGATGTATTGCTTGTACTACTATTTGAACTAGCTGCCTGCTGTTTCTTTGCTGCCGCTTCACGTCTTGCCTGCTCAGCAGCTGCCTGGTTTTTGCTCTGTTCTTCAACAGATGCAACTCTCTTTTCCTGTGCACTGATTTCTGCTTCCAATTCATCAGAAGTAGCCTCATTATGTGCTATCAAATCTTCATAATTCTTAAGTTCCTGCTGCTTTGATGCTGAAAGATTAGTAAGCTTAGTCTGGTCACTCTTCTGCTGTGCCTGTATTGTCTGAAGATTCTTTTTCTCAGTTACAAGAGTACTCTTTGCAGAAGCTATTTTCTCTTTAGTCTTCTTCATCTTATTAAGCATATCTCTGTCATACTGTGATAACTCTGTTATGTACTCTGCCTTATTTAAGAAATCAGTTATGCTCTTTGAATTAAAAATCAAATCTATCATCTGAGTATCACCATTCTCATACATATATTTGATTCTAAGCTTCATATCTTCATACTGCTCATTTATGCTAACCTGAGCATTGTCCAATTCCTTCTGAGTCTTAGATATCTTGCCTTCTGTTTTTGATAATTTCTGATTAGTCTTGTACATCTCTGTAGCCAAATTAGTTAACTTCTTATCAACTGACTGAATATACTCCTGTGCATCAGACTTAGATTTCTGTAGTTTATTATTTTCATCCTGAGCCTGTTGCTTCTGATTCTGCAAATCTGAAAGCTTATTCTTCTCATCGCTAACTGTTCCAAACGCATTAATTGGAATAGCAGTAACTGCCAATGCTGCCACGAGAACAAAACTTAATACTTTAGATTTTCTCATTACTTTCTCCTTATCTCTTTCCCTGTTAACTCAATTAACTTTATACCTTTAAGTGCTTTCTCATTGACACAATTGATCCTATTAAACCAATGCCTGCTCCAATTCCAAGTCCTAATGGAACAAGAACCAAAAAAATCTGATGAACTGACGCAAAAGGAATACTGTTGCCAAGTACACCAAATTTAGTCATAATAAGATCAATTAATTTGTCATAAACAAGTCTTATTATAACAAGCGGAATTATTGAACCTAATAAACCGATTGTCACACCTTCTATAATAAATGGTGCTCTTACAAAACTATTAGTTGCTCCAATAAGCTTCATAATTTTAATCTCGTGTCTTCTTACTGAAATACCAATCATAACCGTGTTGCTTATAAGGAAAATACCAACACCAAGCAAAATAATAATCAATGCAATAGACGCATATCCTAACATTTTGCCAAAGTTTGTAAGAAACTCTCTAGTTGGGTTTGAATACTTAACCTGTCTTACACCCTGAACCTTTTCCATTGCTGTGGCAAAAGCTTTCTGGTCGTTAATACTATTTAAGTAAACTGTGTAAGATGCTGAATTAGCCAATGGATTCTCTTTTGAAAATCCTTCTGCCAAATCAGGATTATCTTTAAAATAATTCTTCTTAAAGCTTTCCCATGCCTGTTCTGCCGATGTATATTCATAGCTCTTTACACGGGAATCTGACTTAATTGTTTTTCCAATATCATCTATTCCCTGCTGGCTTAACCCTTCGTTAAAGAATATTGTTACCCCAACCTGTTGCTCAACTTTTTTTTCCATAAAGTTTACATTTATAATAATTGTAAAAATTACACCTATTAAAAATGTACATGCAGCAATAGTTCCTATTGATGCAAGGGAAAACAGTTTGTTTCTCTTTATGTTTACAAAACCCTGTTTTAAACAGTAGTTTGCTGTTCTAGTATTCATCTGTCTGTTCCTCCCCTTTGCTGTCCTCTACTTTTACACCTTTCTTCATAGTTATGACACGCTTGTTCATAGCCTTAACTATTTCCATGTTATGTGTAACAACAATAACTGTTGTTCCCTGCTCATTAACTTTTTCAAGCAGTTTCATAATCTCCCATGAATTTTCAGGGTCAAGGTTTCCTGTAGGTTCATCAGCCAAAATATACTGTGGTTTATTGACAAGCGCTCTTGCAAGGGCAACTCTCTGCTGCTCACCACCTGACAATTCTGACGGATTGGAACGATATTTTTCTGAAAGTCCCACCAAAGATAATACTCTTGCCACATTCTTTTTAATCTCTCTTGGTGACGCCCCTATTACTCTCTGTGCAAAAGCAATATTTGAGTAAACATCTCTATCCTGTAACAATCTGAAATCCTGAAAAACAACTCCAACCTTTCTTCTATACTTAGCTGTTCCTCTTGATTTAAGCTTTGATAAATTAACATTATCTACCACTATTGTTCCCTCTGTGGGATTTAACTCTTTAAGAAGCAGTTTGATAAATGTTGACTTTCCTGAACCACTGGCTCCAACAACAAATACAAACTCTCCTTCCTCTATTTCAAGATTTAAATTGCTTAACGCCGGTGCACCGTTGCCATAAGACTTGCTTACACCTTCTATTTTAATCATTATATGCCTCCTAATATTCTGCTCTAAATAGAAATATATAACACAAATGTGTTTTTTTGTGGGTGGGCAAAGCACGTAACAATCCTTGTAATAAAATTTTAATATATTTCCGAATTGAATTTGCTCCACTAGCACAATATGAAGGTCCATAGTGGGCCTTCATATTGCTACATTTTAACTATTTATTTTCTAAAAATCTGTGTTCTCCATATATTTCATGTACTTAACAACCATAAGGGCAATCTTAAATGTAATTGCATCCTCAAATACTCTTAAATCTAGTCCTGTACTCTTCTGCAACTTGTCCAGTCTGTATACTAAAGTATTTCTGTGAATATATAACTGTCTTGATGTTTCAGATACATTCAAGCTGTTTTCAAAGAACTTATTAATTGTTGTTAATGTTTCTTCGTCAAATTCATCCGGTGACTTTCCTTCAAAAATCTCGCTAATGAACATCTTGCAAAGTGGAATTGGCAACTGATAAATTAATCTTCCGATTCCAAGATTATTGTAAGCAATTACGTTCTTAGTGCTAAAGAAAATCTTTCCTACATCAAGGGCCATTCTTGCTTCCTTGTATGAACGTGATACTTCCTTAATCTCCTTAACAATAGTTCCGTATGCTACAGTAGCCTTAACCATTGCCTCTGTGTTAAGCATGTCCACAATTGTCCTTGCTATCTTTTCAATATCTTCATATCCCTGTTTTTCTTCCAACTCCTTAACAAGAATAATGCTTTTTTCATCTACCGCTGTAATAAAGTCTTTCTTATTACCTGAGAACAATGTTCTAACTGTTTCTAAAGCAACACTGTCCTTTTCGTTCTTTGTTTCAATAATACAGACACATCTTCTTGCATCCACATCAATGTACAACTTCTTTGATCTATTATAAATGTCAACAAGGAGTAGATTGTCTAATAATAAGTTTTTGATAAAATTGTCTTTATCAAATCTTTCTTTATATGCAACAAGCAGATTCTGAATCTGGAAGGCAGCCATCTTTCCTACCATAAATACGTCATCGCTTGTTCCCTGAGCTATCAGAATCAGTTCTAACTGGCTTTCATCATAAACCTTAAAGAACTGGTATTCCTGTACTGACTGGCTGTCTGCCGGAGAATTAACAAAGCTAATTATAGCATGTCCAAACTCATCTCCTAACTGGGAAGTACTGGCAATAATCTTTCCGTCTGTATCTGCCACATGTAAATCTACCCTTGAAATACTTTTTATTCCTTCTATTGTATTCTGTAAAATCTGATTTGATATCATAGGCCACTCCTTGTTCTAAAAAATTCGTACATTCTGTCAAACTATATTTTAAACTAGTTTATGACAAAAAACAAGAGAAAAGAGCTAATCAATAGTACTTTTATCTTGTAATTTTTGCCAAAAATCTTTTTACCCCCACTCTTGACAAAGAGCCTAATAAAAATTCCAAAGGAATTTCTTATTAAGTAAAAAAGACTGCCCAAATCGGGCAGTCTTTTGATAAATATATATATTAGTTTGTGATAACTTTTTCTGTATCCTTATCAAAGATGTGAAGTTTTGTAAGATCCATTGCCATAACAACTTCATCACCAGGTCTAGCTGTTGTACGAGCATTAACTCTTGCTGTACAATCGAATCCTTCAAGGTCAAAGTATAAGTATACTTCAGCACCAAGTAATTCGTAAATTCTGATTGTTGTCTTAAATGCACTATCAGGTGACATTTCGATGAAGCTTTCTTCATCATGAACATCTTCTGGTCTGATACCCATAACAACTGTCTTACCAACATAACCACCGTCAATAAGCCTTCTAGCCTGTTCAGCTGGTACTGTAATGTATGTTCTAGCCTGTCCAATGTGGAGCTTAACGTCAGCACCTTCCTGTTCAACTTCTGCATCGATGAAGTTCATCTGTGGTGAACCCATGAATCCTGCTACGAATAAGTTAACTGGCTTATCATATAAGTTCTTAGGTGAATCTACCTGCTGTACAACACCATCCTTCATAACTACGATTCTTGTACCAAGTGTCATAGCTTCTGTCTGGTCATGTGTTACGTAGATGATTGTTGCGCCTAATCTCTTATGAATCTTAGCGATTTCCACACGCATCTGTACTCTTAATTTAGCATCCAAGTTTGAAAGAGGTTCATCCATAAGGAATACCTTAGGGTTACGAACGATAGCACGTCCCATAGCAACTCTCTGTCTCTGACCACCTGATAAAGCCTTAGGCTTACGATCAAGTAACTGTTCAAGGTCAAGAATCTTAGCTGCATCCTTAACTAATCTTTCCTGTTCAGCCTTAGGTACTTTTCTTAACTTAAGACCAAATGCCATATTATCATATACTGTCATATGTGGATATAAAGCGTAGTTCTGGAATACCATTGCGATATCTCTATCCTTTGGTTCAACATCGTTTACTAACTTATCTCCGATGTATAATTCTCCTGATGAAATTTCTTCAAGACCTGCGATCATTCTAAGTGTTGTTGATTTACCACAACCAGATGGTCCTACGAAGATGATAAATTCTTTATCCTTGATTTCAAGGTTAAAATCTTTTACTGCACAGAATCCGTTTGGATATACCTTGCAGATATTTCTTAATGATAAACTTGCCATTTTAAAAATTCCTCCTAGTATTGAAATAGTTTCTCTATCTCGCGTCTGATTGTATTCTAAATCACTGACACTAAAAATGCTATATTGTAAATAAACAAAATAACAAAAAAATCTTTGTTAATATTGCATACAGCCCCTATTATTTATTTAAAAATATGTTACTTTCGCCAATGATTATACGGTGTTCTTTGAGCAATCTGCCGATAGCTCTTTTAAATTCACTTTTGCTCATCTGAAAATCTTCTCTAATTACCTCAGGTTTAGCCTTATCTGTATATCCTAACTGACCACCGTTATTCTCAATGTATTTATATATTTTTTCGGCATCTTCGTCCATTTGTAAATATGCTTTTTTTCTAAGTGAAAGGTCTAATTTGCCATCAGGTCTTACACTTTTTACTCTTGCCTGAATCTGCTGACCGATTTCTAATCTTGTTGTAAGCTCTTTCTTCTGTACAAGTCCGTGATACTTATTATCTACTGCAACAAAAACACCGTACTCAGGATTGTAGTTATAAACTGTTCCTGTTACAACATCATCAGGCTCATATGTTGAGGTACATTTTAAGAACTTATACGCCTTCATTGTTGCACATAATCTGTTACTTTTGTCCAAATATACTCCTACTAATACCTTGTCCCCTGACTTAATTGAAACTGTCTGCTCCTTGTATGGCAAAAATAAGTCTTTTTCTAAGCCCCAGTCAAGAAATGCACCATTCTTTGAAACTTCCTTAACTGTCAAAACTGCTGTTTCGTCTAATTCAACTAAAGGCTTGTTTACTGTTGCTATAAGTCTGTCCTGTGAATCTCTGTAAATAAATACCTTTACTTCATCACCAACATTTGCTCCTTCAGGAACCTGCTTCTTTGGAAGAAGCACCTGTTCTTCCTCTGTGCCAAGATATGCACCAAAATCTACCATTCTTACTATTTCTAATTTTTGTGTTCTTCCTAATTCCATTTTTTGTCTCTCCGTTCTATTTTTTATAGTTTACCTGATATTAGCACTTTTATAAAAAAGAGGTCAGACTTTAACGCCATAACCTCTTTTATCATTACATAAGCATTATTCTTGTAAGTGTCTCTCCACTTTGATTTTCGAAGCTAATACCTATTCCATTTTCTTCGCTATAAAGATATGGTGTAATAATTTCACCTTCCATAGCTTCTTTATTATACACAATATCTACCTCATGGCAAGGAAAATTTGTTGGTAAAAATTCTTCAGCCGCCCTTAAATAATTAGCATTGTTCATATGACCATTGCTGTCTATGTAAGTTTTTAAAACCTTAAACGATTCTAATTTGGTTCTTTCACTACTAAACCTAATCTTTCTTGACGCCTTTATATTATCAAATATCGGTTCCGGCTTATAAACACTTGAATCCTCTTCAGTAATTCTTAAAGGTTTTCGTGTCTGAATATCAATAAGAACCCAGAGGCTGTCTGCCTGAACAAGATAATCTCCATTTTCATCTTTTATGAAATACTGTCTTGAAGCAAACATGCTGCTAAACTTTGAAGGAGATGTGCCTATTGTTATTTTCTGTCCAAACATAATAGGTCTGTTAACTATAACTTTGTATGCAACAAGTACCCACGCCCTGGCCTCTCTTTTCATATAACTTACGCCACGACCAATATCTTCTGAATGAAAGGTGGAGCAATCCTGCAAAAGATTTAATATCTCATGCATTGGAACTTTTCCATTTCTGTCTGTTCTGCTGTAACTTACTGTTGTCTCATATGAAAACATTTATTGCCCCTCTTTCTTCTATTATTTACTTAGATGTTGTTGTTTCCGGTACAGTTGTTGTCTCAGGTACCTTAGTTGTTGTTTCCGGTACCTTGGTTGTAGGCTGTGTTGTAACAGGCTTTGTTGTAGGCTGCTGTGCAACAGCTTCTACTACAACTTTAAGTGTTGCTGTTCTTGCAGTGTATGCCTGATTTGAGTACTGTGCCTTATATGTTAATGTATATGTTCCAGGTTTCTTTGTATCAACCTTTCCTGTAACTGTAACGCTGTTCTTAATATTTAAAGCATTACCCTTGTAATCCTTAACTGAAGCTACATAATTCAAAGGATTAAATGTGCTGTTCTGTTTAACCTTTACAGTTGTATTCTTCATTGTAAGACTTACCTTGTGGTCTTTTACAACGTATTTAATAGTCTTCTTTGCTGTCTTCTTATTTGTGCCCTTAACTTTATATGTAATGTAATATTTGCCCTTGTTTGCAAACTTAACCACACCATTCTTAATCTTAACTTTCTTCTTATTATACTTAACAGTAACTTTTATTTTCGAAGTAATATTCTTGCCTGCTGCTGTCTTTGCAGTAACGTTAGACAAAACATTAACTGAACTGTTTAAAGCTACATCAGGTTTCTTTACTGCGCCTGAAATAACAGGTTTCTTTGTATCTACTACTTTAAATGTTAAAGTCTTAGTCTTTGAGTTTCCTAAGCTGTCTTTTACTTTAAATTTAATCTTATACTTTCCTATTTTAGATGTTTTAATCTTACCAACTGTAGTAATCTTTGCATTTTTTTTCGTAAGAACGTTGCCTGCTCTGTCTTTTACTGTAATTAAGTCAGACAATTTAACTTTTGTTCCATACTCAATAGTCTTTACTTTTGCAGTAATTACAGGCTTATTGCTCTTGTATGGATTCTTAGGATCAGGATCAGTTGGATCCCAATCTGTAAACTTACCGTTTGTAATAGGTGTAAATGAAGGTCTCTTAATAGGATCATCCTTCTTTGTTCCTCTAAAAATTATAACCTTTGTTCCTAATGCACAATGATCATAAATCCACTTAGAATCTTTACATAAAAGTCTTACACAACCGTGTGATGCCTTCTGTCCCATTACATTGTATGCCTTAACTGACATTGTTGATTTATCACCATTCTTGTAATACCAAACTGAATGGAATAAGATGCCGGTTGTAATTCTTGTACAATACTGTGCATAACAATTTCCTATCATCTCATGCCATCTGTATTTAACAGGTGTATAAAATGTTCCCGTAGGTGTTTCATTACTTGGTGAACAAATCATAGCCTTTATTGCTTTTCCGTTTTTGTAAACTGTTGTACAGTTTGTTCCTAAGTTAACTTTAATAACATAACCTTTGCTTTCTTTAGCTTCTGTCTTAACTGTTGCTGTGCCTGAAATACCAAATGCCATAACAACAATCATTAATACTGCTACTAATTTTGATGTGATTTTCTTCATATCATTACTCCTTTGCTTATTTTGAAGCCTTTTACGGCTTATTCCCTTTAACAGAATTCGCCCTTATTATACTATTTTATTTGGCAATATACAATCACAAACACCTAATTAGTTGTTTTTCATAAGTGGTTCATATATAATGTACTTAAACGTTTTTATTTCACAAAAATATCGTATTTACTTAAAATTTATATTTTATAATCTAAGAAAATGCACATAATATTATGGAGGCTTTTATGTTCAAAAACAAATTTAAACTTTTTATTTTTATGCTGGCAATTGGTTTCGTTCTCATAACATTGGACGTTAATGTTACAACTCCATTTAAATATCCACATAAATATAACAATTCAGGTTCGGTAATCGGAGAATTTCAGTATTATAACATTGCATCTAACTATAATGCCTGGTGCGATTACAAAGTTATTAACACAAGTTCAGAAAAAGCTGATGAAAATTCACATTATAATACAACAAATGATAATAGCTCAACCAATTCATCAACAAACACCGGTCAGAGCACGGCAAAAGTTATTGACCACGTTTATTTTGGAAATATTTCAGTAGATATTTTCAGTGATGCTTTAGGTTTTCTTCTTATATTTATTGCATGCTTAAACTTAGCTAAAGTTAATAACCGTTTCAAATACGGTTCAGTTACGACATTGTTCGCCTTAATTTTGCACATTGTTATTTTGGCACTTCCATTCTTCACTAACGGAATAGTTCTATGCAATACAGCTCTTGTTTTGGGACTGGCTTATCTTGGAAGCAATGTTATAACTACTTTTATGTTCAGTAGCGGACTTCTTAAGATGTGCACGGACATTTGCTGTAGAGATGAAAGAAAATGGTGCAAAATGATTTGGTTCGTTACTTTTGTTCTACAGATTTTAGTCACATTTGTTTTCTGGATAGGTTCAGATTTCAATATGCTCCTGGCTGTGGGCAGATTCTTTGAAGGCGTACTTGTATTTATGGTAATTGTTTTTTGGATTATTCTGAAACGTACATATTATTATTTAGAAAGGACATGGCTTAATTATGAAAAACAAAATTAATTTAGGAACAAAGTTTATTGCATTTCTTGCTCTTTTTATGTTTAGCATTTTGGCAATTAATGTTTCTGCCAAAGCAGGTCAAATGAAAATGCATGCCATTTATGTTGACAGGGGTGATGCCATTGTTATCGAAAGTAACGGACATTTTATGCTTGTTGATTCAGGTATTTCACAAACATCTGAAAAGGTACTTGCATATCTTAAATCTTTAAACATTCCGGATAAAAAAATTGACTACGTTATATCAACCCACCCTGACGGGGACCATGTTGGCGGTTTTCCTGCTGTTTTCAAAGAATATGAAATCGGTCAGGTAATTTACTCACCATGTACAAAACCAAGCAAAGACTACCTTAGTTTTATAAAAACCGTTAAGGAGAAAGATTGTCCTTTCAGGATTCCGGTGGAAGGTGAAAAATTCAAATTGGGCGATGCAACTGTGGAAGTAGTTTATGACGGTTCACAAGGTTCAACCTATAATGAAGCCAGCATTGTTATGCGTGTCACATGCGATAACAAGTCTATTCTCTTAACCGGCGACCTTCCATCTACCATGGAAAATGAACTTCTTAAACAAGGTTATAATTTTAAGGCTGATGTTCTTAAAATAGGTCATCACGGTGCTGCCGCTTCATCATGTGCCAACTTTCTTGACGCAGTTGCTCCACAATACGCAGTTGTTTCCTGCGGAACTCCTGATATATGCGAATTTCCTAAGGAATCAGTACTTCAAAGACTTGCAAGACGTTTTATCAAATTATATAGAACTGCAGATGCTAATGTAGTTATCAATTTTAACAACGGTGTAATTTCTACTTCCAATAAAGAAAACAATCCTTTTGTTTCAATAAAAAAAGGTACGATTACATTGAGTAATAACGTTTTCTACGCAACAGGTAAACAAATCAAACCTACTGTCAATTTGTACGTTGACGGTCAGTTAGTTCCTGCATATCATTACAAGATTACTTATTCATCTAACATTAACACCGGTGTTGCCAAGGTTAAACTTACTGCAACAGAAGTTAAATACGTTAGCGTATGTTCAACTACATTTTTGATTTTGCCTAAGAAAGAAACACTGAAAGGTTCCGTTTCTTCTTATAACAGTGCACATTTAAGTTGGGACAAGCAAGGTTCCGCAACAGGTTACACAATAATGTATTCCACTGACAAAACATTTAACACGGCATTTAAATATAAATACATTACAAAACCTGAAACTACAAATACTACTTTCAAAAATCTTAAATATAACACAAAGTACTATTTTAAAATCAGGGCATATAAAACAAATGTTGGCTACGGAAAATGGAGCAAAACAGTTAAAATAAAAACAAAAAAGAACCCTGCTCCTGCAACTGTAAAAATCAAGTCAGCAAAGAAATATTCAAAAACTTCTATTTATGTAAAATGGAAAGCTCAGACTGCCCGCGGAAAAAGTGGCTACTATGTCCAGTACTCCACTAACAAACGATTTAAGAAAAATACGAAAACACTAAAGATAAAAACAACTTGGCAAAACTCAGCTACAATTACAAAGTTGAAGAAAAAGAAAACATACTACATACGTGTTCGAGGATATAATAAGCACGGAAAAGGTAATTGGAGCAAGACAATTAAGGTGAAGTTGAAGTAAGAGATACAAAATCTCTTAACTTTTTG
>UMFM01000454.1_pt1 | contig 58183 bp, 52 predicted proteins | sample 1965011 | NCBI WGS metagenome assembly UMFM01 (sample SAMEA4836046, study PRJEB28245) | human gut metagenome | biome: gut microbiome; material: fecal sample | place: Denmark | collected 2008 | reverse complement strand
GGAAAGGATATGCTAAAAAATTAGAAAAAGAAGGACTTTATACAATGGGAGATATCGCAAAATGTTCACAAGGTGCAGAGAATGAATATTATAATGAAAAACTTCTTTATGATTTATTTGGTGTTAATGCTGAGTTACTTATTGACCACGCATGGGGTTATGAATCATGTATAATGAAAGATATTAAAAATTATAAACCCGAAAGAAATAGTATTGGAACAGGTCAGGTATTAAGTCGTCCTTATAATTTTGAAAAAACAAAATTGATTGTTAAAGAAATGTTAGATTTGTTAGCACTTGATTTAGTAGAAAAAGGATTAGTAACCAATCAAATTGTTTTAACGATTGGTTATGATAAAGATAATGAATATCATGGAGAAATGATGATTGATCGTTATAATCGAAAGATTCCTAAACATGCACACGGAACAATCAATTTAGAGCGTTATACTTCATCATCAAAATTGATAATTAAAGAAGTAATAAAGAAATTTGATGAAATAGTAAATAGGAATTTATTGGTTAAAAGAATCAATATTTCAGCATCCAATGTTTTATATGAAGATAAAGTAAAAGATATGATTTATCATCAACAATTGAATTTATTTACAAATCATCAAAATATAAATCAAAAATATGAAAAAGAAGCTTTAGAAAAAGAAAAGAATTTACAAAAAGCAACTCTTAAAATCAAACAAAAATATGGTAAAAATGCAATTCTTAAAGGAATGAATTTAGAAGAAGGAGCAACAACAAGAGAAAGAAATGAAATTATAGGGGGACATAAAGCGTAATGGCCACAATAAAAAATATTCATGATTATAGTGATATCATAAATCTTCCTTATAAAAAATCTAAAAAGTATAAACATATGTCTCAAAAAAATCGTGCAGCACAGTTTGCTCCTTTTGCTGCTCTTACAGGACATAAACAACTTATTCAAGAAACCCAAAGGCTAACAGAAGATAAAAAGGAGATTGATGAAAATAAAAAAAGTATTTTAAATCAAAAATTACTTTATTTTATAGAAACTAAAGAAAAGATAAAAATTACTTACTTCAAAAAAGATCAAAAAAAATCAGGTGGAGATTATTTGACGACCATTCAAAGAATAAAAAAGATAGATTCAATTTATCAAACAATTACTCTTCAAAATGGTCAAATTATTAAAATGGAAGACATTTATGAAATCGAACAATAGGTCATATTCGTTGAATCCCTTATTTATTAGAGATATAATATTTGTAAGAAAGAAGGGGTGAATATGAAGGATATGAACGCATTAAATCATAAGTTACAAACCATGACAAGAAAGGAGTTAGGGGCAATTTGTAAATCACATAATTGTAAAATCAATGATGATAATTTATCGATTGCTTTACATTTGATGAAGAATAATCCTTCATCAATCCTAATCGAAGAATATCAAATTATATTTCTTATTGAATTAAAGAAAGAAACTTCTAAAGAAATATCAGATGAATTCGAAGATATCTTAAAACATGATTTCATTCATGAAATCGAATTACTTCATTAATAGCACATAAGTGCTATTTTTGTTTAATCAAAATGTTATTTATATGCTATAATGATGAATTGAGGAGAAATTTATGAAAAAAATTGAAAATACCGTTATAGGCCTTATTTTGATCATTATTGGAGTTATTATCGGACTAAATGCTTTTCATATTACAAATATAGATTTATTCTTTGATGGATGGTGGACATTCTTTATTATTGTTCCTTGTTTTTTTGGTTTATTTAAAGATCAAGATAAAACAGGAAACATCATAGGTTTGATTGTAGGTATCTATTTATTGCTTTATTGTCAAGGTTTAATAAATTTTCAATTTGCATGGAAATTAGTGGTTCCTGTTATCTTTGTATTAATAGGATTGAAAATGATTTTTAAAGATACTTTTAATAAAAAGAAACCTCGTCAAAATATTTATGATAATCAGTTATATACAGGTGGAAATTATGATGTTACTTTTAATGGATTGATATTAGATTTATCAAAGGCTTATTTAAATGAGAAAACGAACATTACGATTTCAACTTTGTTTGGTGGGGTTGATTTATATTTGCCAGATGATGTAAATATTCAAATACAATCATCTAATTTTTTAGGTGGTGTCGATCTTCATAAAAGAGAAAATAAAATAGAAAATACAAAAGTTATTTATCTTAATGCACGTTGTATTTTTGGTGGTATAAATATTAAATAAAAGGAGTCAATAGAATGGAAAGAAATTATCCAGAAATTATTATTTCAGATGAAGGTGTTACTTGGCTTGATAAAGGTCAAATGTGGATGTATAAAAATAATTTAGAACAATGTGATCCTCAAATAAAAAATGGTGAACTTGTTGATATTGTTACAAATAAAGGAAGATATTTAGGAACAGGTTTTATTTCTTTAAAAAGTCATATTACGGTACGTATTTTATCTAAAGATAGAAAAGAAATAATTGATCGTGAATTTTTTAAAAAGAGAATTCAACAAGCTTATGATTTTAGAAAAACTGTTGAAGGAGATAATTTATCTAATTGTCGTTTAATTTTTGGAGAAGCTGATTTATTACCTGGACTTGTGATAGATCGTTATAATGATATTTTAGTAAGTCAAATCAGTTCTTATGGTTTAGAACAAATTAAAGATATGATTTATGAAATTGTTTTAGATGTCTTAAAAGCAGATGGAGAAGATGTTAAAGGTATTTATGAAAGAAATGATATCCAAATTAGAACTAAAGAAGGTTTAGAACAATATAAAGGCTATTATAAAAATAAAGATTTACCTACACAAACAATTATTAATGAAAATGGTTTATTATTACATGTAGATGTTGAAAATGGACAAAAAACAGGATATTTTTTAGATCAAAAATCAAATCGTTATTTACTTAGAAAAATTGCTCATGGAAAACGTGTCGTTGACTGTTTTAGTCATACAGGTGGTTTTGCCTTAAATGCTGCTATGGGAAATGCTAGTCATGTTGTTTCTGTTGATGTTTCTAAAACAGCATTAGATCAAGGCTATCAAAATGCTAAACTTAATCATTTAGAAGAAAAAATTGATTTTGTACAAGCAGATGTCTTTGATTATTTAGATGAATTAAAAGAAAATGAATTTGATATAATTGTTTTAGATCCACCAGCATTTACGAAATCAAGAAGAACTGTTCAAAAAGCTTATAATGGTTATAAAAGAATCAATAAACAAGCAATGAAAGTTTTAAAAAATGGAGGATATCTTATTACATGTAGTTGTTCACGTTTTATGGAAACAGCTAATTTTGAAAAAATGTTAAGAGAAGCTGCAAGTGAAGCAGGCGTTGTTTTAAAACAAGTTTCTGTTACTCAACAAAATGCAGATCATCCTATTTTATGGACAATGGAAGAAACATCTTATTTAAAATTCTATATTTTCCAAATTATTTAAGAGTTAGATTTTTTCTGACTCTTTTCTAAATTATTTCCTTGGAAATAATTTATTGCAACAAAATAACAGAAAGAATATAATACATATTGGGTGAAAAAGATGGATAAAAGTACAAATGCGGTTGCTTATGCACCGGGATATTATATTCGAGATATACTTACAACTTTAAATATCTCTTATAACGATTTTGCACAAAAGATGGATATGAATCTAGATGAAGTGACACAACTTATTTTAGGGGAATGTGAACTTAATGAAGAAATTGCTAAAAAATTAGAAGCATTCTTTCATGTGGAGGCATCACGTTGGCTTACTTTAGAAAAGCAATATCGTATGACAAAGAAATGATTTCATTTCTTTTTTCTTTGTCAAAATATGCTTTATAAGCATAATATTATCTACAATAAAAGTATTGGAATAATAAAAATAAAGAAGATAAAATATCACTATACATTTAAGTTATAGTAGATTGCACAATTATTATTGTACATCTTGAATTAAAAGAAATAGAATAGTAAACAGGAGGGATAATATGAAGAAAAAGAAAACATTTGATATGTTAAATGGTTCTATTTGGAACAAGCTCATACTTTTTGCTTTACCATTAGCAGCAAGTAGTATTTTACAACAATTATTTAATGCAGCGGATGTTGCTGTTGTCGGAAGTTTTGCAGGAAGTGGGGCATTAGCTGCCGTTGGAGCAAATGGTCCAATCATTAATTTACTTGTTAACTCATTTGTAGGGTTATCAATAGGTGCTAATGTTGTTATTGCATCATTTATAGGACAAAATGATGAAAAGAGAACATCACTTGCAGCACATACTTCAATTTTAATGTCGGTGATTATTGGAATTGTTTTATTGTTTGTAGGATTCTTTTTCGCAAGACCTATTTTAGAGTTGATGTCAACACCAGATGATATTATTAATCTTGCAGAAGTATATTTAAAAATTTATTTTATTGGGGTTCCTTTTGTCATGCTCTATAACTTTGCTGCAGCTGTTTTAAGAAGTAAAGGAGATACTCAAAGACCACTTATTGCATTATTTATTGGTGGAGTCATTAACGTTATTTTAAATTTATTCTTTGTTGTTGTTTTACATATGTCTGTAGAAGGAGTAGCTATTGGAACTGTTGTTTCTAATATCTTTAGTTCTATGATGTTACTTTATTGGTTAATGCATGAAACAGATGCTTTAAGAATTGATTTAAAAGAATTAAAAATTAATGGAAGAATTTTAAAAAGAATTGCGAAAATTGGGGTTCCAGCTGGTTTACAAGGTATGGTTTTCTCTATTTCAAATGTTTGCATTCAATCATCATTAAATGCTTTAGGATCAGATGCTATTGCAGCCAGTTCAGCAGCTTTAAACTATGAATATTTTGCTTATTATATATTAAGTTCATTTGCTCAAGCTGCGGTTACATTTATTGGACAAAATTATAGTGCTAAAAAATATGACCGTTGTAAAAAGATTACACTTCAATCTTTCTTATTAGGGGGAGCAACAACAATGGTTGCTTGTATGATATTTGTAATCTTTGATCATTTCTTTATTAGTTTCTTTACATCAGATGCTTCAGTAGCTAGTTTAGCTTATACAAGAATGAAAATTATTTTACCATTCCAATTCCTTAACATGTCAATTGAAGTTTTCTCAAGTGTAATGAGAGGTGTTGGTTATTCAAGTGTTCCAGCAGGTATTTGTGTTGCGGGAATTTGTGGAGTAAGACTTGCTTACTTATATACAATTTATCCATCAATTGCCTCATACGATCATTTATTAATCATTTATCCAATTAGTTGGTTTGTTACTGTATTAGCACTAGCACTTGTTTATTTCATTCATGTACGCCCAAAAGTTTATCATCATCAAGCAGCCAATTAAGGCTGCTTTTCTTATCTCTACGATGCGTTTGTTTACATTTTGTATGAATATACATAAAATGCAAGTGAGGTGAAAGTTATGAATCAAGAAAAAATAGGAAGTTTTATTGCTCAAAGAAGAAAAGATAAAAAGCTTACACAAGCTAAGCTTGCAAGCTATTTAGGAATTAGTGATCGGACAATTTCTAAATGGGAAAGAGGAAAGGGTCTACCAGATCCTATGTATATGTTAGAACTCTGTCAAATATTAGATATTTCAGTCAATGAGCTGTTAACGGGAGAATTTATCGAAGAAAGAAATTATCAACAAAAAGCAGAAGATAATTTATTAATGATGGCCAATCAAGAAGTAAAACAAACAAAGAAAATGTTCTTTTATGAAAATGTTATTGGCATTGGTTCAACGAGTATCTTTTTGATTTTAATTTTTATGTCTGTTTATTTTGTTGAAAACAGTGTATTAAAAGTCATCTTGTTTATCTTAAGCTTTATCTTTTTGATTATTGGTGTATCAATTGCTTTAAAAATAGAAACAGAAGAAGGCTATTATGAATGTCAAAAGTGTCATCATAAATATATTCCAAGCTATCAACAAGTTTATTTTGCAATGCATTATGGAAGAACAAGATATATGAAATGTCCACATTGTCAAAAAAGAAGTTGGCAAAAAAAGATTTATTCAAAATAAAAATTCGTTATAATAAAGATATAAAAAGAAAAGGAATTTGAAAGATGAATAAACATATAGAAAAAGCAAAAGAATTAAGAAATGCTACACCCATGGTTCATAATTGTGCACAAACAATTATGGAAGTTTATGCCGATGATTTAGGAATCAATAAAGAACTTGCTAATCATTTGGGATGTAACTTTGGTGGTGGTATGAAATGTGGGAGCGTCTGTGGTGCTATTACCAGTGGTTTAATGATTTTAGGAGCAAAAGGAATTGATTCACCAGCAAAAGTGAACCAATTTATCAAAACAATTTCTAATAATCATCATGGACTTATTAATTGTGCAGATTTACTTAAAGAAAATGCAAAGAATGGTGGACAAAAGAAACCTCATTGTGATGGGATGATTCAAGAAGTAATCGAACTTATTGATCAAATGGAGAAAGAAAATGATTGAAGAAATTGAACAAGGCATGATTTTATATACTCAAGGAAATAAAATCAAACATGATGTTGCCCATTTTTTAAAAGTGCATCAATATGCACGTATTATTGGAAAATTAGAGCATTTAGAAAAAAGAGAACAAGAAATACTCGAAGTAGCTGCTATTGTTCATGATATAGCTTGTCCAATGTGTCGTGAAAAATATGGAAATTCTGCAGGATATTTACAAGAACAAGAAGGACCAGTTTTAGTAAAAGATTTCTTAAAAAATTATTCTTTAGATGAAGCTTTTATTGAACGTGTGGCTTATTTAGTAGGACATCATCATACGTATAAAGATGTAGATGGTTTAGATTATCAAATTTTATTAGAAGCTGACTTTTTAGTAAATGGTGATGAATCGAATTTAACTAAAGAAGCTATCGAAAAAATGAAAAAGAATGTTTTTAAAACAAAAACAGGAATAGAACTATTAAATCATATTTTTGAATTATAAAATATGTTATAATGAAAGTCCTTGGCAGGGGCGTGAAAAAGCAATGTGAAAACATTGTTTTTTCTTTTTAAGAAATAATTTTGTTTTTTATAAAGGCTTTGTTATAATAGTCGCAAAGGTAGGTAGAAAAATGTATAAATTAATAGCATTAGATTTAGATGGAACATTAACAGATAAAAATAAAAATATTTTAGAAGAAACAAAGCAAGAACTTATTAAATTAGCACAAAAAGGTGTTATTATTGTTTTAGCTTCTGGAAGACCAACAGCTGGTATCTTTAAAGAAGCAAAAGAATTAACTTTAGATCAAGTAGGAGGATATTTATTATCTTTCAATGGAGCAAGAGTTTTAGATTATAAAACAAATGAAGTTGTTTATGAACAAACATTATCAAGTGAAGTTGCTCATGAAATGTATGATCGTGCCAAAGCATTTGGTTTATCACCACTTACATATAACGCTACTGAAATCATTACAGAAGATATTGGAGATCATTGGATTCAATTAGAAAGTTTCACAACAAAAATGAATATTAAACATGTTCAAGATTTTAAAAAAGAAGTGAACTTTGATGTCAATAAAGTATTGATTACTGGAGAACCTGCATATGTGGCTCAAATTTTAGATGAATTCAAAGCTCCATATGAAGGAAAGATGTCTATTTATAGAAGTGATCCTTATTTTATTGAATGTATGGCAAATGGAATTGATAAAGCTGCTTCTTTAGATGTTTTATGTAAGAAATTAGGAATTAAACAAGAAGAAACAATTGCTTTTGGTGATGGTTATAATGATTTATCATTAATTGAATATTGTGGATATGGTGTTGCTATGGAAAATGCTGTAGATGAAGTAAAAGAAAGAGCAAACTACATTACTTTATCTAACAACGATAATGGAATTGCTTATTGTTTAAAACAATTAGAAGAAAAAGGACTTATTTAAACTCTTAAGAAATTAAGAGTTTTTTAAAATGATAAAAAAACAAATCGCTTTTCATAGCACAGAAATAGAAGAAGTATACACCCTTTATCAACAAGCATTTCCAAAAAATGAACAAATGGATTTAACTCGATTATTTGATGAATTACATTTAGGCGCTATTTATGGTTATTATCAAGAAAATCAACTTGTAGGTTTTGCTATTTTATGTATTCAAAGTCAAATAGCGCATATTTTATATCTTGCTGTAAAAAAAGAATATCGTGATCAAGGTATAGGAAGCTATATTCTTAATGATCTAGCAAAACAATATGATTCTAAAAAGATTATTGTAGATATTGAAAAAATTAAAGATACTTCTAATAAAGAACAAAGAATAAAAAGAAAACAATTTTATTTAAAAAATGATTTTAAAGAAACAGATGTCTTTTATGCTTGGCAAGGAGAAGATTATGTTATTTTAAGTAGAAATGGAATTGTTCAAAAAAAAGAATTTTGGAATTTTTGGGATTTCTTAAAGAAGGAGAAAAAATGAAGTTAGTTGCACCTAAACTATCCTATATAGAAAAAACAAGTTTTGAAGAATGTTTAAAAAAAATGAAATTTCAAGATGTTCATATTGATCAAAATATTCAACAAAGAACAATTATTCAAGATTTAACTTTTGATGGTTGTCTTTTTGAAAATATTGATTTTACTAAAGTTTCATTAAAGCATCTTGATTTAATAGATGTTACTTTTGATAAATGTGATCTATCAAATCAAAATTTTGATCATCAATATTTAAATCGTGTACAATTTAAAAACTGTAAATTAACAGGAACTTCTTTTATTGAAACAAATTTAAAAGATGTTTTATTTGATCATTGTCAGGGACGTTATAGTAATTTATCATCAAGTCAATTGTTCAATGTTATGTTTGATCATTGTGATTTACAAGAAGCATCATTTTATGATGCAAACTTTAAAAAAATACAATTTAATGAAACAAATTTAATACAAAGTGAACTTGCTTCATTACATCATAAAGGATTAGATTTATCTACATGTCAAATACAAGGGGCAATGTTTGATCTAGCAAGTTTAAAAGGATTGATTATCAATGATTTTCAAGCTGTAGATTTAATAGGGATCCTTGGTGTTAAAGTAAAATAAAAATGTTGTCATTTGGCAACATTTTTATGCTATATAAGCAAGTAATAATTTTAAAGTATTTTCTACAGCTTGAAGATGTGTTCTTTCCATACCATGACTAGCTGCTACACCTGGGCCAATTAAAGCGCCTTTAATATTTTGACCACCACGTAAAGCAGCTGAAACATCACTGCTGTAATAAGGATAAATATCAATAGCGTATTGTAACTGATGCGTACTTGCAAGTTCAATGAGTTTAGAAGTTAAATCATAATCATAAGGTCCACTACCATCTTTAGCACAAATACTGACATCATATTCACTACAAGCTAAATCTTCACCAATACATCCCATATCTACAGCAATCAATTCATCAATATTAGGATGAATATAACTACTTCCGTGTCCTACTTCTTCATAAGTAGAAATAATAATAATGAGATTATGTTTGGGTTTAATATGATTATTAGCTAAATGCTTAAGTATTCCAAATAAAATAGCGACAGACATTTTATCATCTAAAAAACGTGATTTAATAAAACCAGATGCTGTAATTTCAGTTTTAGGATCATAAGCAATATAATCACCATTTTGAATACCTAAAGTTTGTACATCTTCTTTATTTTTAACTACTTCATCAATTCTTACATGCATATTTTCACAATCTCTCGGTGCACTTTTAGCATCTTTATAAACATGAACAGCAGGATAATTAGAAAGAATTGTTCCTGTATAACATTTACCACTTCTTGTATGAATACGACAATATTCACCATCCAATGTAGGAATAATTGGACCACCAACATTTGTAAAAGCTAATATGCCATCACTTTTAATACTTCTAACCATTAATCCTAAAGTATCCACATGACCACAAAATCCTACTGTATAATCATCTTGACCTTCAACATAAATTTCTAGATTTCCTTTATTTGTTTGATGCGTATGAAATCCTAAATTCTCAGCTTCTTTTTGACAATGGTGAATGACTTCTTTGGTATATCCAGAAGGACTATCAATTGCCATGATTTCTTTTAAAAAGTTTATGATATAATCATTCATTTTACTACCTCCTAAAGATATTATATCATAATAAATTGTACTTGATTTCATACAATTTGATTGACAAGTATGTTGGACTTTGTTATTCTTGAAAAGACAAAATAGAAGAATTGGTAGAGGTGCATGAATCAAGAGTAATTGTTGATAATGTTTGGTGACAGTCAACAATGAAAGGGAAACGTGCCGAAGAAAATAACAGCACCAAATGTTATTTATCTGGGAAATTATAAAATATATAATTTCTTGTCACTTTTTAGTGGAGAGCTATCTTGTATGTAAAGTACTTTGATATTCTCAAGGTACTTTTTTTATGGAGGGAAAGAATGAATTATGTAAAGACAATATGGGCTTTATTACCGCCTGTAATCGCAATTATTTTTGCTTTAAAAACAAAAGAAGTTTATATTTCATTACTCGTTGGAATTGTTTCAGGAACTTTATTACTAACAAATTTTCATCTTGTTGAAAGTTTAAATTTATTGTTTGATACAGTTGTTAATTGTTTAAGTAAACCTTCTAATATTGGAATTTTAATATTTTTAGTAATGTTAGGAATTATTGTGACTTTAATGACTAAAAGTGGAGGAAGTCAAGCTTATGGAAAATGGGCTAAAAAGAAGATGAAATCTTCTAAACAATCTTTGTTTTCTACTTTTATTTTAGGCGTTGTTATCTTTGTTGATGATTACTTTAACTGTTTAACAGTTGGAAGTGTTATGCGTGAAATCACAGATGAATTTAAAGTTTCAAGAGCAATGCTTGCCTATATTATTGATAGTACAGCAGCACCTGTTTGTATTATTGCACCTATTTCATCATGGGCTGCAGCTGTAAGTGGTTATACCTCAGGGGATGGTTTTCAATTGTTTTTAAATACAATTCCTTTTAATCTTTATGCTCTTTTAACAATTGTCATGGTTTGTTATGTTATTGGCAGTGAGTTTCATCTTGGAAAGATGAAAAAACATGAATTAGCTGCTCAAAATGGCGACGTTTGTTTTGGGGATGATTCTTATCAGAAAAATGAAGAAATTTCTTATAATCAAAAGGGGAAAGTTCTAGATTTGATTTTACCTGTTATTGTTTTAATTATGAGTTGTATTATTGGGATGATTTATACTGGAGGATTCTTTGATGGAAAAGATTTAATTACTGCTTTTAGTCAATGTGATGCTTCGAGAGGGCTTGTTTATGGTACATTTGTTACTTTGATCTTTGTCTTTATTTTATATATTCCAAGAAAAATTATTTCTTATAATGAATTTGTAGAATGTATTCCTGAAGGTTTTAAAGCAATGGTTCCGTCTATTTTGATTTTGGTTCTTGCATGGTCTTTAGGAGATTTAGTTTCTAATCAGTTACAAGCAGGGGCATTTGTTTATAATACGTTACAATCTGCTTCTATTTCAACAGCTATTTTACCAGCATGTTTATTTATTGTTGGGGCAGGTCTTTCTTTTTCAACAGGGACATCTTGGGGAACTTTTGGTATTTTGATTCCGATGGCAACTTCTTTATTTCCAGAAGGATCAACAATGTTGGTGATTTCCATTGCTTCCATTCTTGCAGGTGCCGTTTGTGGTGATCATATTTCACCTATTTCAGATACGACAATTATGGCTTCTACAGGGGCGCAATGTAATCATCTTTATCATGTAACCACTCAAATTCCATATGCCTTAGTTGTCGCAAGTGCTTGTTTTATAGGATATCTTGTTGCTGGATTTACACAAAATGTATTATTAACATTATTTGTTGCTTTTGTTTCATTAAGCATCATTATTTTTGTAATTCGTCTTTATCAAAAAAAGAGTTCATAAAAACATTTGAACCTCAAAATATATTGTGGTATAGTGTTGCGGGTGATAAAAATGAAAAAGAGTAAGATATCTTTAATAATGAAAATCATTGCAGTAGTCGCATCTCTTTATGGAATGTTACAATCATTAGATCATTGGATGTTTTTTACGTATTTTACGAATTTATCCAATATCTTTATAGATATTATGTTAGTGATTTTCATTATTTATGATCTAAAAAAAGCAAAATATATACCACAAGGGATGTACCTTATTAAATTTATGGCAACGATTTCCATTACATTAACGTTCTTTGTTTATATGTTGTTACTTGCACCAACGAATAGTCAGGGATTTATTGGTGCCTATTTAAATAATGGAGCAGGAAGTTTATGTGTACATTTCATTACACCAGTTCTTGCTATTATTGATTTTCTATTATTTAGTGAACACTATAGACCAGATGAAAAACATGTTTATTATTCAGTAGTACCACCACTTGTTTATGTAGGTTATGTGATTGTTTTAGGAAATGTTTTTCATATAAGATGGTACAAGGATATGTTGGCTCCTTATAATTTTTTAAATTATGGTGCACCAACAGGATGGTTTGGATTTGATTTATCTTTATTAGGTTCAAAAACATTAGGTATTGGAACTTTCTATATGATTGTTGTTTTATTAATTATTTTTATTGGTTTAGGTACTTTATTTTTAAAATTAAAGAGAACAAAGAAAGATTTATATTAATCTTTGTTAGAATAATTAAAAGATTGTAATAATTTGGGATTACCCCTTTTATTACAATTTTTTTGTTATGATACACAGGCAAAAATGATAATATTTTAGTTTTTTGAAAAAAACAAAAGAAAAAATTGAATTGTGATAAGATAGTAAGGATTTATAGAGGGGGAAATTTATGGATATCATGGTTGTCTTTCAAACAATGTTAAAATTGTTTTTATTACTTATTTTAGGATTTGTTTTATTTAAATGTCATATTTTTGATGAATATACAAATAAAAAAATATCAGCTTTAATTGTCAATGTTGCTTCACCAATGTTGATTATTAGTTCTATTGCGGGGGTTGAAGGAAGTAATAAAAGTATTGTCTTTTTAATGATAGGTGCAGGTATTTTAATGTATATCGGTTTTATTATTTTAGGGAAAATCATTAATCGAATCTTTCCATTTCCTAAAAAAGATTGGCCTGTTTATGAATGTATGGTCGTTTTTGCGAATACAGGATTTATGGGATATCCTGTTTTATTAGATGTTTTTGGACAAGAAGCTGTTTTCTATGCATCACTTATTCATATGGCTTTTAACTTTTTTGTGTATACATACGCTATTATGTGTCTAACAAAAGGAGACGATAGTGAATTTAAATTAAATTTTAAACAATTATTAACACCAGGAATTATTTTGATTTTTGTAGGAATATTTATTTACTTATTCGATATTCAACTTCCTAGTGTACTTATGGATACGATTAATAGTGTTGGTTCACTTACAGCTCCACTTTCAATGATGATGATTGGTTCATCATTAGCTGTTTATCCTATTAAAGATAGTTTTACAGATTGGCGTAGTTATGTCTTTGCTTTTGTTCGTTTAATGATTGTTCCTTTTGTAACAATGATCATGTGTCGTTTATTACACATTGATGCTTATTACGCTAATATTACAATTATTACAAATGCGATGCCAGTAGGATCAATGGTTTTAATGCTGGCAACACAATATAATGCAAATGTAAAAATCGTTACAAGAAATATTGTTGTTTCAACTTTATTATCAGTGATTACAATTCCAATTGTTGTCGCAACAATGTTATTATAGGAGAAAAATATGAATTATAAAATTTATGATCAATTGCCTCAAGAAGCAAAAGAAATTAGAATTAAAGTTTTTATGGAAGAACAAGGATTTAAAGATGAATTTGATGATTTAGATGATCTTTGTCAACATCTTGTTGTTTTTGGAAATAATCAACCGATAGGAACATGTCGTTTTTATTATGATGAATCTTTAAAGTCAAATGTGCTTGGAAGAATTGCAGTTATTAAAGAATATCGAGGAAAAAAAGTAGGACAATATATTGTTAAAACTGCCTGTTCTTTAATTCAAGGAAATGTTTGTTTACATGCGCAATTACAAGCTAAACCTTTTTATGAAAAATTAGGCTTTAAAGCTTATGGTGAAATAGATTATGATGAATATTGTCCACATACTTGGATGAAAAAAGAGATGTGAAAACATCTTTTTATTATGTCAATAATTGACAATTGAAAGAGCTTACGCTACAATTTAGACAAAGGAGACACATAGTCTCATTATTTAATGATTTAATATGGTACAATAAGTCTCAATTAAGAAAAAGAAAGGAAAAATTCAAATGAAAATCAAAAAAATATTTTTATCAATGTTGTTGATGATCGTAGCTATATGCTTTTGTCCAACAAAAGTATTTGCGACAAGTACGATAGAAAGAACAACAACATTAGACGTAAGCAAATTTATTCAAGATGAGGAAAATAAAGAAGAAGGATGGAGTTGGAATTCAACTACAAATACATTAACATTAACAAATGTGAATTTTAATACGGGTGATAACAAGAGCATTGTTTTACCATCTGATAGAGATATACATATTGTATCAAATGGAAATAACAAGCTTATATCTAGCAAAACAGTCATTTATGGCAAAAAGGATGGTCCGGGATTTATTATATTTGGTGGCAATGGATTATTAGAATTAAACTCTAAGAAAGAATTACCAACAATAGATGCTAATGATCTTTTATTTGAAAGTGGAACAGTTAATGCTATTGGAGGCAGCATAATTACTATGCAAACTATAAAAGTTGACGGTGGATATGTCAAAGTTGATACCTCACAGGTAAGTGACGATGGTTGGACAGATGGACTCTATGCATGTGGAAGTATCGAAATATCTAGTGGGACAGTAGATATTATTTCAAACAGAGTAGGTATATTTGCTACAGGAACAGGACATCCAAATCCAACGACAGGAATAAAGATAACTGGAGGGAATATTGATGTATCAGCCAAATTATATGGAATGTGTTCAGGAAATAATACATACAAAAAAGACGTTTACATTGAAACAACAGGTACAATAGATTTTAAAGACAGTTCAATAGGTATAGCGTTGGCAAATGGAAATTTAACAATAAAAAAAGGAAACATTATTTTAAAAGAAGGCAACCAATTATATGTGAATTCTAAAAGTAACACGCAAGGAACAGTAACAATTGAAAAAGCTGATTATACAAAAGTTAATGAAGCAAAATCAAAAGTACCAGCTGATTTAAGCGTTTATACGGATGAATCGGTAAAAGCATTACAAGATACTTTAGCAGCTGTTGTAGAAGATAAGGATGTTACTGAACAAATTGCTGTTAATGGTTATGCAACATCAATTGAAAATGCTATTGTAGGTTTAAAATATAAACCTGCTGACTACACAAAAGTCAATGAAGCAAAAGCAAAAGTGCCAAGTGATTTAAGTATCTATGCAGATGAAACAGTAAAGACATTAAAAGATGCTCTTGCTTTAGTAGAAGAAGGAAAGAATATTACCGAACAAGCAACGGTAGATGGTTATGCAGATGCAATTAATAAAGCTATTGAAGGACTTGTAAAGAAACCTATCATATATAAAGTTATTGAAGGTGAAGGAGGAACTTTTGTTAAGAAAAGTGGAAAAGATATTTCAATACGAATAGATCATGAATATACAGAAAATGTAAAAGTTGAAGTAGATGGAAAAGAAGTTTCTAAGACAAATTATAAAGTGATAAAAGGATCAACAATTGTTACGTTTAATAAGGAATATTTAGAATCATTACCTGTTGGTAATCATGAGGTCAAGGTTTATTTTGAAGATGGTTATGCAACAACAACTTTAATCATTAAAGAACAAACAAAAGATAATAATGAAAAGAAAGATACCATATCAAATAATCAAGAAAATGTAAAAGCTGAAAATAAACAAGAAGTTGAAAAGGTAAATACAGGTGATAATACAAATATTATAGGTATTACTTTATTATTGGTAGGAAGTTTGATAGTTTTAATTTATTTAGATAAAAAGAAAACAGCTTAATTAAGAAGATATCGTCATAGTAGGCGATATCTTTTATTAGGTATATTAATAGATATAAAAAATCTTTGACAAATAAATGATGAAGTGGTTTAATACAAATAAATACAGTGAAAAGAAGTAGTAGATGATTAAAACATAAGTAGAGAGCTTTTGGTTGGTGAAAAAAAGTTATGTTTGATGATTGAATTCCTCTTGGAGTAGAGTATTGAAGTTAGTAAATATCTCCGGTAACACCCGTTAACGTGTATGAGTATGTAGGTACTTAGTAAGGTTATTATTGTGAAATAATAACGAAGTAAGGTGGTAACGCGATGGTCTCTTTCGTCCTTATGGGATGAAGAGACTTTTTTATTAATATATGGGGGAAATAAAAATGGAAAAGAGAATTACAGGACATACAGAATTATTAGGGCTTATTGCTACACCAATTAGACATTCTAAATCACCAGTGATGCACAATGCTGCATGCCGTGCTTTAGGCTTAGATTATGCATATTTAGCTTTTGATATTCAACCAGATCAATTAGAAGATGCAGTAAAAGGTTTCAAAGCTTTAAATGTAAGAGGATGGAATGTTTCAATGCCTTATAAAACAACAATTGGTCAATATTTAGATCATATTACACCAATTGCTAAAATGTGTGGCGCTATTAATACTGTTATTAATGATCATGGTGTTTTAACTGGAACTGTTACAGATGGAACAGGTTATATGACAGCTTTAAAAGATCAAGGAATTGATATTATTGGTAAAAAGATGACAATTGTTGGTGCAGGTGGAGCAGCTACTGCAATCGTCATGCAAGCTGCATTAGATGGTGTTAAAGAAATCAGTATTTTCAATATTAAAGATGCTTCATGGGATCGTGCTTTAGAAAATGTAGAAAAAATCAATTCACAAACTCAATGTAAAGCACAATTATTTGATTTAAATGATCATGAAACATTAAGAAAAGAAATCAATGAGTCAATTATTTTTACAAATGCAACAAATGTAGGTATGGGTAAATTAGAAGGAAAAATGGTTTTACCAGATACTTCTTATTTAAGAAAAGATTTAATTGTTTCAGATGTTATTTATATGCCAGAAAAAACAAAATTATTAGAAGAAGCTGAAAAAATAGGATGTAAAACAATTAATGGTCTAGGAATGATGCTTTATCAAGGAGCTGCTTCATTTAAATTATGGACAGATCAAGATATGCCAATTGATGTTGTAAAAGAAGCTTTAGACTTTTAAAATGTTATGCAGTGCATAGCATTTTTTTATTTGACAAATAGAATATTTTATTATATTGTTGATATATCAACTAACGGAGGTATACTATGATTAAAATTGTTGCAGAAAATTATATTAAAGAAGAATATCAAGAAGAATTTTTAAAACTTACAAAAGAACTTATTATTTTAAGTAGAGAAGAAAAAGGAAATATCTCTTATCATCTTTATCAAGATATTAATGATGATAGTCATTTTACTTTTATTGAAGAATGGCAAAATCAAGAAGCAATTGATGAACATAATCAAACAAAACACTTTACAACAATTGTTCCTCAAATCAAAAGCTTTGCTTCAAAACCTTCAAGAGCAATTAAATATAAAGAGGTGCAATAATGAATACATTAGAAACAATTTTTACAAGAAAAAGTGTTCGACAATTTAAAAATCAAAAAGTAGATGAAAAAGACATCAAAACAATCTTAAAAGCAGGAATGTCAGGACCAACATGTGTTAATTCAAAAGATTGGTCATTTATCGTTGTTGACGATCCAGAAGTTCTTCATAAAATGTATCAAGCAAATGGTGTACCAGCGAAGCCATTACTTGAATGTGCTTTTGCTATTTTAATTTGTGGAGATTACTCAAAAGCATTTAAATTCTCTAAAGATTATTTTGCTGTAGATGGTTCTATTGCTGGACAAAATATGATTTTAGCAGCTTGGTCTTTAGGTATTGGAAGTGTTTGGCTTGGTACATGGCCACAAATGGATCGTGTTTTTGCCCAAAGTAAATTGTTTGATTTACCCAATGATCAAATTCCTCATTCAATTATTGCTTTTGGTTATCCTCTAGATGAAATTAAAGAGAAAGAAGAATATTATGATGAAGCTGTTGTTCATTATAATAAGTGGTAAAAATGGTTAAAGAAATTATTAAAGATGAATTCTTTTTAAAACAAAAATCAAAGTCATGTACAAAAGAGGATTTATATATCGCCAATGAATTATTAGAAACAATTCAAGCTTACAAAGAACAATGTGTTGGTATGGCAGCGAATATGATTGGATATTTAAAAACAATGATGGTTGTTTTAGATGAAAATAAATATCTTATTTTAATTAATCCTGTTATTTTAAAAACAAGTGGAAAAACGTATCAAACAGAAGAAGGTTGTCTATCATTACAAGGTGTAAGAAAGACACAAAGATATGAAAGTATCAAAGTAAGTTATTTAGATCAAGATTTTAAAAAGAAAATTAAAACGTTTAAAGGTTATACAGCTCAAATCATTCAACATGAACTTGATCATTTTGAAGGAAAAATCATATAAAAAAAATCAGCAATAGCTGATTTTTTTAATGACATATTTCTTCAACAAGTTGATTAATTGCCTCTTGATTTTCATCTTTATAAGTAGATTTAATTGTGACCGTATTTTCACAAATAGTAATATTTTTCATTGGAGTAAGCATATCTTTCATCACTTTATTTGCAAGAGGAGCCCAAGAACCATTTTCAATAAGTCCAACAGTTTTATTTTGATATCCTTTATGTTGTAATCTATGTAAGAAATCTTCCATTGGACTAAAGACACCACCATCATAAGTAGCTCCAGCTAAAATCATTTTAGAATATCTAAAAGCATCTTCAACTGCTTCAGCCATGTCATCTCTTGTAAGATCAGTGAAGGCAACTTTAACACCTTTTTCTTTTAATAAATCAACTACTTTTAAAGCCACTTCTTTGGTATTTCCATGGATAGAAGCACTGGCCACTAAAACACCTTCATCTTCACTTTGATAACTACTCCAAATTTGGTATTTATCAATATAATATCCTAAATTATCTTTTAAAATAGGACCATGTAAAGGACAAATCATTTTAATATCTAAAGTGCTGGCTTTTTTTAATAAAGTTTGTACAGGAGCACCATATTTACCAACAATATTAAAATAATAACGTCTTGCTTCACAAGCCCAATCTTCATCATGTGATAAAGCCCCAAATTTACCAAAGCCGTCTGCTGAGAATAATATTTTTTCAGTTGTTTCATATTCAACCATTACTTCAGGCCAATGCACCATCGGTGCCATGATAAATTTCAAATGATGATTTCCTAAATCTAATTCTTCTCCTTCTTTAACCACAATACATCTTTCATCTAATCCTTCAATATTAAAAAATTGAGGAAGCATCGCTTTTGCTTTGGCACTTAAAACAAGTTTTGCTTCTTTATACTTTTCTGTAAATAATTGAATATTTGCGGAATGATCAGGTTCTAAATGAGAAACAATCAAATAATCAGGAACATGTTCCTTTAATTCCTTATCTAAATTATCAAACCATTCTTTTGTCTTTCTTGCATCAACTGTATCCATAACTGCAATCTTTTCATCTAAAATAAGATAAGAGTTATAACTAACCCCATTAGGTATAATATATTGACTTTCAAAAAGATCAAGTGTTGTATCATCAACCCCAATATATTTAATCGAATCACTAATTATAACATTATTCATAAAAATCCTCCTTTTAGTCATTATAACACTAATTTCTTAATGAAATATTGTTTTCGTGATATGAAAATAATATTTTATAAAAATTTCTTACCAAAAATAAAGGAGAGATATATTATTATCGATAAAATCAAAGTATTAAGGAGTATGTTATGAGAAAAATAGCTATTTGTGATGATAGTAAATTGGATCGATAGCTTTTAAAAGTTGTTATACAAACATATTTTGAAAATAATGAAGAAGAATTTAAAATCTTTGAATATGAATTAGGAGATAATTTATTAGATGATATTGAAGTAGAACTCTTATTTCTAGATATCATTATGAATGGAATGAAGATAGCTAGAAAATTAAGAGATATTCAATTTAAAGCACCAATCATCTTTCTTACAGCTCATGCAGACTATGCGGTAGAAAGTTATGAAGTATATGTAGCGGGATATTTGTTAAAACCTTATGATACAAATAAATTAACATTGCTTTTAGATGAAGTATTACAAAGAAGTGTTCAAAAAAGAATTGCTGTTAAAGTTAAAAAACAACATCGATATCTTGAAATTAATGATATTATGTATGTTGAAAGTGATAAACATGTATTAAATATTCATTTAAAAGATAGTAGAGTGATTCAAACAACAGAAAAGTTGAGTGAATTAGAAAAAACGATTAATTCAAAAAGATTTATTCGTTGTCACCAAAGTTATCTTGTTAATATGGATTATATAAAAGATGCGAAAACAGATTTTATTCTTAGTAATGATATAAGAATACCAATTAGAGTAAGAGGACGAAAAGAAATTATTGAAAGATATCATAAGTATTATAGTTCAGAAAGAATGAATGATCATTTATAAGGTACAATTGTTAGTTAACAAAACAAATGTGCTTTTTTTATTACTTTTTGTGCAAAAATAGAAGATTTTTAAAAACAAATGATACAATGTTTTAAATTAGAAACATTTATTGAAAAGGGGAAAAAATGAAGAAAACACTTTATGTTTTTATTTGAAAAGAATGTATATGCTTTAGAAACAAGTAAAATCTTTTCAGATGAAATAAATAGGATCATTGTAATGGGTCTATTATAGTGTAATATCATTATTATGGTCATTAAAGAAACAAGACGTAGAAAATGACAAAACTCATTTTCTTTTTATTTCTTTTTTTATAGAGAGAATATTTCTTTTTTTGACATGCAATTCCTTGAAAAAAAGATATTTTTATATCCTTATAATAACGCTTACAATTGAAATTGTATTTTAAAATTATGATGATATAATAAGCTACGAACTTAAACAAATTTCAAAGAGAAAAAAGAACTTCAGGAATAATGAAGATAAATATTTATATGAATGTTAGGAGGGAAAATATGAAAAATATCTTTGAAGTATCTCTTGAAAGCCATTATCAATTTGAATGGGATAAATTAGGAAATATCAAAAAAGGAAGAGAACATTTAGGTGAGGAGATGCCGGTTCTTGTCTATAGATTATTAGAATACAGTATGAATGATGTCTTGTTTAAAAATTTTGGTATTGAAAAAACGGATGAAATTTTTAGACAAGCTGGTTATCTTGCAGGATGTGAATTTGCGAAAAATGCATTGCCTCTTGATGCTGATGAAAGTACATTTGTAAGTACGCTTGCTCAAACTTTAGAAACTTTAAAAGTAGGTATTTTAAGAATGGAAGAAGCGGACTTTGAAAAAGGTGAATTTGTAATTACAATTCATGAAGATCTTGATTGTAGTGGATTGCCACCAACAGGTGAAGTTGTATGTAAATATGATGAAGGTTTTTTTGCGGGAATTTTAGAAGCATATACCAAGAAGCCTTTTAAAGTAAGAGAAGTTGATTGCTGGTCTAGTGGAAGTAGAGTATGTCGTTTTAAAGGGACAGTAGATGATGATCGATAAGGATCAAGAACTTTTCTTAGATTACATTAAACAACTTTTATATAACACAGATGAAGCAACACTTTGTCGTGATGAACTTTCAGATGATGTAACACAGCTTGCAGATGGAATTGAATATTTAGGTGAAGTGATCAAAGATGAAAAGATTGTTTTATCTAAAATGGCCCAAGGAGAAGTAGATGAAGAATTTTCTATATCTCACAATTATTTAGCGGCTCCTGTTAAAAGCATTCAAAGTAATTTAAAGCATTTATCATGGGTTGCTCAAAGAGTTGCGGCAGGTGATTATAAACAACATGTTTCAAGCTTAGGAAGCTTTTCTGATTCATTTAATGAAATGATTGATCAATTAAGCCATTATCGAGAAAAGATGGAACATATCAGTAATACAGATGTCTTAACGGGAACTGCGAATCGACGTGCTTTTAATCAAATGATTAAAAAGCTTTGGGATAAAGATATTCCTTGTGCCATTGTATTTATTGATATTGATGGTTTGAAGTATGTAAATGATAATTATGGTCATTCTGGAGGAAATCGCTATATTAAAGAAGTATGTCAAATCTTGAAAATGAATTTAAAAGAAGATGAATTTATTTTTAGAATTGGTGGGGATGAACTACTTATTTTATCTAAAAAAGAAGATGCACATATATGTGAAGAACGTCTACTAGAAATACGCTTACAATTTAGAGAAGAAATGAAAAAGAAAGTACCGTATCCATGTGATTTTAGTTTTGGTTGTGTGGATATTGATAAAAAAGAAAACAAAACAATTAGTGAATATTTAAGTCTTGCTGATAAAAAAATGTATCATTTTAAAATGCAACATTATATTGATCAAAGACGACCTAAATACAGTAATCATATTGATAAAAGTGGTTTAGATAGTCGTATTTTTGATGCTTTTTCTCAAACATCAATCAACCGCTATGCTTATATATGTAATATGGAAACAAATGTTTCAAGATGGTCCGTACAAGCTGTCAAAGACTTTGATTTACCTTATGAATATATGTATGATGCAGGTAAAATATGGGAAGAACATATTCATCCAGATGATTGTAAAGAATATGAAGAAGATATTGAAGCAGTTTTCTCTGGAAAGAAAGAATGTCATGATTTAACATATCGTGCACGTTTAAAAAATGGTAAATATATAAAATGTCGTTGTGAAGGATATGTCTTAAGAGGAAGAACGGCTAAAGAACCTAATCTTTTTGCAGGAATACTTACACGAGTCGATGAAGCAGTGAATTATGAAGAAAGATAGTTTTAAGTGGGATCAAGGTGATCTCATTTTTTTATTTATCAAAAAAGAAAAGACTAAGAACACCTAAAATAAAACATTCAGAGCAATCACATTGATAATTTGTTCGATTCAATTTGATTTTGATTTAAAAGTAAACAAAATCATACCAATAACAGTTGTTCCAAAGAATAAACAAATTGGAAATGTCATGATTTGAGGTAAAAGGCATGCAAAGTGAATACTTTTTCTACCGGTATTAAACCAATAAAAAGGAGAAAGAACACATAACTGTTTATTTAAAAAATGAATGTTTCGTCTCTTTAAAGCAACAAGTATTTTCCAAAGTACTTTCCCACAACCAATATACAAAGAATGACCTCTATAAAAAGAACAAATTATGAAAATGTGAAGCAATTAAAAGTATGGTTATACAAAAGAAAAGAATGTTTGAAGATACTTGAAAAGTACTATATTGTAGATATTGGAATGCGCTATATGTTACTAGGAACACAAAAAATAGATGCTGGACATATTTTAGAAAATGTTGTGTATTTAGAATTATTAAGAAGAGAAAATAAAGTATTTGTAGGGAAAGTTGATCATTTTGAAGTGGATTTTGTTGCGCAAAATTCTAAAGGTATCGAATACTATCAAGTTGCATTAACTGTACGTGATGAAAAAACACTTCAAAGAGAGTTAAGACATCTTCAAGCTATTCAAGAATTACCCTAAAGTTATTCTTACAATGGATGATGATCCTGAAGTGCAATATGAAGGAATACGACGTATTAATGCACGAAATTGGTTATTAGGGCTAATTGAATAGTTTTATTAGTGTTAAATAATATAGAATAGGGGATCTTTTAAAGAGGATTTTTTTAATTTTTTAGCACTTAAGTGTTGACAGTGCTAAAAATATGGATATAATAAAATTAGCACTAGGGATAAAGGAGTGCTAAAGGAGAGTGATAACATGGATATCGAAAAATTTACAGCCAAGATGCAAGAGGCAATTCAAAAAGCAAGTCAATTAGCATTAAGTTATAAGCATCAAGTAATTGACATTGAACATGTATTGTATGTTTTATTGAATGATAGTAGTGGTATTTTTCCAAGGGTGTTATCTAAGCTAAATAAAGATAAAAATCATTTCATTCAAGTATTAGAACAAAGGCTTCAACAAAAAACGACACTTGAAAATATTGATGTCAATAGCATGAGAATAAGCTATAGCTTAAATGATTTACTTGCGAAAGCAAATAGTCAAATGACATCGTTTAAAGATGAATATATGTCTGTAGAACATGTCATTATGGCTTTATTTGAAATAAATGAAAATTGGGTCAAAGATTTATTAAACCAAGAGGGTATGAATAAAAAGGATACAAAAAAGGTGATTTTAGAAATGCGGGGTGATCATATGGTAGACAATCCAAATCCAGAAAATACTTATGAAGTATTAGAAAAATATGGACGTGACTTAACAAAAGATGTGGAAAATGGAAAATTAGATCCAGTTATTGGACGTGATGATGAAATTCGTCGTGTGATTCAAATCTTGTCACGTAAAACAAAAAATAATCCAATTTTAATTGGTGAACCAGGTGTTGGTAAAACAGCCATCGTTGAAGGATTGGCATGGCGTATTTATAAAAATGATGTACCAATTTCTTTACAAAATAAAACTTTATATGAACTTGATTTAGGTTCACTTGTAGCTGGTGCTAAATACCGTGGTGAATTTGAAGAAAGATTGAAAGCAGTTTTAGGTGAAATTAAAAAAGCAAATGGAAATATCATCTTATTTATTGATGAAATCCATCAATTAGTTGGTGCTGGTAAAACAGATGGTGCGATGGATGCTGCTAACTTATTAAAACCAATGTTGGCTCGTGGTGAACTTCATTGTATTGGAGCAACGACTTTAGATGAATATAGACAATATATTGAAAAAGATGCGGCTCTTGAAAGACGTTTCCAAAAGGTACAAGTTGATGAACCAACAATTGATGATAGTATTGCTATCTTACGTGGTTTAAAAGATTCTTTTGAAAGACATCATGGGGTTAAAATCAATGATAGTGCTATTATTGGGGCTGTTAATTTATCACAAAGATATATTACGGATCGTTTCTTACCAGATAAAGCCATCGATTTAATCGATGAAGCGTGTGCTTCAATTCGTATGGAAATTGATTCTTTACCAGAAGAATTAGATGGTATTACACGTGAAAAGAATCGATTAGAAATGGAAAGAATTTCGATTGAAAAAGAAGATAGTAATGAAGATAATGTAAAACGTTTAAATGATATTAAAGAACGTATTGCTTCTTTAACTGAACAAGAAACAGCATTAAAAGCAAAATGGAAAGAAGAAAAGTCTTCATTAGATCATATTAAAGAATTAAAGAATCAAAAAAATAAACTTGTAGCTTTACAAGATAAATATATGCAAGAAGGTAATTTACAAGAAGCTTCTAAACTTCAATATGGTGATATTCCAAAAATCACCAAAGAAATTGCTGATCTTGAAGCAAAAGAATCGGATGATGCTTTACTTCAAGAAAAAGTAACTGTTGATAATGTCTCAGAAGTTATTTCAAGATGGACAGGTATTCCAATGAATAAATTAATGGCTTCTGAAAGAGAAAAACTTTTAGCCTTAGATGATACATTAAAAGTACGTGTTATTGGTCAAGATGATGCAATCACTAAAGTAACAGATGCTATCTTACGTAGCCGTGCTGGTATCAATGATGAAGAAAAACCAATTGGTTCCTTCTTATTCTTAGGTCCAACTGGGGTTGGTAAAACAGAAGTGGCTAAAGCTTTAGCAGAACAATTATTTGATACTGAAAAGAATATTGTGCGTATTGATATGTCTGAATATATGGAAAAATTTAGTGTCTCTCGTTTAGTAGGAGCTCCACCAGGATATGTTGGTTATGAAGAAGGTGGACAATTAACAGAAGCAGTAAGACGTCATCCTTATAGTATTGTATTATTGGATGAAATTGAAAAAGCCCATCCTGATGTTTTCAATATCTTACTTCAAGTCTTAGATGATGGACGTATTACAGATAGTAAAGGTAATACAGTTAGCTTTAAAAATACAATTATTATCATGACAAGCAATATTGGTTCTCAATATTTATTAGAAGGAAATAATGAAGAAAATAGAAAACTTGTCAAAGAAGAATTAAAAGCGCACTTTAAACCAGAATTCTTAAATCGTATTGATGAAATTGTTATGTTTAATTCATTAGATAGTTCAGTAGTAAGAAAAATTATTGATAAATTTATTGGTCAATTAGTTCATCGTTTACAAGATAAAAAGATTACGATTTCTTTAACTGATCAAGCTTATCAAATGATTCAAGAAGAAGGATTTGATCCAATCTATGGAGCAAGACCATTAAAGAGATTTATTCAATCTCAAATTGAAACAAAACTTGCTAAAGAAATTATTAAAGGAACAGTTCATCAAGGACAACATGTAGAAGTTGATTATCAAGATGGATTTGTTTTAAAAGCTCAATAAGGAAGTAGTATAAAAGCTACTTCTTTTTTATAAAACTATTTTGTATTTAGAAAGAAAATAATAGCTAATTAAGTACGAAAAATCGTACTTTTCTTTTTGAAATTGTAGGAATATAAATAAAAATGTAAAATTGTTTTTTCTTGGGGAAATATTATGCTAGAATATGTTGGGGTGAAAGACGATGCAAAAATATTTTATAAATGAAAATATCGAATTAAATAAATCTTTCAAAATAGAAAGTAGTGATCAACATCATATAGAAAAAGTAATGCGTAATAAAAATGGTGATCAAATTATTTGTGTAGACTTAAAACATATTCAATATTTATGTTTAATTGAAAATGTTCAAGAAGGTACAATTTTACCAATTGAAAAATTAGATATTAATAATGAATTAGATGTAGAAGTTACACTTGTTTATGCTTTACCTAAAGGAGATAAATTTGAATTTGTTTTACAAAAAGCTTGTGAGTTAGGAGTTCATCATATTATTCCATTAAGTTCTAAAAGATGTGTTGTTAAACTTACTAAAGACAAATTCAATAAAAAACTGCCCCGCTATCAAAAAATATTAAAAGAAGCAAGTGAACAATCAGGAAGAAATAGAATACCTTCAATAGAAGAAGTAAAAACAATTAAAGAATTAAAACCCTATTTAAAAGATTATAATTTAGTGGCTTATGAAGAAACTGCTAAACAACATGAACATGGTGAATTATTTCATACTTTACAACAATTAAAAGCAGGTAATCAATTATTGATTATTGTTGGTTGTGAAGGTGGCTTTGATGAAAGTGAAATTCAAGAATTAAACGAGATGGGCGTTAAATGTTGTTCATTAGGTAACCGTATTTTAAGAAGTGAAACAGCACCACTTTATTTAATGAGTGTCATTGGTTATTCAAGGGAGCTTATAAAATGATTAAATTATTAAAGAAATATGGGGTAGAGTTAAAATTTAAAAAATGTGATTTGTTTCGTCTTATTGAAGGACAAAAAGATACTTTTCTTGAAGATGGTTTTGCTTTTAAAATGACAAATGAAGAAGAAATGTTTAAATATGAAGTGATTTTAAATGGTATTTATAATAAGACAAAAATAGAAGGGGAATATAAGCGATTTGTTTATGAGACACAAGATGCTATTCAATATTTAAATTATGAAGAAAAACAAAAAATGTTTAATAGTATTATTAGTGAAACGTTAAAAAATTTAAAACTTATGAAAGCTGATCAACAAATTATTTTAATTCCTTATTTAGAACCTTTTATAAATGAAAGATATTTAAATAATTATATGTTATTAACATTAAAACAACATCAATTGTATGTTAAAGATTATCAAAGAAATATAGAAATTCCTTATCAACTTTATGGTTTAAAAGTATTACGTTCTGCTTTTTCTTCTTTAAAAGGAATAGCTGAAGATGAAAATTATGAATATTATTATTATGATGGTTTAAAGAAAATCTATATTTTTGATAAGAAAGAATATGGTTTAGTAGATAGTTTTCCAATAATTGATAAATATTTCCAAGGAAATACATCTTTAGATGATATAAGAGAAATTATGACTTATTATAAACAACCTCAACAATTTATAAATCAATTACATGAATTAAATTATTTAAGTGATAAAGTACATAAAAAAATTATGAAAAAATTAAAGTAGGTGAAAGAATGAAAGTTGCATTCCATACATTAGGATGTAAAGTTAATTCCTATGAATCTCAAGCAATGCTAAATATGTTTGAAGAATCTGGATATGAAGAAGTTGATTTTAAAGAAGTGGCAGATGTTTATGTTGTTAATACATGTACTGTCACAAATACAGGAGATAGTAAATCTCGTCAAATGATACGCAAAGCAATTCGTAAAAATCCTCAAGCAACTGTTTGTGTTGTTGGATGTTATAGTCAAGTAGCACCTCAAGATATTGAAGCAATTGAAGGTGTAAGTATCATTTTAGGGACACAATTTAGAAATGAAATTGTTGATTTAGTAGAAAAGTATCAACAAACACATGAAAGAATTGTGAAAGTTTCTGAAGTTAAACAATTAAGAAAATTTGAAGATTTAAATATTGATCGTTTTTTACATACGAGAGCTTATTTAAAGATTCAAGATGGATGTAATAATTTCTGTACATATTGTATTATTCCTTATGCTAGAGGAAGAGTGCGATCTAGAAAACCAGAAAGTGTTATTAAACAAGCAAAGGAATTAGTAGCTAAAGGATATGTAGAAATTGTTTTAACAGGGATTCATACAGCAGGATATGGTGAAGATTTAGAAAATTATAGTTTTTATGATTTATTAGTAGATTTAACAAAAATAGAAGGATTAAAGAGACTTCGTATTTCTTCTATTGAAACAAGTCAAATTACTGATGATATTATTGATTTAATTTCAAAATCTAAAATTATTGTGGATCATTTACATGTACCGCTTCAAGCTGGGTGTGATGAAACACTTAAACGTATGAATAGAAAATATAATTGTGAACAATATTATGAAAAATTATCAAAAATTAGAAGATTGATTCCTGATATTGTTTTTACAACAGATGTCATTGTTGGTTTTCCTGGAGAAAGCGAAGAAGAGTTTGAAAAAACTTATGAATTTATTAAAAAAGTGGGATATACACAACTTCATGTTTTCCCTTATTCTATGCGTAAAGGAACGCCAGCAGCACGTATGGTACAAGTTGATGAAAAAATTAAACATGAAAGAGTTAATCGATTGATTGCATTATCTCATGAGTTAAATGAAAATTTTGCAAAATCTCAAATTGGTAAAACTTTAAGAGTTCTTTTTGAAAAAGAAGATCATGGATATTATGTGGGACATGGAGATAATTATTTACTTATAAAAGTACAAAGTGATGAACAATTGATAGGTCAATTGAAGAATGTTATAATTGATTCATATGATGAAATGTTAATTGGAAGAGTGGTATAATGAAACGATTAAATGAGTTGTTTGATATTGATAATGATATGAAAATATACTCAATTCATAGTGATTCAAGATATGTAAAACCCTATTCTATATTCTTTTGTATTGAAGGATTGAGTGTAGATGGACATCGTTATGTGGATGATGCTATTTTTCAAGGAGCAAAAGTTATTGTTCATAGCAAGGATATAGAAAAACAACCAGGCATTATTTATATTAAGGTAGCAGATGCTTTAGATGAATTAAATAGAGTTTCTAATGTATTCTATGATTATCCAAGTAAGAAAATGCGTGTTGTTGGAGTGACTGGAACAAGCGGTAAAACAGTTGTTGCTTCAATGGTTAAAAGTGTGATGGATCATTATTGTAAAGCAGCTTACATGGGAACAATTTCTTTAGAGTATGATGGGGTAGAAGAACAGTGCCCTTATACGACGCCAGAAACTTTATATGTACAAAAGAAATTGTTTGATATGGCAAGACGTGGTGTTAAGGTTGTTGCCATGGAAGCAAGTAGTCATGGTTTGGCACTTAAAAGAATTGATGCAGTCGATTTTAATATTGCTGTTTTAACAAATATTTCTGATGAACATTTAGATTTTCATGGAACTAGAAGACAATATATTGAAAGTAAGAAAAAATTATTTTCAATGTTATCTACAAATTCGATTGCTGTTTTAAATAAAGATGAAGAAGTTTTTGCTGAATTTAAAGCAGCTACGAAAGCAAGAATTATGACTTATGGTATTAAAAATGAAAGTGAAATTATGGCTAAAAATATAGAACTTTATATTGATCATAGTGAACTTGATCTTTCATTAAAAGGAAATCTATATCATATTGTTTGTCCAACAATTGCTGATTTTAATATTTATAATGTTCTAGCAACGGTAGGAGTACTTGTTGGTTTAGGATTTGATGATCGCATGATCATTGAAGCCATTAGTGATTTAAAACCAGTTAATGGAAGAATGGAGCTTATTCCTAATAAACATAAAATTACGATTATTGTCGATTATTGTTGTCATACAAAAGATTTTGAAAATGTTTTTAAATTTGCAGATCGTGTTTCTAGAGGAAATATTATTGCTGTTTTAGGAGCACCAAGTAAAAGACATATGGCAAGAAGAAAGAAAATAGGAGCATTGGCCAATAGATATTTAGATCATGTGATTTTGACTGAATTAGATGATCGAGGAGAAAATATTGAGGAAATTTGTAAAGAAATTCAAAGTGAGATTACAGATATTCCAAGCATTATTATTCCTAATCGTGCAGTAGCTGTTGAACAAGCCATTGAACAAGCAAGTCCAGGAGATGTTGTTTTATTATTAGGAAAAGGTCATGAAAAATTTATTGCCTTAGAAGTTGGTCAAAGAGAGTATGAAGGAGATAAAGCGATAGCATTAAAAGCTATTAAAAGAGTATACGAAGGAGAAGAAGAAAATGAACTACAACAAAATGATTGATCATACTGTTTTAAAAGCAGATACACCTTTAGAAACAGTTAAAAGAATTTGTGATGAAGCAATGGAATATGGTTTTGCAAGTGTTTGTATTAATCCATGCCATGTTGCTTATTGTGCAGACTATCTAAAAGATAGTGATGTCAATGTATGTACAGTTATTGGTTTTCCATTAGGGGCTAATACAAGTGCAGTGAAAGCATTTGAAACAAAGGATGCGATTGCTAATGGGGCTGATGAAATTGATATGGTAATGAATATCGGAGCTTTAAAAGATAAAAATTATGATTTAGTAAGAGATGATGTTAAAGCGGTAGTTGAAGCTGCTAATGGAACATTAGTAAAAGTTATTTTAGAAACTTGTTTACTTACAGAAGATGAAATTAAAAAAGCATGTGAATTATGCGTAGAAGCAAAAGCTGATTATGTAAAAACAAGTACTGGTTTTTCAACAAGAGGGGCTACAATTGAAGATGTTAGAATCATGAAAGAAGCTGTTCATGGAAAAGCAAAAGTAAAAGCTGCAGGTGGTGTTAGAACACCTGAAGATATGGTGAAAATCGTTGCTGCTGGAGCTGATCGTATTGGAACAAGTGCAGGATGTTCTTTAGTTAAAAAATAAGTTGGATGTAATTTTAATTTTTTAATGTTATTTACAAAATACAGGTATAAAATGAAAAATATGTAAATGGTATTCGAAATGAATATCATTTACTTTTTTATTACAAAAATAATATATAACTAAAGAAGAAATGAGGGATTATATGGGAAATACACCAAAGAAAATAAAAGTAAGAGGTGCAAAAGTACATAACTTAAAAAATATCAATGTTGATATACCATTAAATCAAATAGTTGCTATTACAGGTGTTTCAGGGTCAGGAAAATCATCACTAGCCATGGGTGTTCTTTATAGTGAGGGTTCAAGAAGATACTTAGAATCTTTATCAACTTATACAAGAAGGCGTATGACGAGTGCTACGAAGGCACAAGTAGATGAAGTTCTTTATGTTCCTGCGGCTTTAGCACTTCACCAACGACCGGCTGTTCCAGGTATTCGTAGTACGTTTGGAACAGGGACAGAACTTTTAAATAGTTTAAGACTCATGTATTCACGTCTTGCTAAGCATTGTTGTAAAAATGGTCATTATATTGAACCAACTTTAAATGTGGCTGCTGAAAAAGAAATCATCTGTCCAATTTGTAAAGAAAAAATACATGCACCAAGTGCTGAAGAGTTAGCTTTTAATAGTCAAGGAGCTTGTCTTAAATGTGGTGGAACAGGAATTGTTAGAATTGTTGATATTGATTCGCTTGTTCCTGATAAAACACTTACCATAGATGAAGGAGCAGTCGCTCCATGGAACTCATTAATGTGGACTTTGATGACAGATGTTTGTCGTGCTATGGGAGTAAGAACAGATGTGCCTTTTAATCAATTAACTGATGAAGAAAAAAATATTGTTTATTATGGACCGGCGGAAAAGAAACATATTTTTTATAAGGCTAAAAATACGGATCATGCAGGAGAAATGGATTTTACTTATTTTAATGCAACTTATACAGTAGAAAATGCTTTATCAAAAGTTAAAGATGATAAAGGAATGAAAAGAGTTGAAAAGTTTTTAAAAGAAGAAATTTGTCCAGAATGTCAGGGAACACGTTTATCAAAAGAAGCAAGAAAACCTTTGATTAGAGGAATTGGTTTAGATAAAGCTTGTCAAATGCCATTAAATGATTTAGTAGAATGGGTAAGAGGTATTCCAGATTCAATGCCTGATGAAATGAAGCCAATGGCTCGTGAAATCTGTGATTCGTTTTTAGATGTTTCTAAAAGGCTGTTAGATTTAGGATTGGGCTATCTTTCTTTAGATAGAGCTGCTTCTACACTTTCAACAGGAGAAAGACAACGTATGCAACTTGCTAGAGCAGTAAGAAATCGTACAACAGGTATTCTCTATGTTTTAGATGAACCTTCTATTGGATTACATCCTTCTAATATTTATGGACTTATAGGAGTCATGAATGATTTAATTCATGATGGAAATTCTATTTTATTAGTAGATCATGATACTGAAATTATTAAAGAAGCGAATTGGCTCATTGAAATGGGACCAGAAGCAGGAAAAAATGGAGGTTATGTTTTTACGGAAGGAACAATAGAACAAATTAAAAATGATAAAAAGTCAATGATTGGGCCATTCCTTACAAATCATTATGATGAAAAAATGCGTCCAATATCTCCAATTGAACAACTATTTGAATTTGGAAAAATTCATCTTTCAACAAATCAAATACATACAGTCCATCCTTTAGAAGTAGATATTCCTAAAGGAAAATTAACGGTTGTTACAGGAGTATCAGGTTCTGGAAAAACAACGATGATTCTAGAAAGTTTGTTACCAGCGATTCAAACTAAAATCAATGACTCATCATTACCTGATCATGTTAAAGATGTTCAAATGGAAGGAATAGAACATATTAAACTGATTGATGCTTCACCTATTGGTATTAATATTCGTTCGACTGTTGCTACTTATATTAATGTTCATGATGAACTTAGAAAAAGATTTGCCAAAACAGAAAGCGCTAAGTCTAAGGGGTATAAAGCAGGAGATTTTTCTTATAATACAGGAAAGCTTAGATGTCCAACTTGTGATGGAACAGGGACATTAAGTTTGGATGTACAATTCTTGCCAGATGTTCATGTGACTTGTCCTGATTGTCATGGTTCTAGATATAATAAAGAAAGTTATTTTATTAAATATAAAACGTCAAAAGAGAAAGAGTATTCTTTACCTGAATTGATGGAAATGGATGTGAGTTTTGCTAAAGAAGCTTGTCAAGGTTTAAAAGGTGTTTATCGAAAACTGGAAGTATTAGAAAACTTAGGTTTAGGATATTTGACATTGGGTGAGGAAACACCAAGTTTATCTGGTGGAGAGGCACAACGTTTAAAACTTGCAAGTGAAATGAGTAAGTCTCAAAATGATTCAATTTTTATCTTTGATGAACCTACGATTGGATTACATCCTTTAGATGTTCAAATATTAGTTAAAGTTTTTCAATCACTTGTAGATCAAGGTGCGACAGTCGTCGTCATTGAACATGATCGTGATGTGATGAAAAATGCGGATTATATAATTGATATGGGACCAGGTGGTGGTCAAGATGGTGGAATGATTGTAGCTACTGGTAGTGTTGAAGAAATAAAAAATAATATAAAGAGTATTACAGGTAAATATTTATAAAAAAATAGAAGTTCAATGTGAACTTCTATTTTTGCCTTGCTGAAACAATAAAGTGTAATGCAAAATAAGCCACTTCATCTTCAGTAAATCTTTTATGATAAATAGATTCAATAGCGTCATTTAAGATTTCTGCCATTGCAAATTCTTTAGGATGTCTTTCTTTAATCTTTGCAGTTAAAGGATTTTCAATTTGACTATCATCTAATAATCGATCAAGTGCAGGTGTTAAATGTAATCCTAAAGAAACAAGTAATTTTTCATTATTTCTTAAATCTATACCTTTTTGTTTAAATAAAGAATCTAAAGTGTTTTGTAGAACATCAATAATTTCATCATCTAATAAATTAACACCAGCATTAAATTCAACATCTAATACGTTATTTTTAGATAGGTACATTGAAATAAGTGCTAATTCTGATTCTGGAAATTCAATATCAAATTTTTTACTAAGAATATTACAAATTTCAACTGCTGAATCATAGTTAGTGTTTGCTTTATATGATGTGATTTGTCCTTGACTTAAAGGAATGTAATTGTTTGTTTTGATTCTAAGTATTGCAATTGCAAGATGTACAACGAGATTTTGCGTAAATTGTGGAGATAATGTTAAATGATTTTTCTCGATTACTTCATTTACTGCTTCGCGACATACTTGTTTTGATAATTCTAAATCTTTATCAGCAGCGCTTGATAAAGCTTGGTTTGTTAATGTCATAAAAAAGCCTCCTAAAATGTCTACGTAAACTATATACTAAATCAATTAGAAAAGCTAGGAAAAAATAAATATTCTTTATAAGAGCATATGATTGGATTTTAGGAATGATTCCTGTTATACTAAACTTGTAAAATAATTATGTAAGCGCTCATCATTTTCTTTAAGTTTTTGTTGTCTATGCAAAATGTAAGTGCTATAATTATGAAGGAATTTTGATTTAGGAGGAAATAAACAAAATGGCTTTAACAGATAAATTCAATGAAGAATGGAACGGATTTAAAGGAAGACTTTGGAAAGAAGAAGTAAACACTCGTCAATTCATTCAAGATAACTATAAACCTTATGATGGAGATGAATCATTTTTAGCTGGTCCTACAGAAGCTACTAATAAACTTTGGGGAAAACTTCAAAAGTTACAAAAAGAAGAAAGAGCTAAAGGTGGAGTATTAGAATGTGAAACTAAAGTAGTAAGTGGACTTACTGCTTATGGTCCTGGATATATCGATGAAGAAATGAAAGATTTAGAAAAAGTTGTTGGTTTACAAACTGACAAACCTTTAAAAAGAGCTTTCATGCCTTATGGTGGTATCAAAATGGCAGAACAAGCTGCTGCAACTTATGGATATGAACCAGATGAAAAATTACATGAAATTTTCACAAAATATCATAAAACACATAACCAAGCAGTATTCGATGTTTATACACCAGAAATTAAAAAAGCTCGTCATAATAAAGTAATTACAGGTTTACCTGATACATACGGACGTGGACGTATTGTTGGTGACTATCGTCGTGTTGCTTTATATGGTATTGATTTCTTAATTGAACAAAAAGTAAATGATTTCAATCATTGTGGTAGTGGATCAATGACTGAAGACATCATTCGTAAAAGAGAAGAAATTGCTGAACAAGTAAAAGCATTAAAAGGTATGAAAGAAATGGCTGCTATCTACGGATATGACATTTCTAAACCAGCTAAAAATGCTCATGAAGCATTCCAATGGTTATACTTTGGATACTTAGCTGCAATCAAAACTCAAAATGGTGCTGCAATGTCAGTTGGACGTATTTCTACTTTCTTAGATATCTATGTAGAAAGAGATTTAGCTAACGGAACATTAACAGAAGAAGAAGCACAAGAATTAGTAGACCATTTCGTTATGAAATGTAGAATGGTTAAATTTGCTCGTATTCCTTCTTACAACCAATTATTCTCTGGTGACCCAGTATGGGCTACACTTGAAGTTGCAGGTTTAGGAACTGATGGACGTTCAATGGTTACTAAAAACTGTTTCCGTTTCTTACACACATTAGAAAATATGGGTCCTTCACCAGAACCAAACTTAACAGTTTTATATACAAAAGCATTACCAGAAAACTTCAAACGTTTTGCTGCTAAAATCTCAGTAGATACTAGCTCAATCCAATATGAAAATGATGAGGTAATGCGTCCTGTATGGGGAGATGATTACTCAATTTGTTGTTGTGTATCAGCTACTCAAACTGGTAAAGAAATGCAATTCTTTGGTGCACGTGCAAACTTAGCTAAATGTTTAACATATGCTATCAATGGTGGTATTGATGAAAAAACTAAAGATCAAGTGGCTCCAAAATATCGTCCAATTACTTCTGAATACTTAGACTATGATGAAGTTATGGAACGTTATGACCAAATGATGGAATGGTTAGCAGATCTTTATGTTAATACATTAAACTTAATTCAATATATGCATGATAAATATTATTATGAAGCTGCACAAATGTCATTAATTGATACTGATCTAAAACGTACTTTCGCAACTGGTATTGCTGGATTCTCACATGTAGTAGATTCATTAAGCGCAATCAAATATGCTAAAGTTAAAACAATCAGAGATGAAGATGGTATCGTAGTAGATTATGAAGTTGAAGGTGACTTCCCAAGATATGGTAACGATGATGATCGTGCTGATGATATCGCTGTATGGTTATTAGGTGAATTCTTAGCTAAAATCAAAAAACATCATACTTATAGAGATTCAGAACCAACAACTTCTATCTTAACAATCACTTCAAACGTTGTTTATGGTAAAGCTACAGGTTCATTACCTGATGGACGTAAAGCAGGTGAACCATTATCACCAGGTGCTAACCCATCTTACGGTGCTGAACAAAATGGTTTATTAGCTTCATTAAACTCAGTTGCTAAATTACCATATGAATGGGCATTGGATGGTATTTCTAATACTCAAACAATCAACCCAGATGCTTTAGGACATGATGAAGGTGAAAGAGTTAATAACTTAGTACAAGTTATGGATGGATATTTTGAACAAGGTGCTCATCACTTAAATGTTAACGTATTTGGAACTGAAAAATTAATTGATGCTATGGAACATCCAGAAAAAGAAGAATATGCAAACTTCACAATTCGTGTATCTGGATATGCTGTTAAATTCATTGACTTAACTCGTGAACAACAATTAGATGTTATCGCAAGAACTTGTCATGAACATATGTAATCAATAACTTAATCAAATAATGAAAACAACCTCTTATGAGGTTGTTTTGTTACGGAGGAAAAATGGAAACAATTGGTAGAATTCATTCAATAGAAAGCTTTGGATCAGTCGATGGTCCAGGAGTACGTTATATTTATTTCTTACATGGATGTCCTTTAAGATGTCAATTTTGTCATAATCCTGATACATGGGGTTCAAAGAAATACGAAGAATATACTCCTGAAAAAGCGCTTCAACAAGCAATGAAGTACAAAACATATTGGGGTAAAAAAGGGGGCATTACGATTAGTGGTGGAGAACCTTTAGCTCAAATTGATTTTGTTTTAGAATTATTTAAACTTGCAAAAAAAGAAGGTATCAATACATGTATTGATACCAGTGGTGGATGTTTTACTAGAGAAGAACCTTTCTTTTCTAAATTTAATGAACTGATGGAGTATACAGATTTATTACTTGTTGATATTAAAGAAATCAATAATGAAAGACATATTGCACTTACAGGAAGAAGTAATGAAAATATTTTAGATATGGCAAAGTATTTATCTGAAATTAATAAACCAATTTGGATTAGACATGTTCTTGTTCCAGAAAGAAGTGATTATGATGAAGATTTAATTGAATTAGATCGTTTTATTTCTACCCTTTCTAATGTTTATCGTGTAGAAATACTTCCTTATCATACTTTAGGTGTCTTTAAGTGGGAAGAATTGAAGATTCCTTATCAATTAGAAGGAATAAAACCTCCAACTAAAGAACGTGTAGATAATGCTAACAGATTATTACATGTAGATCGTTATACAAGATATTTAGATAATTAATGAAAAAAGAGTTCATGAATTTAGATTTATCATCTAAATCATGTAACTCTTTTTCAATTTATAATTGCATATTTACTTTATAATCAGAGTTGTTTAAAATAAGAGTAAAGGAAAAAAGGAGATATAATAATGAAATTAGGAGCAATTGAAGCAGGTGGAACTAAATTTGTAGTTTGTATTGGAAATGAAAAAGGAGAAGTTTTAGAAAGAGAATCATTTCCTACAGAAGCACCTGAAAAAACAATGGAAAATGTTTTTAAATTCTTTGATGGAAAAGAAATTGAAGCATTAGGTGTAGGAAGTTTTGGACCTATTGATCCAGATCTTACAAGTCCAACTTATGGTTATATTACAACAACACCTAAACCAGGATGGAATAATTATAATATTATGGGTGCTTTAAAAGAAAGATATGACATTCCTATGGCTTTTGATACAGATGTTAATGGGGCTGCTTTAGGTGAAGCAACATTTGGTGCAGCAAAAGGATTAGACAGTGCCCTTTATCTTACAATTGGAACAGGAATTGGTGGAGGAGCCGTTGTTGGTGGTAAACTTGTACACGGGTTACTTCATCCAGAAATGGGACATATGAAAATGATTGTTAGAGAAGATGATAAATATTCAGGAAAATGTCCATATCATGGAACATGTTTTGAAGGTTTAGCAGCTGGTCCTGCCATTGAAGCAAGATGGGGAGTAAAAGGAAGTGAACTTCCAGGAGATCATCCGGCATGGGATTTAGAAGCTTATTATATTGGACAAGCGATGGCAAATTATATTTTAACTCTTTCACCTAAGAAAATTATTCTAGGTGGTGGTGTTATGCATCAAAAACAACTTTTTCCAATGATTCATAAATATACTCAAGAATTCTTAAATGGTTATATTCAAAAAGAAGAAGTGACTACTGATAAAATTAAAGATTATATCGTTTATCCAGGATTAGGGGATAATGCTGGGGTTGTTGGAGCTTTAGCTCTTGCCATGAGTGTAGTAAAATAATGAAGTAGAGAAATCTACTTCTTTTTTTAATAAAAAAATGTAAGCGGATACATAATTTTGCTGACGGTGTGTAGAAAATGGGATATGGTTGAAGGAGAAGATAAAAAATGAGAAAGGGAATATGAAAAAAATACTCTCATTATTTTTATGTTGTTTAATGATTTTAACATTAACGGGATGTGGTGGATCAAATGGAGATGACATAACGACTTATACGTATTCAAGTGAATTGGATATTAAAAATTTAGATTCGTCAGATGCAGATGATGGATGTTCACTCAAGGCAATTCATGCAGTAATCGATGGACTTACAAAAACAGATAAAAAAGGAAATATCGTAAACGCGGTTGCTAAAAGTGAAGAATTGTCTGAAGACGGTTTAACACATACCTACAAACTTCGAAAAGATTTTAAATGGACAAATGGAGATCCTGTAACAGCTCATGATTTCGTTTATGCATGGCAACGTATTTTTAGAAAAAAGAGAAGTTATTATTATATGTTTGTAGATGGAATTGCAAGTATTGAAGGGGCTCAAGAGTTATCAGATAAAATTGATGCAGGTGAAGAACTTACGGATGATGATTTAAATTCTATGGGTGTAAAAGCAATCGATGACTATACTTTAGAAGTAAAAACAACTGTACGTGTTTCTTTCTTTGATGAATTAATGGCATTTCCATGTTTTTTCCTAATTAATGAAAAGTTTTGTGAAAAACAAGGAGATAAATATGGTAAAAGCGCAAAAGCTATTTTAGGAAATGGTGCTTTTATTATGACAAATTGGGAACCAGGATCTATTGCGGAATTTAAAAAGAACGAAAGTTATTATGATCAAAAACATGTTAAATTAAATAAACTTGTGATGAAACTTGTTCAAAATCCAAAAGTTGCGGCTCAATCATTTATGGCAGGAGAAACAGACTATGCACCAATCAATTAGGATTTGGTAGATAAATATAAAGATGATGAAGCTTTTAAACAAGTACCAGAAGGCTTCCTTTATTATTTATCTGTGAATTTTCAAAATGCAAATCTTGCTAATGCGAATATCAGACAAGCAGTTTCACTTTCAATTAATCGAAATGATTTATGCGAAAAAATATTAAAAGACGGTTCTTTTGCAGCAACAGGATTTATTCTTTCTGGTTTAGCAACGAGTCCAGATGGCGTTGATTTTAGAAAAGATTCTGGAAACTTTACATCTTATGATAAGAAAAAAGCACAAGAATCTTTAGATGAAGGATTAAAAGAATTAGGAAAAGATCAAATTACGTTAAGATTTACATATGGTACAGATGAATCTCCAAAGGATGTATTTGTAACTTATTTACAAAATGCTTTAAGTGAATTAGATGGTATTAAAGTAGAAATGGTAGCTACTACTAAACAAGATCGTATCTACAACAAACAAAAAAATGGTGATTTTGATTTAGCAGTAACACGTTGGGGACCGGATTATGGAGATCCTACAACTTATTTAACAATTGCATTATCAACAAATAGTAGCAACTATGGAAAATAGTCTAATAGTGAATATGATCAACTTGTGGGTCAAGTAGGGGTTGAATCAAATGTGACTAAACGTTGGCAAAAAATGAAAGATGCAGAAAAAAATCTTACTAGATGATTATGCATATATTCCTGTTTTTGAAAAAGGAGCGGCAACATTACAAAATCCAAAAGTAAAAAATCTAGTTATTAAACCATGTAGAACAATTTCTTTTGAATATGTAGAAAAACTGAATAAAAAGAGAAAAGGCATAATAAGAAAATATGATGTCTTTTTTAATAAAAAACTATCACAGTAATAAATTAATATATTGCATTGTATACAAATATCTAAAATAGTATTGACTTTTAAAGACTAATCCACTATTATGAAGTTAATAAATCGATAAATTGTATACAACATGTCGATTTATTGCACAAAAGATAATTTAAGAAGGGAAGAGAGAATATGAAAAAACTATTATCAATGGTGCTTTGTGCTATGATGGCTCTAACTCTTGCTGGTTGTGGGGGATCAGGAGGAGATTCATCTACTTACACTTTCTCAAGTGAATTAGATATCAAAAACTTAGATTCATCAGATGCCGATGACGGATGCTCATTTACAGCAATGCATGCTGTTATTGATGGGCTTATGAAAACAGATAAGAAAGGTAATATCGTAAATGGTGTTGCTTCATCTTCTGAAGTTTCAGATGACGGGTTAACTCATACTTACAAAATCAGAAAAGATGCTAAATGGGCTAACGGTGATCCTGTTACTGCAAATGATTTCGTTTATGCTTGGCATAGAATCTTCCAAAAGAAAGGTCAATATTACTACATGTTCTGTGATGGTATTGCAAGTATTGTAGGGGCACAAGAAATGTCAGATAAAATTGACAATGAAGAAGATATTACAGATGCTGATTTAGATGCAATGGGTGTTAAAGCAGTCGATGATAAAACATTAGAAGTTACTACAACTACTCGTGTTTCATTCTTTGATGAATTAATGTCATTCCCATGTTTCTATCCAATCAATGAAAAGTTCTGCGAAAAACAAGGTGACAAATATGGTAAGAGTGCTAAAACTATTTTAGGAAATGGTGCTTTCACTATGACAAACTGGGAACCAGGTTCAGTAGCTGAATTTGAAAAAAATGATAAATATTATGATGCTAAAACAGTTAAAATTGACAAATTAGTAATGAAATTAGTTCAAGATCCAAAAGTTGCTGCTCAAGCATTCGAAGCAGGTGAAACTGATTTCGCTCCAATCAACTCAGACTTAGTTGATAAATACAAAAAAGATGATTCATTCAAACAAATTAATGAAGGTTACTTATTCTATATTTCAGTAAACTTCCAAAATAGTGATTTAGCTAACTTAAATGTAAGAAAAGCAATCTCACTAGCAATCAATAGAAAAGATTTATGTGAAAACGTCTTAAAAGATGGTTCACAAGCTGCTTCAGGATTTGTTCCATCAGGATTATCAATTTCTCCAGAAGGAAAAGATTTCCGTGATGAAGCAGATACTTATACTTCATATGATAAAAAAGCTGCTCAAGCTGCATTAGATGAAGGATTAAAAGAATTAGGAAAATCTGAAATTACTTTAAGAGTTACTTATGGTACAGATGAATCTCCAATGGATGTATTTGCAACTTATTTACAAAACGCTTTAAGTAAATTAGATGGTATTAAAGTAGAAATGGTAGCTACTACTAAACAAGATCGTATTTACAACAAACAAAAAAATGGAGATTTCGATTTAGCTACAACTCGTTGGGGACCTGATTATGGTGATCCTACAACTTACTTAACAATGGGTATTTCTACTAATGGTAACAACTATGGTAAATATACAAACAGTGAATTAGATGCATTAATGGATAAAGTTGCTAATGAATCTGATGTTAATACTCGTTGGCAAGAAATGATTGATGCAGAAAAAATTATGATGGATGATTTATGTTACATCCCAGTATTTGAAAAAGGTACTGCAACTTTACAAAATAAAGATGTAAAAGGTTTAGTAATTAGACCTGTAGGGGTTCCATATACATTCCAATATGTATCAAAATAGTCGATAAAATCAACAGAAACACAATATTTCGGTATTGTGTTTCTTCTTAAAAAAGAATAAAAAAATATGTTGTCTTCCAATTAATATAAACGTCAAAAATAAATGTATAAAAAACAATTGTTCTATTTTATTCTTGAATGTAGATTGAAAAATATTTTTTTGTATAAACAATAATACAATTTTGTATACAAAGTTCGTTTTTTTTGTTGACTTCTATAACGCATTGTACTAATATTAAAGCATAAATTTTTATTGTATATGTATTAGTGTATACAAAGGCGATTTATAGAAGGGAAGAGAAAAAATGAAAAAATTATTATCTATGGTACTTTGTGCTATGATGGCTCTAACTCTTGCTGGGTGTGGGGGATCTAGTGATGATTCATCTACTTACACTTATTCAAGTGAATTAGATATCAAAAATTTAGACTCATCAGATGCCGAAGACGGATGCTCATTTACTGCATTACATGCAATTATTGATGGGCTAATGAAACCTGCTAAAGATGGTACTACTACATATGGTATTGCTAAATCTTCAGAAGTTTCAGAAGACGGTTTAACACACACTTATAAATTAAGAGATGCTAAATGGTCTAATGGAGATCCTGTTACTGCAAACGATTTCGTTTATGCATGGCAAAGAATTTTCAAAAAGAAAGGAAACTACTATTACATGTTCTGCGATGGTATTGCTAACATCGCAGGTGCTCAAGAATTATCAGATAAAATCGATGCAGAACAAGATTTAACTGATGAAGACTTAAACAAATTAGGGGTAAAAGCTGTAGACGACAAAACGTTAGAAATTACTACAACTACAAGAGTTTCATTCTTTGATGAATTAATGTCATTCCCATGTTTCTATCCAATTAACCAAAAATTCTGTGAAAAACAAGGTGATAAATATGGTAAGAGTGCTGATTCTATTTTAGGTAACGGTGCTTTCGTTATGACAAACTGGGAACCAGGTTCAGTAGCTGAATTCGAAAAAAATGATAAATTCTATGCTGCTAAAGATGTAAAAATCGACAAATTAGTGATGAAATTAGTTCAAGAGCCAAAAGTTGCTGCTCAAGCTTTTGAAGCAGGTGAAACTGATTTCGCTATTATCAACTCTGACTTAGTTGATAAATACAAAAAAGATGAATCATTCAAAAATATTTCTGAAGGATTCTTATTCTACATTCAACCAAATTTAGAAAATAGTGATTTAGCTAACTTAAATGTAAGAAAAGCTTTATCATTAGCTATCAACAGAAAAGATTTATGTGAAAACGTATTAAAAGACGGTTCACAAGCTGCTAAAGGTTTCGTACCTTCAGGATTATCAATTTCTCCAGAAGGAAAAGATTTCCGTGATGAAGCAGATACATATACTTCATATGACAAAAAAGCTGCACAAGCTGCTTTAGATGAAGGATTAAAAGAATTAGGAAAATCTGAAATTACTTTAAGAGTTACTTATGGTACAGATGAATCTCCAATGGATGTATTTGCAACTTATTTACAAAACGCTTTCTCTAGCTTAAAAGGATTAAAAATTGAAATGGTTGCTACTACTAAACAAGATCGTATCTACAACAAACAAAAAAATGGAGATTTCGATTTATCAGTAACTCGTTGGGGACCTGACTATGGTGATCCTACAACTTATTTAACATTAGCTTTAACTGACAACAATAACAACTATGGTCATTGGTCAAATGCTGAATATGATTCAATCATGGGAAAAGTTAACAGTGAAACTGATGCTAATGCTCGTTGGCAATTAATGATCGATGCAGAAAAAATCTTATGTGAAGATTTAGGATATATTCCAGTATTCGAAAAAGGAACTGCTACTTTACAAAATACAAAAGTTAAAAACTTAGGTATTAAACCAGTTGGTGTTCCATATACATTCGAATATGTATCAAAATAGTTCAATCTAAAAAAGAACATAGAGAAGACAACACAATATAGTATTCTGTATTGTGTTTCTTTTTTAAATAAATATAGGAGGAAAAAAGATGAGTAATTCAACCTTAAAATATATCGGAAAACGTTTAGTTATTTCGTTAATTACATTATTCGTTATTTTAATGGTATTATTTTTAATGGTTAAATTTTTACCAGGTTCTCCAATTAACAATGAAAAATTAAGTGCTTCAGCCAGAGCTGCTATTGAAGCACAATATGGATTGGATCAACCAATTCCGGTTCAATTCGTACGTTATATTCAAAATATGTTAACAGGGGATTTCGGGGTATCATTTAACTTATACAAAGATATGCAAGTATCTTCACTTGTAGGAAGTGCTGCAAAATTATCTATGATTTACGGTTTATGTGCAGTAGTTATTGGAACAGTTATTGGTATGTTCTTAGGAGTATTTGCTGCATTACATAAAAATACAATTTGGGATACAATTGCTACAGTTATTTCTGTAATTGGGGTTTCCATCCCATCATTCGTATTTGCAATGTTAATTTTATTATTATTTGCTTCAAAATTAAGATTGTTACCAACTTCATATAGTTCATCGAATGCAATTAAATCATCAATTATGCCAATTTTAGCTTTATCTGTTGGTGTTATTGCAAACGTTGCACGTTTTACACGTACTGAAATGGTTTCAGTTTTAACAAGTGAATATATGACTCTTGCAAAAGCAAAAGGATTAGATCGTAAAACTTTAATTTTCAAACATGCATTAAGAAATGCTTTAATTCCAGTAATCACAATTTTAGGACCTATTTTAGTAAACTTAATGACAGGTACTATGGTTGTTGAAAAGATTTGTTCTGTTCCTGGATTAGGTAAATTATTAATTAATAGTATTTTATCAAATGATTACAACATCATTCTAGCTTGTTCATTCTTATATGCTGCAATGTACATTTTCATGATGTTAATTATTGATATTTCTTATGGAATTATTGATCCAAGAATTAGATTAGGAAAGGATGATTAATAATGGATTTAGAAAAGATTGAATTTTTACCAGACGATTTTGAATTCGTTGGAGACAAACAAGACATTACTAAAGACGTTGTTGCTCCATCACTTCCTGCTTGGAAAGATTCTTTAAATCGTTTTAAAAAGAACAAAGGTGCCGTTATCGGTTTAATTTGTATTTTAGTTATCGCAGTATTTGCTATTTTTGCTCCAATGTTTTCATCATATAAATTTGATGCAATCAATACAAAAATTGCAAGTATTTCACCATGTGCTGAACATTTCTTTGGTACAGACACTTATGGTCGTGATTTATTTGTACGTGTTTGGACAGGTACAAGATATTCATTATTCATTGCCGTTGTTGCAATCTTCATTGACGTGATTGTAGGTATGACATACGGACTGATCTCTGGTTATTTCGGAGGTAAAGTTGATTCAGTAATGCAAAGAATTCAAGAAATCATAAACTCTATCCCAACTTTAGTAATATTAACATTGTTATTAATGGTGATGAAAGCATCATTATTCACAATTATCATGGCTTTATCATTTACTGAATGGATTGGTATGTCAAGAATTACAAGAGCTCAAGTTTTAAGAGTAAAAGAAGAAGAATTCGTTTTAGCTTCACGTACTTTAGGAGCTAGTAACATGTTTATTATCTTTAAAGAAATTTTACCAAATATTTATAGTCAAATGATTATTATGATTATGATGTCTATTCCAAATGCTATCTTCTATGAAGCATACTTATCATTCGTTGGCTTAGGTTTACCAATTCCAATGGCTTCATTAGGTACATTAATTAATGATGGATTTAACTCAATTACTATTTACCCTTACATGATGGTAATTCCAGTTATTATTTTCTCTATCTTAATGTTAAGTTTCAACTTATTTGGTGATGGACTTCGTGATGCACTTGATCCAACTATGAAGGAGATGTAATTATGGCAGAAAGAGAAAAAATATTAGAAGTCAGAGATTTAAATATCTCTTTTAGAACTGATAGTGGTATTGTTAATGCAATTCGTGGTGTTAACTTAGATTTATATAAAGGTGAAACAATCGCTATCGTTGGTGAATCTGGATCAGGTAAGTCAGTTACTACTAAAGCAATCATGGGTATCATGGCTGGAAATGGTTCAATTGATGGTGGTTCTATTAACTACACTTGGACAGATGAAAATACAGGTGAAAGAATCACAAAAGACATTTGTCAATTAAGTGAAAAAGAAATGCAAAGTGAAATTCGTGGTCGTAAAATTGCCATGGTTTTCCAAGATCCAATGACATCATTAAACCCTACAATGACAATTGGAAATCAAATTATGGAACCAATGATTCATCATTACAATACACCAAAAGAAGAAGCTTATAAAAAAGCAGTTGAATTATTACAATTAGTAGGTATTACTAATGCTGAAAAACGTATGAAAAACTATCCTCACCAATTATCAGGTGGGATGAGACAAAGAATTGTTATCGCAATTGCTTTATCTTGTGATCCTTATGTTTTAATTTGTGATGAACCTACAACTGCATTGGACGTTACTATCCAAGCTAAAATTCTTGAATTAATTCAAGATATTCAAAAGAAAAAAGATTTATCAGTTATTTATATCACACATGACTTAGGTGTTGTTGCTAAAGTAGCTGATTATGTAAATGTTATGTACGCTGGTAAAATCGTAGAGACTGGAACCATTGATGAAATTTTCTATGATCCACGTCATCCATATACTTGGGGATTATTATCATCTATGCCAGATTTAGATACTGATGATGATGAATTATACACAATCCCTGGTACACCACCAAACTTAGCACATGAAGTAAAAGGTGATGCTTTTGCTCCACGTAATAAGTATGCTTTAAATATTGACTTAAGAATTGAACCTCCAATGTTTAAAGTACCTGGTAGTACAACTCATAAAGTTGCTTCATGGTTAATGCATGAAAAAGCTCCAAAAGTTGAAATGCCAGTTGAATTAAAAAACAGATTAGAAAAAATGAAAAAGGAGGGTGTTGAATAATGGAAAATAAAGAACCTATCCTTGTCGTTAAAGATTTAAAACAACATTTTAAAATTAATCGTAACTTTACTGTAAAAGCAGTTGATGGTATTTCATTTGATATTATGCCAGGTGAAACTTATGGTTTAGTAGGTGAATCTGGTTCAGGTAAATCAACTACTGGTAGAAGTATTATTCGTTTATATAAACCAACTTCTGGTTCAATTGTTTTCAATGGAAAAGAAATTGGTGGAAAATTAGATAAGGAAACATCTAAAGAATTACATACAAAGATGCAAATGATTTTCCAAGATCCAATGGCTTGTTTAAATCCAAGAAAGAAAGTTATTGATATCATTGGTCAAGGTTTAGATATTCATAAATCTTATTCTTCTATTGAAGAAAGAAATGAAAAAATCTATGAAATGCTTGAACTTGTTGGTTTATCAAGAGAACATGCTTCACGTTATCCACATCAATTCTCAGGTGGACAAAGACAACGTATTGGTATTGCAAGAGCATTAATTATGAATCCAGATTTAATTATTGCTGATGAAGCAATCTCAGCGTTAGATGTATCTATTCAAGCACAAGTTGTTAACTTAATGAAAAAGATTCAAAAAGAAACAGGAATTGCATATTTATTTATTGCGCATGACTTATCAATGGTTAAATATATCAGTGATAAAATTGGGGTATTACATTTAGGACATTTAGTAGAAACAGGGACTACTGAAGAAATCTTTGATAATCCAATTCATCCATATACAAAATCATTATTAAGTGCTATTCCTCATCCTAATCCACGTGTAGAAAAAGTACGTAAATCATTTACTTACGATTATAAAGAAAGTGGAGTCGATTATACAAAAGGTACTGAACATTTAGTAGATGGAACTCATTATGTTTTAGCTACTGATGAAGAATTTGAAAAATGGACAAAAAAATAGTTTAGGAGGCACTTAAGAAGGCAACCTAAAATATTGTAAGAAAATCTTCAAAAAAAGAGAACGCATACGAAATGTTGTTCTCTTTTTATATAAATAAAAATAATACAAAATAAAAAGGTTGTTATGAAATTATTTATTGAATTTCGTAATAACCTTTTTTGATAATTTCTTTCAATTTTTATTGTTAATAATTGTGAAATTGAAAGTTTTTTTCGATTTGATTGTAAATGCTTACAGAAGATTGACTTACAAGTTGTTGTTAATTATGATGAAGATGTCTTCTAGATAAGAAGATAATTAATTTGAATCTTTTAACCGGTGAAAAGAGGAAATATGATGATTATTGACAAAATGAAAACATTAGACCATTTAACAATTCAAGAAAAGTATTTAGTGGATTATATAATAAATAATCAAGAAGATATTTTAAAAAAGAATATTAATGAACTGGCAAAATTAAGTTATACCAGTAGTGCAACGATTTCTAGGTTGTGTAAGAAACTGGGCTTTAATGGATATAAAGAATTTAAATATCAATATGCGGCTGAATATTCTCATTTACTTGAATTGAAAAATGATTTTAAAATTGAACCTTTTTCAAGTGAGAGTTCAATTGATGATGCTTTAAATAAAATCGAACTTTTACATAAAAGAGCGATAGAGTATACAAAAAGTTTACTAGATAGACAAGTTATAGAAAGAATTTATCAACTTATTAAAAATGCTAAATATATTGAAATTTATGGAACTGGTATTAATTTTTCTTTAGCAGAAATTTATAGTTTGAATTTTGAAGAAGAAGGGGTTATTTCTAAAGCATATAACAGTTTAAATCCAATGCATCTTCAATACTTAAAGCAAAGGAAACCAAATGATACAGTTTGCATTTATTTAACACATACAGGTCAAAATATGGAAATGTTAAAAATAGCAAAGGATATTCGCAAATATCATGCTAAATCAATTGTGATTTGTGATCATAAAAAAAGAGAAATTTGTAAATATTGTGATGAAACAATTGTAATTATGACCACTCAAAATACAACTGAACTATCTAATGCTGTTTATATTGCTTCTTTACAGTATGTTTTTAATATATTTACTTCGTTAAAATTAATAAGTAATTATTCTTATTTAGAAGAAACAACAAAAGCAGTTGATAAATTTAAAATGGGAGAATGATTATGAATAAAAGTTTTCTATGGGGTGGTGCTGTTGCTGCTAATCAATACGAAGGTGGCTATCAAGAAGGACATAAAGGATTAAGTGTAACCGATGTTATGTCAGCTGGTGACGTTGATCACCCTCGAGAAATTTCTTATGAAATATTAGATGATAAATATTATCCTAACCATTATGGAATTGATTTTTATCATCATTATAAAGAAGATATTAAATTATTTGCTGAAATGGGCTTTAAATGTTTCCGTTTAAGTATTTCATGGCCACGGATCTATCCTCAAGGTGACGAATTAGAGCCTAATGAAGAAGGGCTAGAGTATTATGATCATGTTTTTGATGAATGTTTAAAATATGGAATAGAGCCTATTGTTACTTTATCTCATTTTGAAATGCCTCTTTATTTAGCAAAAAAATATGGTGGTTGGAGAAATAGACAATTAATTACATTCTTTGAAAGATATGCGATTACATGTTTTAAAAGATATAGCAAAAAGGTCAAATATTGGATGACATTTAATGAAATTAATAATCTTATAGATACCGATAATCCTTTTAATGCTTGGACTGGAGCAGGTGTTTTATATGAAGATAATGAAAATATTGAACAAACAATGTATCAAATATCTCATTATCAGTTTGTTGCAAGTGCTAGAGCAGTTCAAAGAGCCAAAGAAATTAATGCCTCTATGCAAGTAGGTTGCATGTTGCATTTTGGCCCAATTTATCCTTCTTCTTGTAATCCACAAGATATTCTTGCAGGAATTAAAGCAATGGATAAGAGGTATTTCTTTAGTGATGTTCATGTAAGGGGATATTATCCAACCTATACTTTAAAAAAGTGGGAAAGGAGTAATATTCAATTAGATATAACTGATGAAGATTTAAAAGATTTAAAACGAGGTACTGTGGATTATATAGGGTTTAGTTATTATAAATCAACGATTGCAGAATATGATAAAATACATGACTTTATTGAAGTACAAAATCCATTGTTAAAGAAAAGTGATTGGGGTTGGGCTATTGATCCTACAGGATTAAGGATTATTTTAAATGAAGTTTATGAAAGATATCAAAAACCAATGTTTATTGTTGAAAATGGTTTTGGAGCTTATGATAAATTAGAAAATGGAATCATTAATGATGATTATCGTATTGATTACTTAAGAAACCATATTTCAGAAATGAAAAAAGCAATTGAGTTAGATGGTGTAGAAGTCATGGGATATACTCCTTGGTCAGCAATCGATATTGTAAGTGCTTCTACTGGTGAATTGGCAAAAAGATATGGATTTATCTATGTTGATTTAGATGACCAAGCTAAAGGTAGTGGAAGAAGATATCGAAAAGCTTCTTTTGAATGGTATAAAAGAGTTATTTCATCAAATGGTGAAATTTTATAGAAGATAAATAATATGAACAAATTTATAAATGAAACATTAGTTATTTATATATCGAAGTTTACAAATACAAAAGTTATAAAGGCTTTAAAGGATGGAATGATGTTTTCTTTACCGTTTTTAATGATAGGATCATTGTTCCTGTTGATTGCCAACTTACCAATTGAATCAGTAAGTAAAGTAATTAGTGAAAGTGGAATAGGAGATGTATGTTCTCAAGTATATTCTTCTACGTTTTCATTAATGGCCTTCTTTACAGTAATAGGAATTACTTATTCTTATTTGGAGAATGATCAAGTAATAACAGCTATAAATGGCGCTTTAACTGGTTTAGCAGCTTTTATTTTATTAACTCCATCTTCTAAGGTATTAGACAGTGGGGAATCAGTTACAGGAATTATTTCTAAAGATTGGACTGCTGGTCAAGGAATGATTTGTGCTATTTTAATTGGTTTTTTAGTTGGATATATTTATTCTTTATGTGTAAAAAAAGATATTAGCATTAAAATGCCAGATGGTGTGCCTAGTGGTGTTGCAGATTCATTTTCGTCACTATTACCAACTGGAATTATTATTACTATTTGTGCAATTATTTATGCTATATGTCACTTTATATTTAATACAACATTTGCAGAACTTATTTATTCGGTAATTCAAATTCCTTTACAAGGAATTACAGATTCGTTCTTTGGCGTTATTATTATGACGGTTGTTATGTCTTTATTATGGTGGACAGGCGTCCATGGTGGTTCTATATGTGGAGGAATTCTTTCACCAATTTTACAAGCAAATATGGCAGCTAATCAAAAAATTATAGATTCAGGATTGCCTCTTACAATTCAAAATGGTGGACATATTTTTACACAACAATTTTGGGACAATTTCTTATGTATGTCTGGTGCTGGAATTGTGATTGGGTTAGTGATTTATATTACATTTTTTGCCAAATCAAAGTCATTACGTAGCTTAGGTAAATTATCCATTGTACCTAATATCTTTAACATTAATGAACCAATTATTTTTGGGACACCAATTGTACTTAATATATATCTATTAATTCCATTTGTTCTTGTTCCTTTAATTATAGGTATAAGTAGTTACTTATTAATGTATATGGGAATTTTACCATTATTTAGCGGGGTTATGGTTCCTTGGACAACACCACCAATTATATCAGGACTTTTGATTGGTGGATGGCGTGTTGCATTATGGCAATTTGTGATGATTGTTGTATCTTTTGTTATTTATTTACCATTTATTAAAAAAATAGATACTTTGGAATTAAATAAAGAAAATCAAAAGTAAATTATAAGAAATACAAATATTTAATTTTAATATCAAAAAGTCGTGAAAAATCACGGCTTTTTTTGTAATGCTACTAAGTTAAGAAATTAAGTTAATACTTTTGCTTTATTTATTGTCTAAGAAATCCACATGATTTTTTGTTAATGCTTATTTAGAAGCAGTGTTTTTTAAAATATGAAGTAAGATTTGAACTTGTTTTTCCATCATAGTAAGTGAACAATATTCATAGGGTCCATGATAGTTAAAACCACCTGTACCAAGATTAGGACAAGGAAGTCCTTTGAATGTTAAACGTGCACCATCTGTACCACCACGAATTGGTGAACAATAAGCATCTAAACCATTTTCTTTAATGGCAGCTAAAGCTTGTTCAACAATGAACATATGATCTTTTAGAGCTTCTTTCATGTTTAAATAACTTTCTGTAATCGTTACTTCAACAATTTTATAACCATATTTTTTATTTAAGAACTCTGCAATGTCTTTAAAGTCTTGGCATTGTTTATTTGCTTGTTGTAAGTCATGGTTACGAATAATATATTCAGCAACTGTTTCTTCACAAGTTCCTTGAATCGAGTGAAGGTGATTAAATCCTTCATAACCTTCTGTTGATTCAGGGCGCATATGCACAGGTAAAAGTGAATCAAATTCATAGGCAACACGCGTTGAATTGATCATTTTATTTTTAGCACTTCCTGGATGAATACTTCTTCCATGGACTTTCACTTCGGCACTAAATGCGTTAAAGTTTTCGTATTCAACAATGTGAATATCTCCACCATCAATGGTATAAGCATATTGTGCATTGAAGTAATCAACATTAAAGTGATCACTACCATGTCCAATTTCTTCATCAGGTGTAAAAGCAATTTGAATATCATTATGTTTAAATTCTGGATGATTATAAATATATTCCACCATTTGCATAATGATTGCAATACCAGCTTTATCATCAGCTCCTAATAAAGTTGTTCCATCTGTAGTAATTAAATCATGATGAATAAGTTGTAAGAGTTGAGGATATTGTTCAGGGTCTAGATAAAGTTCTTTATCTTCATTTAAAGTAATTTTTTGACCTTGATAATCTTTGATAATTTGTGGATGAATATCTTTACCACTTGCATCAGGAGAAGTATCCATGTGGGCAATAAAACCTATAACATCTCCTTGATGATTATTATTACTAGGAATTGTTCCATAAACTACACCAAATTCATCTATTTTTGTGTTTTCAATTCCTAATGATTTTAATTCTTCAACTAAATAATTTCCTAATTTTAATTGTTTTGAAGTTGAAGGAACAGTATGTGAATAACTATCTGATTGTGTGTCAAAATTCACATAATTTAAAAACCTTTCTTTAATTTCCATTTGTCTTCCTCACTTTCTTTTCTATTATACAACGACTTATAAAGAACTTCTATGAAAAAAGTTTACAAATTTTAAATTGTATGTTACCATACAATTCGTAACCGAACAATATAGGAGGAATGATATGTATAGAGATCCCATTGGACATCGTATTAAGACCATAAATAACCTAATGAGAAAAACAATGGATAAGAAAACAGGTCAGAGGCCTGATCGTGTAACTTTAATGCATTGTTGGATTATTGGGTTTGTTCAAGATAGAGAAGATAGTGGGCTTGATACATTTCCTAAAGATATAGAAAAAGAATTTTCAATCAATCGTTCTACGACATCAGAAATGTTGAAACTGATGTGTAAAAAGGAAATGATTGAACGAGAAGAAGTAGAATATGATGCAAGATTAAAGAAAATCGTTTTAACAGAATCTTCAAGAAATCATAATCGACAAATTGAAGATAAGATGAAAGAAATGCATCAAAAACTTATTAAAGATTTATCTGAAGAAGAAATAAATACGTTTATTAAAATATCCGATAAATTAATTAATAACATAAAAGAAGATTTATAAATATTCATGAAGTTCGGTAAATGAATAGGAAAGGACGTCAATTATGGTAAAAACTTTAATGAAACAAATCAAAGAATATAAAAAAGATTCATTACTTACAATGTTATTTGCGGCATTAGAAGTTATCTTAGAAATCATTATTCCTTTATTAATGGCAAGTCTTATTGATAAAGGGATTGAGGCAGGTAATATGTCTAATGTTACAAAATATGGAACATTCATGTTTGTTATTGCAATTGGAACATTATCACTTGGTTTTTTAGCTGGTAACCATGCAGCTAAAGCTTCAACGGGTTTTGCAGCCAATTTAAGAGATGCCATGTATACGAACATTCAAACATTCTCTTTTTCAAACATTGATAAATATAGTACTGCAGGACTTGTAACACGTTTAACGACAGATGTGACAAATGTGCAAATGGCTTATCAAATGATTATTCGTATGTGCATTCGTGCACCAATGTCACTTATTTGTGCCCTTACCATGGCAATGATGATCAACTTTAGATTAAGTATGATTTTTGTTGTTGCCATTGTTTTCTTAGTAGCGGTCCTTACAACAATTATGTATCATGCCACAAAATATTTTAATGATGTTTTTCCTAAATATGATACTTTAAATGAAAGTGTTCAAGAAAACGTTGTTGGTATTCGAGTTGTTAAATCATTTGTTAGAGAAAAATATGAAAATGAAAAATTTAAAAAAGCAGCACAAAACATTTATAAACTTTTTGTCAAAGCAGAATCCGTTTTATCTTATAATAACCCAGCTATGTTAATAGCTGTTTATGGTTCAATTTTAATGCTTTCATGGTTAGGTGCTAAAGCAATTGTAGGTGGGACTCTTACTACAGGTGAACTTACAAGTTTATTTAGCTATGTTATGAATATTATGATGTCTCTTATGATGCTTTCTATGGCATTTGTTATGATTACGATGTCACTTGCTTCAGGAAGACGTATTGCAGAAGTTATTAATGAACAATCTGATTTAGTCTCTCCTCAAGAAGCTTTAACTGAAGTAAAAGATGGTTCAATTGATTTCAATCATGTTGTTTTTTCTTATAAACATGGTAGTGGAGAAGCGGTCTTAAAAGATGTTGATCTTCATATTAAAAGTGGTGAAACAATTGGAATTATTGGTGGTACCGGAAGTGCTAAAAGTAGTTTGGTCAACCTTATTTCTCGTTTATATGATGTTGACGAAGGTAGCGTTGTTGTTGGTGGACAAGATGTTCGTAATTATGATCTTGAAGTTTTAAGAGATGAAGTTTCTGTTGTCTTACAAAAGAATGTTTTATTTAGTGGAACAATCTTACAAAATTTACGTTGGGGTAATGAAAATGCAACAGAAGAAGAATGTAAAGAAGCTTGTCGTTTAGCGTGTGCTGATGAGTTTATTGATCGTTTTGAAGATGGTTATAATACGTATATTGAACAAGGTGGTTCAAACGTTTCAGGTGGACAAAAACAACGTTTATGTATCGCAAGAGCGTTGCTAAAAAATCCTAAAATCTTAATTCTAGATGATTCAACAAGTGCTGTTGATACAGCTACAGATGCAAGTATTCAAGAATCATTCAATGAACGTATTCCCGATACAACAAAAATTATTATTTCACAACGTATATCATCTGTTCAAAATGCAAGCCGTATTATTGTTTTAAATGATGGTGTCGTGGATGGTTTTGACACACATGATAAATTATTAGAAACAAATGAAATTTATCGTAAAATTTATGAAACACAAATGAAAGGGAAGGAGGAAGAATAATGAAAGAAGGAACAATGAAACGTTTACTTAAAATGTTATGGAGTAAATATAAAATCCATTTAATTGTTGTTTTTCTATGTATTGTAGGAAATGCTTTATTTAATGTTCAAGGAACAATGTTTATGCAAACATTAATTGATGATTATATTGTTCCCCTTTTAAAGAGTTCTTCACCTGACTTTAGTGGACTATTCCATGCTTTGATTCGTGTGGGCGCACTTTATGCTTGTGGTGTTGTTTGTGCCTTTACCTTTAACCGTATTATGGTTTATGTAACACAAGGGTTCTTAAGAGATTTAAGAATTGAAATGTTTGAACATATGGAATCTTTATCAATTCGTTATTTTGACAGAACTCCTCATGGAGATACAATGTCAGTCTATACAAATGATATTGATACATTAAGACAATTGATTTCACAATCTATTCCACAACTTATTTCAAGTTGTATGACTATTGTGACAACATTTGTATCAATGATCATTTTAAATATTCCTTTAACTGTGTTAAGTGTATGTATGCTTATGATCATGCTTGTTGTATCAAGAAAACTTGGATCGTTATCAGGTAAATTCTTCGTTCAACAACAAGGGGATTTAGGTAAAGTGAATGGTTATATTGAAGAAATGATTTCTGGTCAAAAAGTTGTTAAAGTCTTCAACCACGAAGATCAAGCAATTGCTGATTTTAGAAAATTAAACGATGAATTAAGAGAAAGTGCTTATCAAGCTCATAAATTTGCGAATATCTTAATGCCAGTTACAGTACAACTTGGAAATATCTCTTATATCATTTGTGCAATTGTTGGCGCAATCCTTGCTTTAAATGGACATTTTGCTTTAACAATTGGAACCCTTGTAGCTTTCTTAACATTGAATAAAAGTTTCAACCAACCTATTGGACAAATTTCTCAACAAATCAATGCTGTTGCTATGGCACAAGCAGGGGCAGGACGTATCTTTGATTTATTAGATCAAGAAAGTGAAGAAGATCAAGGTGTGGTTACTTTATGTCGTGTAGAAACTGTTGATGGAAAAATGGTTGAAACAGATAAAAGAACAGGACATTGGGCTTGGAAACATCCAAGAAGCGATGGTCATGTTGAACTTGTAGAAATGAAGGGTGATATTCGTTTAGAAGGTGTTGACTTTGGTTATTTTGATGACCGTATGGTTTTACACAATGTAGATGTTTATGCTAATCCTGGTGAAAAGATTGCCTTTGTTGGGGCTACTGGTGCAGGTAAAACAACAATTACAAACTTAATTAATCGTTTCTATGATATTCAAAAAGGTTCGATTACTTATGATGGAATTGATATTAAATTGATTAAAAAAGATGATTTAAGAAGATCATTAGGTGTGGTTTTACAAGACACACATTTATTTACTGGAACAGTTATGGATAATATTCGCTATGGACGTCTTGATGCTACGGATGAAGAATGTATTGAAGCAGCAAAACTTGCCAATGCCGATCTCTTTGTTAAACATTTGCCAGATGGTTATCAAACAATGCTTACAGGAGATGGGGCGAACTTATCGCAAGGACAAAGACAGTTATTAGCGATTGCGCGTGCTGCTGTTGCTAATCATCCTGCACTTATTTTGGATGAAGCAACTTCTTCTATTGATTCTCGAACAGAAAAGCTTGTACAAGATGGAATGGATAAATTAATGCATGGTAGAACAACACTTGTTATTGCCCATCGTTTATCAACAATTAAAAATAGTGATTGTATTATGGTCTTAGAACAAGGACATATTATTGAAAGAGGAAATCATCAATCACTTATTAAAGAAAAAGGTAAATACTATCAATTATATACTGGAGCTATTGAAATGGATTAATCCATCAATAGCTTTTTATATTTTTTGGACTATCCGTCCATTGAAAGAAGGAAAAGAGAAAGATA
>UMFM01031647.1_pt1 | contig 62906 bp, 46 predicted proteins | sample 1965011 | NCBI WGS metagenome assembly UMFM01 (sample SAMEA4836046, study PRJEB28245) | human gut metagenome | biome: gut microbiome; material: fecal sample | place: Denmark | collected 2008 | reverse complement strand
GGCAGCAGTGCCATCGTCGGCCGCCGCGCCCTCGCCGCCCGTCGCAGCCTGAGCCACAGACTCGGCAATGCCCTCAGCGCCTTCGGCCCACAGCTGTGCCGGTGTGGCACCAAAAGCCATGGCAAAAGCCAGGAACGCCACCAGACCGCGCTTGGCTATGCCGCGGGCAATCGCTCCATGACGACGCCACGAGGCGCGCTGGCACTCGTCCTCAAACATATCCATTTGTCTCCTACTGTCTGCACTTGGAGCATTGCCCAGCGGCTGCCCCACGTCATCACGCACATTGCGCTCGAGTACCCCCATCGGGGTCCCCCTTCCCTCCAGAGCCCAACGCGCACCGGCGGCATGCGCCGCGGCCGCGTTCAAGATGGGAGGCGATCCGACTTAACCTTACCGACCCGGGCGCGCCGTCCGATCTGCGACGCGACCATCCCGGGCCAAGAGGAATTACGGTTACTGGTACAGCCGGGGACTTGCACCCCGATTCTCCCAAACACGCAGGAAAACCGCGCATTCGTGCGTCTCCGCACCACCATCTAGGCCATCGATTATTACTGTCAATATGGTAGCACGCAAAAGGGCCCCGCACGCAGGCGAAGCCCAAGGTAAAAGCTATTGTTTGCGATAGGAGAATGCGGTGACGGTCGCAGTCTCTACCGCTTGCCACCGTGACTGTTGCGCCAGATCTCGCGGCCCAGCATCAGCGCCAGCACCAGCGCACTCACGTAGCCCATAAAGCCAATGACCGGGATACCGAACACAACCGGCTCGATGCGCGCGTAGTACACCACCGACGAGCCGATAAACAGGCCGGCGATCACAATTGCCATCGACATGCGGTCGACAATTCCACCCAGCTGTCGCAGCGCCTTATCGCTGCTCATGATCTGCGTGTTCACCTTAAGCTGGCCGCGCGTGAGCATGCGCGACGCCAAGCCCAGATACTCGGCCGCCTCGAGCGAGCCTTTTGCCGCGCGATAGCTGCTCGCGGCAAGATCGTGCCCCATTTCGCGGACGCGCGCATAGGTGCTCTTCTCGTTTTTGATGTGCGTCTGAATGATCTGGATCATGTTGACGTCGGGCATGTACTCGGTCAGCAGGCCCTCGAGTGTCACCATGCCGCGTGCGAACATCGTCACCACGCTCGGCAGCTCAACGTCGTTTTTGCGCGCCAGATTTAACAGCGAGGTCAAAAACTCGCCGATATCCAGGTCCTTAAGATCGAGCCCTGCAAAGTCGGCGACGATAAAGTCCAAATCGGACAAAAAGGCCGAATGGTCGAGCTCGGCAGAATCGCCGCGCGTCACGGCAAAGCGCATAAGCGAATCCTTGAGCTTGGGAACGTCACCTTCGGCCACGGCGAAAATCATGTCCTTGACGATACCGCGGTCGTGACTCGACATGCGCCCGACCATGCCCAGGTCGATAAAGTAGACGATGCCGTCCTTGAGGATGATGTTTCCCGCATGCGGGTCGGCATGGAAAAAGCCATCGTCGAGCACCTGCGTCGAGTAGTCCTCGACGATCGCAGCGCCAATCTTTTCCAAGTCATAACCCTCGGCCTTAAGGCGTTTGGGGTCGGCAATGGAGATGCCGTCGATGTAGTCCATGACCACGACGTGTTCGGTGCAAAGGTCCAAGTAGGATTGGGGACACGAGACGCCATGCACGCTTTTGTGGAAGTCATAGAAATCGTTGAGGTTTTTGGCCTCGGCCAAAAAGTTGGTCTCCTCGCGAAACGAGGTCCACAGCTCTTCGACCACGCCATGCAGGTCCACAAACTGGTCGGTGTTGACGAACTTGGAAACGATGCGTACCACCGAGCGGATGATGTCGATATCCTGAGCCATCACCTGCTGCGCACCGGGGCGCTGCACCTTAACGGCCACGTCCTCGCCGGTCACCAGACGGGCGCGGTGCACCTGCGCGAGCGACGCGCTACCGAGCGGGTTGGGGTCAATCGCGTCGAACATCTGCCCCAGGCGCTGGCCGTATTCCTCTTCCAAACAGCGGAGCACTACCTCATACGGCACCGGCTCCACGTCGGAGCGCAGACGGCGCAGCTCGTCGCAAAACCGCTGCGGCAAAATCTCGGAGCGGTTGGCCAGAATCTGCCCCATCTTAACGAACATGGGACCGAGCTCTTCGAGCAGACGACGCAGGCGCACCGGCGTGAGGTTGTCCCACACGCGGTACTTTTTGATCAGGCGAACGATCTGCCCAATGCGTTCACGACGACCTGCCGGCGTGAGCTGGTATTCCTCGTCCGGCGCCATCGCGTCGGGCTCCTCAGGGACCATATCGACAGCGCGCGGCTTCTTGCGAGCGCCCGAGACGGCGGCCTCGACCTCGTCGACAACCGCCGCCTCGTCACCCAAGGGATCTTGATTGTTGTAATCGGTAGTGGAATCTGCCATCTGCGCTGCTACTCGGCCTCTTCGGCGTCCTCTGCGTCGTCGGGCTCAACGGACTCGACGGGCACCGAGGTCACGTTGTCCTCGACCGAATCGACGATGTCGCGCACATGGGCCAAAAAGGCCGTGCGCTCGGGGGCGGTCATGACGCGCACGCGGGCGAGGATGAGCTCGTCGAGCACGCGCTGGGCCGCAGTCTCGCCCTGCATGCCCAGGCGCTCGGTCAGGTCGGAGATGGTGCCGCCGGCCTGCTCGAACATGTCGGACACGCTGCGGGCGATATCGGGGGTGCCGGCGTCCTTGCGCACCTGCTCGCCCTTGGCATTGAGGTCGTCGAGGACCTTCTTGCCGCCCTCGACGGCAACGGCGGCGGCGCCGAAGCCCACGTTGATGGCACCGTTAACAAGCTGATCGAATTTCATAACCATGGTTGGCTCCAATCGTGAACAACTTCATTGGCCTACTTGTACCCAAGATTGAGCAAACGACACAAAATCGTTTGGCACCGGGATAGAAATCGAGCGAGGCAAAGCCTTTGACGGCGTTTGCCTCGCTCGTTGCAAGGTTATCTTTACCTTACGTTATCGTTCATCGCGAAGGAATTCTTCATGGCACAGCTCGTGGTGTAGAGCACCTTGCCCAACAGGGCATCGGTCTCCACGCGCACAAGCTCGGCAAAGGCCTCGTTGGCACGGGCGAGCTCGGCGGGCACCTCGGCCTCGGGCAGTACGGCGACAACGGCGTCAACGTCGTGAATCTGCTTGTGGCCCATGCCGCCGACCTTCTCCTGATAATCCTCGACCGCGCGACCGCACTCATGGAAGCGGACATCGGCCAAGGCGCCAATCAGGCGATTTGCCCAATAGAAATTCTCGGACGTCACGCGAGCCTGCGTGTCGGCATAGTACTCGGGCATGGTCTCGACATTGGCGTACAGTGGCACAAGCGCGTTAAACGAGTTAGAGCCAAACGCCATCCACTGCACGGCGCGATACGCCGGCTGCGCATAGGGGCGCAGCTGCAGCACGGCGAGCTGGCTGTTGCGGTTGATGCCGATGGGACGATAGGTGCCGCGCGTGGCGGGCGTACCCTTGCTGCCGTAGCAGTCGTACTCCGTGCCCTGGTAGTGGCTCGAAAGCACGTACTTGATATCCTCGAGGGTCACCTTGCGCTCGGGCACGCGACTCCAGGGAATGTCGTCGCTCTCGGGCGTGTAGTCGGCGTCGGGACCGTCCCACACATCGCTGGGGTTGAGGCAGCGCTGCATGTACCAGGCGCGCGGCGTGTTGTAGACGTGATCGCTGTCGCTGTGCGAGCCAAAGGCCTCGCGCGGGTTAAAGACCGCGGCGGGAGCGTCGCCCTCGACACCCAACGTCAGGTCCAGATGCCACTCAGCCATCCAGGTGCGTAGGTCGGCCGAGCACATGTGGTCGACCTGCGCGCCCTCGGCGTCGTCCAGGTCAAAGCTATCGATACCCAGCTGGTTGGGCATGGTCACATAGGCGTCGTCGGGTACGCGCTTGGCGATCCAGTGGTGGCCGCCGATGGTCTCGAGCCACCAGATCTCGTCAACGTCACTAAAGGCGATGCCGTTGTTCTCGTAGGTGCCGTAGCGCTCGAGCAGCTCACCCAGAATACGCACACCGTCGCGGGCAGACTTGGCATACGGCAGCACCAGGGTCACCATATCCTCCTCGCCCAGACCGCCGGGCTGCGCCGGCGCATAGCCGTCCTCGCCCTCGTTACCCTTGGCGGGCACGAAATCCACGAGCGGATCGGCGCCGCGGACGCGCTCGTTGGTGGTGAGCGTCTCGGTTGCGGACATGCCAACATTGAGCTCGTTGAAACCGGCCTCGGCCCAAATGCCATGACCCGGGACAACGTCGGGGACGCTTGTGTAACGCATGGGATTGTCGGGCAGCTCAACGGTCAGGTGGCTCAGGACACTCGTGTAGACACGCGGCTGCTCGTCGGGATGCACTACGCGCATGCGCTTGGGCTCAAACACCCCATTGGACGAGTCCTCGTTGCGGGCAACCAGCGTCGACCCGTCGTAGCTCGCGTTCTTACCGACCAAAATCGTTGTGCACGGCATGCGCATCCTCCTTGAGCGAAGAAATCAAACGGCAACAGTGTATCGCTTCGGTGCAAAAAGGGCGAAACCACAGCCTCGGCAGCCCCCGTGGTCAAAAGCCTATTTCGATGTGCGCGCGGCCGCTTCGATCACGTGTTTGGCGAGAATCGCGGTGGTCACAGCCCCCACGCCGCCCGGCACGGGTGTGATGGCGTTAACGATCGGCTCCGCAGCATCAAAATCGACGTCGCCGACCAGCTTGCCGGCGGCCTCGTCCCAGTTAATGCCCACATCGATGATCGTCTGGCCCTCGCGAACCGCATCCGCGCCAATCGTGCGCGCGCGCCCAACGGCCGCAACCACAATATCAGCCGCACGGCACTCAGCAGCCAAGTCGCGCGTATGCGTATGGCACGTCGTCACCGTGGCATTGCGAGCCGTAAGCATGGCGGCAACGGGACGGCCAATCACCAGAGACCGACCGACGACCGCGACCTTGGCCCCATCCAGCTCAACACCGTAATGGTCCAGCAACGCCAACACGGCCTCAGCCGTGCAGGGAGCAAAGCCCTCGCCTCGCCCCGAAAGCGTGGTAAGCAGCGAGGCCGGCGTCATGGAGTCGACATCCTTGGCGGGATCGAGTGCCGCGGCAACCGCATCCTCGTCAAGCCCAGCGGGCAGCGGGCGAAACACTAGGCAGCCATGAACGGCGGGGTCGGCATTGATGTCCTTAATAGCCCCCAGCAGCTCATCCTGCGAAGCATCGGCAGGAAGCAAAACGCGGCGAGCCTCAATGCCAGCCTTTTCACAGCGCTTGAGGGCGCCGCGCTCGTACGACAGATCGTCCTCGCGCTCGCCCACACGAACGATGGCCAGCGTCGGCACAACGCCACGTTCGCGCAAAGCAACGCAGCGAGCGGCAAGCTCCTCGGTCAAAGTACGGGCAACGGGAGCGCCTTTCAGCAGCTCTGCCATGGCTATCCCCTCTTCCTGGCTGCGTCGGCGGCACGGCGCGCCAGCGCATCGGCACGCGGCAGCCACGTATCCAGCAGCTCATCGCACGCCGCCTCGAGCTCCTCGGCGCGTGCCCGGTCTTTCATAGACGTAGTGTTGGCAAAGAGCGTCAGACTCGCGCCCTGCATGGCGGCGCGGCAGAACACGGCACCGCACGCCACGTCGGACAGCAGCTGGCGCGAGCCTTTGTCTGCCATGTCCTCAAGCAGTGCCAGCGCACGAGCGCAGGCATCCATGATCCGATACGGCGGCATGGCCGCCACGCGCAACGCGTCCTGAATCGCAGCCGGTCGAGCCGGATCCTCGCGCGAAATACCGTACGCCGCGGACACCTGCCCGTAGGCACGAACGTCCTCGGCGACCAGGTCCACAAGTTCCTGCGCCAACTCATCCGCCTGGGCAAACGCGTGCGCCAAATCGTCCGCGCGATCGGCAAGCGCGGGATTGGTCGCACCGTAGCGGGCAACCATCCCGCAAAGTGAGGCTCCCAGCGCGCCCACAAAGGCGCTCGCGCTGCCACCGCCGGGAACCGGCTCGCGCGCGGCAAGTGCCTCGGCAAATCCGCGACAGGTTTTATCCATCATCTCTTGGCTCATACGCACGCACCTTCAATGCTTGCCAAGCTAATCGGACAGTCGGCGCCGCCCGAACGCATCGTGTATTTCGTGGTGCCTAGTCTAGCCCATAAGAGCATTCGCGTCAGTGCGCCCAGTTATCGCACTTTTCTATGGCGGGCGATAGGCGCAACATCGCTGCGCTTATCGCCAAGCAATTAATCCCGACCCCCTGTCAAGGTCAGTCTTGCGCCCAGTCCATTGAGCCATAGACACGCCAAGTGCCATCGCGCAAACCACACCGGCAAAACGAATGCATCTTTGTTGCACAATCCGATGCAACAAAGATGCAGGTATGCGGAATAAATATGCAAGAAGCGTGAGAAAGATTGGCGTACCGATAAAGGCGCGAAATAGGGGTTTAGCAAAATGCCAGAAGCTCTATAATATTTATGCTGATTTAATACTTTTAGAGTCGAAGGAGTCTCAGCATGAAGTCGTTTTTGAAAACGGTCTCTCGTGCGGTCGCAGCGCTGTTTGCCGTTGCGCTCGTCACGATGGGCGTAGCATCGCCTGCTTTCGCAGACGATGCCCCCGGCACGGTTACTACCGGATCGATTACCATTGAACACGAGGGTAAACCCACCGGTGTAACCTACAATGATATTAAGACCGCTACCACCGCGGCGAAGAGCGGCGACATCATCAAGCTCGGCGAGGGCAACTACACGCTTTACGGTGTGGACTCTGTAGGCACCACGAAGGGCAAGAACCTCACGTTTGAGGGCGCTGGTGCCGACAAGACCTCGTGGAGAATCGGCCGCGAGGTTCCCGATCCCGACTATGGCGGCGAGCGCAACGGTGACTACAGCTTTGATGGTGCCGGAACCGTGACGTTCAAGAACATGAGGCTCCGTTCTGCCGAGAAGGCAGTCAACTACCAGGGCTTCATCAGGATTGACAACACGGTCGTGGACAACTGCGTCATCGATGGCAAGACGTTCTACTGGGGTTACAAGACCGCGACGTTCACGAACACGAAGTTCAACGCCCCGAGCGGCGACTACGCCATCTGGACGTACAGCTCGCCGACCATGACGTTCAACAACTGCACCTTCAATGCCAGCGGCAAGGCCATCAACGTCTACACCGATTACAGCGCGGGCAGCCATGACATCTACGTCAACGTGAATAACTGCACGTTCAACTCGAATGATAGTAAGGGCAAGCAGGCTCTTAACATCAATGACTCCAATATGGGGAACTACAAGTACGTCCTTAACATCTCCAAAAGCTCTGCCACTGCGAAGCGCGACGATACCACCTGCTCGCAGCTCTTTGGCTTTGGCGGCAAGGAAAGCACCAATGACACCGGTAGTACCGACGTCACCATCGATGGCGTCAAGGTGTGGTCCCGTGACGAGGTGCTCCTCAACCGCGGCAAGATGCTCACCCACGACTACACCGACGGCGAGCACGAGCAGGCCTACGATGTCATCTACACCAAGTGGGACTCTGACAATGCCGGTACTTGGACTCACACGGGAACCCCTAAGTGCAAGTACTGCGGCTTCGTCAAGCCTGATTTCGTGGAGAAGGCCTACGACCTCTCCTACGACCTGAACGGTTCCGAGGATGAGCAGACTACCAATTTCGATACCGTTACGTGCGTCACCGAAGCCGAGGTTACGGCCGAGCAGCCGGTACGCAAGGGCTACTCCTTCGTGGGCTGGAACACCGCAAAGGACGGCTCCGGCACAAGCTATGCCGCGGGCGATAAGGTTGAGCTTTCCGCTCCTGTGACGCTCTACGCCCAGTGGAAGAAGGACGAGCCCGCGCCCAAACCTTCCGACAACAAGCCTTCCGACAACAAGCCTGCCGGCAAGCCTGCAAATAAGACCAAGGCAAACAAGCAGGATCTGCCCAACACGGGTGACGCCTCCGCCAACATCGTCGCTGCTATGGGCATCATGGCAATCGCCTGCTTTGCCGCCAGCGCTGTCGTGTCTAAGGTTCGCAAGTAATCTCATCTTCGAAACACGCCGCAGCAACTTGTTGCAACGCAAAGGGGTCCGCACCGCAAAAGGTGCGGACCCTTTTTTGCACAAAAAGCTGCGGCAAGGCACCCACGATGACTAACCGGATGCGTCCGTCGTCAAGATTCGAAGCCCCCGGCTACGCTCTGCCCCACCGCACCAAACATGGAACCAGTGGAAGGACGGAAAGGCCGGCTCTCCCCTCTTTTGCGCCCAGACATATTGCCACTTAACGGCGCAAATCCGGCCATCAGAATGGGACACTTGGCCCACCCTAGCGAGCCGCTCGCGCGTACAGTAAAGGCAGGTAATCCATGGGCGGTTACAGATGAGGAGACACGACCATGAAAAAGAAGGCCTTTGCGATTCTCACCCTCTGCATCAGTCTCTTTGCTGCAGTTGCCCTGGTGGGTTGCGGCGGAAGCGGTGACGCTACCGGCAGTGGCGGTGGCGGCGGAGCAGAAAAACCAGCCGTGGATATGAGGACCGACTTCATCTGGTTTAAGGTCGAGGTCCCCGAGGGCGTCGAGATTACCGACGTCGCTGGCGACACCGCCGATAGGGCCCAGTTTAAGTTCACCGAGAGCGAGCACGCCAGCGATCGCTTCATCCCTGTCTTCGACTCTGACAAGAACGCCGACGAGCTGTTCGACTACGAGGCAAAGTGGAAGGCCAACTCTGGATGGACCGAGAGCGATCCCGTTAAGTACAACGGCAAGACCTGGCGCAGCGCCTACTTCACGCACTCGGGCGGCGTGACGACCGAGTACTTCACCGACGTTGACGGTGGCAGCGTGTATGTGCGCATCGACAACGTAGAAGAGCACAAGGACGCTGTCGAGACCATGATGAAGTCCCTGGAGTTTGCCGACGACATCGCCGAGGCAAAGACCGAGGCCATGGATGTTAAGCTCGAGGATATCGAGATAAAGCGCTAAAGCTCCAACGGCATGCAGCAGCGCCGTTTTAGCTCAGCCGGGATGCAAGGTGCGGCTCCTTGCATCCCGGTTTTTTGTGTTCGAAAGCGCCCGGTCACATCACCATATTGAGCACGTTGACGAATTCCTGCGCCTGGGAGCGGCTGCTCAGGCTAAAGACACAGGCAGTCAACAGCCGGTTACGTAGAAAAACGTCGCGGTCCTTGATCCTGTTGACCCTTTTCGCGGTCGCGCGCAGAACACCAAATCGTGCCCGCATGAGCAAATAAACTAATGATCACAAGGAATATAAGCCGCCATCCAAGGATGGCGAAGTGAGACAAAGGGTTAGCAATAGCGAAGATTTAAGTCTAAAACCCTTAGGAAGTGCTAATATATAGTTATTGAAAGAGGCTATGATGCAGAGACGCGAATTGATCCGCATCCTCGAAGAAGCCGGCTTCATCTCGAAAGGAGGCACTAATCACGAGAAGTTCGTCAAAGGAGATAAACTCGTGCTCGTGAAACGCCACCGAGAGATTGAGGATCAAATTACCAAAAGAATCTTAAGGCAGGCAGGACTTCGATAGCTCATCCTCATCACATTTCGCATCGGGTTTTAGAGGAGGTCTTACATGGTTTACGTATGGGAATTCGAGTTCTTTGATTCGGACGGCGTTGTCGACGCTGTGCCATGTGGCTCGCTGGGCGGAGGCGGAACATTCGGATCCGACCTAAACGACGCTGTCGAAAGCGCCGCTGATTTTCTCGCATGTATGGTCGACGATCACCTTATGGGCGGCGTCGATCTTCCCGCGCCGGACTTTGGACACCAGCCGCAACACGGCGGCAAGATTATCGCCGTGGCCGTCAGCCGCGAGCTCGGCGACATCCCCGCCGTCACCGCAGCGGATGCCGCGCGTATGCTCGGTGTTAGCTCAGCACGGGTATCGCAACTGATAAATGCAGGAATGTTGGATTCATGGAAGGACGGCACCAAGCGCATGGTGTCCAAAGCTTCCATCGAGGCACGACTCGCCGACGCACCAAAGGCAGGGCGCCCAAAAGAGGTCCCTATTGCCGTATAAAGCAATAGCGTTGCGGGTTTTTCATTTATCAGATTAGCTGACAAGCTCTCCCAATACGGAACGCGCTGCGCTCCGTATTGAGCTGGACACATTGCCGCAGATTGTCGCGCATCCTCAATCCAAAGTACAAGAGGTGTTTCCCATGACAGACAGACCGAAAACAACGCTGCGCGGCTGCATCTACGGACTTGCCGTTGGCGACGCGCTGGGCGTTCCCTACGAGTTCAGGCCCCGCAACACGTTCGAATGCACGGACATGATCGGCTACGGCACGCATGGGCAGCCCGCCGGCACCTGGAGCGACGACACATCTATGACGCTTGCTACCTGTGACTCGATTAGGGAGCTCGGGCATATCGACACCGCGGACATGCGCGACAAGTTCGTAGGCTGGATTGTCCGTGGCGAATATACGATCGACGGTGTTTTCGATTACGGCGGCACGACCGCCCGCGCCTTGCGTACCGGCAAAGGAGGCTCCGGAGAGCGCGACAACGGCAACGGTTCGCTCATGCGCATCGCGCCCCTGGCGTTTGTCGACGCGACGGACGAAGAGATCTGCGAGGTCTCTGCAATCACCCACGCTCATAGAACATCGACCGAGTCATGTGTCACGTTCATCGAGCTGTTGAGGTCCGCGATGGACGGCGCGCTCCCCGAATGGGCACTCTGTCTGAAAGATGTACCCGAGCACGAAATCAGATCCGGCGGCTTCGTGCGCGACACGCTTAAGGCAGCCACCTGGTGCTTCGTCAGCACCAACAGTTACGAGGATTGCGTCCTTGCCGCCGTCAACCTGGGCGACGACACCGACACCACCGCAGCCGTCGCAGGTGCACTCGCAGGCACAGCCTACGGCATGGACGCAATTCCACAGGAGTGGGTCGACACCCTGCGAGGGAAGGATCTGATTGAGAACTGCCTGTTTTAGGGCGCATCGGTAGCAGAAACAAGCCAGAAGGCATCGCGGAGAGGTCGATGTTGCGTGAGGCTGCGAGAGTCTTTGCGCGACTCCTTCAGCGCGTTCTCGTAGAGCGCCTTGTAGTCGGGCTCTTGACCGGCCTCTCCGCCCTGTGCAGGGTCGATCGGATCGGTCTCGGCGGGCGTGGTCTCCTGGGCCATGCTCCCTCCATTTCCGCCCCGCACGGGGCATCGTCTTGCCCCGTGCGGGGCGCTTTTCGACATGAAAAGGACCACCCGTGCGGATGGCCTGGTTCAACGTTTTGGTCGGGGCGGCGGGACTCGAACCCGCACGGGCGATGCCCACGTGCTCCTGAGGCACGCGCGTCTGCCGTTCCGCCACGCCCCGATGTGGGGTATAATCAAGTCGACCGGAGAAAGCTTGGGCTACGGGGCCCGGGCAGACCTCCGGTCATTTTTTTAGCTCGTATATTCGGCCGTTTTTTACCACGAAGATCTTCGTTATATCCGGATCATCGAGAAGCTGTGCCATGCGGACAAGTGCCTCATCTTCCGTGATTCGGCTTTCCGTAATATACAGAAGAAACTCGGGGCCTTGCCTATCGAGCTTCGCGGTGATCTCCCCTACCGCCTTCTTGACCTTTGGGGAGCTGATTGTCTTGAAGTCGCAGGTGACGCCGTCGAGGAGGACGTCCGATGTGTTACCGTCCGTGCCTTTATGGTCGTTCGGGTTCCTGAATTTAATCTTATGGCCAGTTTTTGCCAGCCACATCGCCTCCTGAAGCTCCTTTCCGTCGAGTTTCGAGAAGTCCTCGATCTCGATTGGGTTTTCAGGAACCACGGAGCGGACAGCCTTTGCGTAGCATTCGCGATACGTAGTTTTTGTCGAACCGTTTTTTAGGTGAGCCGCCCACGCGTCGTCGAGGGCTCCTTGGAGCGCTTCGGCTTCCGCGCCCGCATCATCAGGATAATCTGGAATCTCCTTTTTCGATTTCTTGGCATCCTCGACGCGGTCGCTCCATCTCTGTGCGTCCTTCGGATCGTGCCCCTCGACGAGCACTTCGTACTTGTCACCCGAGAAGCTCGGCACGATCTTGCACGTGCAGTGCCTGTGCCAGTGGTCGAACTGTCCTGCCGTCTTCCGGCTATGGTAGACCGCCCCGCGCCCGGCGAGCATGAGGCAGAAGGGGCACGTGTTACGCCCACTCGTCACGCGGGCGAACTTCGCCCTTTCCCCCCTGTCGCGCTTCACGTTTCGCAGGATCGTCTTGGGATCATCCCCGCGCGTGCGGGGAGCAGTCGGCAATCATCGTCTGGTGGTGGTGCTGCACGGGATCATCCCCGCGCGTGCGGGGGGCAGCAAAGCCGTCCGTGCCGTCGGTTTCCTCGAAGGGGATCATCCCCGCGCGTGCGGGGAGCAGCGGCTAATATCCGTGGCTGTCTTGTCGCTGTCGGGATCATCCCCGCGCGTGCGGGGAGCAGTCGGTGTCGTTGACATGCTGAGTGATGTAACCGGGATCATCCCCGCGCGTGCGGGGAGCAGCTTCTTCTTCTGCTCCGGTAGCGTGCCCTCGCGGGATCATCCCCGCGCGTGCGGGGAGCAGAACAATGGGACGAAGAGCTATCTAGGCTTCTCGGGATCATCCCCGCGCGTGCGGGGAGCAGTCCAAGACGCTCAACCTCTGGCAGCGCAACATGGGATCATCCCCGCGCGTGCGGGGAGCAGTCTGCGGTCGCTGTCACACTGCCCCAGTTGACGGGATCATCCCCGCGCGTGCGGGGAGCAGGTCGAAGCAGTTTTCGACATTGCCGAGGGCGAGGGATCATCCCCGCGCGTGCGGGGAGCAGGCTATCGCAAAGAAGTTCGACGAGACCGTCATGGGATCATCCCCGCGCGTGCGGGGAGCAGTCATACGCCGCACCCCTTCTTTAAGGTGTTGTGGGATCATCCCCGCGCGTGCGGGGAGCAGGGGTTCGCCGCTATGACGAGCCCTATGTAGTAGGGATCATCCCCGCGCGTGCGGGGAGCAGCGGCCTGTGGCCTTCGGCTTCGAATAGACGGCGGGATCATCCCCGCGCGTGCGGGGAGCAGGACCGCATCGTGCTCGTGCCGTTCAAGGCGACGGGATCATCCCCGCGCGTGCGGGGAGCAGCGTGAGATTGAAGATTTCACGCTCGACGTCGCGGGATCATCCCCGCGCGTGCGGGGAGCAGAGCCTATTTGCTACAACAAGAAGAGGTTCACAGGGATCATCCCCGCGCGTGCGGGGAGCAGAGTCGTATCTGCTCTTGCGAAAATAGGCGCATGGGATCATCCCCGCGCGTGCGGGGAGCAGACTTAAAAATCCCAGCTCAAAACACCCTATCCCTTTGATGTGGACCCCATTTTAATCAGTTTGCTAAACAAGCTCAAGGTCGCCTCACAATCAGACTCGGCACGATGGGGTATTTGATTGTCAAGGTTCAAAAGGCCGAGCAGGGTCTTCAAGCGATAGTTCGGCGCATCGGGCATCTTCTTCTTTGCCAGTGTAATGGTGTCGATGCACTCATTGTCAAAATCGTCTAGGTCGCATTCTTCGCACGCTGCCTGCACGAAGCCGGTATCGAACGAAGCATTATGCGCAACCACTATGCGGCTCCCGACAAAGGAAAGCAGGTCGCTCACCGCTCGCTCAAGCTCGATCCCCTTTTCGGCAAGCATTTCATCGGTAATGCCTGTTAGCTCGACTATCTTCTTTGGGATGCCTTTCTCGTATCGAATAAGCTCATGGAGCCTGCCCGCCTCAACACCCTGCTCAACTTTGATGGCGGCAATCTCGATAATCGCATCTTTGTCTGGGTCCAGCCCCGTGGTCTCAACATCAAGTACAACGTATTCGCGCGGCTCATCCGTTTCGGCTGCCACGCTCCCGCGACGCGCCTTCAATCGCATCGCCGCGTAACTCCAACCCACTCTCTTCGTGCCAAGGGCCTTCATGCGCGAAGGCGAAGGCCGCATCATCAGCTTGATGCCATCAAAATCGATAGGTTCCCACGCGGTGTTGTGCACTCGATAGTTGAGGTGTTGCTCGTTGCGTGCAGAAAAAACCATCGTGGCACGACCTGTTTTGCATTCTTTGCAAATACGGCTCCAAAGCTCGTCCCTTACACGCGCGCTCACCCTGCCGACATACACGCCTAGGCTAATCTCCTGCAACCATTTCGTTAGGTCGCCGCGAAGTGCAAGAGGGCATTTTTCCAAAACAACAACAATCACCCGTTATCCTTCCACAAGCACTCCGTTATTCTCTTCGGTGGCATACACCTGAACGTCGTTTTCCTTGCCATAGGAAACTCCAAAAGCAACGGCAGGGCGCCTCTCATCCCAGAGGAACATCGTATCGATATCAGGCTCGTCCTCTGTCTCGAAGTCGCCCAGCAGCAGACCCCTGATATCGCGAGCACAGCGCTCCATTATCTTCCCGTCAAGAAACGCATCACGAGTGCACCGACGCGTTTCCGCCCCGATATCCTCTGGAGGATCGGAAGCCACTTCGAAAGCGATGGGAATCGTCACCTCTGCTTTATACAAATCGGCAATGTCATACACAAACGAGCGCTCATGGCCAACGTGGACAAATCCCAATGCCGGAGAGCACCCCAGCGCTACAATCACGCTGTGAACGACTCCGTAAAGGCATGCATGGGCAGCCGACAGCGCCTGATTGATTGGGCTTGCATCAAGAAAATCATCGGGGTTGTATTCCCTCCCCTCCCATGGGACGTCGTATTGCTTCGACAGCCGCCGATAGAGTGTTCGAATCCGAGCTCCCTCGCGGCCACGGAGCTGCTGCATCGTGTAATTCGATACGTCCTCGCCGGGAAAGCGCATGCCGTACATCGCTCGTGCCACGGCAAGACGCCTTCGAGTGTTCGACACGAGTTCAGCCTGCGCGACAACCAACCGAGAAGAATGGGTGAGCGGGCGGCCGTGCGCATAGTAGCGAACGCCGTGCTCGCCCACCCAAATCACGCTTGTCCCCGAATCGCCGAGCAACTCAACCGCGCGATGAGAGATATTGGTCCCAGGCCCCAGCATAAGCACCCCAAGAGAAGCCGCGGGGACATACGCCGTTCCGCGCGCATCGGTTATGCTCACTGCGCCATCTTGCCTGCTCACAAGACATCGCTCGACATAAAGAAACGTCATTCGCTCCTTTATCGTGGGCAGTGCGCGCAAATCAGGCTTGATCATGCCAGGATTATCGCCCATGCCGCTCACCTATCAAGTGGAACCAGCGTGAGAAGGCCGCATCCGAATCCTTTGGCATGCCCGATGCCACACACAAGCGCATGGCGCAAGGCATCAGCATCGGTCACGCGCAACACGCCATCGTACTGGGCGCGCGTAAAGGTGACTTTGTTTCCTTGGACACCCTTGGTAAACGAGATTCTGTTGGAATTACTAACAATCAAGCTTGGACAGCCCTCATCGTCGCTCAAAACCTCAAAACCATTCCTTTGGGCACGTGATCCCCGCTCGGGCGCAAAAATGCCTGGCACTTCCTTGTCGGCGCCCTTATATGCTTGAGCTCCAACGAGCCAGGCAGTTTGCTCCAGAATGGTCAGGTGGCCAATTCTATTTCTCTTAGGTTCGCCCTCGCTGTTTAGCAGGTCGCTTTTGCCGCCACGCGTGCTTCTGTTGAGCGACGGATTCGCTACCAAGCGAAACGAATAGGTCTGTCCGTTCGAGATGCGCCCCAAAAACGGATCGTATCCGCGCGTGCCCCACTGCGGTTCGCAGTCGGGCCACCCGATTTGTTCATCAAGCCCTACCAAGCTCGGCTTGCCGGGGCTCACGATATAAAGGCGAGAACCCCCATCAGGCATTCTATCCACGCGCCAAAGCACGCGGCCGTCCCCGCTCGTCTGAGAAAAGGGGAAGCTGCCTGCAATCGCCGCATGCATGCGATAGGGCGAGGCGAGCATCGCACGCGACTCCCTCCGCGTCATATTGATGGGAAACTGGGTAAAGAACATCGGCTATACCTCCTTTCCTAGAGCAGACCAAGGGTCATGGTCGGCCTGCGCGCCAACATATTTCGGGTTCCTAACCGTTGCTGTTGTATGGGCAACAGTACGAAAGCTGTATTGGCGATGCTCCTGCGAAAAGCTGATGGGCACGTCGCGCAGCGGAACATCGTAGCCCTCGCCTTCGTCAGAACCCTGCTTATCGTAGAGAATCTCCAGGTCAACGCTTTCTTTACCGCGGAACTTCCAGTTGCCCTGATATCTCTCGCTTGCTTCCCAGGGATGACTGCGCAAAGCTTGGAGCAACGTTACATTCTCAAACAGTCCAATAAGCACTCTGCACGCGGGCGGACAGGAACGGCGACCTAAAAACAGGGGAAACGCCGGAGCGTCAAGCGTCTCGGCGCACCTTTGCAAGAGTCCCAAATCGCCCTCAAGGGCCGCAACAAACACAGCATCGGCCAGATAATGCCGACGAGTTAAAGGCAGGGCATCGCCCGACACCCATCGAGCGCTCTGCGAGTCCCACTTTCGTTTGTGCTCGGTTTGAAAGTCACTTAGAAACGTTCCTGGCTGATCGATACGCACGCCAAAGCGTAGTGCCGCAAGGTCATCAACGGGATCTGTTCGGTAACGACCCAAGGCTGCGGCAAGCAGACCTACAACGCCGCTCTTCGTCGGCTCGTGCTCTGTTCCACGCTCAGCGAACCTACTCGAAGACCCCCACGATTGCAGCGGACCCGCCAATTTGAGCAGCAGGACCGCCATGGCTAGTCCACCTCTTCGGTTTGGTAGCCGTTTTCGGCAAGATAAGCAGCGCACGCTTGCGAGATTTGCGCAATTGCGGCGTCAAGACTACATGCCCCTTCGACACCCATGGCACCGGGAAGAGACTGCGCATCCGGAGATGCAGTTATAACGAACGTCTTTTGCGGGGTCGTTCCAAACGCCTTGTCAACCGCCTCTTCCTGCTTGGCCAAACGCTCACAGCCAATTTCAATCTGGCTTTTCCCATGCGATGCCTCAACAGGTTTTTCAAAGGCATTCACCAAGCTCACTGGTTGCGTATCCCTCAGTTGAAGGACAACCGCTCCGGGGAGCGTGCGGTTTGCAAACGAATTCTGCTTTCCCGTGGGCATGGAAGTGACGAATGCCTTCAAAAACGCCTCGATGCCGCGGCAAGCAACCGCAGCCGAACCAAGGTTTTCGCAAAGATGCATCACATCAATAGTTGCATAGCGATACATTGTCGATGACGTGAACTCCGTTGTCTCAATCATTGCTGCGCCGGCATTATCTTCGGGAGAGCAATCGTCAAGAGCGGTGAAGTAATCGAACTCTGGATTCATCTTCCCAATGCCAATGGCATGGGCGACCTGAACGGAGGCATCGACGTTCAAATCAGGTGCATCCGCCACCATACGCCCGAACATAGCCACATCGATGCTGTTAAGCGTCGGCCTCTTCTTGATGTCAAGAATTTCCTTAGCGAGCTTCTTGTCAACAGCCGCGCCCGCTTCAAAAGCCTGCGCCGCCAACGATGCAAGGGCTTTGATCTGCCCTGAAGAAAGAAACAGCAAGTAGCCCGTTTCGCCATCTTTGACTTTGACGCCCGTTGCCGCCAAAGCCTTCTCGGCAGCAGCTTCGGCCTGATCGCCTTCAATGTCCGGCAAAATAGCGGTCACGGCTTCCGCGATCAAGCTTGCTGCGCGCTTCGTACGCCAACCAAGACCGAACTCATCCAACAGATCGGAGAAGCTATCGCGCGTGGCCTTCTTCCACGCTTGGCTTGAAACCCTTGAGCGCTTGACTCCGCCGAAATATGCTGTTTTTGGACTACCCGTGTCATCTCGATTGATGTTGCTCGGAGGGACGGTCTGAAGGATATGGATATCGATAAACTGGGGCTTTTTCATGGCAGTTCCTTTCTTGGCGATTTCCCCATCAACTATTCTTCCGAAGAGCTGGCATCGATGCCGAACTCGGCCTTTGGCATTCGGCTATACTCACGCCCCCACGCAAGACGCACCTTATCTGCTGTATAGGGGCTTTGCAGTGTGTATAGCTGTGCTGCAAAACGCGCGTAATCAACGGGAATCTCGGCAGCTCGCAGCTGTTGCACGAGCTGCCTTGCATAGTGAAGCGTCTCTTCCATGCAATCGGCCGTTATAAAAGCCCTGAACCTTCGAGGCATTTCGCCCTCTTCGAGATTCGAGAAACGCTCTTTATGGCCGCTCACGAGTTGCCGCAGGGCCGCGCCAAACGAGTGCTCACCACCAGGCACATACATTGCCTTGGTTTTGCCCTGTTGATGAACCGCATAGAGCGTGAGCGCGGCATGAACCGCCGTCTCGGCCCACGATGGTTCGGCACCCCTCCCCACAAGCTCGGCAGGCAGGCCCTCGAACTCAAGCGGCCATGCATCTGCATTTGAGCCCATGGGCATAAGAAACGCATGGCGCAATGTTGCCAGCTTTCGTGCTCCTCGTGGTTTTCCGCTGGCAGACAGATAGTCGTTTTGGATAGAGCATATGCGCCCGTGCACGAATGCGAGCATAAGCTGCTCTGGCTTTTGCGCGCTGTTTTCCGTCATATCTAAACCTCCTTATCTCTAGGTTCGTCTTCTTCAAGCGGCAGATACTTTTTTAGGGTAGTGTCGAGCATTGCCTTGGCTCGCGATGCCGTCATCCACCCGTTTATCTTGCCTGTTTTCATAGGAGCTCCAACGATTGCCTCTGGGCCAGCCTCGCGAAGAAGGGCGCTGGCATTTGCTTCGATAATCGCGCGGGCAGTGCGGCGCCACCGCTTCCGTTCAACTTCCGCGTTGCTGCTCTCGTTAAGGCCGGCAAGCCATTGACGAAACGGCATATCAATCTCGAAGAAAGTACGCGTCTCCGCTCTCTCTTTCGCGCCCTTAAGCTCATCTGCCCCATTTCCTCCAGACGCTACACAGAGGTTTGCGGCAAAGGTACCCAAAGTAAAAACCGAGTCCGACGTTGAAGAAGCAAGGCTTTTGGCAAGAGCAGCCAAGTCTTTCCCTTCGCTTGACAGGAGAAATGCGCTCAACTTAACCGTGTCATTGATGACATTGGAGACGACTGAGTTTTGTGTACCATATTCCATTCCAATCGCGTGGACTTGAATAAGCGCATCATCGAGCTGACATCCCGCATCTCTGCTCGCAAGATAAGAGACCCAACCTTTCAGCCCGGACCCAAGAACGGTTGAGTCCGCTTCTGGCGAACTGACGCCAAACACGGAATCGAGACCTCGCCAGAGGGCTCTTCTGGGCTGATGCGTCTTGGGCAGGTAAACGAGAGGCAGTTTCAACTGTCTTTCCTGGTTCGGACTACGCCTCCATGCCGTCATGGGTTCATAGTCCTGACGGTTAATCTGCGCCAGCTTGTCGCCGTTCGTCAAAACCACGGCAACCACGTAGCCGCTCTCAGGAATCAAACGAACTCTTCGAGCTTGCCACGTGTATAGATCAAGCCTACCAGTCGGAGCAAGGTCATCGACTCCGGCGGGCGCCGTCGACTTCTCCCAACAGGGCAAATCATCGTCCGAAAACAGCTCGTTTATCTCATCGCCACACAGAATAGAATTAAGCAAGAGGGTTTCTTTAAGCGAAGGGCCCTCAAAACACAACCCTCCTAAACAGCCCGACCATCCGGTACCAATTGGATAGCTCTTCCCTTTCTTAACGCGCGCATCGCCAACCGTTCCGCTTTTAATGCCAGCAGTATCAAAAGCGTGAACGTGAATAAGCCAGCGCGCGGATTCCGAGAAAGTCAGACGATCCGCCCCCTCACCGGATCGAAGCGAAAAGAGCGTATCCCCATCCGGTATGTCAGCGATCACCTTTCTTATTTCAGAGAACTCGTTCTTTGCCGTATGCAGACCAGCGACCTGCATAAAAGGCTGTTCCTCGTCAAACAAATCGAAACGATGGTGCCACTCGTCGAGGTATTCGTGAATCTGGTCGATGGGCAGTTCGTGCGCACGCCATAGGCGCCCCCAAACCTCCGCTGGAACGTCGTCATCGTCGAGCGTCGGAGAAATTGCCCTTTGCAGCACTGCCAGCAAAACGCGCAGAATCGCAAAATCCTGTGTGGGTAGATCGTTAGCCAAGCACTTGATGCTTGACGCTTGCTCAAATAGCTCGAGCAGTGATACCTCGCGCGTCGCCCCGCCCAAATCGCGAACGCAGATCCATGGTTCGTCCACGAGGTTAAAACTCACATTCTGGCTCATTGCGCATCTCCTTTCTTCCTCACTGTTTCAACAAGTTCAAGCCCGGCCTTACGCGAATAGTGCATGCGATAGATAGCATCTTTCGTTTCTATTACCGTATCTAGGTTTGAATCAAACGCCAAGACCAGTTGACCTTGAAGCCATCTTGACTCTTGCCATCTGAGCGCCTGAGATTTTGTCTCCAGGGCATCAATTACCTGCTCAGACGATAGCCAGAATGGCAGGCTCACGGTACAACTCGCCGCAAGGCGGGCAACCTCATCGTCAGGCGCTTCACTTCCATCCCCTAAATAGCCCTGACACGGACGGCTCCCCTTTATGTCGGTGACCCAGGGAAGCAGCGTGAAACCGTCGGTGCCTACTTGGACCGCAATAACCTCAACCGTGTCACCAGAATCGCGAACGGCAGCGCGTGCTTTTGTCTCGTCTGAAAGCGAGAAGGTTTCATTCAGCCAGCCAATAAGACTTTGCGTCCCCTTCTGTGGCTTGCTCAGAAGCCAGGCATTTGCCTTGAACTGCTTGTTCTCTTTTGCCTTCTCCAGCTCTTCTTCTGCGCTTTGCAAAGCATGAACCCATTCCGGTGCTGCGCCCGCATCGCACAACTCTTCCGCCGCAATGCTTCGTGAATACGTCTGCTCGACAAGGCCAGCAATATCGTGAGGCAGATTGACCATAGCCGTCCCCCCATCGGTACTCTTTGCCCTCAGCGAAAGCAAGCTGCGCAAAAGCATCGCAGGGTGATAGACCTTCTCTATACCCCCATTCACCTTAGGCGGAGCAGTCGCCCAGTCCTCGATGCCCGTGATAAAGCAACGTGCTTGCCTGAGCTTCTCCGGACGCTGTCCCTGATTTTCCCCGCGTTCATGGCGGTGAAGGCGTCCCATTCGCTGCAGCAAAAGGTCGATAGGGGCTACATCGGTGATCATTACATCGAAATCAATGTCAAGGGATTGCTCGATCACCTGCGTGCCCACAACGATGAGCTTGCCGGGCCTATTGGCGGGATCGGGACCAAGCAGTCGCAGCAGTTCCGCATCGTTTTCCATGCGATCGACGGCAATGAAGCGCGAATGGACGAGCTTCACGCACGAATCGCCAAAGGCAGTCTTCAACTGCTCGTAGGCGCTTTGGGCACGGGAAACCGTGTCTCGCAACACGCATGCGCAACCGCCATCGGACAATAAGTCCTCCAGTTGCGCAACCAGCGTAGCATCGTCGTCTTCCAATCGTTCGATAATAACGTTTGTTCCGGTCGAAGGGTCATCGCATACTCGGTACATGCTATCGTCTAGCGCTCCATTTCGGGTTGCCGCTGTAACGAGCGGGTACGATGGCTCCCCCGGTGCTTTACGAGGAGCTTCCGGAATATCTTTCCGCTTCGATGCGCGACGAGTGGGTTTTCTATCCCTACCCCGATAGGCGTGGATAAGCTCGTTGCGGCGCTCAGCAGGAAGCGTTGCCGAAAGCAGTATGGTCGGCACGCCGTAAGCGCCAAGCCACGTGAGCACACGGTCAAGATAGACATTCATGTAGGCATCGTAGGCATGAACCTCATCGATTATGACAACCTTGCCGGCAAGGCCCAAGTGCCTAAGCTGCACGTGGCGCGCCTTAAGCGCCGCCATAAGCAGCTGGTCGACCGTGCCCACAACAAATGACGACAGGAGACCGCGCTTCCTTCCGCTAAACCATTGGTGGGCGATCGTGTCTTCCTCAGAGCACTTATTTGCATCGTCGCCCATCCATGTGCGTCCCCAGCTTCGCAAGCTGTCGTAGTCCGGGTTCAAAGCCGCCTTGCTATGCAAAAGTCGCATCGACTGCATGCTGCGGCCCCGCGAATCGGGAACGCCCTCGAGCCAATCTTTAACGCGCTTGAACATCGCGTTAGAAGTTGCCATTGTTGGCAAAAGATAGGCAATTCCCCCTGCCCCGGTTTTCGGAGCCATAACCTCTGAGCACATCAGCGCGGCCTCTGTTTTGCCATTACCCATGGGCGCTTCGATAATGAGCAGCCCTGGGCCGTCCATGTCGAATGCTGCCTGCAGTGCCTGCTCCTGCGCGGGTCGCAAGCTCGCATCCTTAGGAAGACCACTAAAGCGGTGATGAAACAGCTCTTGTCCCTCTTCCTTTACCGGCATCGCCTGCCACGCCGGGGGCAACGACAGCGAAGCCCATGCGGCATCGGTGCGCTTGATGAGTTCGTCGCATGAGTCAATGCTAGAGTCGAGAGGGAACAAATCAGAATTTGAGGCAATCCAATCGGCCATGATGACCAGTGCAGAGACGAGCGCTTGTCCTGACTGAGGAACGGGTGACGAGCTAAAAATACTCTCGAACTTCGCCATCCCCGACCCTTCAAACATCCAGTCAAGAAGTTCCTCTTGGACGGCGCACCAATCGTCATCACCCAAGTTCTCGTTGGGAAAATTGCGCGATGCGATCGCTATACCTTTGAGCACACTATCGGACGATGGCGTGGTTCCGTGGTGCGCTCCCAGAATGCACCCGAATGTCCACGAGCAACTCCAACCGCGCCTATCAAGCCAATCTTCGAGGATCACCTCACTCATGAAGGCGTGCGATGGAGGGCGGTTCATGATGCGGGGGCTCGGAACCTGAAGCCCCGCTTGTTCAACAAGTTCTGCCCGCTCCGAGACCTTGTACTGGAAGCCCGGCGTCGCCTTGCCAATGTCGTGAATACCAGCAAGCCAGGTAACGAGCGCCGCCGTTATAGAGTCGCCACAGCCAAATGCGTTCGCGATTTGGTGCTTGACAGGTTCCGCAAGCCATTCGTTCCAAAGCTTGCACGCAACACCCGCAGAATCGGCCATATGAACATAAAGAGGCGACCACAGGTTACGCTCTTCCGCACCGCCCGTTTTTGCCCATAGCGTACAGGCCCGTGAGCTTATGGGAATAGAGTCCATCATGGTCTTTTGCATTGCTCTCCCATCCGCTTCTTCCTAGAACCCGAGAGGCTGGGAAACGCCTTGCGATTAGACTACTACCGCAAGCGGACATTTTTTAATAGCTATCGGCAGACGTAATGTTGCTCAACGTTTGTGCTGTGAGCATGAGCGTTTAATTGAGCGCCCACATGCCTTGTCGCCGCACAAAAATAGGGCAGCCCGCACTCATGCGAGCCGCCCCTTCTCCTGGCTTTCACGATACAGCAACAACCGGCACCGCTCCCCTACTTCCCAAATAGCGCACCCAGCAGGCCGCGGCGTTTGGGCTTTTCCTCTCGGTAGGAGCCCTCGGCCACCGCTGCCACCTGACGCGGTTGCTCGCCGCCTCCACGGCGTACGATCTGGTATAGGAACGGCGATTTAACGTATTTGACCTCGATGGGTGTGGCGTGCACGGTACTTTCGTTCGATAGATGCAGGCTCGGGTTGAGCGGTGCCACCACATGCGTCTCGCGCTTATCGCTAAACACCACCGCGGCCGCGCGGCCCGTCTGGCCGTTTACGGCAATGCGCACCTGCTCGCCTTCGCGGCTGTCCGACGCGGGACGATCGACAAAGTAGACCGGCACCATCACCAGACCATCCTTGTGCTTGCGGGCCTTGCGCGCCCACGTGCGGATACTCTTTTTATTGAGCCCCAGCACCGCCTCGGCATCGTTGCCGGCAATGTCGAGCGCCAGCTTATCAATGACCACCTGGTCCTTGGTAGACGCATCGACGGAGACAACGCGGAAGTCGCCTTCCTGCATGGCAGGATCGAACGGCCCAACCTTGGCAAAGTCCCACGGCTCCAAAATGCCCATAAGACGAACGTCCAGGTAGTTTGCCCGCGGATATGCCCAGTCGAGCACCTCGTAGTACACCAAGGTCTCCTTGCTCAGCCCCTTGCCCGGGAAGGACGCCATCATGCGCAAATCCGCGAGCGCCATGGGAAAGTAGAAGAGCATCATGTCGTTTTGGATCGCGTCTTCTACATCGTGACCGGCAAAGGCTTCCGCATACTGGCGCACCAGCTGCAGCGCGTTGGCACGTGCCTGCTGCGGCGAGATTTCGCAGGGAATACCCTGCTCGGGTACATACTCCGCACCAACGCCCATGGTCAGGCGCTTGCTAAAGGTACCGGGCTTGAGTAGGTCTGCAACGCCGATCTTATTGCCGCAGGACGGGCATTCAAACACGCGCTGGGTCGACTCGCCTTCGAAGGATGCGCCACAGAAGGGGCACGGGATGCTCACGTGCGTGGCCTCCTGGAACTCCTGCGCCGTGCCGCGGTCCTCCCACAGTAGATGCTCCAGAACCGACTGGTTGCGCCAGTGCGCATGAAAGAAATACCAGTCGGGGTCCACCGGGCGCTCGAGCTGCGACACATGGGTGAGCTTAAGCAGCCCATCGACAACCGTCAGCGGCGCATGGCGAATGCCCAGGGCGCTCTTGGGCTCCCCCGCATCGGCCTGCCACGGAACGACCGTGCCGCAATAGGCGCACTCAAAGCTGCGTTTAGCCTGGTGTGAGTACATGGGGCCGCCGCAGTTTTGGCATTTAATGGCAAACATCTCGTCCATGGATACGTCCTCCTTTACGCAGGGGCTGTCGACATTAAGTATGTCGAGCAGGCAGGCACAAGCCCATACCCATGTGGCCCAAAATGGAGCACCCGGTCGGACAAAAAGCCCCGCTCGTTAGCTCCAGCAGACCATTGCTGCATTTTCTGAGCATCGGCGCACGGCGTGCCTATGCGAGCTACACTATCCCCTTAAACGAGGATGCGAGGAGGTACGCCATGCTATTTGTTAATCGGCTGGTACATACACTTGTTCCTGGCAGCGAGGGCGAGCCGGTCGATGCATCATGTCGCACCAACGCGGGCTTTGCCGCAAGCCTCATCTGCATTGGCCTCAACATTACCCTGTGCCTGGCCAAGGGCATCGCGGGTCTGCTCGCCGGCTCTGTCTCGCTTGTCGCCGATGCCTTTAACAACCTCTCCGACGCCTCGAGCAACATTGTGAGCTTGCTCGGGTTCCGCCTTGCCAGCCGCCCGGCAGACGAAGGCCACCCCTATGGCCACGGCCGTTACGAATACCTCGCCGGCTTGTTTGTCGCCGTCCTCGTTTGTGCCGTCGGCATCAACCTGGTGCTCGAATCGATCTCCAAGATCATCAAGCCCTCCCCCACCGCCTACACGCTGGTCTCCCTAGCAGCCCTCGTCTTGTCCATGCTCGTCAAATTATGGATGGCCGCATTCAACCGCGCGCTGGGCAACCGCATCGACTCGGAGACGCTCATCGCCACAGCGCAGGACTCCAAAAACGACGTCATCACCTCGGGCTCGGTCTTGGCGGCGGCGCTTATTTCGCAGACGACCGGCTTTGACCTCGATGGCTGGGCAGGCCTGGGTGTGGGTATCTTCATCTGCATCAGCGGCATGGGCCTGGTGCGCGACGCCATCAGCCCGCTGTTGGGACAAGCGCCCGACCCCAAGCTCGTCCAGAAAATCCGCGACAGGATCATGTCGTACCCCCAGGTCTTGGGCACACACGACCTCATGGTGCACGACTACGGCCCCGGCCGTCAGTTTGCCAGCGCACACGTGGAAATGCCCGGCGAGGGCGATGCCTTTGAACATCACGAGATTCTGGACACCATCGAACACGATATTAAACGCCAGATGGGCATCGACATCACGCTGCACTGCGACCCCATCGCCACCACCGGCGACGACCTGCGCGGCTGGGTCAAGCGTGGCGTGATGCAGATCGATTCCGCGCTCTCCATTCATGACCTGCACGAGCACGATGGCTTTGTGTCATTTGACCTGGTGCGTCCCGACGGCTTTCGCATCTCCGACGACGAGCTGTTGGAGCGCGTAACGCATATCGTGCACGAGCGCAGGCCCGATGCATCATGCGTTGTCACATTTGACTCGGGCTTTAGCTCGCCCGACCGTCCGGCCGAACAGCTGTAATCGACAGCAAAACGGGACGCAGGACCGCCGACCAACGCGCCCATGCGCCCGGTCACGCGATCCTACGTCCCGTTTTTGTTTGCACCGCTAAGGCTCTAGCCGCTCGGCCGCTAGTTTCCCTGCGCGCCCGAAATGCCATTTTGCAGGGCATCCCAGGCGTTCGTTGCCATATCGCCCAGATTCTGAGCAGTATCACCGAGGTTCTGGGCTGTGTCGCCCAGCTCTTGCGCCTTGTCTCCCAACTCCTGTGCCTTGTTGCTCAGGTCTTCCAGCGTGTTGGAGCTCGAGCTGTCCGCGCCGCCCTGATCGCCGGACGCATTGCCCGACGATCCGTCCTTGCGCGTGAGCTGAATCTCGAGGTTACCGTTGTCGTTATAGTGGGCAGACGTCACGACCCAATTGGCATCGACAACAGGTGTTGAGCCATCATTGGTCAGGATCACGGCATTCGAAAGATTGGCCCCGCGCGACTTGAGGAGCTTCTTGGCGTTTGACCAGTACTGACCCGGGATATCGCTCAGGTCGACGGTGTCGGACTGGGCAGTCTCGGTCTGCTCGGCCGTGGTATCAGTCGTGGCGCCCCGCTTGTTGAGCATGCCCGACACGATGGCAAACACAACCGACAAGGCAAAGAAGATCGCCAGCACGATGAGGATCTTCTTAATCACGCTCGACGAACGCGAAGGCTTCTTCTCCTCGTCCTCGCCATACTGGGGAATGGACTTGGGATACTCACGATACGGCTCGCGCGCGTATCGGTCGTGCGACTCGTAGCGCGGCTGTGCCGTGCGCGGCATATATGTCGTCTGCTGAGGCTGCGGAATGGGATTTTGCAGCAGGTCATCATAAGGGTCTACCGCCGCGTTGCCGTAGGGGTTCTGCGATGAGACACCATGCGGGTCCTGCGCCGCGTTTCCGTAATTCACAACTCGTGTGGGATCGGCCGACACCTGCGTCGTATCGGGGGCAGCGTAGCCGGGATTCGGCACGACGCGGGTCTCATCGGCGCCATTGCCCGTCCGCGGGGAGCCGTAGCCACCCATTACGGTCGTCTTGTCCTGGTCCATGCAACGATTCCTTTCCGTCGCCCGTAAGCATCAAGTTATCCATGCATTCTACCCGCGTACAAGCCTATGACAGGCTAAGCCCGTCGGTATCTACAAGACGTGCGCGGGCCTAAGGATCAAAAAAGCCCCGCCGGGCCTTGGTAGGCGCGGCGGGGCGGGCAAGCGGCTATGAGCAGCAGGCTTAGAACAAGCCGGTGATGTTGCCGTCGTTGTCGACGTCGATGTTCTCGGCCGCGGGAACCTTGGGTAGACCCGGCATGGTCAGAACGCTGCCGGTCAGCGCGACCACAAAGTGGGCACCGGCGGAAACCTTGAGCTCGCGCACGGTGATGCGGAAGCCCTCGGGCGCGCCCAGAGCCTTGGCGTTATCGCTAAAGCTGTACTGGGTCTTGGCGACGCACACCGGCAGGTTACCAAAGCCGTTCTCGCGCAGCTCGGCGAGCTGACGCTTGGCAGCCGGCGTAAAGTCGACGCCATCGGCGCGGTAGACCTTGGTAGCAACGGCCTCCAGGGCGTCGGCCACATCGGCACCGTCCTCGTAGGCAAACTTGAGCTCGCTCGGCTGCTCAATCAGGCGCATGACCTCATCAGCCAGGTCGAGTGCGCCCTCGCCGCCCTTGGCCCAAACCTCGGACAGCTTAACGTTGACGCCGAGCTTCTGGCACTCGGACTCGATGAGCGCAAGTTCGGCCTCGGTGTCCGTCGGGAAGCGGTTGATGGCGACCACGCAGGGAAGACCATAGACGTTCTGGATGTTGTCGACGTGACGCAGCAGGTTGGGCATACCGGCCTTAAGGGCCTCGAGGTTCTCGTCGTTGAGGTCGGCCTTGGCGACACCGCCGTTGTACTTAAGCGCGCGGGCAGTGGCGACGACCACGACGGCGCTGGGGCGAACGCCCGTCATGCGGCACTTGATGTCCAGGAACTTCTCGGCACCAAGGTCGGCGCCAAAGCCGGCCTCGGTAATCGCGACGTCGCCAAAACGCATGGCCATACGCGTTGCCATGATGGAGTTGCAGCCGTGGGCGATATTGGCGAAGGGGCCGCCGTGGACAAACGCGGGCGTGCCCTCGAGCGTCTGCACCAGGTTGGGCTTGAGCGCGTCCTTAAGCAGCGCAGCCATGGCGCCCTGAGCCTTGAGGTCGCGGGCGCGGACGGGCTCGCCGGCATAGCTGTAGCCGACGACGATCTCGCCCAGGCGCTCCTTAAGATCGTTGATGCTCGTGGACAGGCACAGGATTGCCATGACCTCGGAGGCAACGGTGATATCGAAGCCGTCCTCGCGCGGCACGCCCTGGGCCTTGCCGCCAATGCCATCGATAACATGGCGCAGCTGACGGTCGTTCATGTCGACGACGCGCTTCCAGGTGATGCGCTTAACATCGATGCCGAGCTGGTTGCCCTGCTGAATATGGTTGTCGAGCATGGCTGCCAGCAGGTTGTTGGCGGCACCGATAGCATGGAAGTCACCGGTAAAGTGCAGGTTGATGTCCTCCATGGGGATGACCTGGGCCCAGCCGCCGCCGGCGGCACCGCCCTTGACGCCAAAGACGGGGCCGAGCGAAGGCTCGCGCAGGGCCACGGCGCTCTTGACGCCGCGACGGCGCAGACCGTCGGCCAGACCGATGGTCGTGGTGGTCTTGCCCTCGCCCGCAGGCGTGGGATTGATAGCGGTCACGAGGACAAGCTTGGCCTGGTGATCGGTCGGCTCGTTGAGCAGGGAATAGTCGACCTTTGCCTTGTCGAAGCCGTACGGAATCAGGTGCTTAACGTCGACGCCGGCGTTCTTGGCCACCTCGGTAATGGGCAGCGGCGTGACGGAACGTGCGATTTCGATGTCAGTAGGCATGGGCGGTCCTTTCGTTACCGGATGAGAAAAAGACCAATTCAGCATAGCACGGGCGCGCAATAGTAAAACGCCCATAACCGATGAACGGCGATATGTTTATCCAATGCCCAGCGATCACCTAACAGCCCGCCAAAACAAAGCGCCCTAAACGGTAGGTTCAATCCCCAGGTGTTCAAAGGTGCGAAGCGTTGCCTGACGGCCCTGCGGCGTGCGAATCATCAAGCCGCACTGCAACAGGTAGGGTTCGTAGACATCTTCGAGCGTACCCGGATCCTCACCCACCGCGCTGGCAAGGGTCGTCAGGCCCACGGCACGGCCGGAGAACGTCTTGGCGAGCGTCTCCAAGATGCGAATGTCCATCCAGTCCAGACCAAGCTCATCAATCTCAAAGAACTCGAGCGCCTGACGGCAGATATCAAGCTCAATAGGACCGTTGCCGCGCACCTGGGCGTAATCGCGCACGCGCTTGAGCAAGCGGTTGGCAAGACGCGGCGTACCGCGCGAGCGCGAGCCGATCTCGAGCGCGCTCGGATGGTCTATTGTCACGCCCAAAATGGTTGCCGAGCGCGTCACAATCTGGGCAAGCTCCTCGACCGTGTAGTAGTCCAGGCGATACGAAATACCAAAACGGTCGCGCAGCGGGCCGGTCAGCATACCCGAGCGGGTCGTTGCCGCCACCAGCGTAAACTTGGGGATATCCAGGCGAATCGAGCGCGCCGCCGGACCTTTGCCAATCACGATATCGAGCGCAAAGTCCTCCATCGCGGGATACAGGACCTCCTCGACCGAACGATTGAGACGGTGGATCTCGTCGATAAACAGCACGTCACCCGGCTGTAAGTTGGTAAGGATGGCCGCCAGGTCGCCGGTGCGCGCGATGGCCGGGCCACTCGTTGTCTTAATCTGAGCGCCCAGCTCGTTGGCTATAACGGTGGCCAGCGTGGTCTTGCCCAGACCCGGAGGGCCCGAGAAGATCACGTGGTCGAGCGTCTCGCCACGGCTCTGCGCCGCCTCGATCAGCACGCGAAGGCTCTGCTTGATATGCTCCTGACCGCAGTAGTCGTCCAGGCGCTGGGGGCGCAGGGTACGGTCGACATCGAGGTCCTCGGGCGTTAGCTCCGAGCCCACCATGCGCTCACCGTGCGCCATGGATGCCGCCGGCGAGCTGCCGGGCGTCGCCCACAGGTCCTGAGAGTCATCGGCTTCCCACATCACGCATCCATTCCGAGTCGCTTAAGCGCCGCGCCGAGCAGATCCTCGACACGCATATCCTGCCCATCATACCCGCTCAGAGCGACATCGGCCTCCTGCGGGCTAAAGCCCATGGAAAGGAGTGCCGCGCGAGCATCATCGATGGCCGAGGGAGCGGCAGCGGGCACGGGCATCGCAACCTGTCCGGGAATCACGTCGACCGGCACAAAGCCCTTATCCTTGGCAAAGGTACTCTTGAGCTCCAGAATGAGGCGCTGAGCTGTCTTTTTACCCACACCGGGCACCTTAGCCATGCCCTTGTCGTCCTCGGCCATCACCAGCGAATACAGCTGCCCCACGGTATAGGTGGAAAGCACGGCGAGCGCCAAGCGCGGGCCAACGCCCGAGACGGACACGAGCCGGTCGAACATTGTGCGCTCATCCTTTGAGGAAAATCCGAAAAGTGTCATGGCGTCCTCGCGCACCTGCATGCGCGTGTAGAGGCGGACCTCGCCGCCGGGCGTCGGCAACGTGGCCGCAGTGCTGCCCGAGATGCCGAGCTCAAAGCCCACGCCCGACACATCGACGACAGCAGAGCTCATCGTGGCCTCGACAAGCGTTCCGTGGAGCTGGGAGATCATCAGTATCCGGTTCCTCTCTGTTGATAGAACTCGCCGCCGGTAAGAGCTCGGGTGCGACTGAGGTTAACGTGACAGATGGCGCAGGCCAGGGCATCGGCGGCATGGTCGGGGTGCGGGTCGTGATCGAGCTGCGTAAGCGTACGCACCATGTAGGCGACCTGTCGCTTATCTGCGGCGCCGGTGCCCACAACAGCCTGCTTAATCTGCATGGGCGTGTATTCGCCAATCTCGAGCGCGCACTCCGAAAGCGCCACAAGCGCAGCGCCGCGGGCATGCGCCGTGGGGATGGCCGAACGAACGTTAGCGCCAAAGTAGATGCTCTCGATAGCAGCGGTATCGGGACGATAGCGTTCGACAACGCCCTTGAGGTCGCGAGCGATATGCGACAGGCGCACCGCGAGCGGACTTCCAGCACTGGTCTCGATGCAGCCATAGGCACGACAGCGAACCTCGCCACGTCGCTCCTCGATAATCCCCCACCCCGTATGGGCCAAACCAGGGTCGATACCCAAGATAACCAAGCCAACCTCCCCTCGTCACAAGCGCAGCGCAAGGCAAGGCCCCACGCACTATTCACGAACGTCTGTTCTAGAATAACACAACAGCGACCGTATCTGGCAAGCAAGGTCGAACCATAGGTTGAGCATAAGTCAGCGAGCGAGTCCCTGCCGTGGCAAGGTGTCGCGAAAGAGGAGCGCCGCGTACTTCTGTACGCAAGCGACGGTTTGAGCGGCAGGTGGCCCGGCAGGGGCTCGCGTAGCGTCGACTCGTTACGCGGTTTGGCAAAACCGCGTAACCTTTGCCCCATCCCCAGTTTAGTTCTGCGAGAAAAAAGGAAACTGACGGGGATCCACCGGCGGACGCGGCATCGGCGTGCCCTGGGGCCCGCCCTGCGGTCCGCCCTGGCCGCCCATCATCCTTTCGATGGCGTCCTGGACCTCGCCCTCGAACTTTTTCATTCCCTCGTGCAAACGACGCTGACCGTCCTCAGAGCGCAGCTCCTCCATCTGCTCGGGCGAAATACCCAACAGCTCACCCAACAGACCCATCATCTCACCGCGCATGCGATCGCCCGCATCGCTATCGGCAAAGCGGCGCACTTCGGCGCGCGCCAGTGAATCAACCGTCATGCGCTCCTTGCCGTTGAGCCCCAAATCGGACCACGCAAGCATGTACGGCCAAGCGCGCTCGGCAAACGAACGGGCCGAAACGATCGGCGCCGTCGGCAACATGCGACGGGCAGCCTCACCCTGTCGAACGAGCATCAGCAGCAGCGAGCAGGCCTCAGGCTTGCCAGCGGCCATCGGGATGTCGTCGAAAGATCGATTGCGGTCCACGTGCGCCTCGAGCGCGCCATCGACCTCACCCGGCTCAAGCCCGCCGAGCAGCTGTGCCGCGCGGTCGAGCATATCGACCGGACCGTCGAGCGTCGAGAGCGCCTGCGCCAGCACTCGCTCCATACAATCTTCCACCGCATTAAGCGTCACGAGCTCTTGGGGCACCACGGCAGACGTGCGGTTGCGCACGCGCGCCACAAACTCAAGCGTCGACAGGTACACATCGCCAAAGGGCGCAAAGTTGCCCTGGTAGCCGCCGGACAGTGCGGGCGCCGCTAGCGCGTACTCGGTCTTGGAGAGCGGGCTCAACGCCATGGCGCCCAGCTCGAGCGCCGTATCCTCGAGCATCAGGCCCAGCGCACGCGAGCGCAGACGCTCGGCATCGCCCGCCGACACGTCGCGATCGAGCACGCGCGCCGCATCCGGTGCATCGCGCTCGACGGTGCGAATGTGCAGGCGCTCGGCAATCGCGCGGACGGCGGCACAGCGGGCAGCCTCGGCCTCTTCCTGAGCCGGCGTAAAGATACGGTTGCGCCCCAGCACAAGGCCAATCACATTACGCGGGCCCAGAGCGTCAACGGCAAGTGCCGCCAGCAGGGACGACGGCAAGTCACCCTCGAGTGCCACCACAGCACGCGACGCGCCGCGAGCGCGGGCATTGTCGCGCACGGCGAGCACCAGCGCCTGCCACAGCCACTCCTCGGAACGAAACTCGGGCAGTTCGTGATCTTCCAGGGCATCGAGCATCACGCCGCGCTGAATCTCCTGAACCAGCAGGCTCTCCTCAAAACACGGCGCCTGAGCCACCACGCGACCGCAGTCGTCGAGCACAAACGAACCGCCGGTATACACCGACTCGTCGTACACACCGACCGGCGCCATGCAGGCAAACCACACGCTGCGCTTAGATGCGATCTTGCGGTAGGCACCGCTGCGAACGGCGGCGATGGCGGCAGTCTCGCGGTCGGTCATGTCAAACGCGTTGAATTGGAAATACGCAATGAGGTCAACACCGGTCGGCAACATCTCGAGTTCGCGGTCCAAGTCAAAAATCACGGCGATGCGCACGCCGTCCACGTCGAACACCGGCGGCGCCCAACGCGTGTCGTTGTTCTCGCCACGCTGCAGGGCAATGCTCGATCGCGCCGGCACCACATGACCGTCCTTGAGCATCATGTAGTCGAGCAGCGGCTGGCCCTCAAACGAAACCGCCGCGGGCACGATGCAGATCATATCGAGCTCTTGGATACGCTCGGCAACACCGGTCAGGCCTGCTAGCATGTCGTGCTCAAAGTCGGCAGTACCCACCAGGCCGCCGGGCAGAGCACCCATAAAGAGCGGAGCCGGGACGCACAGCACGCGCGCCCCGCGCTCGTGGGCCAGACGAGCCTGGTCCTCGATGCGACCGCAAATGCCCTCAATATCACCCAGGCGCATATCGATCTGTGCAAGTGCGAGCTTCATGGCCCAGCCCTTTCCGTCGTAAACCATCGAAACTGTAGTAAAAGCGCCGGCCGCATAATGCAGCCGGCGCTTGCATGTGCATATGCTAGCTATGATACCCCGAGCGGGGGCACGCTCCTAGAACGTCGCGGACCACAGCCCATGCAGGTTGCAGTAGGCATAGACGGTACCGGTCTTGGAGCCGCCAGCGAAAAACGTCGCGGGCTTCATGCCGGGCTCAAGGTAATGGACCTCCAGGCGGCCCTCGGCCTCAAGCGCGATCCACTCGATGTAGTGCTCGGGCAGCATGGGGTGCTCCGTCGAGCCCACGCGCGCACGAATGACGTGGCCGTCGCGCTCGATCTCGACAACAGGCACGTGCTTCTCGTGCGCCGCATCCTCGGTGTTTGCCGTCAGCTCCGTGCAGCCGGCAGGGGTCGCAACGTCGTCGCCAAGAGCGGCAACGAGCTTGCCGTCGGAGTCTTTAAAGAATTTCGCCATGATGTTCTCCTTTGCTGATGTGCCAATGTTCTCGTTAGTTCTTATGCCCAAAGAGCGCCGAACCATCCATGGCATTGCAAATGAACACATAACGGGTGGGATAAACGGTCGGGCCAGGACGAACCGGCGACCTGGCCCAGCCCGGCAGCCCCATCCCGCGCGCAGCTAGCGACCGTCGCCACCGAGCAGCGCCAGAACATCCTCGCGCGTGAACAGCGCCGACGAAATGCCGTCACCGCCGAGCACACTGTTGACCAGGTCGCGCTTGGACTCCTGCATCTGCATGATGCGTTCCTCGATCGTGTCCTTGGCGATGAGCTTGTACACGGTCACGGTGTGCTGCTGGCCAATGCGGTGGGCGCGGTCGGTCGCCTGATCCTGCGCCGCCACGTTCCACCACGGGTCGTAGTGGATGACCACGTCGGCAGCCGTCAAATTAAGGCCCACGCCGCCCGCCTTGAGCGAAATCAAGAACACCGGCACCTCGCCCGCTTGGAACTGCGCAACCATCTTGGCGCGGCTCTCTTTAGACGATGCGCCCGTAAGCTTAAGGAAAGCGATATCCTCCTTGGCCAGGCGCTTGCCGATGATATCGAGCATGCCCGTAAACTGGCTGAACAGCAAGATGCGATGACCGCCGTCGAGCGCGCCGTGGACGAGCTCCATACACGTATCGAGCTTGGCGCTTCCCGCCTTGTAGTCCGCGTAATGCAGATGAGGATCACAGCAGATCTGGCGCAGCTTGGTGAGCTCGGCAAGTACCTTGAGCTTATCTTTTTTGAACTCCCCGGCCTCGCGGTGCTGCACTTGCTGGGCAATGCGGTCCTGGTTGGCCAGGTAGAGCTTGCGCTGCTCGCCAGTGAGCTGCGCCATCACCGTATCCTCGATCTTCTCGGGCAGGTCGGCCACCACGTCTTCCTTGACGCGGCGCAGCACAAACGGCGACACGAGCGCCTGCAGGCGAGCGGCGCTGTCACCCTCGGCGTGCTCGACCGGGCTTTCGAAGCGCTTGGCAAACGACTCGCGCGTGCCGAGCAGGCCCGGCATCAAAAAGTCGAAGATGCTCCAGAGCTCGGACAGACGGTTTTCGATGGGCGTACCCGTCAAGGCAAAGCGCACGCCGGCCGGCAGACGCTTGGCGGCACGTGCCACCTGCGTGAGTGGGTTTTTAATGTACTGGGCTTCATCCAGCACCACGCGGGCAAAGTCCTGCTCGACGTACTCGTCGATGTCGCGGCGCATGAGGTCATACGACGTTACGACCACGTTGTGCTCGGCCACGCCGGCAATTTGCACGCGACGCTGGGCCTTGGCGCCCACGATGGCGCACACATCAATCGAGGGGGCAAAGCGCTCCAGCTCGGCAGTCCAGTTGTACACGAGCGATGCGGGACATACCACGAGCGTGGGCTTAGCGTCCCCCGCCTCCACGCGCGCCAGGATATGCGCGATCATCTGGAGCGTTTTGCCCAGGCCCATGTCGTCGGCCAAGATGCCGCCAAGGCCCAGGTGTTCGAGCGAACCGAGCCACTGGTAGCCATCGACCTGGTAGCCACGCAGCGTGGCCTTGAGCGAGGCCGGCACCGTAAAGTCCATCTTGCCGAGCGTGTCCAGGCGCTCGACGGTGCGACGGAATGCAGCGTCGCGATCGGCTTCGAGCGCGGACGTGCGCGCAAGCATGCTGTCGACGAACAGGGTACTCGACGCGGGAAGCGACACGCCGTCGAGCAGGTCGACGGCATCGACCCCCAGATCCTCGGCAAGGCCAAACGCGGCGCGCGCTCCCTCGTCCAGGCGAATGATGTCGCCCGACGTGAGACGAGCAAACGTCTGGTGACGCTTGTAGGAATCGAGGTAGATGGCAAGGTCTGCCGCCGAAAAGCCACTCGCGCCCAGTTCGACGTCGAGCAGGTTGCTCTTGACGGTGGCGCGCACCGAAAGCTTGGGCGCAGGGCGGACAGAGATCTGGCGCAGACGGTCGCTGAGCATGACCTCGCCCAGCTCGGACAGGGCAGACAGGCCCTCAGTCAGCAAGTGGAACAGGCTCTCGTCATCGCGTTCCTCAAACGCCAGGCCACCCTCGTAAAAGTCGAAATACAGAGCCGCCGTGTCCATAACGCGAAACTCTGCCACCTCGTCGCGCGGCGGCACGCCCGGGCGCTGCTCTTCGAAGGGGCTGCCCGGAGCGCCCATGCTAAAGAGATCTGCCGACCAATCGCCGTAGGTAACCGTAATTTTGCAGGTCACAAGGCCATCGTCGACGCCGATCGCCATGGCAAAGCTTGGCTCGGGCGCCACGGTATCGAGCACAGCGGGCGCGGTAAGGTCGGTGTAGTCGCGCAAGATAGGCAGCGCCATGCGGCAAAACTCACCCACCTGGTCGGCGGCGATATGGACCGGTGTGCGGCAGGGCAACAAGTGCGATAGGAACGGCGCGGCATGTTGGGCAAACGCCGTGTCGGTACGGCGCGCGCGGCGCGTATCGACCAGATAGGCGACGTCGCCCGAGGCAAAGCAGTACGTATCGGCCGGAAGGCGCAAGTCGTAGCTGCCCCCGGCTGCCGGCACAATCTTGGCAGCAATCAGCGGCGGGTGCTTAGCCGGGACTTCGCCCTCCCCTTCCGGCAACGACTCGACTGCCACCTCGTAGGCGCGGTGCGTCGTCGTCCCCCGCGACCAAGCAGGTTCAAAGGACATGGTCCTGCCACGCAGCAGGTCCAGCACGGACACGATGGAATACTCGGATACCGGCAGCTGACGCTCGGCGACAAAACCGCTGCGGGCAAAGTCGTACGATGCCGAGCGCGAGCTCGTAATATCGCCTAGGTAGGCGACCGTCATTGCAACAAAGTCGAGCAGCTTTGCCGATACATCATCGAAAGCCTCGGGCGCATGGGCAAACGTAAGCTTCTTGCCATAGGAGAACGTACCGCCGCGCTCATAGGCATCGGCCATGCCGTCGATATCCTTAACCACGTAGGACACCGAGCCGCAGCGGATGCGGAACTCGAGCGCCCAGCTAAAGCGATCGGCAAACAGCGGATTGTAGTACGGCACCAGCGAGGGCTCCAGCACTGCTTTGGGCGCATCGGGGTCAATGGCGCCAGCGAGCTTGCGGCGCATGGCCACGAGTTTATCCATGCGCGCGTTCGAAAGATCGGAAAGCGCTGCCACAAGGCTCGGGCTCGTGGGCACGGGCGCCGGGAAGGGAAAGTTGGGGTTGACCGCAGATGCGCTGGGCGCGGGGCGTGTGGGCTGCTTGGACTGTGCGGGCGACACCGTAAACGTGCGGACCGGCGTGCGCAAACCCTCGACGGGCTCGGCGCCACTGGCATCCAGATACGCCAACGCCGTGGCGATGGCGTGCTTGCACATGCCGGAATAGCGGAAGGCGGCGGGGCAATCGCAGTCGTAGTCGACAACCTCGTGCTCGTCCATATCGAGCGCCACGTGCGTCTTATACAGGTCGCCGCGCGAACCACGCACCGTACCCTCGATATTCACGTTTTTGGAGAAGCGCGAGCCGGAGTCCTCAAACGACAGCACGGCGCCGTTGAGCATGAGCGAACGCCCCTTCATAAAGGTACTGCTGAGCGCCGCCTCCTTACGAAGCGCCTGCACAAACGTCCCCTGCGCCATCGCTTCCTCCAATCTCACCCGGGGTAGCTAATTTGGGACGGGGCTATTTTAGCTACCCCCATATGTCGGTTGAGATGTGTTCCGACCCCGACTCATTCGCCGTCAGCCAAAGGGTAGCTAAAAAAGCCCCGTCCCAAATTAGCTACCCCGCCAACGGCGTCCTTAGATCACCGTCACTCTGCCTTGGTTACCCACGATGGCCTTGGCCTCGGCCAACAGCGGAATCGAGCGTGCGTTGACCTTAGCAGGTACCTCGGCACGCAGCACGCGCCCGTCCGCCTGCTCGATAAAGATCTCTACGCGGTCGCCGCCCGGGTTGGCGGTGAGCACCGTGGCAAGACGCGCCATGTTGCTCTGGCTAAAGCGACTGTTGGGCACCATGACCTCAAACACCTTGGGCTTGTTGTTCTCCTCGTTGAGCTCAAGCGGCACAATCTCCTGCGCGATGATCTGGTCGCCGCGGTCCGAGCGCTCGAGCTTGCCCTTAATGCGCACAAACGCATCGGACAGCTGCGCGCCGGTCTCGGGGTCGACCTCGCCGTACAGATACCCCTCGGCCTCCTTGAAGGTCTTGGGGAACACCACGACCGTGGCCTCGCCTTCCATGTCCTCGAGCTGCACGATGCCCATGGGGTCGCCGTTTTTGGTCACGCGCTTGGACACGCTCGAGACCATACCGGCCCACCACAGCGCCTTGCCCTCGGGAATTTCCTGGTTGATGGTGCCGCCCGTGGGGTTTTGCACCTCGTAGCCGGTGTCGATCTGCGAGAACGAGAAGTCGCGCGCTTTGCTGAGCGCATACTCAAACGGGCGCAGCGGGTGGTCCGAGACATAGATGCCCAGAACCTCCTTCTCCTGGCTCAGCTTAAGGTGGCGGTCCCATTCCTGGCCATCCGGATCGGGTACGCTCACCTCAAAGCCCGAGCCCTCAACGTCGCCAAACATGTCGAAGAACGACGTCTGGCCGCTCGCGCGATCCTTCTGGCGCTTTGCCGCGGCATCGATGATGTTCTCGGGGTTGTTCTTGTCCACAAAGTGCATCATCTGACGACGCGGATACCCCGTGGAGTCGAAGGCACCTGCCTTGATGAGCGATTCGATCACGCGACGGTTGGCTTGGCTCGAGTCCACGCGCTCGACAAAATCATGCAGCGTCTTAAACGGACCGCCCGCCTCGCGCTCGGCGATAATCGCCTGCGCCACGCCGGTGCCCACGCCGCGGATGCCGGCCAGACCAAAGCGCACACCTTCCTTGGTAGCCGTGAACTCGGTACCGGACTCGTTGACATCTGGCGAAAGCACGGGGATGCCGTCGTGACGGCATGCCGAGACGTAGTGCACGATCTTGTCGGTCTTGCCCGTATAGGACGTCAGGACGGCCGCCATGTACTCGTGCGGATAGTGCGCCTTGAGCCACGCCGTCTGCATAACCAAGATGGCGTAGCCGGCGGAGTGCGACTTGTTGAAGGCGTAGGACGCGAACTCGAGAACATCGTCCCAAATCTTCTGGGCGACCTCGCGCGTGTAGTTGTTCTTGATGGCGCCGTTCATCCAGTGGTCGTAGGTGGTCTCGTCCGAGCCATCCTCCCAGTGGAGCACCGTCGACGTGAGCAGCTTGATCTTCTTCTTAGCCACGGGCTTACGGATACGCGAGTCCGATTCGCCCTTGGAGAAGCCGCACATCTCGACGGAGATGAGCATAACCTGCTCCTGGTAGACCATGGTGCCGTAGGTTTCGCCCAAGATGTCGTCCAGACGGTCGTCGTAGGAGACGGCCGGCTCCTTGCCGTTCATACGGTTGATGTAGGACGAAACCATGCCGGCGCCCAGCGGGCCCGGGCGGTACAGGGCGATCAATGCCACGACGTGCTTGTACTCGGTGGGCTTCATGTTCTTGATCGTGGCCGTCATGCCGGCGGACTCAACCTGGAAGACGCCGGCGGTGTGGCCGGAGCCCATGAGCTTAAAGATCTCGGGATCGTCAAAGGGAATCTCTTCCTCTTTGATGTCGATGCCGAAGTTCTTTTTGATGTTTGCCTTGGCCTTGGAGATAACCGTCAGCGTACGCAGGCCCAAGAAGTCCATCTTGAGCAGGCCCATGTCGGCAACGGTATGGCCCTCGTACTGGGTAATCTCGACGCCGCCCTTGGTGTCGAGCTTGGTGGGCACGTGCTCGTTGACGGGGTCGCGGCAGATCAGAACGGCGCACGCATGCACGCCCTCGCCACGGGTGAGGCCCTCGATCGAGAGCGCCGTGTCGATGATGCGGCGGGCGTCGTCGTCCTTTTTATAGGCCTCGGCAAAGTCGGGGTTAAACAGATCCTCTTTGCCGGGTTGTTTTTCGAGCACCTGCTTGAGCTTGACCTTGGGGTCGCTCGAGACCATCTTGGACAGGCGCTGGCCCATGTAGACCGGGTAGTCCAGGACGCGCGCGGCGTCGTTGATGGCCTGCTTGGCCTTAATGGTCGAGTAGGTGATGACGTGGGTGACCTTCTCGGGACCGTAGAGCTGGCGAACGTGCTCCACGACCTCGAGACGCCGCTCATCGTCGAAGTCCATATCGATATCGGGCATCTCGGTACGCTGCGGGGACAGGAACCTCTCGAACATCAGACCGTTCTCGAGCGGGTCGAACGCGGTGATGTTCATGGCGTAGGCGACGATAGCGCCGGCGGCCGAGCCACGGCCGGGGCCGACGCCGATGCCGTTGTCCTTGGCCCATTGCACGTACTCGGCGACGATCAAAAAGTAGGCGGCAAAGCCCTTGTCGCAGATGACCTTGTATTCGTACTCAAAGCGCTCTTTGATGTTGACGCCACCGATCTCGCGCGTGGCCCAGTCGTCGCCGTAGTGCTGGCGCAGGCCCTTCTCGCACTCGCGGCGGAACTGGCTCTCGTGCGTCTCGCCGGGGTCGAGCAGCGGGAAGCGCGGCAGGATGATGGAGTCCCAGTCGAGCTCGACGTAGCACTTGTCGGCGATCTCGAGCGTATTGTCGCAGGCCTCGGGGCAATACGGGAACATTGCCCGCATCTCCTCCTCGGTCTTCATGTAAAACTCCGAGCCGGTCATGCGCATGCGGTTGGGGTCGTCGACCTTGGCATTCATGCCGATGCACATGATGACGTCCTGCACGGGCGCGTCCTCGCGGCGCAGGTAGTGGAAGTCGTTGGTGGCGATGACCTTGACGCCCACCTGTTTGGCGATATCAATGAGCGTGCGGTCCATCTGCTCGTCGGTCAGGCCGTTATCGGTGGTAATGCCGTGTTCCTGGATCTCAATATAGAAGTCGCCGGGGTCGAAGGTGTCACGGAAGGTCTCGGCCCACTTGATGGCGCCTTCCATGTCACCCCGGTCGATGTATTTGGGGATGATGCCCGCGATGCAGGCGCTGGTGCAGATCATGCCCTTGGCGTGGCGGCGCAGGTTGTCGAGCGTCACGCGCGGCTTGTAGTAAAAGCCCTGCACGGCGGCCTCGGAGACCGTCTGCATCAGGTTGACGTAGCCCTCCTGGTCCTTGGCCAGAAGGATCATGTGGTAGAGCTCGGGCTTGTGGTCGCGGGCGAGCGTCTCGTCCGGCGTAAAGTAGACCTCGCAGCCAAAGATGGGCTTGATGACCAGGGGCGGCTTGAGCTCGTCGATATTGCCCTTCTCGTCCCACATGGCCATGTCCTTCACATACTGGGCATGCTCGCGCGGGTTTGCCTCGGGATCGGGCTCCACCAGCTCGTCGCGGCGGTCCTTTTCCAAGAAGGCCTTGTCGTGGCTCCAAGTTTTGTACTCGGGCGTATTGTGGTTGACGGCGTCGCAGGCCAGCGCCAGATCGGGCACGCCATACATGTAGCCGTGGTCGGTAATGGCCACGGCGGGCATGCCCAGCTCAACGGCACGGTTGACCATATCCTGGATACGGGTTGCGCCGTCGAGCATGGAGAAAACAGTGTGGTTGTGCAGATGGACGAATGCCATGTGATGAGCTCCGATGCGGGTTCGTGTTCTGACTGAACGATTTTACCCCACGGCACGGACAGCACCCGAACCTAGCCAAACCAACACGGGTAGCTAATTTGGGACGGGGCTATTTTAGCTACCCTTTGACTGACGGCGAACGAGTCGGGGTCGGAATACATCTCAACCGATGTATGGGGGTAGCTAAAAGAGCCCCGTCCCAAATTAGCTACCCCTGAGCCGCGGTGGAATCGGGAGGGATCCCACCGCACGTTTTTGAGGGTTAGAGGTTGTAGGTGACCACCTGGGGCTCGGCGAGCTCGACTAAGACAGCTGGGGCCGTCTGCTCCACGCGGACGAACTTAACGGTCACCGTCTTAAAGCCCGCCTTATGCAGAACATCCGAATAGACGCGCGCCTGCAGGGCGTGCTTCTCGAGCAGCTGGTCGGGTGTCTCATCCGGCGTGCCACCCGTCTTGTAATCGATGACCAGTGCGCGTGACGGATCGGCCGGGTCGGTCGCCAGCGCATCGATGGCGCCCTCGGCATATGCACCGTAGCGGGCAATGTCCTTGTCCTCGCAGCCCAGCGAGAAGAACGGCACTTCGGCACGGACGCACGGCCAGGCAAGAAGCTCGGCACGGACCGACGACCTGAGCCAGCGATTCAGGGCAACATCAAAACGCTCGCGCTGCTCCGGCGTAAGGCACCACAGGCGCGTCAGCGCATCGGCACGCTCAGCGGGCAGCGCATCGGCACCCATCTCGATGAGCCACTGGCAGGCGGCATGGAACGCCGAGCCCAGCGCCATGGGGTTGCCGGCGGGCTCGACAGCAGCCACGTCTGCATCGGCCATCTCCGAGCCATCCGACTCGGCATCGTCGCCTGCCTCGTCCATGGGAACACGCGCCTCGGCGGCACGGTCTTCCGTCTCGGCATGGAGCGCCGCGGCGATCGACGAATAGCTGTACGAATCACGCGCCGGGAACGGACACGTGCCCATGCGCACGCCCGCCGCCTGGGGATATACGAGTTCAAACGAATCGGGCTTGGGGTCGGCAGGACCGGGCACGGTTGAGTGCACAGCATTATCGGCGACATCGGTATCGCCACGAACGAGCCTGCCCTCGGCATCCAGCGAAGCGTTGGCCTCAAACGCCTGCTCGCCAAAGGTAAAGTCCGAAAGCGAAATGAGCTCGTAGTCGCCCGGCTGGGAGTTGTCGAATACCAGGCGGTCGGCATCGAGCTGCGGCATGTCCAGAGCGTCGGTCGGCAGAATGCGGCGCAGCACGTCGTAGGTCAGATCGGTCTCGGCATCGAAGGTCGGCACCGTCACCTTGCCACGGCTCACGCCGGCATCCATCGCCAAGATCACCAGCTCGCGCGCACGGGTCATGGCAACGTAGAGCAAACGGGCTCGCTCCTCGAGCGAAAGCTGCAGGTCGTCGTTGCGCAGGCGAGCAAATGCCTCGGCGGGAGAACCCGTCGCACAGACGTCCTCCATGAGCTCCGGCGGTAGCCACAGCGACGTGCCCTTGCCCTTAAACGCATGCTCAAACTGCTTTTTGACGTCATCGCCCTTTACGAACGTGCCGTCCGCGAGTCTAACGCCGTCGAAGCGTGCCGGCAGCGCCACGACCCGCGCTCCGCCCTCGACGCGACCCATCTGTGCCGCACCCGAGGACTTACGCACGCCAAAGCACTCGGCGACCGCCACGACCGGATATTCCAGACCCTTGGAGGCATGAACCGTCATGATGCGCACCGCGCCGTCGCCCTCCTCGTTCAGGGCGCCCGGGGCCTCCTTGCCCGCCAGGAAGCGATCGAAGGCAAGCGCAATGGAGCGCGGCGAGTTACCGAACTCGGCCTCCGCCTCGGCCACGGCATCGAGCGCCTTGAGCACGTTGGCGGCGATGGCCTTGCCCTCGGGGCCGCGCTGCGCCAGGCGCACGAACCAGCCGGAGGCATTGACCGCGTCGCGCGCGATGGCGGCAAACGAATCACGCCCCACGCGACGCAGTGCGTAGCGCAGCACCTCGCGGGCACGCGTCACGAGCGGCAAGCCCTGCAAGCCCGGCACATCGGAATCGCTCATGATGCCCGCATCGATGTTGCGGCGCGACGTCTCGCCCGTCTGATCGTCGAGCTTGGTCGCCAGCGCCAAAAACTCCTGGGCGCCCAGCGCAAACATCGGCGAGGCGAGCAGCGGCATAAGGCCCTGCGCCGTATCGGCCGGATTGGCGAGGGCACAAACCAGGGCGCGCACCGTCTGCACCTCGGCAGCTTGGGCAAAGACCGAGCCGCCCGCGATGACGCAGTCGAGCCCCTGGTCACGGAAGGCCTGTGCGTAGACGTCTGCGTTGGTCATGCGGCCCAGCAGCAGCACCATGCCGCCCTGGGGCTGGCCGACATCGGCAAGCGCGCGGAATCGCTCCGCGATCGCGCGGGCCTTGGCCTGTGTGCGCTCCTGCGTACTGCCGCCGGCAACAAAGAGGGCCTGGCGGCGCGAGGCATCCGCCACCAGCGTGTCCTTGCGGCCGTCGCTCGCCTCAAGATCCAAAAAGCCCTGCATCAGGCCGCCGTCGTCGCCGTCGAAGACGCGGGCCACATAGCGCAGCACCTCGTCGTGGCTGCGGAAGTTGCGCACGAGCTTGACGAGCTCGCCGGCGGGGGCATCGGACGTGGCAACCGTCTCCGACGCCGCCGTCGATTCCACTTTGCGCTCCTGGCGACGGAACACCTCGACCTCGGCGCCGCGGAAGCGATAGATCGACTGCTGCGCATCGCCCACGGTGCACAGCGCACGCTCCCCCGCACCCGTCAGGTAACGGATCAGGTCGACCTGCATCTGATCGGTATCCTGAAACTCGTCGATCATGACCATCTTAAAGCGGCCCTCGTACGCAGCACGAATGGCAGGGTAATCGCGCAGGGCCTCGTAGGCCATGCGCAGCAGGTCGTTATTATCGAGGGCGGACTGGGCAGCCTTCAGTGCGCGATACTCGGCCTCTACAGAGCGGGCCAAGCCCACCAGTGCATCGAGCGCGGGGCCACCGCAGGCAAGCACGATATTGATAAATGCATCGGCGGCCTCGGCCTTGAGCAGCTCGACCTGCTCCTTGGGGAACGCCTTGCTCGCGCGCGGCATGGTGCACGACATCATGAGTCGCGCCGCATCGGCCATGGTCTTGCCGCTCGCCTCGAACGCATCGATGGCATCGAGCGCCGTCTGCGCCTTCTCGGTCGCCGCCTTGCTTGCGCCCAGCGCCGATCGATAGGCATCGGCGAGCGCCGAGGTATCGGCCTGGCCGCGCGCCACGCACACGTCGTCCATACCGCCCGGCAGCTGGCTCGAGAGCTCCAGCAGGTCGCGCACCAGACCCTTGATGGTCGTGCCGGCACCAAAGGGGCCGCCCTCGCCCGCCATGGGATACCAGGCGTAGAGGGCCTTGAGCGATGCCGAGAGCTCGGGGGCGGCATCGGGTGCCGTCGCGCGACCCAACACATGCTCAACAGCCTGATCCATGAGCTCGTCGGTATCGGTGAGCACCGTGAACTCGGGGTCGATGCCCAACTCCAGCGCGTGTGCGCGCAGGATACGCGAGCACATGCCGTGAATGGTCGAGATCCACGCGTCGTCGACGGTCAGCGCTTCCTCGTCCATGCCCTCGTCGATAAGCGCACGGCGCACGCGATCGCGAATCTCGGCCGCGGCATCCTTGGTAAAGGTAATGGCGAGCACCTGGTCCAGATGCTCGACGAACGGACCGGATTCGGGCGAGAGCGCGTAGACGATGCGGCGCGTGAGGGTAAAGGTCTTGCCCGAACCGGCGCCCGCCGAGACAAACAGCGGACGGTCGAGCGTCTTGACGATCTGCAGCTGTTGCGGCATCAAGGTCGAAAGATCCATGGTCTACACGTCCCTCCTTACAAACGTTCCTTCGTGGTTATACGAGCAGCGGGCATGCGCGGCCTGCGTCGACGCCGGGTCGACAGCAGTGACGTTGCCCGCCTCGAGTTCGCGCAAGCGCTCGGCGATGCCGGCCTCCACGCGATCGAGCAGGGCGTCGAAGTCCATGCTGCCACCCTCGCCGGGGAAACCTTTCTTAAGGCCCGGGATGCGACCGTCGCCACGCTCCTCCTCGAGCAGCTCGGCGCTCGCGGCACCGCGCAACGCGGGCCTAGCGCCCTTGGTCGAAAAATAGAGTGCCGCACGGGTATCCAAATCCAGCGCCCGGCGCATGGCCTGGGCGTAGATGAGCGTTTGGGTATGTGGCGGCAACCAGCGCGGACCGTCGATGGGCGCCGTGCCCGATTCCTCGTCGCGCACCGTAGGGTCGGCGAGCTTAAACTCCTCAACGCCCGTGCGATGCTTGTAGTCAATCACCACAGCGCGATTCTCGGCATCCACATCCACACGGTCGATGCGCCCGCCGAGCGGCCAGCCGGCATACTCGACCTGGAACTCGTTGAACGCAAACTCCAGGTAGCGCGGAGCGAAGGGGGCAAGCGCCTCGGACTCGTAGGCAAGCACGCCCTCCAGCTGCGGCAAGATCTCAGCCACCTGACGCTCCTCCACCGCAGAGAGCGGCACCAGCGGGCCCTCGTTGCCACGCTTGCCGGCGTGCTCGGCCAAGGTCTCGGCAAAGACCTCGTGCAGCAGCTCCTGCGCACGCGGCAGGTTTTCGGGCGTCACACGCTCCATGCCCTCTTGGGGCAAGCGGGCATGCAGATGTTCCAGCACGTCGTGGACAAAGTTGCCCTTCTCCATGTTGCCAAAACCCGCGTCGATAGACTGGGGCTTAACGCGATACGAGACGAACCAGCACAGCGGGCAGGTGGAATAGGCCTCGATCTGCGAGGCAGACGTCAGACGCGGTACAAGCGGCGCGTCCTCGCCCTCGCCGTCCCGACGGCGCAAGACCAGATATGGCACGGCCGCCTCGCTCAAATGCTGAGGAGCCTCGCATGCCACGCGCTCGCGCTTGAGGCCCTTGCCGGCTGCAGGGTCAAAATCACCTACGATATCGCCCTCGCCCACGCATGTCACCTGAGCGGCACCGGTGGCCTCGGCATGCGCCCGCAACTCGGTCCACACGGCAGCCGGATAGCACTCGCGCGCCTGGCGATCGTGCGTCACGCGCGCAAGCGCAACCGGGCCACGTGCCGCCCGCATCGCGTGGCCAAAGCGCACGCGCAACAAGGCCGCAGGCTCAAGCGTCACGCCCTCGCGACCAAGGCTCGCAGCCAACGTGGCCAGCGGTCCTTCCTCGTGTGAGAGCGGATAGCTGTCCAGATCGACATCGGCAAACAGCACGGCATCGTAGCTGCCGGGGCGCAGAGCCGCCGCATCGGCAAGCGAGGCAAAGCGAACCTGGGCACGTGGCGCACCGTCAACCTCGTAGGTCTCGTAATCGTAGGCGGTGCTACGCTTGTCCACCTTGGTGCGAATGCCATCGAGCACGGGCACGGTCGCGGCCTGCGACACGTCGAGCGCGCGGGCGTCATTCATAAGGATGTCGATGGCGTGGCGCAGCAGGGCCGTCTCCGCTTGGCGACGAGCTTGGCCATCCAGGCTACCCAGCGAGCGATCGGGCAACGCCTCGGCAACGGCAAGCATGGCCTTGAGCGCCGTCACGGGCTTGTCGCGCCACAGTGCCTGGAACACGTCCGAGACCACACACGGTACGTTCTTAAACCAGTTTTCGTCGCTCGCCGCCTTGCGTGCGCCCCTCACCTGGCCTTGCACGCTCTGCAGCAGGCTCTTAACGCCCGCGGTAGTCTTGCTACGCGAGAGACGCATATTCTTATCGAAGATACGGGCATTGGCTGCATCAGCGCCCGAAAGCGGGCTGTAGATCCAGTCGGTAAGCTCAGGCGCGGGCCACCACTCGGTCTTTGACGCCACACCCTCATCGGCCGCCTTCATGCGCTCGATCAAGCTGGCAAGCGCCGCAAACTGCCTGCCCGCAATGGATTGGGAAAACGCCGTGAATTCAGTTGTCTCGGCAGCGATATGACGAGCCGCCAGACGAGAGGCGAGCTCACCGAACAGCTGGGGTGCCCGGGCAGAAACAACGAGCACGCGTACGGGGTCGGCGGAGAGGCCGGCGGTATCGTCGGCCCCGAAACCCTGGCGCGCTTTTACCAGATCATCAATTGCGTCCGCATAAGCATGAGCGCGGGCGTGGGGGCCCGCGACCTCAATAAAGGCAGGCTGAGCGGTGGTTCCACAAGCGGCATCAGACGCGACGGCGTCCTCCCCCAGCGGCGCGACCTCAAACAGCACACCGCTGGCATCAAATGCCGCGGCAAGTTCCTCGCGCATCGCCGCCTGCTCGCGAGCAAGCAGCACGACGACCTCTCCCCCACTGTTCGCCACAGCAGACAGCAGCTCGAGCAGACCGTGCGTAAACGACGTGACGCCGCGTACACAGACGGCACGGGCGCACGCCGGCAGATTATCGGCCAGGGCGCTGGCCATAATGTCAGCCGCCTCGCAGGGCTCGACCATATCTCGACGGTCCAAACCGCCCGCGTAGGCACGCAAAAGCTCGAACACACGAGCCTCGGCATCGCTTTTTGGCTCAGGCCGGCAATTGTTGCCACGGCATCGCTCGGCAGCTGTCCCCGCCACACCTGGCAGCACATCGCGGGCCATGCGCGCAAGCATGCGCACCGTGCCCTGGCTGCGCGAAAGCGGCTGCAGGTCGACATCATCGAGACGCGTGACCATGTCCGAAAACAGCATCTGGCGCTGCAGGTTGTCGACGAAACCGCGCCCGTCGCCCAAAAGCTCCCAAAGCGAGCGAAGCCACGACGCGGGCGTCTTGTAATCGATGCCCAGCGAAACGCCGGCTTCCGCCGCATCATGACGGCACAGGTCGAGCTCGGCAAACGTTGGCGCCAGCAGCACGGCACGCCCGTGGCGGGCAAAAAGGTCGGCAAGCAGCGCCGACTCGGCATCGCTCAAATCCGTGCCGGCATTAGTGGTATAGATTCGAACAGGCATGGCCCTCCACTCAAACTGTTCGCAATAATCAATGCATCCATCCTACCCGCCCAAGCGGACACATTGCCACCGCAGCTTCATGTTTTAGTGCAAAGCAACCTGTCCCCTTTGCACCAATTATTCGGCATATAAAAACCGCCCCCGGAGGAGCGGTTTTTCACAATTCGTTTTGCCGCGGCCTATTCGCCATCCTCCAGCTTAATGAGGATCTTGCGGTAGCCACCGTACTCGCCGTTGAGCGCCTTGGATACACGGCTCACCGTGGTGGACGAAGCGCCGGTACGGACCTGAACCTCGACATAGGGCTCGCCCTCATCCAGGTAGCGCGCGACCTGCAGACGCTGCGATAGATCGCAAATCTCGCGCGGTGTGCAGATATCGGTCAAAAACGCTTGGATATCTTTCTCGTCGTCCAAAAGACTAAATGCGTGGACTAGCTGCTTGACATCAGGCTTGTCAAACATGTTCTCGATATTCATCGATCACCGCCAAACCCGCCAAAAGGCATCGAAGTTGATACTGGCACCGGGCATCGTTCGCCCATTCTATGCAATAGGGCAACGCATGTGGCTTTTGCCCGTAGCAGTTTAGCACACCACCAAACTAAAGTGACAAGACTCTCTGTCAGCGGCGCGTTTTTTAGGACGAACGCCGTTTTGAAACCGAATGCGCACGCAAGCTCCACGAATATCTGAGACAATGGGCGCCCAACACAGAGGCGCACGCCAAGGCAACCATCCGATTCGCCGCGGCAAACGAGCTTACGCGCCACCAACACGTCACGCGCACCGGAAAGGAACCCACCATGCGCTTCTTGCTCAACTGGCTTTTGACCTCAATCGCTATCGCGATTGCCACGTTCCTCGTCCCCGGCATTCAGCCCTTCGGCATGGCCGACGCCTGGGTCTGCTTTGCCTTTGTGGGACTGTTCCTCAACATCGTCGACTCGCTCGTCAAGCCGCTCCTGACGGTCATCTCGCTGCCGCTCACCATTATCACGCTGGGTATTTTTCAGCTTGTAGTCAACAGCTTTATGCTCGAGCTTGCCAGCTACCTATCGGTAAATCTGCTGGGCGCGGGCATCTCCATTGCCGGCTTTGGGTCGGCCTTTATGGGTAGCATTTTGGTGTCCATCACTCGAAGCATCTTCGACAGCGTCGCCAAGAACTAAAGCAACCGGATACGGACCGCCACAACACGCCAAAACGAAGGCCGTCCATCGCAACGATGGACGGCCTTCGCCTTTGTCAAGCCTCAGAGAACAAGAAAATCTACCATTTCTACCCCGTCACCAAATGGCTGGTGGGGCTAGATGACGTAGTCGTAGCCCCCGTTGGGGGCGACGAGCGCATCGAGCGTCACACCGTCGAGGTAGTCGTTGATGAGCTTGTCCAGGTTCTTCCACACGTCGAGCGTGGGGCACTCATCAGATCGCGAGCAGCCCTTGCAGTCGCCATCCAGGCAGGCGACCGGCGCCAGGCTGCCCTCGGTCAGGCGCAAGATCTCTCCCACCGTGTACTGCTCGGGCGGGCGCGTGAGCACGTAGCCGCCGCCCTTGCCACGCATGCCCGAGAGCATGTTGGCGCGCACGAGCGTAGCCAAGATGTTCTCGAGATATTTCTCGGAAATCCCCTGTCGCGCCGCAATCTCTTTGAGCGGGATGCGACCGGCCGCCTGGTGCTCGGCCAGGTCGACCATAACGCGCAGGGCGTACCTGCCCTTAGTAGAAACCAACATATATAGTGCTGCCTTTCGGTCTTTTAATCCGTTGAAATTCTAGCCGAAAAATTGGCTTTGAAAATACCCATTCCAGTCAAGGTGGTTAATCGGCTCGCAATAATCTCCTATTTCCTATTGCATTACTAGGCTTTAGTGTCTACTATGCTTGCCAACAGCTAAATGAACAACCTATAAGGTTTATGGGTTTAGCTACCAGGCCACCGTAAAACCACACGGTATCCAGTCATTTGAACACTTTGGAGGTTCACCATGAGCAAGGTTTATACGTCCATCGATCAGCTTATCGGCCACACCCCGCTTTTGGAGCTCACTCACTTTGAGGCTGATGAGGACCTTAAGGCCCGCGTACTCGTCAAATTGGAATACTTCAACCCCGCCGGGTCCGTCAAAGACCGCGTCGCCAAGAACATGATTGACGAGGCCGAGAAGGCCGGCAAGCTCGTGCGCGGCGGCGACTATACCATCATCGAGCCCACGAGCGGCAACACCGGCGTCGGCATCGCCTCGGTGGCGGCGGCTCGCGGCTACAAGGTGATCATCACCATGCCCGAGACCATGTCCGTCGAGCGCCGCAAGCTTATGCAGGCATACGGCGCACAGCTCGTGCTCACCGACGGTTCCAAGGGCATGAAGGGCGCCATCGCCAGGGCCGAGGAGCTGCAGAGGGAGACCCCCAACAGCATAATCGCCGGCCAGTTTGTGAACCCCGCCAACCCCGCCATCCATAAGGCCACGACCGGCCCCGAGATCTGGGACGACACCGACGGCAAGGTCGACATCTTCGTCGCCGGCGTTGGCACCGGCGGCACCGTGACCGGTGTGGGCGAGTTCCTCAAGGAGCAGAACCCCGAGATTCAGGTTGTCGCCGTCGAGCCCGCCACCTCCCCGGTACTCTCCAAGGGCCAGGCCGGTCCGCACAAGATCCAGGGCATCGGTGCCGGCTTTGTGCCCGACGTCCTCGACACCCAGGTCTATGACGAGATCATCCCCGTCGAGAACGACGACGCCTTTGCCACCGGCCGCGCCGTGGGCCACAAGGAGGGCGTGCTCGTGGGCATTTCGTCCGGTGCCGCCGTGTGGGCCGCGCTGCAGCTGGCCAAGCGCCCCGAGAACGAGGGCAAGACCATCGTGGCACTGCTCGCCGATACCGGTGAGCGCTACCTGTCCACGGCACTGTTCCAGGACTAGAGCCTTTTTTCCCATAGGTTGAGCTCAGGGACGAACCTGCCTCCTCTCTCCCGGCGGTCTGAGCCCATCCCGTCAGGGTGTCCCACGAGACGTCCGAACTTGCTACAATGTCTGCGGCGCGGAACCAGCCTCCCGCGCCGCTTTTCTTTTTTGGCCACATGCCACCAAGGAGAACCTCCCCATGCACAACAAGCGCGTGCTCGTCGCCATGAGCGGCGGCGTCGATTCCAGCGTGACCGCCTATCTGCTCAAGTGCCAAGGCTACGAATGCGTCGGCGCCACCATGCGCCTCACCTGCCCTGCGCCCGATCCCGTCACGGGCATGAGCAAGGTCGACCGTGACATCGCCGATGCAAAGGCCGTCGCCGATCGCCTGGGGATACCTCACCATGTGCTCGACCTGCAGCAGGCCTTCGACCGCAACGTTATCGAGCGCTTCGTGACCGCCTACCAGGAGGGGCTGACGCCCAACCCGTGCATCATCTGCAACCGCCATATTAAGTTTGGCGCGCTGCTCGACGCGGCGCTCGATATGGGCTGCGACTACATTGCCACGGGTCACTACGCCAAAACGAGCCAAGCGCCCGATGGCACCTGGCAGCTGCACCGCGGCGAAGACTCCAAGAAGGACCAGAGTTACTTTTTGTATTCGCTCACGCAAGAGCGCCTGGCACGCACAATCTTTCCGCTGGCAGGGTTGGACAAAGAGCACGACGTGCGCCGCATTGCCGCCGAGCAGGGCTTCATCAACGCCAAGAAGGCCGAGAGCGAGGATATCTGTTTTATCGCGGACGGCGACTACGCGGGCTATATCGAGCGCCGCTGTGGGCATTCCGCCGAGCCGGGCGATATTGTATGGCGCGACGGCAGCGTGGTCGGACGCCACAACGGCGCACTGCGCTATACCGTCGGCCAGCGCAAGGGCCTGGGCGTCGCGATGGCGCGCCCCGTGTATGTAACGGGCGTCGATGCCGCCAACAACATTGTGCATCTGGGCGAGGCTGAGGACCTGACGGCGACAGCACTCACGGCCAACGACTGGATTTGGAGTGCCCCTGCCGACCGCATGGAGGCAGAGCTCACGTCCGGCGACATTCGCGTGGGCACCAAGTACCGCTACCGTCAAAAGGACCAGGCAGCGACCCTTACACATGGCGCCGACGGACAGATGCTTCTGACCTTTGACGAGCCGCAGCGCGCCGTCGCCCCCGGACAGGCCGTTGTAGTCTACCGCGGCGACGTCGTCCTGGGCGGCGGCACGGTAACTGCCGCCATCAGGTAGCCGCAGGATTATCGCCGCACGTGTCGAAGCACTTCAACAGCAGCATTCACCTCGATAACGCGACGCTCGAGGCCGCGGCAAATGGACTCGAGCCGGCCCTCCGCTGTGGCCCATTCGCTCTGCGAAAGAATCTCGATCGCCTCATCAACAAATCCGTTGAGCCGCGATGAATCGAACCAATCGAGTGAGTCCGCAAGCGCCAGCTGGACGGAAAGGTCGGGCCCAAACGGCTTAGCAGAAAACCCAAACTCCCCAGCAGCGAGCACGGCAGTTGGCACGTTGTACCACAGGCAGTTGCCGCTATCGAACAGCGGAGCAGGCCTTATCTCCAGGGTGTCGACATTGCGGATGATGCCGAAGTTTCGCCAATGGCGATCGCTGTTGGCCAAAAGGGCATCGCAGACAATCATCTGCGACATAGACCTTCTCACGGCAGCCTCGTCTGCTCCATGCTTACCAAGGAAGCGGCAGTACCGGTCGTATGTCGAGTTTCCCCGCTGGCTACCAAGTGCGCCCTTAACGTAAACAGCCGGAACGTATTCCTCGCGGCCGTCAAGAAAGTCGTCGCACAGACACACAGGGCCATCGAACATTCGCTCAACCGTATAAGGAACAAACTCGCCCTCCGACAACAAGCGACGATGTAGGGCCGTTGCAACCGCCTCGTTAAGGGGACGCTGATCGTCCATGCCGCACCCCTTGACCAGAACGCGAACAGCGTTGCGAATCATCCACGATTTAGGGAGCTCGCCCTCGGACGTGTTATCCGGATTTTTAAGACCGATGCCCTCCAGCCAACCCGAACGTCCCTCGGGCGCCGATCGCTCAAAATCATTCTCGAAGTAATTGAGGTTTCGCCATTTGAGTTCGGCGCAATCGGCCGGCCGCAGCCAATAACAATCCGAAAGCGAGAGGCCCAGGCACTGAACCGGGACCTCGATGCCACTGGCAATTCCCAGTTCACGATAGCGCGAGGCGAGTCCGGGGCGGACGTCAGGCACCGACCGATGGCTCCACCACACGTTGAGCTCCCGTTTATTCACCGTAGGAGAAGAGCTCGAGCACGTGCCAAACGGCATTCGTTGTGCATCGAGGACCTCCGCGATTTCGAAGGGAAATTCGCGCGACGGATCAAATGAGACATGCGCGACCTCATGGTCGGCCGACATCAGCGTAAACTTGCGCCCCACATCGGCCGCAGGACGGCGTCCACGTTTGCGGACCTTTTGATAAGCGACCGCGGAATTGTACTCGACCATCTTCCGTCCGCCCACAATATCGCACGCGAGCGTTCCCGATGCGGCAAGTTGAGAGATGCGGGCTTTCGTAACGCCCAGCAGGCGGGCAGCATCACCCATAGACAAGTACTCAGACGTATCCATACACCACATCACCTCGTTAAGTAATTTACACGTTTAGTTAATAGATTACATACATCATAATACTAAACGACCCAAAGCGAAAAAAGGCCCGAGAAATCGGGCCTTAGCGATTGGTCAGCCGAGTCGCAAGCTGCTCCCCTAGCGCTGAACGTAGGCGCGAACCAGCTCGTAGGTGTTGCGAACGCCGTCCATGTGGCTGCGCTCGTAGTTGTGGCTCGCGTACACGCCAGGGCCGATCAGGCCGTGACGGATGTCGTAGCCGGCAGAAAGCGTGGCCTCAACGTCTGAGCCGTAATGCGGGTACACGTCGATGGCGTAATCGAGCTCCAGCTCGCGCGCGATATTGGACAGCGTGGTCACCAGATCGTAGTTGTAGGGGCCGCCCGAATCCTTGGCGCAAATCGACACCATGCGCTCGGTGCAGCCCAGGTCGTCGCCCACGCAACCCATGTCAACGCTAATCATCTCGCGCGTGTCGGCCGGCACGAAAGCGCCACCGTGGCCGACCTCCTCGTACACGGTAAAGAGCAGCGACACCTTGCGCGAAAGCGACACCTCGCCAGCGGCGACGGCACGCGCCAAGCCCAGCAAAATGGAGGCCGACAGCTTGTCGTCCAAAAAGCGGCTCTTAATGTAGCCGCTCTCCGTCACCGTGGTGCGCGGATCCATAGCGATGATGTCGCCCGTCTGAATGCCCAGCTCAAGCACGTCATCCTTGCTGTCGACATTCTCATCGAGAAGGATTTCCATGTTCTTCTCGATGGTCTTGACCGGCTCGTCGGCCACGTGCGCCGAAGGCTCGGTATTGAGGACCACACCCGTGTACACATTGCCATCGCGCGTGTAGACGGTGCAGTTCTCGCCATCGGCCGTAGACCACTGATGCCCGCCGATCGTCGTGGGACGCAGGCGACCATTGTCCTTAATGGAGCGCACCATGGCGCCCAGGGTATCGACATGGCTCGCCAACACAAGCGGCTCGCCCTCGCCGCCAAGCTCAACCAGCACGTTGCCCTTATTGGAACGCTCGGGGCCAAAGCCCATATCGCGCAACGTTTCCATTAGATAATCAGTCGCCGCACGGGTATAGCCCGTAGGCGAAGCAATCGAGGTAAGCGTCTTAAGCTGTCCCGCGATATAGGAGAGCGTCTCCTCTAGAGAAGCATCGTTTACAGAAGCCATGTGCGTCCTTCCAAGCAAAACTAAGACCGAATCCCGATTTTAACCGTTCTGCACGCGCAAGGCTCTGGGAGCCGAGCCGCCTCCCGACGTCCCCGCACCGGTTTTGTGCACGCGCACGTCTTACAATCCCAATCTTGCATAAATCCTATCGGTATCTGCATAGAAATGAGGAATCTTTTTGCTTCGTCTCAGGGTACCCCACCTTGGGCCGTGCAAAAAACGGAGTATTCAGCACCGTGGGCCCCAACGACCCCATCGCGAACGACAAAACGACGCGGTTACAGCAGTGTTGTAGGTCGTCGCAAAGCAGAAACTCAGTAGCAACCCCCTCCACTCATCGATAGCCCGCCCACAATGGCTGTCGATGGGCGCCTGTGGGCCACTACGGGCCCTTCAAAACGTTATGCATTTTTAAGAGCTTGCTGAATACTCCCAAAAATGCACGCTGGGAAGTGCACCACCTATCCGCAGCGGGCAGCATGCCTTGGTTTTACCCATCTCGGGGCATCGACGAGGCACAAAAAGCCCCGCCGTGCGTAGCGCGGCGGGGCCAGCGGCAAGTCAAAAGACCATACGCCTACAGGCGAAAGAACACCAAACTAGGCTAGGCAGCCGGGCAGATCTTCTTGAAGAGCTCGATGACGTCGTCGAGCGTCGCCTCGCGCGGGTTGCCCGGGAAGCAAGCGTCGGCCATGGCGTCCTTGGCCAGGACCTCGATCTCGTCAGCCTTCATGGCCTCGCAGACGTGCGGGATGTTCACGTCAGCGGAGAGCTGCTTAACGGCGGCGATAGCGGCGTCGGCAGCCTCATCGGTGCTCATGCCCGTGGTGTCAACGCCCATGGCGACGGCGACCTTGGCCAGGCGCTCGGCGCAAACCGGCTTGTTGAACTCCATGGCAATCGGCAGCAGCATGGCGCAAGCGACGCCGTGCGGGGTGTCGTAGTGAGCGGACAGGGTGTGAGCCATGGCGTGGTCGATGCCCAGGCCAACGTTAGAGAAGCCCATGCCGGCAACATACTGACCAAGAGCCATGCCCTCGCGGCCGGAGCCGGGCTGGCCGGACTTGGCCTCGGCAACGGAGTCGCGCAGGTTCTCGCTGATCAGCTTGATGGCCTCAAAGTGGAACATGTCGGAGAGCTCCCAAGCGCCCTTGGTGGTGTAGCCCTCAATGGCGTGGGTCAGAGCGTCCATGCCGGTGGAAGCGGTCAGGCCGGCGGGCATGGAAGCCATCATGTCGGGGTCGACGACGGCGACCTCGGGGGCGTCGTTGGTGTCGACGCACACGAACTTGCGGACCTTCTCGGGGTCGGTGATGACGTAGTTGATGGTCACCTCAGCAGCGGTACCGGCGGTCGTCGGCACGGCGATGGTGAACACGGCGTGGTTCTTAGTGGGAGCAACGCCCTCGAGGCTGCGGACATCGGCGAACTCGGGGTTGTTGATGATGATGCCGATGGCCTTGGCAGTGTCCATAGAGGAGCCGCCACCGACGGTCACGATAGCATCAGCCTCGGCGGCCTTGAAGGCCTCGACGCCGTCCTTGACGTTCTGGATAGTGGGGTTGGGCTTGATCTCAGAGTAGAGGCTCCAAGCGATGCCGGCGGCATCGAGCTCGTCGGTCACCTTAGCGGTAACGCCAAACTTGACCAGATCGGGGTCGGAGCAGACGAAAATCTTCTTGTAGCCGCGACGCTGGAGCTCGCCGGGGATCTCCTTGATGGCGCCGGAACCATGATAAGAAATGGTGTTGAGAACGAAACGATTAGCCATTGATAGCCTCCCATCGTGTGCGGGGCACCCATTACGCCCCACGCTATGGCTCCCATCCTAACGCTTTTGAAGCGAAAAACGCGTGAGAATGTCAGATTATTTAAAGCGTTTCAACAACGGGTATCATCACCGCCTGACCACTAAACAAAAAAAGGGGCGGCCGAGATGACCGTCCCCTCCCCATTATTGATCAGTGTGGCAAGGGGTCAGCCCCTTGCCACATCCTGCCGCTATTTTTGGCAGGCCTCTTTCCAATCTTCGCAGGCGCGCTTCCAGCGAAAACGCAGGTCGCGCTCGCGGTCGATAAACATGATGGCAAACGCCACGAACAGCAGCACGCTCGCCACCGCAATAGCGTGCAGCCCCATGCGCCCAATGCACCAGTTTCCCAGCACAGCGCCAAACACAAAGGTAAAGATCACGCCAAAGTACAGCAGGCCGTTTTCCAAAAAGCCGCGCTTGTGGGTGATGATGTAGTCGTCCACGTTTTGCAGCGCATTGCGCAGGTTACCGATGCACATGGTCGTGGCAATGCCGTGACCGTGGATCTTGCGAAAGCTCTCGACCTGCATACCGCAGGCAAACGAGATGAGGCAGTTGGCGAGCAAGTTGTAGCCGCCACCGGGGATAAAGCTCACGCCCAGCAAGATGACGGCTTCAAAGAACACCGTCACCTGGCGCCAGTGAATCACGCTGCCAAACCGTTCGTGTACCAGGTCGGCAAGCATAATGCCCACGGCAAACGACACCACAGGGAAGAAATAGCGCCCCGCGAGCGCCCAATTGCCCTCCGAGATGCTCACGCCCACCAGCAAGATGTTGCCCGTCTGCGCGTTGGCGAAAACATGGTCGCGCCCAATGTACGAATAAACGTCCATAAAGCCACCGGCGAGCGCCAAGATGATGCCCAGCTCAATAGACTCCGATATCTGTTTGGCACGCTGCATCGTCGTGCGCCCTCCTTGTTGACGACCTTCTCGTGCGTTGGCGGAAACATAGCCGCCGTTCATACTGTAACCCATTGACAACATGGCGCGCCCGCGAGACGGACTCCCCAACGCGCAGATACACCGTCTGGAAACAAACGGCGGGCGCGGCATCGACACCCGACACCTCGTGTACTCCACCAGTCTTTTTAGCCCCGTCCCAAAAAGACTGGTTACAATTACGTGCAGCATACAAACACCGGGAGGAATCGTGGCAAAAAAGCCCCAGGACGCTCAGCACAACCAGCACGGCAAGCATGCCCAACGCGGCCAGCAGCAAAAGCGTGGAAGCAAAGCCCAGGGCTCGCGCCCCGCGCATGCCCCAGCAGCGCCTGTCCGCCCCTGGCGTCCGGGCCGCGATAAGTTCCTCCCCGTCAGCCGCGCCGACATGGATGCGCGCGGCTGGGACCAGTGCGACTTTGTCTACATCTGCGGCGACGCCTACGTGGACCATCCCAGCTTTGGCATGGCCATCATCAGCCGCGTCCTCGACGCGCACGGCTACAAGGTGGGCATCATCTGCCAACCCGACTGGACCGACCCCGCCAGCATCACCGTGCTCGGCGAGCCGCGCCTGGGCTTTCTCGTCAGCGCCGGCAACATGGACTCCATGGTCAACCACTATTCGGTGACCAAGCACCGCCGCCACACCGACGCCTATACCCCCGGTGGCGAGGAGGGGCACCGCCCCAACCGTGCCGTCACGGTCTACGGCAACCTCATCCGCCAGACATTCAAGGACGCCCCCATCATCATCGGCGGCATCGAGGCAAGCCTGCGTCGCTTGGCCCACTACGACTACTGGCAGGACAAGCTCAAGCGCTCGGTACTGCTCGACTCGGGCGCCGACATCCTCATCTACGGCATGGGCGAGCACGCGATTGTCGAGATCGCCGACGCGCTCGACGCGGGACTGCCCGTCGATCAGATTACCTATATCAATGGCACCGTCTACCGCACGGGTTCGCTCGACGAGGTCTACGACTACGACCTGCTGCCCAGTTGGGACGACCTTACCGCCGACAAGCTCAACTACGCGCGCAGCTTTAACGTGCAGCAGCAGAATATGGACCCCATCACCGGACATCGCCTGGTAGAGCCCTACCCCAACAGCGTCTATGTGGTGCAGAACCCGCCGTCGGCGACGCTCACCACCGACGAGATGGACGAGGTGGCCGAACTCCCCTACGCACGCGATTGGCATCCCGATTACGACGCAGCGGGCGGCGTGCCGGCCTTTGCCGAGATCAAGTTTTCGATCAGCTCCAACCGCGGCTGTTTTGGCGAGTGCTCGTTTTGCGCGCTCACCTTCCACCAGGGTCGCGTGCTGCAGATGCGCAGCCACGACTCGATCATGCGCGAGGCCGAGCTGCTCACGCGCGATCCCGAGTTTAAGGGCTATATCAACGACGTGGGCGGGCCGACGGCCAACTTTAGCCGTCCCGCCTGCGACAAGCAGCTCAAGCACGGCGTATGCAAGAACAAGCGATGCCTGTGGCCGAGCGTGTGCAAGAACATGGTGGTCGACGAGAGCGGCTACACCCAGCTGCTGCGCGACCTGCGCCAGCTGCCGGGCGTCAAGAAGGTCTTTGTCCGCAGCGGCATCCGCTTCGACTACACCATGGCCGATGCCTCGGACGAGTTTTTGCGCGAGCTGCTGGAACACCACGTCTCGGGCCAGCTACGCGTAGCACCCGAGCACGTGAGCGACGCGGTGCTGTCCGTGATGGGCAAACCGAGCCGAGCCGTCTATGACGCATTCTGCCGTAAATTTGAACGCTTGAACCGCGAGTACGGACTTAAGCAGTACGTGGTGCCGTATCTGATCTCGAGCCACCCCGGATCGACGATGAAGGAAGCCGTGGACCTTGCCGAGGCCGTGCGAGACATGGGCTACATGCCCGAGCAGGTGCAGGACTTCTACCCCACGCCGTCCACCATGTCGACGTGCATGTACTACACCGGCGTGGACCCGCGCACCATGGAGCCGATCTATGTGGCGCGCGACCCGCACGAGAAGGCCATGCAGCGCGCGCTCATCCAATATCGCAAGCCCGAGAACTACAAGCTCGTGCGCGAGGCACTAGAGAAAGCCGGGCGTCGCGATTTGATCGGCTACACCAAGCATTGCCTGATCCGTCCCGTGCCGCCACGCCCGGGCGAGACATCTGCCGGCGGCGGACATGGCACCGGCAAGAAGGGCGGCAAGGGCCACGGTGGCGCTGGCGGCGCTGGAGCCAAGGGACCCAAGGGCAGCAAAGGGCACGGCGGCATGTCGCGCGCGCAGAACATCGCCGGGCGCAACCGTGCGGCCCAGGGACGTCAGGGCGCCAACGGAGGCGGTCGCCGAAACTAAGGCAGCAGTGCGCTCGCTGCGTCCATCCCACACGCGTGGCGCAGCGAGCGCATTGCCTCAACGTGGATGACGCCGGCGATGGCGACCGTGACCACCACGTCGACCGGCGTGTTCACAAACCACAGCAGGCCCATGAGATACGACCCGGCATTAAAGGCAAAGTGCAGCAGGATCGTGTAGCGGAGCTTTCCGGTCGTCACGAGCACCCAACCAAAGATGAGGGCGGCGGCACCCGCGTAGCAACCCTGCACCCAATTCATGTGCATAAAACCGAAGATTGCCGCCTGCAGCACAATCGCCGCGGCGACACCCCACGTGCTTGGGGCCGCCCAGGGCACTATGGCACCGTCTTGCGCACTCGCACGACGCCGGCGCTTCCAGAGCGGACGGCACTGGGGATTAAACGCACGCAGCGAAAACTCAAAGATAACACCGCGCACCAGGAGCTCTTCGCAAAACGGCGCGCCGAGCACCGTGGTCAGGACGGCAAGAGGACTGGTATCGCCCATGCCCGTTTCCTCGACAAGCTCGCTGTAGTCGGCCGCGGCATCGGGCAACAGCGACAGCACGGCGTCGGTCACGTAGCTAACGACCACCTGCAGGGCAAGACCGATCACGATAACGCAGGCGATGCGTTTCCACGCCCCACGCGCTCCCCCGCTGAGCGGATGCTCGCTTTGCGAGCGCGCCATAAACGAGCGCGGCCACAGATAACGCCACCACAGCAGCGCCATCAAAAACGACGCCGTCTGAGCGGCGGCTTGGAACCATTGAATATCGAGATTGTCAATCGGATAGCCCGTCAGCACCGACACGGCATCGAGAACAGAAAACAGAACCACGCTCAGGGCTATATCGGCAGCAACAACGCCAAAACAGGCGAGCGCCCACGCTATCGCATTGAGCATGCCAACCTCCTCAAAACCCGGTACTTGGGGACGTTCCTTAACTGCCGGCAGAAAATGAACGTCCCCAAGTACCGGCAGTTTGGGACAGTCATTGTTGATGAGAATCGGGTGCAGTGCCAAAGGCCCCGTTGGGCGAGATGTCGAACGGGAAGGTGCCACAGCGATTGAACGCGGCGATAAACATGCGGATGGCGTTGGACGGCGTGGTGCCCACGAGCTGGGTTGCCGCCGCGAAGGCCGCCTTTTCCTCGGGCAAGACCTTCGCGACAACCGGGGTCATGTGTTCTGCCATGGCGCTTCCTTTTTGAAACAACGGTAGTGCGGATAGATGCGGGCCACGCGGCTGGGCGACGGGCTGTGAAGGCAACCCGATTGGCCCGCATCTGGAGTTTGTTTCTGCGGCGTTGGTATTACTTGGTATTTCTGAGTTATACCCGTCAGATAGAATACCACACCCGGTCCCATGGGGACGGAGAAAAGACGGATTATTTTGTTGCTGGGTTAGTATTTAGAGCGTGATGATGTCCGAGATATCGAGGGCCTAAGCGTCGGCGTATGGCGCGCCCAGGCTGGGTATCCGACGCATGGCGCCCTATTGTCTTGCATAATTTCGCTTATGCCATGCATAAAAAGACGGGAGCACCCCTTCTCGTCCCAACGTACCCCCGCTTGTACCGTGCAAAAACCGGAGTTTTCAGCATCGCGGCCCCCGCAGGCGGTGCCGCAAATCGTGGACGCCGCGCGATTGGTGTCGTTTTGGGGCACGGTGCGACGCGAAACGCGCGTTATCGCCGCGCCGGACGCCGTCAGCCAACCCAAATCGCCTGCCGAAGGATCCCGCTGGCTCAAATAGACGCTTCCGGCGCGTATGCAGTCACCCCGGCTTGCTGAAAACTCCCAAAAATGCACGGCGCGCCCCGGGGGACCCGTGCGCGCCACGAAAAACACGCCCGCATCCAAAAGAATGCGAGCGCGAAAGCCGGATGGCGGCAAGGGCGCCAGGCAGCGGGCGAAATCCCCGGCGTGTCCGCCCGGGCACCGCAGCCGCCGCGCGTCAGCAGAAAACCTCATGCCCTGCGTTGATGTCGGCCCCCGCATACGCGAATCTCCAACTAGGTCGATAGTCCGTATCTCTTGCCACGACCGTCTCCGCGCGTTTCCACGAAGAAGACTCGCCCCACCTAATACTGAGCCCACTAAAAGGGCCCCGAGCATAGTCTGCTCGAGACCCAAACTCGTGTCGCCTTACCGCGCGACGCGTATGTTACTT
>UMFM01037392.1_pt1 | contig 67841 bp, 49 predicted proteins | sample 1965011 | NCBI WGS metagenome assembly UMFM01 (sample SAMEA4836046, study PRJEB28245) | human gut metagenome | biome: gut microbiome; material: fecal sample | place: Denmark | collected 2008 | reverse complement strand
ACACGCTTGCTCAACCTCATGAATGAGACAGGCTATAAATACATGTATCTTCTGGCAAGGTACTTCAACGAGAGACTGCTTTACAGGGTTTCTGTAAGCCAGTACAAGGACAAATTCTTGTTGAAAGGCGGCTCTTTGCTTTATGCCATGAATGGACTTGAGGCTCGTCCTACGGTTGATGTGGGTTTATGGCGGACAGGATCAGTTGTGGCTGGGATTTCCTGGCTCGTGTCTTCCAAGAAATCCTGGGTATCGTATGCCATGAAGATGGGGTGTCATTTGACGCAGGAAGTATCAAAATAGAACCGATCACAGTCGAAAAGAAATATCCTGGTACAAGATTCTATTTTACTGCCCATATGGATACCATAGCTTATAATATGTCTGTAGATATTGGCTTTGGTGATGTCGTCATTCCACATCCAACAACTATAGACTTTCCTCTGCTTTTATCGGATATCCCTTCTGTGAATATACAGGCATATTCTTTAGAAACCGTTATTGCCGAGAAGTTCCATACGATGATAGATCGTGATGTTCTCAACAGTCGCATGAAAGATTTCTTTGACTGTTATCAGCTCCTGACGAAGAGAAATTTGAATGACGACGCTTTGTATGACGCCATCGAAGCGACGTTCGACAATCGAGGACTTGCATACAACCCCGATTTGCAACTGTTTACGGATAGTTTTGCTACAGACGGGGCACGCATAAGCTGTTGGAAGGCTTTTCTTAGAAAAATTCAATGGAAAGAGGCGCTTGATTTCGATACTGTGATGAAGGTAATAAGAGACAGGCTACAGCCTATGGCTGAAAGATATTGGATAAAACTCTCAAAATAGAATTGAGTAAGATTTAGACAGGCTCTTAGCCATCTTTTAGGAACATTATCAGGTTTGAGCAAAAAATATTTCATAAAAATCCCTATTGACATTTGCGGAAATCGAACTTTTTATCTACCTTTACATTGTCAAAGAGATGATGATTGTAAAGACAATTACGAAAAGCGATGAATTTAGTGTAGTGTTAATTCAATGGCTTTCATAAAAGATAAAGTAGTAAATGTGCAGTCAATCAGGGGTTTAGAATAAACCGAAATAAAAGGTTCGATTCCTGGTGGCACCACTGAAAATCAAGCAGTTACAATTATTTGTAACTGCTTTTTTGTTTTTATGGCAAATGAGTTTGTTTGTGTTACATACGAAAATGCAAAACAGGATTAAATTTGATTATAGGGAAAGGAGAAGAAGCGGTTTAATTGTGTCATACTGCTAAAGAATGACATACTAAAACTATTTTATCTCCCGTTAATTCTTTACATTTGCCACAAAATTATAGCGATTATGACAGAATGCAAGGATGAACACATATTAAATTCCATTGATTACCCGGAGGATTTGCGCAAGTTGTCCCCCGATAAATTGGGAGAGGTATGTGCAGAGTTGCGTCAATATATAATAGATGTACTATCGGAGAATCCGGGACATCTTGGGGCAAGTCTCGGTACGGTAGAGCTGACGGTTGCACTACACTATGTTTTTAATACTCCCTATGATCGTATTGTATGGGATGTGGGGCATCAGGCGTATGGTCATAAAATACTGACTGGACGTCGAGAGGCTTTTCATACGCTCCGAAAATTTAAAGGAATCAGTGGATTTCCTAATCCTCTGGAAAGCCCTTATGACGCATTTGTTGCCGGACATGCTTCAAATTCCATTTCGGCGGCTATGGGTATGTCGGTCGCTTCTGCTCTAAAAGGAGAAAAAGACAGACACGTGATAGCCGTGATCGGCGATGGAGCCATGACGGGTGGGTTGGCGTTCGAAGGTCTGAATAATGCGTCGGCTAATCCAAACAACCTACTTATCATTCTCAATGATAATGATATGGCAATAGATCATGCGGTCGGTGGGTTGAGTCAGTATTTGGTGGATATCACAACCAGTCAGGCATATAATAAAATGCGTTATGATGTGTACCGCGGATTGCGGAAGATGAAACTGATCAATAATGACCGTCGGGGAAATATCCTTCGTTTTAACAATAGTCTGAAAGCATTGCTTACTCAACAACATAATCTGTTTGAGGGATTCAGCATCCGTTACTTTGGTCCGATCGACGGGCATGATGTCGGTTATATGATCAAGGTTCTGAATGATATAAAGGATATGGAAGGTCCGAAACTATTACATATCAAAACTAAAAAAGGCAAAGGATTCAAGCCTGCTGAAAAGTCGGCAACGGAATGGCATGCACCAGGGCTGTTCAATAAAGAAACAGGAGAACGGATCATTGTCCATAAGTTGAACGAACCCCAACTTTATCAGGATGTTTTCGGACATACCCTTGTCGAGCTGGCCGAACAGGACGAACGGATCGTGGGGGTCACTCCTGCTATGCCGACAGGTTGTTCTATGACTTATATGATGAAAGCGTTTCCGAAACGGGCGTTTGATGTCGGGATTGCCGAAGGGCATTCGGTAACTTTCTCTGCCGGACTTGCCAAAGAGGGAATGATCCCATTCTGCAATGTCTACTCTTCTTTCATGCAGCGGGCATACGATATGGTGATACACGATGTTGCACTTCAGAATCTTCATATGGTAATCTGTCTGGACCGTGCCGGTCTAGTAGGCGAAGACGGGGCGACCCATCACGGGGTGTTCGACCTCGCTTATCTGCGTCCAGTCCCGAACTTGGTTATTTCATCTCCTTTGAACGAACTGGATTTAAGGAATTTGATGTATACCGGGTATAAGGAATGTAACGGCCCTTTTGTGATCCGTTATCCACGCGGTAAGGGAGAGATGGCAGATTGGAGGAATGAGATGCATATCCTTCCGATCGGGAAAGGCAAGAAACTTCGTGATGGGGATGATATTGCGATCTTGTCACTTGGACCTATTGGCAACGAAGTGATAAAGGCCATAAAGGAGGTTGAAAGTGATGGTATATCGATTGCCCATTATGATATGATTTTTTTAAAACCGATGGATGAAGAACTGCTGCATGAAGTCGGTAAGAGGTTCAGTCGTGTCATCACTGTTGAAAACGGCGTAATCAAAGGTGGACTGGGCAGTGCTGTTTTGGAATTTATGGCTGATAACGGATATGCTCCTCAGGTAAAACGGATTGGTGTGCCGGATGAGTTTGTCGAACATGGATCGATTCCCGAACTGTATAAACTGTGTGGTATGGATGCCAAAAGTATTGCAGGAGAAATAAAAAAGATGGTTATCGGAGGATAATATATCCTTATAATTAATCTATTATATAAAATGAAAATTATTATAGCCGGAGCCGGTGAAGTAGGAACCCACCTGGCAAAAATGTTATCACAGGAGAAGCAGGATATTATCCTGATGGATCCGAATGAGGAACGTTTGAATTTCACGAATTCAAGCATGGAGATCCTTCCTATGGTGGGTAATCCGACATCCATTCGGGACCTGGAAGAAGCCGGTATCAGAAAGGCCGACCTGTTTGTCAGTGTCACGCCGGAAGAAACGACCAATGTGGCAGCCAGTATTCTGGCTTCTAAATTAGGAGCACATAAGACGTTGGCGCGTATCAACAATTACGAATATTTGCTCCCTAAAAACAAGGAACTGTTTGAAAAAATGGGGATCGATTCCATGATTTACCCGGAAATGCTGGCAGCCAAAGAAATTGTTACGGCTGTCAGACGCCCGTGGACTCGGCAATACTGGGAGTTGTTCGGAGGCGCTCTGATTCTGATCGGTGTAAAGGTGCGCGATAATTCCCGACTTGTGAACAAACATCTGTCCGAATTACTGAACGAACAGAAACTCTATCATATCGTTGCCATCAAACGGCAGAACGAGACCATTATTCCCCGTGGTACGGATCGTATAGAATCGGGAGATATCGTTTTTTTTACAACGACTAAAAGCCATATCGAAGACGTCCGGTTGCATGCGGGCAAGCGAGACCCCGAAGTAAAGAAAGTCATTATTATGGGTGGAAGCCGTATTGCGATCCGTACCTGCCAGTACCTTCCGAACAATATCCGTGTAAAAGTAATCGAGACTAACAAAGAAAAGAGTCACCGTATAGCTGAGGTTGTCCCTGGAAATGTCTTGATCATCAATGGAGACGGACGCGATACCGATCTGTTGATGCAGGAAGGGATCAAAGATGCACAGGCATTTATCGCACTGACGGATAATTCGAGTACGAACATCTTGGCTTGTCTGGCTGCTAAACGCGCCGGAGTATTCAAGACTATCGCTAAGATCGAAAATATCGACTACATACCTTTAGCGGAGAGCATGGACATCGGCTCGGTTATCAATAAGAAACTGATTGCTGCCAGCCATATCTACCAATTCCTGTTGGATGCAGACGTGTCGAACGTGAAGTGTTTAACTTTTGCCAATGCAGATGTGGCGGAACTTGTTGCCCGTCCCGATTCGAAAATTACCCGTAAGCAGGTAAAAGATCTGAATCTTCCGAAAGATTTGACGTTGGGCGGATTGATTCGTGACGGTGAGCCTATGATGATCAAGGGTGATACACATATCCAAGCTTATGACCACGTTGTGGTGTTCTGTTTGGATACGGCTATGCGTAAATTGGAGGACTACTTTAATTAATTGTCAATGGACAACTCAGGGTTGTCTCTTTTCTCTGTTCAATATGTCAATTGTTAATAGCATATTATGCTGAACATTCGTTTTATAATTAAGATGTTAGGGATGATGTTCATCCTTGAGACGTTGTTTATGCTGGCTGCAACGGCAGTCGCTTTCTTATATGAAGGAAATGACTTCTATCCGCTTCTTCAGTCGAGTGGTATCATGTTCGGAACGGGAGTCCTTTTTATGCTGATCGGACTACGAGCCAATGAACATACGGCCGGGCGCAGGGAAGGGATGCTGACTGTTACATTGACTTGGGCTCTTTTCTCCCTTTTGGGGATGTTACCATTCTATTTAGGTGGCTATATAGATAATGTGACGGATGCTTATTTCGAAACGATGTCCGGTTTTACGACGACAGGCTCTACCATATTGACCGATATCGAAGCACTTCCGCACGGGATATTGTTTTGGCGGAGCCTTACGCAATGGCAGGGCGGTATTGGAATGATCGTGTTTACCGTAGCGCTGATGCCTATTATCGGAGGTGGGGCTACCCAGATGTTCAATGCCGAGACTCCGGGTATCACGCACGAACGTTTCCGTCCGCGTGTTACCCAGGTGGCCAAGCGCCTGTGGGGAGTTTATTTGTTCCTGACCATTATCCTTATTGGTCTTTTATGGGCGGGTCCAATGGACTTGTATGACGCTGTCAATCATGCGCTCACTTGTATTTCTACAGGTGGCTATTCCACGAAAAATGCCAGTATCGCTTACTGGGACTCTGCCTATATCGAATATATAATTACGATTTTTATGTTTATCGGTGCGACCAATATTACTTTGATATATTTCTTTTTTAACGGTAGGCCCAAGAAGTTATTTGCGGATGAAGAAACACGCTGGTTTTTCTGGTTCGTACTGATTATTACGGCAATATCGACAGTCTGGATCATGTATAAAGGAATTGTGGACGATTTTGGTACAGCTTTTAGGCAAACGGTATTCCAGGTCGTGACATTGGTGTCTACATGTGGGTTTGCAACGGTCGATTATATTCCGTGGGGACCGTTTTTCTGGCTGTTAGCGCTAGTTCTGATGGTGGTATGTGGTTGTGCTGGCTCTACTTGTGGAGGTTTGAAAATGGGCCGTTTTGTGATTTTGACCAAGAACCTCTTTAATGAGTTTAAGAAGCAGACGCATCCACATGCCATTATTCCGGTGCGAATGAACGGGCATGCTGTTTCTGGTGATATCGTCCACCGGGTATTGGCGTTCGCTTTTGCCTATATTGCTTTAATATTTGTCAGCTGTATGGTGCTGATGATCGATGGGGTAGGATTTGAGGAGACGATCGGGGCTACTATCTCTTCGATCAGTAACGTTGGACCGGGACTTGGTAGTCTGGGACCGGTCGGAAACTATGCTGATGTTCCGGTGGTATCGAAATGGTTCTTGTCTTTTCTGATGATGGTCGGACGTTTGGAGATCTTTACGGTGCTGACAATCTTGTTGCCGGGGTTTTGGAAACAATAATACTAAAAAAGATAGTTCGGATATACGCTTTTGTCTAATTTTGCGTTATAATAGGTGCGAATCATAAAGACGTAAGATACATGATAGAATATATCAAGGGAGAGATAGTAGAACTGACACCGGCCAGGATGATCTTGGAATGTGCCGGAATCGGTTATGAACTGAATATCTCCTTGAATACATATACTTTTTATAATGGGAAACCGACCGGGAAGATTTACGTGTACGAAGTAATACGTGAAGATGCCCATTTGCTTTTTGGCTTTGCAGGAAAAGATGAGCGCGAACTGTTTCTGATGTTGACTTCCGTGTCGGGAGTCGGTCCCAATACTGCCCGGATGATCCTTTCTTCCCTGTCACCATCCGAATTGATCCGGGTGATTGCAGATAAGAACGAAACAGCTCTGACGTCAGTCAAAGGAATCGGATTGAAAACAGCTCAACGTATTCTAGTTGATCTCAAAAACAAGGTAAAGCCGATAGAGGGAATGACAGTGACAGGTGGCTCCTCTTCTGTCGCTGCCAGTGGTGCTGTCACAGAAGAAGCAGTGGCGGCATTGGTTATGCTTGGATTCCAGAAGGCCGCTTCGCAAAAGGCGGTTAACTCGATATTGAAAGGTTCGCCTGCACTGGCTGTCGAGCAGGTCATTAAAACAGCCCTAAGAATGCTTTAAGCAATGGATAATTGGCAATTGGCAATTTAGGAGAATTTGGAATTGTCGGTTGTCATTGTCTGTTGTCAATTGTCAATTAACATGAGAAGGACACTGAAATTTATACTCTGGATAACAATTCTACTGTTTGGTGCAGGTCTGTATTCTATGAATACGGATTTTCTGGCCTATGAGATGTCGTTGCCGGATACTGAACAGCCGGTCGTTCCGGATGATACGGTGCCGAAGGTGCGCACCCGCTTTCCGGTAGCTAAGACGGTCCCTGAAGAATATCAGGATCTTACCAAGCAGTCACCTGCTGACTTGAAGACGCCGGATAACGTGAAATCAGTGGTCGAATATGATATCAGAACCGGGACATATGTAGTCCGTACCAAGTTAGGTGATGCCGATCTGACTACTCCTATTTCGTTGACTCCTGAGGAATACCAGGATTATAGTTTCCAAAAATCCGTTCAATCCTACTATCGCCAGAAAAACGAGGAAGAATTTCAAAAGGCGGCTAATAAGCAGTTCAACTTAGCTGATATGCAGTTCAATATCGGTGCGGCGGAACGTATCTTTGGGCCGGGCGGTGTCCGGGTGAAAACGCAAGGTTCGGCCGAAGTGGAGTTAGGCTTGAAGCAGAATAAAACCAAAAATCCCTCTTTGCCGGAACGTGCTCGTAACCGTACCTTCTTTAATTTCGATGAGAATGTTCAATTGAATGTACAGGCATCGGTTGGTAGCAAAGTGAATTTCGATATGAACTATAATACCGAAACTTCTTTTGATTTCGACTCCAAAAAACTGAAATTAGCTTATACCGGGGAGGAAGATGAAATTATCAAGTCGCTGGAAGCCGGAAATGTAAGTATGACAACCAGTAACTCCCTAATCAACGGAGGAGCAGCCCTGTTCGGTATGAAAGCGGATCTCCAGTTCGGGAAGCTGCGAGTCAATGCGTTGTTTGCACAGCAGGAGTCGGAATCGAAAACGGTCAGTTCTAAAGGGGGCGTGCAGACAAAACCTTTCGAATTGACGATTGACCAGTATGACGAGAATCGTCACTTTTTCCTGTCACACTATTTTCGCGACCGCTATGATGAGGCGGTGAAGAACCTGAATACGATTTCCTCTCCCGTCACGATCAGCAAGGTGGAAGTTTGGGTGACAAACAAACGGGCTACTTATGACCAGGCGCGTAACGTGGTCGCTTTTGCCGATCTGGCCGAGCATGATAATATTTCGAATACGGCGGTCGTTTCTCCTTCGGGGGCGCTGTCTATCCCCTATAATAATACGAATACATTATATAATACCCTTAACCAACAATTTACCGGTGCTCGTGATATCAGCACGGTAAATCAGGCGTTGGGAGGAACTTTTGTTAACGGTACGGAGTATGAAGAAGTGGAAAGCGCTCGTTTGCTGGATGCGTCCGAATATACGGTCAATACGAAGTTGGGGTATATCTCGCTGAAAACACAGTTGCAGGCAGATGAGGTATTGGCTGTCGCTTACAATTATACTTATTCGGATGGAAAGACTTATCAGGTTGGCGAGTTCTCGACTGACAACCCTTCATCGGCTGCCTCTTGCCTGTATGTGAAGTTGTTGAAAGGAATTACCATGTCGCCTGATATGCCTTTTTGGGACCTGATGATGAAAAATATCTATTCATTAGGAGCTTACTCTGTCCAAAAAGAGAAGTTCAAGTTGAATATCATGTATCAAAGCGATACAACCGGTACGTATGTCAACTATTTGCCGGAAGGGGCGATTGCCAACCAAATCTTGTTACGAGTGCTGAACCTGGATAGCTATGATTCCAACAATCAGCCGCATCCGGATGGTATATACGACTTTATTGAAGGTGTGACCGTCCTTGCCGATAATGGGAAAATTATTTTTCCAAGTGTGGAACCATTCGGTTCCTATCTGCGTAAAAAGATTAACAATGATGCGATTGCTGACAAATATGTATTCCAGGAACTCTACGACTCGACATTGACTGTCGCCAGACAGATTGCTGAAAAGAATAAGTTCAAACTGGAGGGGGAATACAAAGCCTCTTCGGGTGCCGAGATACAGTTGGGAGCTTCCAACGTAGCGCGAGGTTCAGTGAAAGTAACGGCTGGAGGAGCGATATTAACCGAGAATGTAGATTATACTGTTGACTATACTTCCGGCGTGGTAACGATCCTGAACGAAAGTATTATTTCTGCAGGCACGCCGGTCAGCGTCTCGCTGGAAAACCAGACAGCCTATAACATGCAGCGTAAGACCATGATGGGATTGGACTTGAACTATCAGTTCAACTCGAATCTGATGGTAGGCGCTACCATCATGCACATGTCCGAAATGCCGTTGACCACCAAGACGACGATGGGCGACGAAGCGATAAAGAATACGCTCTGGGGTGTCAATATGGCTTATAAGGGCGAGAGTCAGTGGCTTACCAATATGTTCGACAAGCTGCCGTTGCTGAACCTAAGCAAACCCAGCCAGATATCTTTCAATGCGGAGTTCGCTCATTTGATTGCCGGGCATTACGAAAACAAGAACACGGGTGGATATTCGTATCTGGATGACTTCGAGTCGACACAGAGCAATTTTGACCTCTCCGACCCTTATCCCTGGCAGTTGTCCAGTGTGCCTTATGACGATGGTACGCCTCAATTGTTCCCGGAAGCTGGACTGACCAATAATATCGATTACGGGAAAAGTCGTGCTTTGCTCGCTTGGTACACGATCGACGGATTGTTTACGCGTAAAAATTCTTCTTTGCGTCCGAAATATATTACGACAAAAGATTTGTCCAACCATTATGTCCGTGCTATCGAGACGAGAGAGTTGTTCCCGCAACGGCAGCAAAGCATGAGTGAAAGTAATACGTTGACAGTTCTGAACATGGCTTACTATCCGCAGGAACGCGGACCGTATAACTTGGATGCCGATAATATTAATCCTGACGGAACATTGCAAAACCCGGAAAAGCGTTTCGGTGGAATGATGCGAAAGATAGACCAGAGTGACTTTGAGACGGCGAATGTCGAATATATCGAATTTTGGATGCTCGATCCGTTCATTTATGATCGTCAGACAACAGGGGGGGATCTGTATTTTAATTTGGGTGAGATATCGGAAGACATATTGAAGGATGAAAAGAAGTTCTTCGAAAACGGATTGCCAATCGATGGCGATACGTCTAAGGTCGATTATACTGTTTGGGGTAAGGTTCCAAAACAGCAGAGTACAGTTTATGCCTTCGACAATACGGCAGGTGCACGTCTGTTGCAGGATGTCGGCCTGAACGGTTTATCCTCGGATGAAGAAAAGGAATATCCGGCTTACCAGGATTATCTGAATAAATTACGCCAGAAATTGAATGCGGTAACCCTAACCGAGATGGAGAACGACCCGTTACAGCTGTCCCCTTTCTTTGATCCGGCCGGTGACAAGTTCCACTATTTTCGTGGTTCGGACTATGATTCTCAGGAGGTGGATATCTTAACACGTTACAAACGCTATAATGGAACGGAAGGAAACTCGAAAGATATTAACGATTCGGGCGAGCGCTACAGCACTTCTTCCAAGACCGTGCCTGATGTAGAAGACATCAATCAGGACAATACTCTGAATAAAAATGAAAAATATTTCGAATACAAAGTCAGGATAACTCCGCAGGATACGGTTGTCGGTGAAAACTTCATTGCGGATAAACGTACTTCATCAGTAAGATTGGCGGATGGTACGACAGAATCCGTTACCTGGTATCAATTTAAGATTCCGGTAAAACAATATCAGCGTCGTGGGGGGGCAATCAATGATTTCAAGACGATTCGTTTCATGCGTATGTATATGACAGGATTTAAGGAATCGGTCGTGTTGCGCTTCGGTACTCTGCAATTGGTACGCGGAGAATGGCGATCCTACGAGCAGGATTTGTCCGATCCGAAGATGCCGCCCGCAGTGAAGGGTAAATTGGAAGTCTCGACTGTCAATATCGAGGAAAACAGTGACAGGGATCCGGTCAGCTATACATTGCCCCCGGGCGTCAGCCGTGTACTGGACCCGAGCCAGCCTCAGATCCGTCAGGAGAACGAACAGGCGCTTTCTTTAAAGATAACGGACCTTGCCGCTCAAGATGCACGTGCCGTGTATAAGAATACGAATTATGATTTGCGGCAGTATAAACGCTTGCAACTGTTTACCCATGCCGAGGCTCCGAAATTGGATGTAAACGATCTTGCAGATGGCGATCTCGCTGTTTTTATCCGCCTGGGATCGGACTATAAGAATAACTATTACGAATATGAAGTACCGTTGAAATTGACTCCGCACGGGGAGTATAACTATAACAATTCGGAACACCAGAAAATCGTTTGGCCGGCAGAAAACATGTTGAATTTCCGTTTGGAGATTTTGACGGACCTAAAACTGGAGCGTAACCGGGAAAAACGATCCGGTACGAATGGAGTGTCTTTCCAGACTGTCTATTCTGGTAGGGATCCGGACAACGATGGCAATACGATCCGTGTCAAAGGTAATCCGAGTCTTTCCGAAGTGAAGACAGTCATGATCGGTGTGCGTAACGTGCGTAATAAGTTGAAGAGCGGGGAAGTTTGGGTGAACGAATTGCGCCTGACCGACTTCAATGAAGAAGGTGGGTGGGCTGCTAATGCGAATTTGAATGTTGCGCTTTCCGACTTGGGAACGGTGAATGTGGGTGGACGTATCGAAACGGCCGGCTTTGGTGCTCTTGACCAGTCTTTGAATGAACGCCGGATGGAGGACTTCAAACAGTATAACGTGGCGACCTCTATCGAATTGGGTAAACTGTTTCCGGAAAAGGCGCAAGTCAGCATCCCGTTCTATTATGCCTATTCGAAAGAAACATATGATCCGAAATACAATCCGCTGGATCAGGATGTCAAACTGAAGGATGCTATCGATAAGGCAGAAACAAAGGCTGAGAAGGATTCGATCCGTGATTATTCTCAAGATAGGACGGTTATCAAGAGTGTTTCGTTTAATAACGTGCGTGTGAATATCAAGAGTAAGAACCCGATGCCTTACGATCCGGCAAACTTCACGCTCGGGTATTCGTACAGCATTAATGATAAGAAAAACCCGGAGACTGAATATGAAACGACAAAGGATTACCGTGCTAATTTTGCCTATAGCTATGTGCCTTATGTCAAGCCGATCAAACCATTCGATAAGTTATTGAAGAAAAACAACGGCTATACGCGCTATGCCAAGCAATTGGCGTTTAATGTGGCTCCGTCTATCAACTTCCAGACGGCCATGATGCGGAATTATTACGAAATAAAATTACGCGACCTGACAGGAGCGGCAACAGGTGTCACTAACGATATTCCGGTGACATTCAGCCAGAACTTCTATTGGGACCGTGCTTTCAGTTTGAACTGGGCTTTTACGAATAACCTGAACATAACGTTCAGTTCCGGTACGAATGCCCGTATCGAAGAACCGTATGTGCAGGTGAATAAGGAACTGAACCCGGACGGTTACCAGTTATGGAAAGATTCCGTGAAGAAGAGCATCGCTGACCTGGGAACCCCGATGAAATATGACCAGCAGTTTATGGCGACCTGGCAGTTGCCGTTGCAGCTGATCCCGGTTCTGGATTGGACCAATGCTTCTTTGAGCTACAATGCTACTTACAACTGGGATCGTGGAGCGACGGTAAGCGAAGATATCGAGATGGGTAATACGATCAAGAACCAGCGTCAGTTCGATTTGCAGGCGAACTTGAACCTGTTATCTCTCTACAACAAAAACAAATATTTGAAGAAGATCAACCAGAAGTTTAACAATACCCGGACTACGGCTAAAAAAACGGAGAAGAAGAAAAAGCCGAAATTGGAAAAAGAAATTGTCTTGAGTCCGGACAGCGCTACGGTTGTCGAGCATGGTATGTTTACGAAAAAGGTGCAAATCACGGCCAGAAGAACGGACGGGCGTGTCTACAAAGTAAAGTTCAAGCCGATCAACTTCGCACAAGTTAAGATTTTGAACCAAGACACGGTGCGCTTGAAGTTGACGATCATACCGGGACCGGCCCCTACTGAGGATTTTCTTTACAAGGCGGTTGAACATAGTGCCCGCTTTTTGATGATGGTGCGCCGTTTCAATATTCAGTTTACGAACTCTGCCGGTATGATGCTGCCCGGTTTCCGTCCGGAGATCGGTGATATCTTTGGCCAGGGACGGTCTTCATTCGGACTTTCCCCGGGGATCGGTTTTGCGTTTGGTGACGTGCGTCGTAGCTATATAGACGAGGCATATGAAAAAGGCTGGTTGATTACGGATACCGAGAGAGACGTGAATGCTGCAGTCATGACCAGTACGAAAAATCTGAATATACGGGCGAACCTCGAACCGATCACTGGATTGAAGATCGACTTGACGGCTCTTCGCAACGATACGCGTAATACGGAAATACAATTTATGTATGAAGGTATGCCGGAGATTATGGGGGGAAACTTTACCATGACGACAATCGCGCTGGGAAGCGCATTCGGAGGCAGTGGCAATGCTATGAATAACTATTCTTCGAAAGCCTTTGACAAGTTGTTGGCAAACCGCGAGATCATTGCCCAACGTATCGAAAGCAAGTATTCCGGCTTGAAATATCCGGATGTGGGCTTTATCCATGATAAAGGCTTGGGAGGAATGCCTTATAATCCGGGAACAGATAATGTGAACGGCGTCAACCGGAATTCGGCGGATGTCCTGATTCCTGCATTTCTGGCCGCTTATACCGGTAAGGACCCGAAGAAGGTAGGCTTGACGGCTTTCCCTTCGTTGAAGAGCATGTTGCCTAACTGGCGCGTTACTTACGACGGCTTGATCAAGATTCCGGCTGTCAAGAAATATTTCAAGAGCTTGACGTTGAGTCACCAGTACCGTTGTTCTTATTCGGTAGGTGCTTTCACATCCTTCTTGAATTGGGTGGATGCCGGGCAGGACGGACTGGGATATATCCAGTCGATTCTGAACGATAACCCGACACCATCGTCTCCTTATTCGATTTCGTCTGTCAGCCTTACCGAAGCGTTTAGTCCTTTGTTGGGTGCAGATGCGACGCTGTTGAATAACGTGACGGTTCGGGCGGACTATTCGACTACCCGCAATTTAAGCCTGAACACGACATCCTACCAATTGGTCGAAGCACTTTCCAAGAAAGTGACGATCGGTTTGGGTTACAAATATGCCGAGTTCAACAAGGTTTTGAAGATGAAGAAAACGCGTGATTTCAGCAATGACCTCACCGTTCGCCTCGATTTCTCGTTCAACAAGATGCAGTCGTTGATTCGTAAAATCGACACTCAACTGACGCAGGCTACTAGCGGTAACATCGCAAAGACAATCTCCTTCTCGGCTGATTACGGTTTGAGCCGTGCGTTGACGGTCCGTGCATTCTATGATATTCAGATCAATGAACCGTTGATATCGAGTGCATCCTATCCGACTTCAAACTCAAACTACGGTATCAGTTTGCGGTTCTCTCTTGCACAATAATCCAGTTTCTCTATCACTCTATCACACTTTGTTTTGCAAGCATTGACAAACATGGTGTGCAAGGAGTGATACATACCGGATTCCTGTATCACACTTGTATCACTACCTGCCGTTGAAATGGGTAGCCGGTATTGTTTACAAAAACGCAGGGAACCGTGCCGATATACATCTGTGTGGAGATAGTTCCCTCAACATAAAGGTCCTTTTTTACTAAAACAAGTAGGAAAAGAACGAAAAGCAAGCAGAAAAGTTTGGAAACATGCCCATCTTCCGCCTTTCTACACCCGGATGTTACCGCTCTCCACACCCGGATGTCCGGAATGGCTACATCCGGATGTCCGGAACTCGTACTTCTTACCAATCAATCTTTTGAATACCTTTGCTTTGGAGGAAAGTATTCGCCTTGCTGAAGTGTTTACAGCCGAAGAAACCATGGTCAGCAGAGCGTGGAGACGGATGCACGGTTGTCAGCACCAAGTGTTTATGGGTGTCGATAAGGGCGATCTTCTCTTTTGCATAACTTCCCCACAGCATGAATACCAGATTTTCACGTCCATCGCTCAATTTCTTTATCACTGCATCTGTAAAAGTTTCCCATCCCATATTCCGATGTGAGCCGGTTTCGTGAGCCCGTACAGTCAGGACCGAGTTCATAGGAAACACGCCTTGCTCTACCCAACGGTCCAGATTGCCGGATGTGGGGATCGGTTTGCCTAAGTCTTGGTGTATTTCTTTGAATATGTTGGCCAGTGATCCAGGAATGGGAACTCCTTGCGGGACGGAGAAGCAGACTCCGTAATATTGCCCCGGATTGGGATAAGGGTCTTGTCCAAGTATAACAACCTTCACTTTCTCGAATGGACAGGCATTAAAAATATGGAAGATCTGGTGTCCGGGAGGAAGCACATGTGCGCTTCTGTATTCGTTCTTGACAAATGTGACCAACTGCTCAAAGTATGGCTTATCAAATTCTTCCTGAAGGCGTTTTCGCCAGCTTTCTTCTATTTTGACATTCATGGCATAGCATGTTAATTGGGACAATGCAAAAGTATATAATTTACAAGAGATTATCAAGAAGACAACAAAGATACGACGGATATCTTATCCGGATATTGACTTAATTCTACAATAAATGTGTATAGTCACAAACTCCCTGAAAATATTTCAGAATAAACACAAACTTATCTTTCAAAGAGATTCAAATTGTATCTTCTTTTTGAAATAAACAAATAAAAAACTGACAGCCACCGATAAGTTAACTATATTTGTCAGCAGATAAGAAGTTACATGCAAAAAAATGACAAAATAAAACTTAATTCCTACCTGGCTCCTCTTTCCTTTTTATATGGAATTGGGATATGGTTGCGAAATCGACTTTTTGATTGGGGTATTTTACATTCCGAACAATATTCTATTCCTGTGATCTGCATAGGAAACTTATCTGTAGGAGGAACGGGTAAAACTCCCCATACAGAATATATCATACGTTTACTGAAAGATAAATATCGCATTGCAGTATTAAGCCGAGGGTACAAAAGAAAAACATCGGGGTTTATTCTTGCTGATTCTGAAAGTTCCAGTTTGGAGATCGGAGATGAACCTTTTCAAATGAAAAATAAATTTCCGGATATACTTGTCGCTGTCGACGCTAATCGCCGCCGGGGGATTCAAAATCTTTTATCCCTCCCTGAAAAAGACAGACCTGAAGTAATTTTGTTAGATGATGCATATCAACATAGATATGTGCACCCTTCCCTTTCGATCGTGTTGAGTGACTACCATCGTTTATTTTATAATGATAAACTAATGCCTACCGGACACCTGAGAGAACCGATAAGTAATATAAACCGAACAGATATCGTGGTTGTTACTAAATGCGACGAAGATATGAAGCCGATCGATTTTCGTATTATTGAAGAAAATATGAAGTTGCGGGCTCACCAGTTACTTTTTTTTACCAGCATCGTTTATGGAGAAGTCAAACCTGTATTCCCCTCGGAAGCTCGTTTCTTAAACCATAAAAATATTGGAAAAGAAGATGATATATTGTTGATATCAGGTATTGCAGTTCCCACTCCATTTATTCGTGAGGCAGAAAAGTATTCAAATAAAGTGTTGCCGGTCGTTTTTCCTGATCATCATACGTTTAGCAAGTCAGATTTCAAGAAATTGGATGTGATATTCGAAAAGATGACTTCACCTGGAAAATTGATTTTAGTAACAGAAAAAGATGCAGCACGTTTAAAAAACAGTCCTCTTGTTCCGGAAAGTTGGAAGAAATATTTATATTATCTACCGATTGTAATCAGGTTTTACAATGAGCAGAGTTTTAATGAGACAATAAAAAAACATATTATCACATTTCCCAAAAATAATATATTACAAAACAAATATGAGTAACAGGACAGAAATATCAACATTAGGCGAATTCGGTTTGATTCGCCACCTAACTGACAGGATTGAAATAAAGAATAATAGTACGATAAAGGGCGTAGGCGATGATGCGGCAATCCTCTCCTATGAGGATAGACAAGTGCTTGTCACCACCGATCTATTATTGGAAGGTATTCATTTCGACTTGACTTATGTACCTTTAAAACATCTCGGATATAAATCGGCTGTTGTAAATTTCTCCGATATTTATGCCATGAACGGCCAGCCTAAGCAGATCACTGTATCACTTGGTATTTCCAAACGTTTTTCTGTTGAGGATGTAGAAGATTTTTATGCTGGGCTAAAGTTGGCCTGTGATGTGTATGGAGTCGATATTGTCGGAGGAGACACTTCTGCTTCTTTAACAGGGCTTTGCATCAGTATCACTTGTATTGGGGAAGGAGAAAGAGACAAAGTTGTTCTTCGCAGTGGAGCTCAAGAAACGGATTTGATATGTGTTTCCGGGGATTTAGGAGCTGCTTATATGGGATTGCAATTATTAGAACGCGAAAAAAGGATATTTAAAGGTGAAAAAGATTTCACACCGGATTTTACAGGCAAAGAATATCTGTTGGAACGTCAATTGAAGCCGGAAGCTCGTAAAGATATTATAGAGATGCTTCGTCATGCGGGGATTATCCCTACAGCAATGATGGACATATCAGACGGTCTGTCTTCCGAACTTTTGCATATTTCAAAAGAAAGTAATGTCGGATGTCGCGTATATGAAGATAGAATTCCTATCGATTATCAGACGGCTGCAATGGCTGAACAATTTAATATGAATTTGGTAACTGCAGCTTTAAATGGTGGTGAAGACTATGAATTACTTTTCACTGTTCCTCTCACTGATCATGATAAAGTATCTGAAATGAAAGGTGTTAAAGTAATCGGTCATATTACAAAACCCGATCTCGGTAACTACTTGGTAGGTCGTGATGGAGGCGAAGTCGAACTAAAAGCACAAGGCTGGAATTCTTTGGAAGAATAAAAATCAGTAAAAAGTAGCTCTGCCTATTGCAAGACTCAAAAAAGATTCATATCTTTGCACCCGTTAAACAAAACAAGGGTGCCATAGCTCAGTTGGTAGAGCAAAGGACTGAAAATCCTTGTGTCCCCGGTTCGATTCCTGGTGGCACCACTTTGAAGAAACGCAATTAGCAGTAAACTCCTGATTTCCAAGCGAAATCGGGAGTTTTTGTTTTCTCGTAGGACGCAAAAAAGTGCGGAATATGACCGCTTTCGGTGTTCCAAGAGGTGGAGCGGAAAAGGTGGAGCGAAAATCTCCACCGAACCAGATTCTTTCTCACTGATTTGCAATATTTTGCGTATCAAGAAAGCGTGGATGGTTTCCTACTTTTGTCCAACAAAAAACAGTAGGAAAAATGAAAAGAAATTCGTTCAACGTGCTTTTCTTCATTAAGAAAGCCAAGTTATTGAAAAACGGAGAAGCCTCCGTGTGTATGCGCATCACCGTGAACGGTGTGCGAGTGGAAACCAATATCCGTAAGAGCATTGAGCCATCCCTTTGGAATCAGGCAAAAGAGTGTGCCAAAGGAAAAAGCCGCAAGTCATGCGACCTGAATGCCTATATCGAAAACGCAAGAATCAAGCTGCATCAGATTTTTTGTGAACTGGAAGAACAGAACCAGCCCATCACAGCACGTTTGTTGCAGGAAAAGTTCTTCGGGCAGGACAAGGAGCCGGAAGAAGTCCGCACGCTCATCGGCACCATACAGGAACACAATAACCAGTGCCGTGCGCTTGTCGGCAAGGACTACGCATTGATTACCATCCGTCGTTATGAAAGCTGCAAGCGTTATCTTGTCGAGCTTATCAGACAGAAATACGGAAAAGAGGATTTGCCATTGACTGAAGTTAACGGAGAGTTGGTACGTGCCTTTGAGTTCTATCTCAAAACGGAGAAATCCTGCCAGCAGAACACCGTTATCCGTTACATGAAATGTCTGAAGAAGATAACCAACCTTGCATTGGCTAACGAATGGATAGCCAAAGACCCGTTTGTCGGCATCAAATTCCATGAAAAAGAAGTAATCCGTGAGTTCCTTACGATGGATGAACTGCTCACTATCTACCACAAGGACTTTCCATTGGAGTGCATCCGAATTGTGCGTGATGTCTTCATCTTTGCTGCGTTCACTGGGTTGGCGTTCATTGATGTGCAGCAACTTTCTCCCGAACACATCGTAGAAGATGCGAATGGCAACCTGTGGATTCGTAAGCCACGACAAAAGACGAAGAATATGTGCAACATCCCTTTGCTTGACATTCCGCTGGAAATTCTTCGCAGGTATGCAGACCATCCGGTTTGTCAAAAGAAAAAGGTACTGTTGCCTGTCCCCTGCAATCAAAAGATGAACAGCTACCTGAAGGAGATTGCCGATTTATGCCTGATAAATAAGAACTTAACCACACATACAGCCCGACATTCGTATGCAACCTCGGTCTGCCTCGCCAATGGGGTAAGCATTGAAAACGTGGCTAAAATGCTCGGTCATTCAAATATCAAGATGACACAGCACTATGCACGTGTATTGGACAGTTCCATTCTACGTGACATGACTAACGTAAAGAATGTACTTTCTAAAGCTATGTAGGATATGGAACGGGGAATCATTACAATCAGTGAAAACGGGACGGTCACTATGCCGACCGCTCCCGTATGGATGACGATGCAGGAAATGGCAGACCTGTTTATGGTATTCTACTACGACATCCGCAAGGCAATGCGTGCCATTTATAAGGGCCATGAGTTATTGGAAGAGAAAACGAAACGGTACATCAGACAGGACAACAGAATACGTTATGAGGTGTACAGTCTTGAAATGGTGATAGCTCTTGCGTTCAGACTACGCAGTAAGGAATGTATGGCTTTCAGAAAGTTCATCATGGAAAGACTGTATGCGCCCAATCGGGAGAAACCCCTTCATTTGTTCTTTTCGCTATCCGACGCTAATCCACGATACAGGTGTTAGTGTCGTCTGTATCCATAATGATAATAATGCAAGAAGCCGATGGCTGGGCAGTTTACCTGTCGCCATCGGCTTCTGTTCGTTTCATACTTTGCAAGATTAAGTTTCCATCCGGTAAGCATTCCGATACCCGCCCATCACCAGCTTTTCGATGTCAGATTCCTTGTAGAGAATCTTGCCACCCAACTGGTAGTAGGACACCATCCCGTTGTTGCGGTAGTCCTGCAAGGTGCGGCGGCTCACCTTGAGCCATGCCGACACTTCCTTGTCCGTCATAAAGCGTTCATTGCCGAATGAAGCCTTGCTTTTTTCGTTCATACTTTCAATGCCGTCGAGCATGGAGTCCAATTGCTCCATGAAGCCGACAGCCCATTCATCGTTTGTCATAATCGTTCTGTTCATTTGTTACAGTGGATTTAGTGGTACAATCAATTCAATTACATTCAGATGGTCTTTCCCCTATAGGCGGCATCCTTTCGTCTGTCCTCCACAATCCGGACGATACGCAGCACGTCCTCCGGCTTGTAGAAAATCTTATGCCCAATCTGGGAGTAAGCCAGCGTCCCGTTGTCGCGCAGCGTCTGCAAGGTTCTCGGACTGATGCGCAGTTGCTGGCAGACATCCTGATTGTCCATCCATCGGGTGAGCCGCCCTTCCTCCCTCTTGCCGAGGATTTCATTCACCCGGTCGGAGAAGCGGCTGAACTTACCGACCATTTCTTCAAACACGTCTTTCGAGATAATCACAAATTCATTCATTGCATATACTGTTTTTATTGTTGGTAATCCTGTTTGCCTGCAAAGTAAAGCCTAAGTCTGCATCGGACAATGGCTTTACGGCTGACTGGCAGTTTGTGGCAGCAACTGGTCGGGAGTGGCGTCATTGCATGTTCCGCAACAGCCCTTCCGGTTGCCGACGGTGCAAAGAAAAGCCAAATCCGGCATAGTCCAATCATTCCGCAACACCGTGGCAGCATTTGGCACCGATGTGGTAGTCTGTGGCGTTTTTCGGATTCCATGTATCGCAAGACGTTTTTCCAATTAAGCTCCCTGAAAACATTCTTATTTCTGTCCTGTCCGGTCAGATTAAGCCCTTAAATATGGAACGGCTATATTCTGTCTCTGTGGCAAATCGGTGAATTATCCACCACCGATTATACACGAAAAATGCAAAACGGCACATTGTTGCCACAGCCAATCCAAGTGTTTGACAGCCTGTATTATATCCGTTTCCTTTGCTGCCGATAATCGGTCAAACGTGCGCACAATGACCACTATTGTTGAACATTTTAATTTTAGAAAAGCATGGGAAAGAACGTAAGCAACCAGACAATGAATGAAGAATTGAAAATCTTTTTGGGTATTAAGCCGGAAGTGGAAGAACAGAAGCCTGACCTTGTGCCTGCCGGTATGCAGGCACAGGAGCACGAGGATGCACAGGCAGGTACAGATGAGAAGATGAATGAACAAACAGGTGAAGCCGTACAGGAAAATACAGAGGAACATCCGCAGGTAGTACACCGTATCAGCGGCAAGCAACGCCGGGCATCGCTGGAGGAATACAAGGCAACGTTCCTGCCTGTCCCAATTATCGTAAACCGAAAGCCCGTGTTCCTTGACCTGAGCACACGCGATGCTCTCGACCGCATTGTCAGTCTGTTCGGAAGTCGCAGGATGAGCGTGTCAGGGCTGGTGGAGAACATCGTCCGCCATCACCTTGCCACCTACGGGGAGGACATCGAGGCATGGCGTAAACTCTGAGAATTAAGGAACAGACTTACGGGGTATTTATTCGGAGTTACTTTGAACCAATCCAACGGAGTTTTGAGGGGAGCAAGTTTGTGTTTCGGGCATACCGAAACCGCCTACCCCCACTCTCAAATCCCGAGGAAGCCGCATCCCATCGGTCTAATCAGTATCAACAGTATAAGCAAGAAAAAATTAACTCATAACAGATGGAACAGAAACGGAAATTCGACAGGAGGAACAAGGGAGGCCGCCCTAAGAAGGAGGCGGCAGACAAGCTCAAATACCGTCTTACGGTGAAAATGGCGACATCAGATTACTACACCCTGAAAGGCAAGGCTCGGAGTGCGGGCATATCCGGCGGGGAGTTTCTACGCGAGTGCATGAGAAGCAGTCATGTGAAGGAGCGGCTTACGCCTGAACATACGGATTATGTGCGTAAGCTGTGTGGCATGGCGAACAACCTGAACCAGCTTGCGCACAAGGCGAATGCCGCAGGCTTCGTCACTGTGAGAATGGAGTGTCGTGTGCTCGTGGCACGGATTGAGGAACTGCTCAACCTTATCCTCCTATGATAGCAAAAATCATTAAGGGAAGCAATTTCAAAGGTGTGGTGAACTACATTCTTGACAAGGAAAAGGATGCAAAAATTCTCGTATGTGATGGCTTGTTTGCCGAAAATAAGGAGACGATAGTTATGAGCTTTGAAGCACAGGCAAGGATGAATCCGAAGGTTACGAAGCCCGTCGGACACATTGCACTGGCATTCTCCAAGGAGGACGAGCATCGCCTTACCGACCGTGCAATGGCAGGAATCGCATTGGAATACTTGGAGAGGATGGGCATAAGGAACACGCAGATTCTTGTCGTGCGCCACTTCGATAAGGAGCATCCGCACGTGCATATTGCCTTCAACCGCATTGCAAACGACGGCAGGACAATCAGCGACCGGAATGAGCGGATACGCAGCACGCACATCTGCAAGGAACTGACGCGGAAGTACGGCTTGTACTTCGCAAGCAGCAAAGAGCAGGTGAAACGTCATCGTCTGAAAGAGCCGGACAAGACCAAGTACGAACTTTATTCCCTGCTTAAATCCGAGGTTTTAAGGTGCGGCAACTGGCGGCAGTTAGCCGCTAATCTGGAAAAGCAAGACGTGGAAATGCGCTTCAAGTACAAGGGCAAGTCGGACGAGGTGCAGGGTGTCGTCTTCTCCAAGAACGGCTATTCCTTCAGCGGCTCCAAGATTGACAGGCAGTTCAGCTACTCCAAGATAGATGCGGCTTTGAACGGCAACAGGCAGGAGGAACGGCAACGGATGATGACAAGCAGTCAAGTGTCTGAACAGCCGACACCGCAATTTGAGCCGAAAAGTAGCGGTGATTTGTACAGTGGTTCTATCGGCTTGCTCATGCCGGATGCAACAAACGGACAGGCAGATGAGAACTATTTTGAGGAACAATTAAAACATAAGAAAAAGAAACAACGTAAAATAAGATTCTAAAAATGGACAATAACGAAGTATATGCACTCTTTGAGGACATCAAGGGTAGCCTAAAGAACATCAACAACAAGTTGGAGAACACTCCAAGAGTAAGCAACAACCCATCAGTCGGACAAGCTCCGGCTATGGACTTGACACCCGTGAAGGAATTGTTCAACAATTCTGCAAGGGAACATCAGGAACAGACCAGAGCCATGCTGACCAAGTTTGCGGAAGCGGAAGTCAAGGCATCGAACAGGATTCTGGGACTTCTGTGGGCTTTGAAGGAATCGCTTGTTCAAAGTTCGGACGGACAGAAAGACGAGCCGCAGGAGCATATCCACCGCCACAGCTTCGACATCCGGTCGAGCAAGGCGTTTTCCCTTCTGGTCGGCATGGGTGTCGTGTGCGGTCTTTCCATCTGGGGAAACATTGAGCTTTGGCAGTCCAAGCGTCAGTATGCGGACGATGCGCTGAAGTTCCGCGTCATCCGCTCGTGGGGAGGATGCAGTCCCAAAGAAATTCTTTGGCTGAACGACATATTTGATATTCATCGTGATGAAACAGCCATCGAATGGGTACGAGGACAGGCTGACGGGTACGACAGGATTTTGAAAACCGTTTCAGGCAGCCTGATGCAGGAGGGTTTGAAGGTAAGGCAAGTGAACAACAATAGAAAGCAAAGTAGATGATACGTATAAAACGATTGATACGACCTCCATAATCGTAATTATGATACAAAAAGGAAGATTCTTGCTAAGACTTTGTTTTATTCTCATTGCTAATCACTAACTTTGCAAATATCATCAATCAATTATCGCACATTTGCAATATAAGCCAAATATGGGAACAGAAAAGATAAACAGATTAAAAATAGTATTGGTAGAACAAGGGAAAACCGGGAAATGGCTTGCCGGGCAGTTAGGAAAGAACGAAGCGACCGTTTCACGGTGGTGTTCCAATGTAAGCCAGCCATCTTTGGAAATGCTGATGAAGATAGCATCAATATTGGGAGTAAGCGCGAAAGATTTGATAAACAACGGCATTAACAACGAAGCAAAATGACAACATTTACAAAGATAATTGACAAGTTCCGACAAGAAGCATGGTCTGAACGCGACAAAGGTTTTCGCTTTGAACGCTTGATGCAGGCTTACTTGAAAACTACTGCCCTGTATGAAGGACGTTTTGAAGAAGTCTGGTTATGGACTGAATTTCCTAGTCATAACCAATTCGGAGGAAAAGACTTAGGTATTGATTTAGTAGCGAAGACCTTTGCCGGAGAATATTGGGCTATACAATGCAAATGTTATGCGGACGACAACTATATTACAAAAGCAGATGTAGATACATTCCTCTCCACTTCAAGTAAAACCTTTGAAGTGGAAGACATAGAGCACGCTTTTGCCCAGCGCTTGTGGATTTCTACTACCAATAAATGGAACAGTGCCGCCGAACTGACAATCAAAAATCAAACACCACCCGTAACACGCCTTAATCTGATTGACCTCGAAGCTGATAATGTGGATTGGGAAAAACTGGAGCATGGACTTTATGGCAAGGCTTCTCGCCCTCAACCTTTTTCCATAATGGAACATCAGCAGAAAGCAATCAACCGAGTACATGAATATTTCCAAACTCACGACCGTGGCAAACTGATAATGGCATGTGGAACAGGAAAAACATTTACTTCTCTTAAAATAGCAGAGAATGAAACAAGCAACAACGGACTGGTGCTTTTCCTCGTTCCCTCCATTGCATTGTTAGGACAGACATTACGAGCTTGGTCGGCACAAGCCAGTGTTCCTATCCATGCCGTATGTATCTGTTCGGACGGGCAAGTTTCCCAGCAGAAAGTAAAAAATGAAGAAGACGAAGTGAGCATTGTTGATTTAGCTTTGCCTGCCTCAACCAATACAGACTATATTATTCATCAGCTCGAAACTATCCGACGCGAAGGACGGGAAGGTATGACAGTTGTATTTTCTACCTACCAGTCTATCGAAGTCATATCACGTGTACAGAAAGAATTGCTAAGTCGTACGCAAGATAAGTATGGCATTTTCGATTTGATTATCTGTGATGAAGCCCACCGTACTACCGGAGTTTCACTGAAAGGAACGAATGAAAGTGCTTTTATCAAAGTACACAACAACGATTTCATTCAGGCAAAACACCGACTGTATATGACCGCCACGCCTCGTCTTTATACAGATGAAGCACGCAAGAAAGCAGAAGAAAATGATGCGGTATTGTGCTCTATGGATGATGTGTCAATGTACGGTGATGAGATTTTTCGTATCGGTTTCGGTGAAGCCGTAGAAAAACAATTACTGACTGATTATAAGGTATTGATTCTTGCCGTAGGCGACAAGGATATTACGCCTGCACTCCGTGATGTGATAACCAATGAAGACGGCACGATAACCGTAGATGACGCTTCTAAATTTGTGGGTTGCATCAATGCTTTGTCAAAACGGGTATTGGGCGATGAAGGACTTATCAAAGCTGCCGACCCTCTGCCTATGCGTCGTGCCGTGGCTTTCTGTTCCACTATTAAGAATTCAAAGGCAACAGCTACTATTTTTACCGATTGCAAATCGGCTTATATGAAAGACGTGAGTGCAGAAGACAAGGCTATGATGGTAGATGTCGTGGCACGCCACGTGGACGGTACGATGTCGGCTACCGAACGCGACCAACGGTTGATGTGGTTGAAGGAACAGCCGGAGAACGATAAGGAATGCCGTATGTTGACAAATGCCCGTTGCTTGAGCGAGGGCGTGGACGTGCCTTCGCTCGATGCGGTTGTTTTCGTTTCGCCTAAAAATTCACAAGTGGACGTGGTGCAGTCAGTGGGACGTGTCATGCGTCGCAGTCCCGGAAAGAAATACGGTTACATCATTATTCCTGTGGTTATACCAGAGAATGTAGAAGGCGATGAGGTTTTAAGCAAACATCCTAATTTCAAAGTAGTGTGGACAGTGCTTAATGCTTTGCGTGCCCATGACGACCGTTTCAATGCCGAAGTAAACAAGATAGAACTTTCCAAACAGAAACCTAAACATATCCTTTTCGGAGGTGTAGGCAGCGCGCACGATGATGATAACATAGACCGTAGCCTTGCCGACAACGATAAGCAAGATACTACCAGTGCTGCCATGCAAATGGCACAACAACTTTCTCTGCAATTCGAAGATTTGCAGAATGTCTTCTATGCGAAAATGGTTACTAAAGTAGGCAGCAAACGTTACTGGGAACTTTGGGCAAAAGACATCGCCAAGATAGCCGAGGAACACATCGAGCGTATCAAAACATTAATTGCAGACGAAGGCAAGCACAAGAAAGCATTTGAGCAACTGATGCGCGGACTGCGCAAGAACATCAATCCTAATCTTACTGAACAGGAAGTCATCGAAATGCTTTCGCAGCATCTGATAGCCATGCCGGTATTCGAGGCACTTTTCGGTAATTATGAGTTTGCGGTCAGCAATCCCGTATCGAAAGCCATGCAGAAAATGCTTGTCCTATTAGATGACGAAACCAAGACGGAGGAAGAACACGAGCGTTTACAAAAATTCTACGACTATGTGCGTACTACGGTAGGCGATATTACCGATGCCGAAGGTCGTCAACGCCTGATTGTAGAGCTTTACGACAAATTCTTTAAGGTAGCTTCACCCAAAACGGTGGAGAAGTTAGGTATTGTCTATACACCTGTTGAGGTGGTGGATTTCATTATCCGTTCTGTAGCTCATATTCTGCAAAAAGAGTTCGGGCGTACGCTAAGCGATGAAAATGTACATATCCTTGACCCGTTTACGGGTACAGGTACATTCATCACCCGACTGTTGCAAAGCGGACTGATACGCAAGGAAGACTTGGCGCATAAGTATCACAAAGAGATTCATGCCAACGAAATCGTATTAATGGCTTATTACATTGCTTCTATCAACATAGAGAACGTATTCCATTCGTTACTGCCGAATGAAGAATATAAAGCTTTCGACGGCATTTGCCTGACAGATACATTCCAGTTGGGCGAAAAAGATATTACAGAAAAGATAGATAAAGATTATGACGAGCAGTTTCCTCTTAATTCAAAACGTGTAAAAGAACAAAAGAATACACCTATTACCGTAATAATTGGTAATCCGCCGTATTCTATCGGACAAAAATCAGCTAATGACAATGCACAGAATTTAAAATATCCAACTTTAGAAAAGCATATTGAACAAACCTATGTGGCACAATCGGAAGCCAATCTGAACAAATCTGCATACGATAGTTATGTAAAGGCTTTCCGCTGGGCTTCCGACCGTCTGAATGAAAAAGACGGTGGAATTATCGGCTTTGTGACCAATGGCGCTTGGGTGGATGCTAATGGATTGGACGGTATGCGTAAAAGCTTCGAACAGGAATTTTCTTCTATTTATGTATTCAATTTAAGGGGAAATCAGCGAACCAGTGGAGAACTGTCTCGCAAAGAAGGTGGAAAGATATTTGGTTCTGGTTCTCGTACCCCGATAGCTATTACCATTTTGGTAAAGAAGCATAAAACAAGTAATTCAGAAAAAACACAAATCTTTTATCACGATATTGGCGATTATTTAAGTCGCGAGGATAAACTGAATATTATTAAGAATTTCGGGAGCATTGCACGTATTCCATGGACTATTATTGAGCCTAATGAACATGGAGATTGGATAAGTCATCGAAATGAAATGTTTAAGCAATTTATTCCCATTGAACCGGAAAAGAAGTTTGCTAAAGGACAGAAGAGTTTTTTTGAAACGTATGCCATTGGTGTAGCTACTAATAGAGATGCATGGGTGTATAATTCTTCTCAGCAAAAGCTTGAAAAGAAAATGCAGTCTATGATTCAGTTTTATAATAGTCAAAGAGAAGCTTATGCGGAAGCTATAAAAGTTGATAAGAACTTATCTGTTGAAAATTTCATTGATACAGATGATACCAAGATAAGCTGGACAGTCAATCTCAAAAAGGATGTGGAAAAGAATGTGGAACATATTTATAATTCTGATATAAGGAATAGTGCATATCGTCCATTTTTTAAGCAAATATTATATTTTGACAAACCGTTTATTGAACGTATTGGTCTTTCTCCTAAACTATTCCCCACTCCCGAACATAAAAATCTTGTGATTTGCGTATCGTGTGTAAGTGCGAATAATGGTTTGTCTGCATCGATAACTGATTGTATTCCAGATTTACATTATATAGGAGATACTCAATACTTTCCTCTCTATTGGTATGAGAAAAGTAAAGAAGTCCATTTTGCAGATGGAGTTAGAATGGGGAACATATTTGTCGATAATAATACACCGCAATATGAACGCCACGACGGAGTAACCGACTGGATATTGAGCAAAGCCCGTAAGCAATACGGTTATAAAGTAACCAAAGAAGACATATTCTATTACGTGTATGGATTACTTCATTCACCGGAGTATCGCGCAACCTTTTCCACAGACTTGAAAAGGTCTTTACCCCGCCTGCCTTTGGTAGAAAAAGCGGAAGACTTCTGGGCATTCAGCAAAGCCGGGCGTGAGCTTGCCCACTTGCATCTAAATTATGAAGTCGTAGAGCCATACCGCCAATGTCGAGTAATGTATGCTCCGCTCACCACCAAAGGCGAAAGTATCAATTATCACGTGGAAAAAATGCGTTTCGGAAAAACAGACAACAAGACTGCCGACAAGAGTATCATCTACTATAACCACTCTATTTCAATAGAAGATATTCCAGCTGAAGCCTACGAATATGTGGTAAATGGAAAATCTGCTATCGAATGGATAATGGAACGCTACGCCATAACCACCGATAAGAAAAGCGGCATCACCAACAATCCTAACGATTGGGCACGTGAGCATAACGATGAAAAATATATCTTTAACCTTCTGCTTCGCATAATCAATGTATCGGTGCAGACAGTGGAGATTGTGAAAGGATTACCGAAGTTGAAGTTAGAAGTGGGTTAATTCAAAATTTCAAGAAATTATTCAGAATATGGATGTAGTTTTTTTACTCGGAAATGGCTTTGATATAAATATTGGAATGAAAACAAGATATTGTGACTTTTATGACTATTATTTCAAGCAAATTTCATTAAATAACATTATAAAAACATTTAAAAATAACATAAAGGAAAACATAGAAGATTGGGCTGATTTAGAATTAAAATTAGGAGAATATCTTGAAAATCTTCAAGAAAATGAAGCCATTTTAATTTATAATGACCTTATTAAAAATCTGCAAAAATATATTCAGTCAGAGGAAGAAAAATACAGTTATGATGTTGACTCCAATCTTATTCGCAAAGATTTAATATCACCGGAAAACTATCTTCGGTATGTAGATTCACAATTCATCAAAAATAATTGGAAAAAAGACAATGAGAATTGGAGGGTAAGAATCATTTCATTTAATTATACTAAATCTTTAGAAAAATTAATTGCATTTAACAACAAAAGGATTCTAATTGAAACAATTAATAACTATCAACGATATATTGATACAGTAGAACATATTCATGGTTTTACCAATGATAGAATGGTTTTAGGAGTGAATGACTCGAAGCAAATTAAAAATCAAAACCTTAGAGATTGCAAAAAAATTATACGCCGATTTATAAAACCTGAATGTAACAAAACATACGGTCTTAATCATAGTGAGAAATGTACAAGTTGGATAAATGTAGCACAAATTATATGTCTATATGGTTTATCATTAGGCGAAACAGATAAAATATGGTGGAATAGAGTTGCCAAACGACTTGTTAATAGTAGTGCTATCCTTATTATATTTAAATTCGATAAATATTTTCAAGAGATTGCTGGTCCTGATTATGAAGATAAAGCTGATGAAATACGAGATTTATTTTTATCCAAGACTCAACTAACAGACAGTGAAAAACAAAATATTTATTCCAAAATATATGTTAGTTTCAACAGAGATATTTTCAATGCACATTTATCTAAAATAGAAGAATAATGAATGAATCCCAAAACATAGAGTTCAAAGAATCCTGGCGCGACGAATATCTGAAATGGATATGTGGTTTTGCCAATGCGCAAGGTGGTATGCTGTACATCGGCATAAAAGACAATGGCGAGGTATGCGGTATGCAAGATGCCAAGAAACTGATGGAAGATATTCCCAACAAGGTACGTGATATGCTCGGTATCTTGGTAGAGGTTAATCTGAAAGAAAAAGATGGGAAACAATATCTGGAGATTGCGACAGAGGCATATCCTTATCCTATCAGTTTTCGTGGCAAGTATTACCAGCGGAGCGGTGCGACCAATCAGGAGCTGAAAGGTGCGGCACTCGACCGTTTTATGCTCCGCAAGCAAGGCAAGACATGGGATGGTGTGCCTGTTCCTTATCTGAAAGTGGAGGACTTGGATAATGCCACATTCGACTTGTTCCGCAAGTATGCAAAACGGAGCGGACGCATGGATGATGCAGATTTGATGGATGATAATCACGGATTGTTGGAGAAGCTCCGGCTTTACGAAGGCGATTACTTGAAACGTGCTGCCGCTTTGTTGTTTCATCCCGACCCGGAACGATACGTAACTGGAGCTTTCGTAAAGGTCGGCTTTTTCCGTGAAGGCATGGATTTGGTGTATCAGGACGAAGTGCATGGCAATCTGTTCCAGCAAATAATAAAACTGATGGACTTGCTGTGTACCAAATACATGAAAGCCATCATTACCTACGAGGGTATCCACCGAATCGAAACATTACCCATGCCGAGGGAAGCTCTGCGCGAGGCATTGCTAAACGCTTGTATCAACAAAGATTATGCAGAACCGTCTCCTATCCAAATCCGTGTATATGAGAACAAGCTAGAAATTGTAAATGGCGGTGTATTGCCGGATGGTTGGACGGTGAAAACATTGTTGTCTTCTCATCGCAGTTTCCCTTATAACCCCGACATTGCCAATACTTTCTTCCGCTCCGGTGAGATTGAGGCATGGGGACGCGGTATTGAGCGTATCATTATGGCTTGCAAAAAAGAGGGATTCTCCACACCTGAGTTCCGTTACGATGCTTCAGGTATTTGGACAATATTCAATTTTGAGTACCCTGAAAGGGCAACAATTCAAGACTACCCAAAAACTACCCAAAAGACTACCCAAAAGGATATACAAAACCTGACAGAACAACAGCAAGCTATTCTGTCATTCTTAAAAGAACACCCGGAAGCAACTCGAAAAGAGATAAGCGAGAGTCTTTCTAACATTACGGAAGACGGTGTAAAGTACAATCTTTCCCGACTTCAAGAACTTGGCTTACTGAAACGTGTAGGAGGCAGGAAACAAGGATATTGGCAGATTATAGAATAAAGAGTTATGGACGATTGGGAAGAATTAGAAAGTTGGCATGAGGAGATTTAAGGATATGGGAACGCTTTCAAGATGAACTTGAAAAGATAAATGAAGAAAATCTATACGAAATGCGGGATTTTCAGAATAGAAAACTATCTTTGCAACAGGAAACCTCCATGAAACCTTGTGCAAAACAAAGCAAGTCAAAGGTGGAGCAATAGCGGGAGATTACTTCTTTAGCTAAGAGTTATATCAAAGATATTCAGCCACTTATCGTTAGATTACGATTCCTGGTGGCACCACTTGGTAAAATGCTAATTGCTGATAATAAGGCGATTAGTATTTTTTGCTTTGTTTCGGATTTGGATAATTGATGCTACTTTGGTACTACACAAAATTCTACACCGCAGCAACACTTAGGTGGTGATATTTGTTTATTATAGGAAAAGTGCGTTTATTTGTAATTCGTATTAACTAATTAAGGAAAAAAGTATGAAGAAGATTGTTGGGCTTATATTGTTGGCGGTGATGGCGTTGATTGCCGTACCTGCGAAATCCCAGATTAAGTTCGGTATAAAAGGCGGTTTGAATATTTCCTCTGTCCATTTTAACAAAGATCTCGTCGGAAAGGATAATGTGACTGGATTTAATATTGGTCCGATGGTGGAGGTAATGGCTCCGATAATGGGAGTCGGTTTTGATGCAGCTATCTTATATTCGCAAAAAGGGATAGGTGTGAAGAGTGAGAAAGACATAAAGAACGATTATATAGATGTTCCGGTTAACTTGAAATGGAAATTCGGCTTGCCTATTATCAAAGGATATCTGGCGGCCGGTCCGTATGTCGGTTTCCGTGTGGGTGGCGATAAGTTATGGGATATTCCGGGATCGGTCGGAGACCAGTTGAAGGCAAAAAGTTTTAATGCTGGTTTGAATCTGGGTGCCGGTGTGGAACTGATCAAACATTTGCAGGTAGGTTTCAATTATGCTCTTGGTTTGACGGATGATTATAGTGCATCAAAATTGGAATTAAACGGTAAGAACCGGGGGTGGTCGATTACGGCTGCCATCCTGTTCTAAAAAGAATAAAGAATATCTGCGATCAGATAAACAGAGGCCGGGCTTTAGCAGTCCGGCCTTTTTTGTTACTTTTGGCATCGCTATGAACATTGGTTCGTATAAATAAGAATAAGAATGAAGTACGCAGACGTTATACTCCCGCTCCCGTTGGAGAATAGCTATACCTATAGCATACCATCCGATCTGGAACAAGCGGTAATACCCGGTTGCCGAGTGATCGTCCATTTCGGAAAGAAGCGTTATTATACGGCTATCGTCATGGATGTGCATGAGCGTGGGGTCGATAGCCAGTACGAGACAAAGGAGATTTATGCTTTGCTGGATGCCACGCCTGTGCTCCGTCGTCCGCAACTTCGTTTTTGGAAATGGATCGCATCCTATTATCTGTGTAAATTAGGAGATGTTTACAAGGCCGCTTTGCCTTCCGGGCTAAAACTGGAGAGTGAAACGGCTGTTACTTATAATGAAGATTTCGAAGCCGACGGGTCTTTGCGTCCAAATGAGCAGGCTGTGTTGGATGCCTTTACCGGTGTTTTGAAACTGACGGTTTCCGAATTGGAAAAGAAAACCGGGCTACGGAATGTCGTACCTGTTGTCGCCTCCCTGATGGCTAAAGGTGCGGTTGAGGTGAGCGAGGAATTGAAACGGGGCTTTATGCCGAAAATGCAGACCTTTATTCGTCTTGCCGAGGTGTATAAGGATGAAGAAAAGTTACAGGCCGTGTTTGCGGACTTCAAGCGGGCGAAGAAGCAGGAACACTTGCTGATCTGTTTTCTAGAACTCAGTCATGCGCTTAATCCGGCACTGGTACGCGAATTGTCGAAGAAGGAATTGTTGGAGAGTTGCGGTTGTTCTCCAGCCATATTGGACGGTGTGCTGAAGCGAGGTGTGCTGGAAAGTTATGAAAAAGAGGTAGGAAGGTTGCAGGTTCCGGTTTGCCGTTTACAGCCCTTGAACCCTTTAAGTGAGGCGCAGAGGAAGGCTTACGGGGAAATACATGATATTTTTCGGGAGAAAGAAGTCTGTCTCTTGCACGGTGTTACTTCCAGTGGAAAGACGGAAGTCTATGTGCGGCTGATCGATGAAGTGCTGAAGATGGGACGCCAGGTTTTGTATATGCTGCCTGAGATTGCCATTACCACCCAGATCACGGAACGGCTGGCCAAGTTGTTCGGCGACAAGTTGCTGGTTTATCATTCCAAATTTTCTGATAACGAACGGGTGGAAGTCTGGAACCGTTTGCTGCATACGGGCGAGCCGATGCTAGTGTTAGGCGTTCGTTCCTCTTTGTTTTTGCCATTCAAGGATCTAGGTCTGATTATTATAGACGAGGAGCATGAGAATACCTATAAGCAGCAGGACCCGGCTCCGCGTTATCATGCCCGCAATGCAGCCTTGGTGTTAGCCGGTATGCATGGGGCGAAAACATTGTTGGGCTCCGCTACCCCTTCCATTGATTCTTATTTTAATGCCACTATCGGCAAATATGGTCTGGTGGAACTGACTACCCGTTATGGCGACCGGCTGATGCCGGAAATACTGACGGTCGATATCAAGGAGTTGAGGCGTAAGAAGATAATGAAAGACACGCTTTTTTCGCCGGTTTTGGTAGAAAAGTTGAGCGAGGCGTTAGGAAAGGAAGAACAAGTGATCCTGTTCCAGAACCGCCGGGGATTCGCTCCGGTGATCGAGTGCAAGGAGTGCGGTTGGGTTCCCCATTGCATCAATTGCGATGTCAGCCTGACATATCATAAGTTTCGTAATGAGTTGGTATGCCACTATTGCGGATATAAAATCCAGTTGCCTCATCAATGCCCGGAATGCCAGAGCCCGGAACTTCGTACGATGGGGTTCGGAACTGAGATGGTGGAGGAAGAGATTGCTACTCTCTTCCCTTCCGCTAAGGTCGAGCGTCTGGATTTCGATACCGCCCGTACCCGTGCGGCCTATGAGCGGATCATCGCGGACTTTGAGAAAGGTAAGACACAGATATTGATCGGAACCCAGATGCTCTCGAAAGGTCTGGATTTCGGGAACGTCAGTGTGGTCGGTATCCTGAATGCCGATAGCCTGATGAACTTCCCGGATTTCCGTGCCCATGAGCGCGCCTTCCAGTTGATGGTACAGGTGAGCGGCCGTGCCGGAAGACGGGATAAGCGGGGAACGGTTGTCCTACAAACTTCTCAGCCTGACCATCCGCTAATCCGGATGGTAGAACGTTTCGCCTATAAGGAAATGGTACGTCTTCAATTGGGTGAGCGGAGCATGTTCCGTTATCCGCCTTACTATCGTTTGATAGTGATAGTCTTGCGTAGCCGGAATGATTCGATCCTGCAGGAACTATCTGTTTTGTATGCCGAGAATCTGCGCCGTCGTTTGGGCGAACGCGTGCTGGGTCCGGTCACTCCGCCGATAACCCGTGTACAAACTCTCCATATCCGGAAAATCGTTTTAAAGATAGAGATTGCCGCCGCGATTGCTCCAGTACGTGAGATACTGGAATCGGTACACACTGAAATGCAACGCTACTTGCCGTTTAAGCAGTTGATCGTGCACTATGATGTAGATCCGGCTTGAGAGTCGGTTGTCAGGAGAAATTAATCCCGAGTCAATAGCCGGGGGATTAATCCCCCGGTGTAAATTGTAAATTAAGAATGATGGAAGAGAAGAAAGGAGAATATAAGATATTGTTTGTGTGTCTGGGAAATATTTGCCGGTCACCGTCGGCTGAGGCCGTGATGAAGAAGTTGGTTCAGGATGCGGGACTGGATGGCCGGATCAAGATCGATTCTGCCGGTATTATTGGGTATCACGCAGGAGAAAAAGCCGATCCGCGTATGCGCTCGCATGCGGCCCGTAGGGGATATAAGTTAGATTCGGTCTCCCGTCCGGTATGTACGGAAGACTTTTTCGACTTCGACCTGATTATCGGAATGGACAACCGTAACATAGACGATCTGAAACGGAAAGCCCCTGATTTGGAATCCGTGGAAAAGATACATCAGATGACGGAATATTCCCAGAACAAGCTGTATGACCATGTCCCCGATCCGTACTATAGTGGAGCGGAAGGTTTCGAGCTGGTCCTTGATCTGCTGGAGGATGCTTGTGCTGGGCTACTGGATGAGCTTGTACAGTTTATTTCTTCAAATCCGGATAACTGATTCGTGTATGGTACATGATCTTCAGTTTTTCCACAAAGACATTCTTAACCGTTTCCACATCCTTGAACGTCAGCGGGGCATTACGCATCAGTCCGTCGGCAATCTGTCCGTCTATGATCTTGTCGACTAAGGCACGAATGTTTTCTTCCGTGTGTTCTTTCAGGCTACGGGAGGCCGCTTCTACGGAATCAGCCATCATCAGGACGGCAGTCTCTTTCGAGAACGGGTTCGGCCCCGGATAGGTGAAAGCCTCTTCGTCTATTTCGCGGTCGGGATACTGGTTTTTGAAAGAGTTATAGAAGTATTTGGCTTTTCCGCGTCCGTGATGGGTACGGATAAAATCGATGATGGCTTTTGGCAACATTGCTTTTTCTGCGATCTTGACACCGTCATTCACATGATTGATAATGATTTTCGCGCTTTGGTCGAACGATAGCTGGCTGTGCGGGTTGATACTGCTTTGGTTTTCGGTAAAGAATGCCGGATTCGCCATCTTACCGATATCATGATACATGGCTCCTGTACGTACGAGCTGCGCGTTTGCTCCGATAGCGGCAGCCGCTTCCGACGCTAAGATCGACATCTGCAAAGAATGTTGGAAGGTTCCTGGAGATATTTCGGACAGCTTTTTTAGGATCGGCGTATTGATGTTGGAAAGTTCGACCAACGTAATGCTGGACACATAGCCGAATGTCTTTTCCAGCATATAGACTAATATGTAAGTAAACATCAGCAGGATAAAATTGATGCCGAAATAGAGCATCATCATCCAGTTGATCTTCTTGAAGTCCGCTTCCTGGTAGATGGACAGGCTGATGTAGCAGAGCGCATAGGACATGAAGATGAAGAAAGCGCAGCGGATCAGTTGGGAACGTTCGTATAAATCCCTCAAGCTGAATGTCACGACCATGCCGGCAATCACCTGTAGCAACAGGAATTCGTGCGGGAAAGGCACCATCAGTGAGCAGATCAGCACGATGATCAGGTGTGTGAACAGCGCCGTGCGCGAGTCGAAGAACGTGCGCACGACAATCGGCACGATAGCGAACGGGAGGATATAGACATTGAACAGCCCGTACGTCACGCAAAGCTCTGTTAGTATGCAGCTCACGAATACGCATAGTACGAGGAAAAGCGCATTCCTCCTGTTATGCAGGATTTTCAACCGGAAAGACCACAGGTACAGCCAGAAGCAGAAGAGAATACCGAATACCAGCACGAACTGGCCTCCCATGATGATACCTTGCCGTTGGGCTCCTCCAGACTTGGTCTCGTGTACGATCTTAAGGGAACGGAGCACATTGTAAGTATGGTTGTCGATGATTTCGCCCCGGTCGACGATACGTTCTCCTGCCTGTATCATGCCGTTGGCCAGTGGGATGCTGTTCAGGATATCTTCCCTGACTTTTTCCGACATCGTCTTGTCGTATGTGATATTTTCCACCAAATAATTGTTGATATCGCAAGATTGCAATACCGACTTGTCCAGATAAGAGGGGCAATTGTTGATGATAAACTCATACGCCGTCTTGACTGTAAAAAAATCGCTACTGTAATGGGGGTGCGCTACGCTGCCCGCGAGCAGGTTGATGCTGGGATATTCCTCCTTCTTGAGTTTATCCATGTCCTGGGTAGAAATGATACCATCCCGGTATAGCTTTTGCAAGCTGTTTTCGATATACTGCATATAGGCCGGAGTCGCCCGGTTTCTCAGCGTGCCCTGATAGTCGGCGCGTAGTTTGTCTATCTCTTCAGATTCGATTGTGGTATCCAGTCGGTAATAAGGCTCGAACTTTTTGAGAGCGCTGTCGCGTTCGGCCTGTACTTCCGCATCAGTCTTGTAGATCGGGAAGTCGCTCGGAGCGGTAAGCAACCCGTACCGCCAAGGTTTTCCTTCATAGAATTGGTAACGGAATTTTCCTTCCCTCGGAAAGAAGTAAGCGATCAACAAGGCCGCCACAATAAAATAGACACTCGGATGTATGCTATAGTTATTTGCTTTCATAATGTTCTGTTTTATGTATTGAAAGGCGAAATGTACATAAAAAAGTTTACTAAGAGAAAAAAAAGGGCTACTTTTGCCGCAGTAAACGGAATTATGATTTATGAATTGTGATTTATGCGTTGTTATAAATCACAATTCATAAATCACAAATCATAAATCACATAGAAAGATTATGACTCAAAGGAAAGTTAGAGTCCGATTTGCACCGAGTCCCACTGGGGCCTTGCATATCGGAGGTGTTCGTACAGCTTTATACAATTATCTATTTGCCAAACAGAATGGTGGAGATCTGATTCTTCGTATTGAAGATACCGACTCGCAGCGTTTTGTTCCCGGAGCGGAAGCCTATATTATAGAAGCGCTTACCTGGTTGGGGATCAAGTTTGACGAAGGTGTCGGCTTCGGAGGCGAATACGGGCCTTACCGTCAGAGTGAACGCAGGGATATTTACAAGAAGTATGTCGATCAGTTGTTGGATGCCGGTTGTGCTTATATCGCATTCGATACCCCCGAAGAGCTGGATGCCAAACGGAAGGAAATTCCCAATTTCCAATATGATGCATCCACTCGTATGCAGATGCGCAACTCGCTGACTCTTTCCGAGGAAGAGGTGAAATCATTGATCGATGCTGGCAATCAGTATGTGGTCCGTGTCAAGATCGAACCGGATGAGAACATCCATGTGAACGACCTGATCCGTGGAGAAGTAATTATCAACTCTTCTATCCTGGACGATAAAGTCTTATATAAATCAGCCGACCAGTTGCCCACTTACCATCTGGCCAATATCGTGGACGATCATTTGATGGAAGTGACGCACGTGATCCGTGGTGAAGAATGGTTGCCGAGTGCCCCGCTTCACGTACTGTTGTACCGTTATTTCGGATGGGAAGACACGATGCCCCGGTTCGCACACCTGGCTTTGCTTTTGAAACCGGAAGGCAACGGCAAGTTGAGCAAGCGTGACGGTGACCGCCTGGGCTTCCCGGTGTTCCCGTTGGAATGGCATGACCCGAAGAGCGGTGAGGTTTCTTCTGGTTATCGCGAGAGCGGTTACCTGCCCGAAGCGGTTGTCAACTTCCTGGCCTTGTTGGGATGGAATCCTGGTAATGATCAGGAAGTAATGAGCATGGACGAACTGATCCATAGCTTCGATCTGAGCCGTTGCAGCAAGAGCGGAGCCAAATTTGATTATGAAAAGGGAAAATGGTTCAACCATCATTATATCCAGGCTATGGACAATAAGGAAGCCGCTGCCCTCTTTATGCCGATCCTCGAAAGCCACGGCGTGAAAGCAGACCCAGCCTATGTGGAGAAGGTCGTAGCCATGATGAAAGACCGTGCCACCTTTATCAAGGACTTGTGGGATCTTTGCTCGTTCTTCTTCATCGCTCCGACGGAATATGATGAAAAGACACGCAAAAAACGCTGGAAGGAAGACAGTGCCGCCCAGCTTGCCGAACTGATCGAAGTGCTTCGCGCACGTGAACCGTTCGATATCGAAGGTACGGAAGAAGAGGTAAAAGCCTGGATTGAAAGCAAAGGCTACCATTTGGGAAATATAATGAATGCAACTCGTCTGGCCCTTGTCGGTGAAGGCAAAGGTCCGCATATCTTCGACATAACGGAAGCCTTGGGTAAGGAAGAGTCTATCCGCCGCATCCAGAGAGCGATAGATAAATTGTCAATTGACAATTGATAATTCTTTTATCATGTACAGCTTACTCATACATTTCTATGCCTTTATTGTCGCTATGATTTCTCCTTTCCACCGGAAGGCACGCCTGATGCGTTTCGGTCAGTGGAAGACGAATAGCATTTTGCGTGAGAAGATAGACCGGAATGCGAAGTACATCTGGTTTCATGCTTCTTCGTTGGGAGAGTTTGAGCAAGGGCGTCCTATGATCGAAAAGGTCAAGGCGCAATATCCGGAATATAAGATATTGCTTACATTCTTTTCTCCCTCAGGCTATGAAGTGCGGAAAAACTATAACGGGGCGGATATCGTTTGCTATCTGCCTTTCGATACGCCTTACCGGGTAAAGAAGTTCCTGAATCTGGCGAATCCTGCTGTGGCTGTTTTCATCAAGTATGAGTTTTGGGGAAACTATTTGCGTGAGTTGAAGAAGCGGGGAATCCCGGTTTATATCATTTCAGCGATCTTCCGTCCCGACCAGTTGTTCTTTCAATGGTTCGGAGTTCCTTACCGAAAGATGCTGTACTGCTTTACGCATTTGTTTGTGCAGGACGAACGTTCGAAGGAACTGCTTGGGCAATATGGCATCCGTAACGTGACGGTCTACGGCGATACCCGTTTCGACCGTGTGTTGGACGTGCGTAATCAGGCGCGTGAGTTGCCAGAATTCGAACGGTTTGTAGGGGAAAGATGTCAGACGCTGATCGCCGGGAGTTCCTGGCCGCAGGATGAGGAGATACTGATCCCTTATTTCAACGAGCATCCGGAGATGAAGCTGATCATCGCTCCGCACGAGATTCACCGGGAACATCTGATGTATATCGAGTCGTTGTTGAAACGCCCGTCTGTCCGCTTGTCCGATGTGATGCAGGACAAGAGCCTGCTCGAAGGGAAAGATTGTTTGATCGTGGATAGTTTCGGGCTGCTGTCTTCCATCTATCGGTATGGGACGATCGCCTATATCGGCGGCGGTTTCGGAGCCGGCATCCATAATACGTTGGAGGCGGCGGTTTACGGTATTCCGGTGTTGTTCGGTCCCCGGTTTCAGAAGTTCAAGGAGGCTCGTGACTTGATCAAAGTGGGCGGAGGATTCTCGGTCGCATCAAAAGATGAGTTCGTGGCCAAGATGGATGAGCTGTTGACCTATGCAGAGGTCTTGAAGGCTGCCGGCGAGAGTGCCGGCCAGTTTGTGAAAGGCAATGCGGGTGCGACTGATGGGATATTGAAGGAATTGGCTTTATAAGCTTTGTAGAACGAGGCGGCATCAAAAGTGTTCTGTCATGGCGGACTTGATCCGGGGATGACGGATGACGACTTTTGATGCCGCCTTTTTTAAATCTGGTAATAATGAATATTAGACATTCTTTGTTGGGGTTATTCTTGCCCCTTTCTTTGTTTTCCTGCCATATGGTGGAGAAGGAAGCAGACGGGCGCCCTCTGTCCTCTTATGTAAATCCGTTTGTAGGAGCTTCAACGAATACGGAACTGGCGGGCGCGAGTCATGGACTTGGAAAAACGTTTCCCGGGGCGACAGCTCCTTTCGGTATGGTGCAGGTCAGCCCCAACACGATTACCGGAGGCGACAACGGTCCCGGCTATAGTTATGAGCATACGACTATCGAAGGATTCGCATTTACGCAAATGTCCGGTATCGGCTGGTACGGCGATTTGGGGAACTTTCTGGTGATGCCTACAATCGGGGATTTGCATACATTCGCCGGCACGGAAGACAAGCCGGAAGAAGGATATCGTTCCCGGTATGACAAGTCGACCGAAAAAGCCTCGGCAGGCTATTACTCTGTTTTTCTTTCCGATTATAAGATTCAGGCGGAAGCGACCGCTTTGCCTCATAGCGGAATGCTTCGTTTCACTTTCCCGGAAAGCAAGGAGGCCCGCATACAAGTCGATCTGGCCCGGCGGGTAGGAGGAACATCGACACTTCAGAGCGTAGAGGTGGTGGACGACCATACCATCAAGGGCTGGATGCAATGTACGCCTGATGGAGGCGGTTGGGGAAACGGAGACGGCAAGGCCGACTATACGGTCTATTTCTATGCCCAATTTTCCAAACCTTTTTCCGGACATGGCGTTTGGTCTCGTCCTGAAATAGGTTGACTGTGTATTAAAAATCCTATTATAGGTTATTCATAAATGTAAACAACAGACAAACTGTCTCGTCCTAAAGTGGTATTTGATATTGTATAATATGCAATGATATGGATATTTATGTCGTTTTTGCTAACTTCTTTAGTTTTCGGCCTTGGTCGAAAAGGTTTTTGACTAAGGTCGAAAGCCCTTTTGACTAAGGTCAAAAACGTATTCGACAAAGGTCAAATGTTTATAGGTTGCATGGTTTTGTAATAGTAATATGATTGCTATCCTCTAAATATAGCCTGTTCTTTTCGTATTCGACTTGCTTTCTGAAGGTGAAGGCGCTTACCATTTGAGAATTGATAATCGACAATTTAAATCCGCAATAAATAATTGTCGATTATCAATTCTCAATTGTTTTTACTCTTCTTCTGCAAACATCGGGTCCCAAGCCGGTAACCGTGTCGGTGTCTGTTTCAATACTTCCCGGACTTTGTCGGTGATGTATTTTTTGTTGACAACCAAGCGGAACATGTATTCGTTGAACCATTCGTCCGTCATGATCAGGTGGCCGTTGTTGGCACCCGGTCCCCAACTGTTTTCCACCATCCACTTTTTAGGTTGGCCGTTGGCATCCAAATCTACCGCCATCAGTGTCATGGCATGGGAAGAGCCGCTGGCGAATGTCTGGATGCGTTGTTTCTTGTCCATACCGAAAGTCGTGCCCATCAACGAGCCGTAGTCATAATAGTTGACATCGAGCACTCCGCGGTTGCGGTCGAAGAATTTGCCCACGTCGCAGGAGAAATACATCATGGTGCTGTCCTTGATGGAGGCGATCGCCATCTCTTTGATATCTTCTATCGGAAGGTTGACGTATGTCCAGTTCTTGCCGTCATAGGCATGGCGGTCAAAGTCGATCTCATATAGTTTATAGAAGTCTCGGCTCGGATCGTTCATCAGCATGACATAGTTGTTCTTCAAATCTTCGCCCACGAATTCTTGATAGAATGATTGCGGGGTGTATTCTTTTGTCTCGACCGGTTTGCCGCTTGCGTCTTTGCGTGTCCAGGTGAATTTCGTAGGAGGTTCTCCGAGGTTGAGGACCAGCATACGGTAGATTTCGCCCAGCATCTCGGTTTTGCGTTTTGCCAGCGCTTCCGGTTTCGAGCCTTTTGCGTCGCGTAGTTCCAATCCGTATTCTTTCAATTTCAGTCCGATCAGGTTGGACATACGGCTGGTATTGTCGCTGCTATAGGTTTCGACCATGACACCGGAAGGAACGATGCCGTATTTCATCAGGTTGTCGGAGATACCGGTGAATTGTCCGCCGTCTCCGATCGGATTCTTGAACAGCCATTCCACCATTTTGTCGTCGATCGGCTTTTCCCGTGTATCAATGATTCCTTGCAGGAAAAGGTTTGCTTTTTCAAGCTGGTCCCAGAAGAAGTTGTAGTTCTGCGAGAGTTCGAATTCCGGGAGGTTATACTTGGCGATGACCTGCGCACGAATAACATTCAATCCTGTAAACAACCAGCAACGGCCGGAGGATTTCTGGTTCGTGATCCCTTTACTGTTCACTTTGTTTGAAAAGTAGGTGTCGAAATTGTTTTTGCTGTCATTGTTGACTGCCAGTTTGTTGATGTCGTTGCCCGCGATTGCATTGTGAATGGCTTTGTCGGCCGGCGTTCCTTTGTAAGCTTGTTTGATTTCCTGCAACATTCCGGACGAGATACCGCCTTCCTGCCCGTAAGCCGATAACGATAGCCCGAATGCAAGGGCTGTTATCCACAGATTGTTTTTTCTCATGATATAATTTGTTTAGTTTTTAAGTGTTTTGTCACAAAAGTAGTTTAATTTCTTTATATGGAGGTTACTCGGTGGCTCATTTAGCTTCCTTGCCTGGTTCATGTTGGAACGAGGATGAATGATATAATTGTATATGTATTTGAATAATATTTATATTGTAATGAATAATATTTATTATTTCTTGCATGTTTATAAATTATTGAATACTTTTGTTGTAAAGTAATCTTTTAGTCAAGTATAAACAAGAATAAGAAAGAAATCTATGAATAACGAGATCAAAAGAAGACTCCCCTTGCAGTGCCCGGCTTGTGACGCGCCTTTGAAAGTGGGTCGGATGTTTTGTGGGCAATGCGATACGGAGGTGTGCGGTACATTTGAACTGCCTGTACTGGCAAAACTGACGGATAAGGAACAGCAGTTTGTAATCGACTTCATCAAATCCAGCGGAAGCCTGAAGGATATGGCGAAGAATATGGGAGTCAGTTACCCTACTGTCCGGAATGTATTAGACGATCTGATTGATAAACTAAATAAAATCGAATAGGTTATGAACAAACAACATCTTTATGGATTGATTAATCCTTTTGAACGGATTGCCGGTCTGGAAGCATTGCTTTGGGGACTGGCTGGAATGGTGGTATCGACAGCTCTTTCTTTTTATTCCGGCTGGCATTATCACGGGTTGCTGCATTTTGGTCCGGCTCCGAATCCGGCGTGGTGGTGTTATGCGGTGGAGCACCTTGCCGTCTGGCTGATTCCGGCTGTTATGTTTTATTTGGGAGGATTGCTGCTTTCCCGTTCACGCATACGGATGGTCGATGTGTTGGGAACGGTCGTTTTCGCACAATTGCCGTTGATCGTCATGAACCTTTTCAACTTCTTGCCGCCTATGCAGAAACTCGCACAGATAGATGTGAACATGCCTCCGGCGGAGATCATGCAACAGCCCGGATTCCTTGTCGGAATATGGCTGTCGCTGGTCTCTTTTGTCTTTTTGATCTGGGCGCTGGTCTGGATGTTCCAGGCATTGAAAGTGTCCTGTAACCTGAAAGGCTACAGGTTGGGAATCCTCTACTGCGTGGGGATCTTCGGCGGAGACGTGTTTTGCCGCTATCTGATAAAATGGGTGTGCTATTGATGGAACAGCAGATTGCGTAGTCCGGCGATATCCTCTACGATATAGTCCGCCCCGGCCTGCGATAACTCTTCCCGGTCACCGTAACCGTAAAGCACACCGATCGAATCGAGCCTGTTCTCTTTGGCCCCGATGATATCATGTTTGCGGTCGCCGATCATGACGGCTGATGGATGGTCCGTCAGGTTATTGCTTTCCAATACATGACGGATCACATCTCCTTTTGTATAGAAGGAACCGTCCAGGCCGCTGCCCGCGACGAAGGTGAAGTAACGGGCGATATCGAAATAGTCCAGGATGCGTTTGGCAAAGACTGTCGGTTTGGATGTCGCCAGCATCAGGATGCGCCCTTGCCGGGTTGCCTCTTCTAAAAAGTCTTTCATGCCGTCATACAGTTTGTTCTCATAAATGCCGGTGTCGGCAAAACGTTCCCGGTACTTTTCTGTAGCCTCTTTGGCCTGTTCGTCTGTGAAATGATAGAAATCCCGGAACGAGTCCAGAAGAGGAGGACCGATAAAAGGACATAACTCGCGAAGGTCATTCACTTGTATGCCGAAATGATTCAATGCGTATTCGACGCATCGGGTGATGCCGATCATCGGATCTGTAATCGTCCCGTCCAGGTCCAGCAGGATGTATTTGTACTCTTTCATTTGCAATTGTATTGTTTATCCTGTCCCGTGATAGCAGGTCAGTGCTCTTCTTTATACCAAGATGAGTACATGTGATAGTTCTTGGCTATCTTCTGGTTGATCTCTTTTGCCTGTTCCGGGTCTACTTTCTTTACGAACTTGGCCGGTACACCGGCGTAGATGCTTCCCGGCTCGACGATGGTCTTGCTCAGTACGACCGAGCCGGCAGCGACGATCGCTCCTTCACCGATTACGGCATGGTCCAGTACGACCGAGCCCATCCCGATCAGGGCGCCGTTGCATATCTTTGCCCCGTGGATCGTGACGTTGTGGCCGACCGACACATCGTCGCCGATCTCAATCGTCGATTTTTCGTATAAGGTGTGCAGGACGGAGCCGTCCTGTATATTCACCCCGTTGCCGATCCGGATGGAGTTTACATCGCCTCGCAACACAGTCCCGAACCAGATACTGCAACCTTCGCCTATCTCTACATCGCCGATAATAGTGGCGTTGTCTGCTAAAAACGTGTCTTTACCTATTTGGGGAGTAAAGCCTCTTACTGATTTTATTAAAGCCATAACTTTTTAATTGACAATTAATAATTGACAATTGACAATTTAAGGGAGAACAACAAACCTATTGTCAATTGTCAATCGTCTGTTGATTAAATTTCTGCCGTTTTTTCTTTTAACCAAGCCTTCTCTTCCTCAGTCAAATGCGGGCTTACCAAGTCGTATACCATCTGGTGGTATTTGTTCAGCCATGCATGCTCGCGTACAGAAAGCATGGACGGGATAACCAGCTTCGTATCGATGTAACATAACGTCAAAGTTTCGAAACCGAGGAACTTTCCGAATTCCGTTTCACTGTCTTCACGGATCAGGATCATATTCTCGGTACGGATGCCGTATTCGCCGGGGCGGTACATGGCCGGTTCGTCACTCATCACCATGCCCGGTTCCAGGATTACCGGGTTTTCTTCCATGCGGATGCTTTGCGGCCCTTCATGTACGTTCAAGCAATGGCCGATGCCGTGGCAGGTTCCGTGCAGATAGTTGATGCCGGCATCCCACAAAGCTTTACGGGCGAAGGCGTCGATCAAGCAGCCCCGTATGCCTGCGGGGAATTTGCATTTGGCAATTCCGATAGTGCCTTTCAGGGCGCGGGTAAAGTCCTTCTTCATTTGCTCGCTCGGCTCGTCGCAAAGGGCGATCGTACGGGTGATGTCGGTCGTTCCGTCCAAATACTGGGCTCCGGAGTCGAGCAGGTACAAACTGTCCGTTTTCAACTCCGTGTCCGTTTCGGGTGTGGGAGAATAGTGTACGACCGCTCCGTGAGGACCGTAGCTAGATATACTGGCAAAGCTGTCCATGACATATTGGGGCTGTTCGGAGCGCAGAGCCGTCAACTTGGCAGCGGCACTCAGCTCCGTCACCTTTTCTCCGGCTTTAAGCATCTTTTCCAGCCAGAAGTAGAATTTGGTCATGGCGATGCCGTCTTTCAGGACGGCGTTGCGGAATCCTTTTATCTCTGTCTCGTTCTTGATGCTTTTCAGGTGATTGGCGGGCGAGGTTCCTTCTATCAGGATACTGCTTTTGGGCAGTGCATTGTAGATGGCTACGTTGGTTCGTTTGCTGTCGATGAACACCCGTGTCCGTTCCGGCAGTCGTGACAGGAAGGTTGCCAACATGCCGTAGTCGGCTAGTGTCACTCCTTCTTTCTTTAGATGTTCTGCTATTTCAGCAGGGATCTTCTTCGGATTCATGAACAGTACGCTTTCCTTCTCGGAAACGAATGCATAACTGATGACGACCGGATTATAGGCAACGTCCGTACCCCTGATATTGAAGGTCCAGGCCACTTCGTCCAATGCGGAAAGAATGGTGCAGTCGGCTCCTGCCTTGTGTAGCATCTTGTTGATATCGAGTAGTTTGTCTTCTGTTGATTTTCCGCTGAGTTCGATCGGCATTTCAAACATCGGAGCTTCAGGGATGGCGGGACGTTCTTTCCAGATCGGATCGATCAGCGAAGCGTTTGTATTCAGTTTGATCTCTTTTTCCGCTAATGCCTTTTCCAGTGAGCGGGCATCTGCCAGGCTGTATATCTCGCCGTTCAGTCCGACTGTCTGTCCCTCTTTTAGTTCGTGTGTCAGGAACTCCGGGATTGTCGGGGTTTCGGGCAACATCATTTTGAAAAGTTCGATACCTGTCCCTTCCAGTTGGGTAGAGGCTTGCAGGAAATATCGGGAGTCGGTCCAAAGCCCGGCTTTATCGGCTGTGATTATAACTGTTCCGGCCGAACCTGTGAATCCGGAAATCCATTCACGGTATTTCCAGCAGTCGGCAGGATATTCACTCATGTGAGGGTCGGAAGTCGGAATAATATAAGCATCGATTTTATGCTGTTTCATTGCTTCCCTTAGGGCGGCAATACGTTCAGGAATGTTTGTTTTCATTGCGTTTTGTTTTATGTCAACGTTACTATAGGCAAAGTTATTAAATTTCTTCTCTTTCTATGTCCTTGGAAGAAAAAAATCAAATCTACTCATATTTCTGCCTTATAAGTTATCTGTATTCAGATTGCAATAAAGGAAGATGACTAGTATTATTTCTGAAATATCTGTACCTTTGCGAGAAAACCTTTTAAATAATAATATAGGAAAAGCTAAAAGTTAGTATATGAGAAATATAATGTTATCGCTTATGACTGCAATGGCTATGACTGCCTGTACGGGGCAGAAGGCTGAGAAGGCGGAAGCTACTCAGGATAATTTCAATTATGTCGTGGATCAGTTTGCTGATCTTCAGATACTGCGTTATCGAGTTCCGGGATTTGAATCCCTTTCTTTGAAGCAGAAACAATTATTATATCATTTGTCGGAAGCCGCCCTGATGGGCCGGGATATTTTGTTCGACCAGAACTGCCGTTATAACCTGCCGATCCGCCGTGCGCTGGAGGCTGTTTATACCGGCTATAAAGGAGATCGTACGGATCCGCAGTTTGTTGCTTTGGAGACTTATCTGAAACGGGTTTGGTTTGCCAACGGCATTCATCATCATTATGCGGAAGACAAATTTGTTCCCGGTTTTACGCCCGAATTCTTCCAGACTTGCATCTCTCAGGTCGGTGCTTCCGCACTTCCGTTACGTGAAGGGCAGACGGTGGAACAGTTTGTTGCCGAGATCAGTCCCGTGATCTTTGATCCGGCCGTGATGGCGAAGCGTATGGTGCAGAGTGGCGATGTCGACCTGATCCGGGCTTCGGCCAATAATTATTATGGCGAAGGGGTTACCCAAGTAGAAGTCGAGGATTTCTATGCCCGGATGAAAGCAGGGAAAGACACGATTTCTCCTATCTCTTACGGCTTGAACAGCCGTTTGGTAAAAGAGAACGGCAAGCTGGTCGAAAAAGTGTGGAAGGTAGGCGGCCTCTATTCGCCGGCAATCGAAAAGATCGTGTCGGAATTGCAGAAAGCCACGGCTTTTGCCGAGAACGATGCGCAAAAGTCAATCATCGGGAAACTGATCGAATATTATCAGACCGGCGACTTGAAAATCTTCGATGCCTATTCGATCCTATGGGTGGAAGATACGGTATCGGATGTCGACTTTGTGAACGGCTTTATCGAAACATACGGAGATCCGTTAGGAATGAAAGCCAGCTGGGAGTCGACCGTGAACTTTATCAATAAGGAGGCAACGAAGCGAACAAAAGTGATCAGCGATAATGCGCAGTGGTTTGAAGATCATTCTCCTGTAGATAAACGGTTTAAGAAAGAAAAAGTAAAAGGAGTCAGTGCCAAAGTAATTACAGTTTCCATGTTGGGAGGTGATTGCTATCCGGCAACTCCGATTGGCATCAACTTGCCGAATGCCGACTGGATTCGCCGCGATCATGGTTCGAAATCCGTTACGATCGAGAATATCACCGAGGCATACGACAAAGCTTCTCAGGGAAATGGTTTCAATGAGGAATTTGTCTGGAGTGAGAAGGAGCGAGAAGGATTGAAGAAATACGGATTCATCACCGACAATCTGCATACCGATTTGCATGAATGCTTGGGACATGGTTCCGGTAAATTGCTTCCCGATACCGATCCGGATGCTTTGAAGGCCTACAGTTCGACTTTGGAAGAGGCGCGTGCCGATCTTTTCGGTTTGTACTATCTTGGAGATGCCAAGCTGGTGGAACTCGGACTTGTGCCGGATGCAGAGGCTTATAAGGCCGAATACTATAAATATATAATGAATGGCCTGATGACACAGCTGGTCCGGATCGAGCAAGGCAAGAATGTTGAAGAAGCCCATATGCGCAACCGTCAGCTGATTGCCAAATGGGTATATGAAAAAGGAAAGGCTGATAACGTGATTGAACTGAAACAGCGGGATGGCAAGACATACGTGGTGGTCAATGACTATGCCAAGCTGCGTGAACTGTTCGGAACTTTGTTGGCGGAAGTGCAGCGTATCAAGAGTGAAGGTGATTTTTCCGCCGGAAAGAAACTGGTGGAAGAGTATGCCGTAAAGGTCGACCCAGCTCTTCATGCCGAAGTGCTCGAACGCTATGCCAAATTGAACCTGGCTCCGTATAAGGGATTCGTGAATCCGGTGATGAAGGAAGTCAAGAACGATAAGGGAGATGTAACGGATATTGTGCTGGATTATACCGAAGGGTATACCGATCAGATGCTTCGTTACAGCAAGGAGTATTCGTTTTTACCTTCCTATAATGAATAATAAAGCGTATGTTACAGAATGAATTAAAAGAAATACGGACCCAGCTTCGCCTGGCGATGAATGGAGTGATCTCTACCAGCATGCGCGAGAAGGGTATTGTCTATAAGTTGAATTTCGGTGTTCCTTTGCCTGAAATCAAGCAGATTGCCACTACACATAAACCGAACTCTGAGCTGGCCGCTGCTTTGTGGAAAGAAGACATCCGTGAATTCAAGATATTGGCTTCTTTTTTGCAGCCGGTAGACGAGTTCTCGTCCCAAGAGGCGAAGCAATGGGTGAAAGAAATCCCTTATTTGGAAATTGCAGAGCAGTGCAGCCATAATTTGTTTTATAAGTTGCCGGATGTGGAGGAATTGCTGCTCGGGTTGATTTTTAATGTGGAAGACGAATATGCACGTACGGTGGCTTATCTTGTCTGGGCCGAACTGTTTAAGGAAGGAAAGGATTTGATAGCACCGGTGAGGACCGCATTTGTCGCAGAATGTATGCGGACGCTTGCCCAGACTGATTTCGAGGCGTCCTTCAAAGAAAAGCAGGCTGCGGTGAAAGCCATGAAATTTTATGGAAGACAGTCGGCTGAACGGGCGCAGCAAATGTTGGGCGGGTTCGATGATTTTCCTGAATTCATGCAGACGCCCGAAGGGCAGGAAATATATAATGATTTAAAATTTGAATTTGAATATTGCCGTTAAGGCTTTGCGTTTAAAATAAATGCGCTAACTTTGTCGGTCGCGTGGAGTCGCAACTTGAAGATGGATGCAAAAAAGTACACAGAGATGCAAGACCTGTTCACCAGATATCTTGCCGAGAAAAAACTACGAAAGACGGAGGAACGCTATGCCATATTGGAGTGTATATGCAGTTTCCCCGGTCATTTTGATATGTGTTTGCTTCATCAGAAACTGGAGGAAATGAATTTTCATGTCAGTCGGGCTACTGTTTATAACACGGTCGACGTTTTGGTAGACAGCGGCTTAATTGTGCGTCATCAGCTGACGGCCCAGGCTGTACAGTATGAATTACGGATGCTGGCGGAGACACACTTGCATCTGATCTGTATGAAATGCGGGGCAATCAGAGAGCTGAAGGATGCAACACTAAAGAAAGATGTCGGAGCGTTGAAGATATCGCGTTTCACTCCGGAATATCATGCGCTTTACATTTATGGCTTATGTAGCAAATGTAAGTACCGGCTTCAGCGGAAGAAGTAAGAATATTAACATCTATATAATATATAAACGATGAAAGTTGACGTTCTATTAGGATTGCAGTGGGGTGACGAAGGCAAAGGAAAAGTTGTCGACGTTTTGACTCCGAATTACGATGTGATAACTCGTTTTCAGGGAGGTCCCAATGCTGGACATACTTTGGAATTTAACGGTGAAAAGTATGTGTTACGTTCCATCCCTTCCGGTATTTTCCAAGGGGGTAAGGTAAACGTTATCGGTAACGGTGTCGTACTGGATCCGTTGTTGTTCCAACAGGAAGCGGAAGCGCTTGCTGCCAGCGGGCACGACCTGACCAAACAACTGTGTATCTCTAAGAAAGCTCATTTGATCTTGCCTACTCACCGTATATTGGATGCTGCTTACGAAGCTGCGAAAGGGTCAGGCAAAATCGGTACGACCGGTAAAGGTATCGGTCCGACTTATACGGATAAGATCAGCCGTAACGGTCTGCGCGTAGGCGACCTGTTGCATAATTTCGATGAAAAGTATGCAGCTGCAAAAGCAAGACATGAAGCGATTCTGCGTTCTCTGAATTATGAATATGATATTACTGAATTGGAGGCACAGTGGTTCAAGGCTTTGGATTATTTGAAACAGTTTCGTTTGATCGACAGCGAACATGTGATTAATAACTATTTGAAAGAAGGCAAGTCTGTTTTGGCCGAAGGTGCACAGGGCACTATGCTGGATATTGACTTTGGTTCGTATCCGTTCGTGACTTCTTCCAATACGATTTGTGCTGGTTGCTGTACCGGTTTGGGGGTTTCTCCGCGTAACATCGGTGAAGTTTATGGAATCTTCAAGGCTTATTGCACACGTGTCGGTAGCGGCCCGTTCCCGACAGAGCTGTTTGATGAAACAGGCAGCAAGATCCGTCAGATCGGTCATGAATATGGAGCTGTAACCGGACGCGAACGTCGTTGCGGCTGGATTGACTTGGTTGCGTTGAAATATGCGATCATGATCAACGGTGTGACGAAACTGATCATGATGAAGAGCGATGTGCTGGATGGCTTCGAAACAGTAAAGGCTTGCATTGCTTATAAAGTCAATGGCGAAGAAACAACAGAGTTTCCGTTTGAAATCAATGAGGGCATCGAACCCGTATATGTGGAAATGCCGGGTTGGAATGTCGATATGACGAAAATGCAAAGTGAAGACGAATTTCCCGAAGAGTTCAATGCTTACATCTCTTTCTTGGAAGAAGAGCTGGAAGTTCCGATCAAGATTGTATCTGTCGGTCCTGACCGTGAACAAACAATTGTCAGATATACCGAAGAATAAAACCTGAAAATAATACAAAATGGCAGAAGACCACATCCCGGAAGGATGATCTCCTGCCATTTTTATTTTTGGCAGACTTTTTGTCGTTTATGATTTAGTATAACTATTATAAATTAGAAAAATATGAGCATGTATTGGATTATATTTATCGGTTTTGCCCTTCTTAGCTGGTTGGTTTCTTCCAGACTCCAGAACAAGTTTGAAAAATATTCCAAGATTCCTATGCCGAATGGTATGACAGGAAAGGATGTGGCTGAAAAGATGTTGCATGATAACGGGATTTATGACGTAAAGGTGATTTCCACTCCCGGACATTTGACGGATCATTATAATCCGGCAAACCAGACCGTCAATCTGAGTGAATCGGTTTATTACAGTAACAGTATTGCTGCTGCTGCCGTTGCAGCTCATGAATGCGGACACGCTGTCCAGCATGCTACGGCTTATGCGCCTCTTCGGATGCGTTCGGCTTTGGTTCCGGTCGTCAGCTTTGCTTCCAACATTATGACATGGGTGCTGTTGGGTGGCATGCTGTTGATTAATACGTTTCCCCAGTTGATGCTGTTTGGTATTATTCTTTTTGCATCGACGACTTTATTCAGTTTCATTACACTACCGGTCGAGATCAATGCCAGCCAGCGGGCTTTGGTATGGTTGAGCAATGCCGGCATCACAAATGTCTATACGCATGACAAGGCTGAAGATGCTTTGCGTTCTGCTGCTTACACGTATGTAGTGGCTGCCTTGGGTTCGCTTGCTACATTATTATATTATATCATGATTTTCCTGGGGGGAAGAAGCCGGGATTAAACAGGAAGCATTACCTTTGCAGCCTAAATAAATATAAATTAGTGAATCATGCAAAAGCCGTCTATCCCTAAAGGAACAAGAGATTTTTCGCCAGAAGAAATGGCGAAGCGTAATTATATATTCAATACTATCCGCGAAGTATATCATCTGTACGGATTTCAGCAGATCGAAACGCCGGCTATGGAAAACCTGTCTACGCTGATGGGCAAGTATGGAGAAGAAGGCGATAAGTTGCTTTTCAAAATATTAAATTCCGGCGATTGCTTTTCCGGAATAACGGATGAAGAACTGTCGGAGCGCAATGCCGTAAGATTCGGAATGAAAGCTTGCGAGAAGGGTTTGCGTTATGACCTGACGGTTCCTTTTGCCCGTTATGTGGTACAGCACCGTAATGATATCGCTTTCCCATTCAAGCGTTACCAGATACAGCCGGTATGGCGTGCCGATCGTCCGCAGAAAGGTCGTTACCGTGAGTTTTACCAATGTGATGGAGATGTGGTAGGTTCCGATTCGTTGGTAAATGAAGTCGAGCTGATCCAGATTATGGATGAGGTATTCCGCCGTTTCGGAATCCGTGTCTGTATCAAGATGAACAACCGTAAGATTCTTTCCGGCATTGCCGAAATAATCGGTGAAGCCGATAAGATTGTCGATATTACGGTTGCTATAGATAAACTGGACAAGATCGGTCTGGATAATGTAAATGATGAATTGCGTTCTAAAGAATTGTCTGAAGGTGCGATAGCCCGTTTGCAGCCGATCATTATGCTGAAAGGTACGAATCGTGAAAAGCTGGCTATTTTGAAAAAGGAACTGGCAGCATCGGAAATAGCGATGAAAGGTATTGCCGAGATGGAATTTATCCTGGACCGCATCGAGAAGTTAGAGCTGACAGCTGATTTGGAACTGGACCTGACGTTGGCACGCGGTCTGAACTACTATACGGGTGCTATCTTCGAAGTGAAAGCGTTGGATGTCCAGATCGGAAGTATCACGGGGGGGGGACGCTATGACAATTTGACCGGTGTGTTTGGTATGGACGGTATGTCAGGTGTCGGAATTTCCTTCGGTGCCGATCGTATTTTCGATGTTCTAAACCAGTTGGAACTTTATCCGGTTGATTCTTTGAAGACCACGCAACTGTTGTTCGTGAATTTCGGCGAGAAGGAAGAAAACTATTTGTTGCCTCTGATCTCGAAAGTGCGTGCTGCCGGTATCCGTACGGAGTTGTATCCTGAATCAGCCAAAATGAAGAAGCAGATGGGATATGCCGATACGAAAAAGATCCCGTTTGTGGCGATTGTCGGTGAAAACGAAATAAATGAAGGCAAGATCAATCTGAAAAACATGTTGACAGGCGAACAGTCTCTTGTCACATTAGAAGAACTGATCGAAAGATTCTAGCTGCAATTTCAATTTTGTGCCTTTAGGTACACCCGTTTCTACTATAAATAGACTGATAATTGAACTTCCCCATTCATTTTCTTGTTGTAATGGGGAAGTTTTTTTGTAACAGGATGGTCATCCTGTCAGATATATTTGCATTGTCTGTCTTTCTAAAATGCAAAATTGTCAGTCTTTTTCCTGACAACAGTTTTGGCACAGTATTCGCATAGACGTTTATGTGCGATAAGAAAGCACAAGATTAACGTAATATTATTAACAACTAAAAAATATACAACGATGAACATTAGACCATTAGCAGACAGAGTGCTGATTAAGCCTGCTGCAGCAGAAGAAAAGACACTTGGCGGAATCATTATTCCCGATTCAGCAAAAGAAAAACCTTTAAAAGGTGAAGTTGTCGCCGTAGGTAACGGAACAAAGGATGAAGAAATGGTTGTAAAGAATGGCGACACTGTACTGTACGGCAAGTATGCAGGTACGGAAATCGAACTGGACGGTGAAAAATATCTTATCATGCGTCAGTCTGATATTTTGGCTATTATCTAAACAATTGACAATTGATAGTGGATAATTGACAATTAAGAAATATTTATACATTTATATAAAACGATAGAAATCATGGCAAAAGAAATTAAATACGATATGGATGCCCGCGACCTTCTGAAGAAAGGTGTGGATGAATTGGCTAACGCAGTAAAAGTAACACTGGGTCCGAAGGGACGTAATGTGATCATCGAAAAGAAATTCGGTGCTCCGCACATTACAAAAGACGGTGTAACGGTAGCTAAAGAAGTTGAAGTTGCTTGCCCGTTTGAAAACATGGGTGCTCAGCTGGTTAAGGAAGTTGCTTCCAAGACTAACGACAATGCCGGTGACGGTACGACAACTGCAACAGTTCTGGCACAGTCTATTATCGGTGTCGGTCTGAAGAATGTAACGGCGGGTGCCAACCCTATGGACTTGAAACGTGGTATTGACAAAGCGGTGGCTAAAGTCGTAGAAAGCATCGCTGCCCAGTCTGAAGCTGTTGGTGACCAGTTCGAAAAGATCGAGCATGTTGCCAAGATTTCTGCTAACGGTGACGAAGCTATCGGTAAACTGATCGCTGAAGCTATGCAGAGAGTAAAAACTGAAGGTGTTATCACTGTAGAAGAAGCTAAAGGCACGGAAACAACAGTAGACGTGGTAGAAGGTATGCAGTTCGATCGTGGTTATATCTCTCCGTATTTTGTAACCAACACGGAAAAGATGGAATGCGAGATGGAAAATCCGTATATCCTGATCTACGACAAGAAGATCTCTGTATTGAAAGATTTGCTGCCTATTCTTGAACCGGCAGTTCAGAGCGGTCGTCCTCTGTTGATCATCGCTGAAGATATCGATAGCGAAGCATTGGCAACTTTGGTTGTAAACCGTCTGCGTGGTTCTTTGAAGATCTGTGCTGTCAAGGCTCCGGGCTTCGGCGATCGTCGTAAAGCTATGCTGGAAGATATCGCTGTCCTGACAGGTGGCGTTGTGATCTCCGAAGAAAAAGGCTTAAAGCTGGAAGGTGCTACTATGGATATGCTGGGTACGGCTGAAAAGGTTACGGTAGACAAAGACACGACTACTATCGTAAACGGAGCAGGCGATAAGGATGCTATCCAGGCTCGTATCGGCCAGATCAAGACTCAGATCGAAAATACGACTTCCGACTACGATAAAGAAAAACTGCAGGAACGTCTGGCTAAGATGGCCGGTGGTGTTGCCGTATTGTATGTAGGTGCTCCTTCTGAAGTTGAAATGAAAGAAAAGAAAGACCGTGTTGACGATGCTCTGCATGCAACTCGCGCCGCTATCGAAGAAGGTACGGTTCCTGGTGGTGGTGTTGCTTATATCCGTGCTATCGAAGCACTGGAAGGTCTGAAGGGTGAAAACGAAGACGAAACAACCGGTATCGAAATCGTTAAACGTGCTATTGAAGAACCGTTGCGCCAGATCGTTGCTAACGCAGGTAAAGAAGGTGCGGTAGTTGTTCAGAAAGTAAAAGAAGGTAAGGGTGACTTTGGTTACAATGCCCGTACAGACAAGTATGAAAACTTGTGTGCAGCCGGTGTAATCGACCCTGCTAAGGTAACACGTGTAGCTTTGGAAAATGCCGCTTCTATTGCTGGTATGTTCCTGACTACGGAATGTGTGATCGCTGAAAAGAAAGAAGAAGCTCCAGCAGCTCCTGCCATGAACCCGGGTATGGGTGGCATGGGCGGTATGATGTAATTCTTCCCATAAGCATAAAATCTGAAACGGCTGCTTCCCGAAAGGGAGGTGGCCGTTTTTTTATTTAAAAAGTATGGTTACAGTTTGGCAGTTTCAAAAAAGTTGCTACCTTTGCAACCGCAATCAAGAGAGATTGCTTCACTGAAAAGTGCTGAATTGCCCAGGTGGCGGAATTGGTAGACGCGCACGTTTCAGGTGCGTGTGTCGAGAGGCATGCAGGTTCGAGTCCTGTTCTGGGCACTTCAAAGCGGATGACTTATATGGTTGTCCGCTTTTTTTATATTCCCTTATGAGGTTCGATTAAACTTTGAACCATTATTTCCGTCTCTTATAGAAGGGGAACGGAAGGAGATAATGATTATTTTCTTATATTTACCCCAAATTAGTGAGTAGGAATGCAACAATATATAGAGGAAGAGATAATAAAACAATTACGTGATCCGGCGCATCAACGTGATGCCTTCGCGCAGGTTGTCAATTTCTACGGGGAGAAGTTGTATTGGCAGATACGAAAGATGGTGTTGGACCATGACGATGCCAACGACTTATTGCAGAATACATTCCTGAAAGCCTGGATGAATATCGACTATTTTCGGGGAGAGGCGAAGTTGTCGACTTGGTTGTATAAGATTGCGATAAACGAATGTATAACCTTTCTGAACCGCCAGCGTGTGCAGAACAATGTCTCGATTGACGATACGGACGTGTTTTTGCTGGAGCGCCTGAAAGGAGACGAATATTTCGACGGGGATGCCGCACAGATGAAACTGCAGAAAGCCATCCTGACATTGCCGGAGAAACAGCGTGCCGTTTTTAATATGAAATATTTTGACGATATGAAATATGAAGATATGTCTGAGATTTTCGGAACTTCCGTAGGCGCTTTAAAAGCTTCCTATCATCATGCGGTGAAGAAAGTAGAGGAGTTTTTAACAAAAGACATTTAAACCTTTCGTGTTACCATTTGTCAAAAGAACATAAAAGAGAGATGATATGAAAACAGAACAAAACAATCTGGACCGTCTTAAAGGGAAAAATCCTTTTACTGTACCTGAGGGGTATATGGAGGGATTGACGGCAAACATTATGAGTCAGCTTCCCGAAAGAGAGCCTGAAGAGGAGGTGAAAAAGGTTTCCTTGATGGATCGTGTTCGTCCCTGGTTATATATGGCAGCCGTTTTTGCCGGATTGGGGTTGTTTTTTAAAGTTTTGGTCGGACCCGAAGATAAAGCGGCGAAAACCGACTCGCTACTCGTAAAAACAGAAGTGTCTCCAGCCTCAGTTTCTGCTTTGCAAGCGGCCGAGGATGAAGAATACTTGGAGTACCTGGAAGAGCAATATGCCGGTTATATATTGGCAGAAGAAATAGGGGAAACCGAATAAATTGAAAAAAAATAAAGTTTGACAAAATATTTTTGAAAGAATGCTTGTATGAATAAAATATTTTTTATTACATTTGTGGCGTGTTCAGTTGTGTTCTCATTCAGTGCTCACGCTCAAAGTGGGAAACAGCATCGCAATTTTGATAGAGAAGCGTTCTTTGCTAAGAAGAATGCTTTTATTACGGTAGAGATGGGGTTAACCCCGGAAGAGGCAGCATCATTTATACCTCTTTGTAACGAACTGCAAGAAAAGATGTTTGAGGCCGGTCGTGAATGTCGTAAACTATCCAAAGATTTAAAGCATAATGAAAATGCAACCGATGCTGATTACCTGAAGGTGATTGATGAGTGTGTGAGCGTGAACATGAGGCAGGCACAGTTGGAAAAGGAGTATTATGAAAAGTTTAAAAAGATATTGTCTCCAAAGAAACTTTATAGATATAAACGTGCGGAAGGAAAGTTTGCGCGGGAATTTATGAGAGGAGGAGACGATAGAAAAGAAGAGAATAGAAAGAAATAAAATATTATCATTATTTGTGTTTTTTGTTTAGATTTAGTTTTGGCGTTTAAGTTAAGGGAGGGGTGGCGACGTGATGTCGGTTCCCCTTTTGTTTTTATAACCCTTTCGCTTTTGCTTCGTTCCAGATCCGGTCCATTTCTTCCAAAGACATATCCTTTAATGACTTGCCTTCTTTGATAGTATGCTCTTCCAAATAGTTGAAACGGCGGGTGAATTTCTGGTTCGTGCGTTCCAAGGCATTGTCCGGATTGATCTTATAAAGGCGGGCTGCGTTGATCAGACTGAAGAACAGGTCTCCGAACTCTGCTTCCATCTTATCTGCATCCATCTTGTCGATTTCAGTCTTCAGTTCGGTAAACTCTTCGTGCACCTTATCCCAGACCTGGTCGCGTTGTTCCCAGTCGAAACCCACGTTGCGGGCTTTGTCCTGGATGCGGTGAGCTTTGACTACGGAAGGAAGTGAAGTGGGGACACCTTCGAGAACTGTCTTGTTGCCGCCTTTTTCCTTTAGTTTGAGTTGTTCCCAGCTCTGTTCAACCTTGCCGGCTGTTTCGGCCTGAGCGTTTCCGAAGACATGCGGATGGCGGTAGATCAGTTTCTGGCAAAGGCTGTCGCACACGTCTTTGATGTCGAACGCCGCTTTTTCTTCACCGATCTTGGCATAGAAGACAATGTGCAGGAGCAGGTCGCCCAATTCTTTTTTGATGTTATTGTTGTCATCTTTCATGATGGCATCGCATAATTCGTAAGTCTCTTCGATCGTATTCGTGCGAAGACTTTCGTTCGTTTGCTTACGGTCCCATGGACATTTCACACGAAGCTCGTCCAGAATGTCGAGCAGCTGTCCGAAGGCTTCCATCTTTTCTTGTTTTGTTGCCATTTTTAGTTGTTTGGTTGGAGAAGAAGGAGGTGTGTCAAATTTCATCTTTCTCTTGCCGGGAGATGAATTCCCCGGCAAGAGATTGAATTCTCTATCTTTTTAACACACAGCCTATAAGATGTTATTTATTCTTTTCTTGTTCTTTAAATACCTTCAGCCCGTTTTCCAGGAATTTGATATAGTCGGGGACACTTTCGTTAAATGCATACGACGGGCCGAGCGGTTTGCCTTCGGCATTCAGCAAAATGTAAAACGGTTGGGCGTTTGCACCGAACTTACTACGCTGCAAGTAACTCCATTTGTCGCCGATTGTTTTCAATTTGCGAGTCTTGCCATGCTCTTCGATTGTGATCGGCTGCGGCAGCTTCGTCTTATCATCGACCATCAAGGTGATCAAGACATAATCATTTTCCAATATCTGTTTCACTTTCGGGTCGGTCCAAACGGATGCTTCCATCTTGCGGCAGTTCACGCAACCGAAACCGGAGAAATCGATCATGACCGGCTTGTTCACCTTCTTGGCATAAGCCATACCGGTTTCGTAATCGTCGAAAGCAGCATGCACTTCACTGTTGTACAGGTTGAAATCCTGAGTGTACAAGGGAGGAACGAAAGCACTGATCGCTTTTAGAGGAGCCCCCCAAAGGCCCGGAACCATATAAACGGCAAAAGAGAAAGAAATGATCGCTATGAACAGGCGCGGCACGGATACGTACGGAAGGTCGCTGTCGTGGCTGAACTTGATCTTACCCAACAGGTAACAACCCAACAGGATAAAGATCACGATCCAAAGCACGATAAACACTTCGCGGTCCAGCAGGCGCCATCCGTAAGCCAAGTCGGCAACCGAAAGGAACTTCAGCGCCAGTGCCAGTTCAAGGAAGCCTAACACCACCTTGACGGAGTTCAGCCAGCCTCCGGATTTCGGCATGCTTTGCAGCATGTTCGGGAAGATGGCGAAAAGGCTGAACGGAATAGACAATGCCAGAGCGAAACCGAACATGCCGATGGCCGGTCCTACCGCCGTTCCCATCGAAGCAGCCTGTACCAGCAAAGTCCCGATAATCGGACCTGTGCAAGAGAAGGAAACCAACACCAACGTGAACGACATGAAGAAAATACTGATAATGCCCGTCGTCGAATCCGCCTTCGTGTCCAGTTTATTCGTCCAGGAGGAGGGTAATACCATTTCGAATGCCCCGAAGAAAGAGATGGCGAAGACTACTAACAACAAGAAGAATATGATATTGAAGATCGCATTCGTCGACAGGTCGTTCAGCGCACTTGCCCCGAATATACCCGTAATCAGCAATCCCATCACCAGATAAATCACAATGATTGAAAGTCCGTACGTCATCGCATCTCGTATCGCCTTCTTGCGGTCCTTCGTCCGTTTGAGGAAGAAGCTGACCGTCATCGGGATCATCGGCCATACGCAAGGTGTCAGCAAGGCGATCAATCCACCCAGGAAACCGGCGAAGAAGATGAACAACCAAGATGTGTCGGTTGCTGAAACCGTTGTGTCGCCGAATGCCTTCAACTGGTCGATGACAGGAGTCCAGAGGGCAGCGTCGTCGGTCAGCTCGTTGGAGGCGCGGACTGGCCTGTTCTCTGCTTTGTCTTTGTTGGTAACAGGGGTGGGAACCTTCAGCTCGGCCACTTCTTCCACCACTTTTTCAGTATCCGGCTGCACGGCTGTCACATCGTCTTGTTCGACTTCCGGTTTTTCGACCACTGTTTCGGCGGCGGCTGTCATCTTTATATTCTTTTTGTCGAACGAAAAACTGACGCGATCGGGGGGCAGACAAGTCTCGTCGTTGCAAGCCATAAATTCCACTTCACCTTCGGCTTTGAACTTGGCCGGGTCAGTCACTTTGAACTTTTGGGTGAACGAAACGGTCCCCGGATACCAACGCAGGTTCATGGCGAACAGTTCGTCGTATACGGTGGTCGGTTTGACAGATGAAGTCGGTTTGCCGATCAGCTCGGCTCCTTTCAGTGTCTCGAATGTGAACGAAGTGGAGACAGGGCCTCCTTCCGGCAAATCCTGGTCATACAAATGCCAGCCTTTATCGGCAGTAGCGGTAAAAACGATCTCTTTCTCTGCGGAGCCGGAGTCGTTCAGTTGTATCTTCCATTTTACAGGCTGGAGAATCTGTGCCTGTACGGTCAGTGCGACGAGCACCAACATCAAGGTACTAAAGAGCTTCTTCATATTATTTTTATTATTTTTGTTATTTAGCTAAAAAGGTAAATTTATCAGGAATGCGTGTTTCGAAATGCATCTCTTCGCCTGTTACCGGATGAATGAAGTTGAGCCGTCGGGCGTGAAGCATCAGCCGTCCGGTAGGATCTGTCTCCGCACCATACTTGTAATCGCCGGCGATGGAGTGTCCGATTGATTGCATCTGTGCGCGTATCTGGTTCTTGCGTCCTGTCTCCAGATCAAGTTCCAACAGCGAGTAGGCTCCGTTGCTGTGCAGCAGGCGGTAGCGGGTGATCGCCTCTTTCCCGTCTCCTTCGGCTGTCACATACACCTGCATCTTTGCATTTTCGGTCAGGTTGGAGACGATCAGGTCGGAATCTTTCTCAGGGCGTCCTTCCACTACGGCCACGTATGTGCGTGCCGTGATGGCAGAGTTCCAGTTCGATTGCAATGCCTTTTGCACTTGCAGATTCTTGGCGAACATCATCAGCCCTGAAGTGTCGCGGTCCAGGCGATGGAGCACGAATATCTTGTTACGTGGATCTGTCTTCTTGACATATTCGCTGAGCAGATGAAGAGCTGTCCGTTCCTTCACGCGCGTGCTGGAAACCGAAAGTAAGCCTTCTTTCTTGTTTACGACTATCAAGTCGTCATCTTCCCAAACAATTGTGAGCAGTGGATTGTTGAACTCGACTTTTCCCCGTTCGTAGCTGATTAACACCTCGTCGCCCGGTGCGAGCGGTGTGTTGAACTGGGATGTCACTGTGCCATTGACTGAAATCTGTCCGTGGGCGAGTAGTGCCTTGACTGAACTTTTACTTTGTTCGTTTAAAAGACCGAACAGGAAAGGAAGTAACGTATTCTCTTCTTTCACTGTAACTTTACGTCCTCGAGGGGCTCTGGATCTATCTGTGCCTCTGTATTCTGAGCGTCTTGCCATATTCCTAATTATATATAGTTTACAAAGATACAGGCTTTTGGTCAATGCTGCAAGGAGATGCGGACAAATAAAATAAATCGGCTGTTACTGTTTTTCTTTGTATTTATTTAGGAATTCCCTCTCTGTTATCAGTAAGTATGCGGCTTTTCTGTCATGCATATTGGCTATGGTGACCAAAGTTTAATTGGGAAGCCCATTTACGATAGTAGTAATAGACCAACTGCCACCTGGAAAAGTCTAGGGGAAGCATCCACTATTGACAACCGGTCTTAACTAAGTAAAATATGGCGTTCCAAATCAGTCGCGAATCATATTTCCTCTTTCTTGCAGGTTCAACACTTTTGTTATATATTGCACTCGGTTTCCGTTAAATCAGTTTGATACATTTTTTTAAGTTTGGTCACTTTAAAAAAGAAATAATCCGGCTAATACGGAAACTTCTTTAGAAAAAGATTTCAATCATTTTTAAACAGGCTCTAAATTTAAGCCATGAAATAGAGATACCATGAATTGGAGTAGAAAAATGCCGAAGTCCGTTTGTGTTCTTCTTTTAGGAACAGCCCTATTGTCTTGTTCGGATCAGAAAGAAATCCAAATCACCGGAACCGTGCGGAACTTGAACGGTGGAATGATCGTTTACCAGCAATCTATCGCAGGCATGATGAATACGAAAACGATCGATACGTTACAAATCCAAAGCGATAGTACATTTACATTGACGTTACCGGTTGAAGATTATGAACGGGTGAATTTCATTTTGTATGGAAAAGCGGTATTGGGTTCGGTTATATCGAAAGGAGGAAAAATACAATTGGATGTAGATGCAACGGCTCAAGAACCTTTGGCTATCCAGGGAGTGGATGAGAAGGCGGTAGCCGTTTCCCGATTGCTCAATCGACTGAATGCCGCTGTATGGGATTTGCGTGCCCGCCGTGGCGACCGTTGGCAGATTGCTAAAGATACTGTAGCGACATCTGTAGCCCAAAAACTGAAAGAAGATGCAGTTTCTCTGGAATCGCAATTGGCGGGTTTGGATGAAGACTTACAGGAAAAAGCCCGGCAAGATATACGGATGCAGTTGTTGCTGGCTTTTCAGAACCAGACGATGGGTGCATTTTATCAGGCATCGGAAGCGACAAGGCAGAATTGGTTTGTCGAGTTGGATCAGATGACGGCCTTTTGTATCCCGGATAATCCGAACAGTACTTTCAGTCCGGCCTTTTATGATGTGGTCTCCAATGAAATTGGTATCCGATATTATATGCGTCAGGAATCTATTCCGGAAGGTGTAGAAAAAGGTATCGGTTTGATGTATTACGGTTTTGAACATCGTTTACAGGGCAAGGCACAAGAGGCAGCCATGGCCCAGCTTTTCCTGGAAGATCAGGAAAGGCAGATGAACGATCCGAAGATGCCGGTTTATGCCGAACGTTTCCTGCAATTATATCCGGAAACTTCCTGGCAACCGCTGGTGCAGGAAGCAATGGAAAAGAACCAGGCGTTTAACCACACCCGGATTCCGGAAGATCTTCATTTCCCGGATGTCTCACAAGCGAAAACTTTCCCGGATATTATCGCACCGTATAAAGGGAAAGTTATCTTTATGGACATTTGGGCAACGTGGTGTGGTCCTTGCCGTGATTCCTTTGCTTTTGTAAAGCCGTTGCAGGAATATGCTCAGGAAAAAGATATTGTTTTGCTGTATCTCTCGATTGATAATCCGGAAGCTGAAGAGAAATGGAAGAAGATGGCTGCTCATTATGATCTGAAAGGGGAACATATTCGCATTCAAGAGGCTTTCAAGCAGGAGATTTATGATACGTTTGGTTCGAATGGAGCCTTGTATATTCCACATTGCGTAATCATTGGTAAAGATGGAAAGATACGTCAGAAAGTAGCGGCTTCGCCGGAGAAGATGGAAGAACTGAAGAAACAATTGGAAGAAGCGATTAAATAAACGACGATGTCTTTACGTAAGTTTATAAGACGAGGTATCGGATTGCTGGGTTTTCTCTGGTTTGTTTCGGTTTACGCATATCCGATTCCGGACAGTATCGCTGTCCGCTTACAGGGTTTTGTCTCTACCTTAGAACAGTTTGGAAAGGCTTTGCCTCAGGAAAAGGTATATCTGCATTTTGATAATACCGGCTATTATCAGGGCGATCAGATTTGGTTTCAGTGTTATGTCGTGACTTCCGAATTCAATCGGCCTACAGCGTGGAGCAAGACGTTGTATGTGGAATTACTGAATCCTGGAGGTGAGATTGTCTCCCGGCAGATTTTACCAATCCGCAACGGTCGTTGCCAGGGGAATTTTACGTTGACGCACTTACCTTTCTATTCCGGTTTTTATGAGGTACGTGCTTATACCAAATATATGTTGAACTTTGGAGAGGCAACAGTCTTCTCACGTATTTTCCCGGTGTTCGACAAACCGGATTCAGAAGGCGATTATACCCAAAAAGAAATTTGCCGACATCCGGGAAAGTATCCGCAGAAAAGGGAAAAGACCAGGAAAGAAAAGAAACTGAATCTCCGCTTTTATCCTGAGGGCGGAACGTTGATTCGCGCTGTCCCGGTGCGGGTTGCCTTTGAAGCGACCGATGCTTTCGGTAATCCGGTGGATGTCTCCGGTTGTATCCTGAATAAGGAAAAAGAGGTCGTTTCGACATTCCGGACAAGTCACGAAGGAAAAGGTGTTTTTACCTATGTGGCTGATACGGAAGAAGTGAAGGCGGAAGTTGTTTGGCGAGACAAGAAATATCGCTTTTCTTTACCGGAAGCTCAGGAACAGGGATTCGCTTTTTCGGTTGACAATCTAAGTATCCCGGATAGTTTGGCTATTACGGTACAGAAGAATCGTTTTACGGTGGCCCAGGTATTGGGAATGGCGGTTATGAGCCGGGGTAAATTATATGATTTCTGTATGCTGACGGTCAAGAGGAATCTGCCCTTCTCTTTTCGACTGGATAAGAAGAATTTACCGGTAGGTGTGTCTCAACTGGTCTTGTTTGATAAAGCCGGACAGGTTTTGGCTGACCGGTTGGTTTTTGTTGGAAAGCCGGATACCTTGTCGTTGGCTGTTCGGACGGATAAAGAACAGTATCTTCCGTATGATTCAATAGGTATTTCTTTCGAAGTGAATGATCCGCAAGGACAGCCGGCACAAACGCTCTTGTCGGTGTCGGTCCGGGATGGCCGGGAAGAAGTGGAAAGCAGGCATTCGATGTTGACGGATCTGTTGCTGATGTCGGAAATCAAAGGGTATGTACGCCGTCCTTCCTGGTATTTTGAGTCGGATGATACGTTGCATCGTCGGGCTTTGGATGAATTGTTGATGGTACAAGGCTGGAGGCGTTATGAATGGAAGCATTGGGCCGGTGTGGAACCTTTTGAACTGAAGTATCTGCCGGAGCAGGGAATCGAACTGCACGGCCAGGTAGTTTCAATGGTTCGTAGTAAGCCGCGTCCGGATGTGCAAGTAACTTCTTTTCTGACGAAGCGAGGCGAGGAAGACAATCCGACGGATCAGAATACACCCTGCTTCGATGTTTTTACTACGGATAGTTCAGGACGGTTTTCTTTTATTTCTCAGGTGGAAGGAAAATGGAATCTGATTCTATCTGTTTCCGAAAAGGGGAAGAAGAAAGATCATCGGATTGTTCTGGACCGGGTGTTTCATCCGGAGCCTCGGAGATATCCAATGGCAGAATTGCAGGTGCATATTTCAGGCGATGAAAAGGTCTCTTTGCCCGATACACAGCTGAATGATACGGTATTTATGCAAGAAAACATGGAGCAATTATTCAAGGCGTATGAAGATTCTCTGCGAAAACTGGGAATGGACGAAAAGATTCATCGGATCGATGAAGTGGTGGTTAAGGCCAAGAAACTAGATAAAGCTGCCGAAGTTTATAAAACCCGGACCAAGTCGATCGCTTATTATGATGTCGCTTCCGAAATGGACGATATTCAGGACCGTAATGGTTTTATCGGCGATGATATTCATGAACTGATGATTAATATGAATTCTGAGTTCTATCGGGAGCATAGTCCAGGCGGTCAGGAATATCTTTTTTATAAAGGGCGAATGGTCCTTTTTGCGATCAATTACGAACGTACCTACCACAATGAAATGGATTATAATAAGTACCGCTTACTTCCTTTAGAGGCGATTAAATCCGTTTATATCAGTGAAGACTTTGGAACGATCTGCCGGTATGCCGATCCGCGTTTTACACCGATTAATATCGATAAATTATATCGGTGTGTTGTCTTGATCGAAACTTATCCGGAAGATCAGATCTCTGTGAAAGGTGGAAAAGGCGTACGCAAAACCTGGCTGGAAGGATATAGTGAAGTGAAAGACTTCTATCAGCCCGATTATCGCGTATTGCCGAAAGAAAATGATTATCGTCGTACCCTTTATTGGAATCCGGCATTGTCAACGGATGAACAGGGAAAGGCTTATATCCGTTTTTACAACAACAGTCGTTGTAAATATCCCCGGATTACGGTTGAAACTCTGACGGAAGATGGAAAAATCGGAGTTTTCCGGCAGTGATTATTTGATACGGTTACCATGTATTTTCGCTTCCTTTCTTGCCTGCCGATTTTACTTTGCTGCTATTTGCAAAAGACTATGTCCTTAACAAAGACTTTTGATTGACGTTTTCTGCAAATCCTCTATCACTCTATCACTACGAAGGTTGTAGCTATTAATATTCAAGCGTTAGAGGAGTGATACAGGACGTTTTCCTCTATCACTCCTTTATCACTCCTCTATCACTTCTGAAACATTGTTCCCCATCCCTGCAACTCACTCGATCATTTTATTCAAAAAAAGCTGTAAAATAGGTAAAACCGGTTGGTTTTCATTGTCCGGCACGGTACTTTAGTTGCCGAACACCCCCATGTTGCCCCCTTTTACACCCGGGTGTAGAGGGCCGGTACATCCGGGTGTAAAGGATGGCAGCATGGGGGTGTTTACGGAATGATGTGCTTGTCTTTGTTAAAAAAAGAGAGGGCTTTTGTGGAATGAAGAACCGTATTCCGCCAATTTAATACCTGTTATATTCGTTTTTACATTTATTTATTCGATTATTTTATATGCTTTTTCAAAAGTAATAGAAGACAATATGTTGGTTCTCAATTGTATGATAAAAACGACATGCTGTCTCGTCCTGAAATAGGTTGACTTCATAAAAGTCAACAAAGA
>UMFM01029072.1_pt1 | contig 73226 bp, 110 predicted proteins | sample 1965011 | NCBI WGS metagenome assembly UMFM01 (sample SAMEA4836046, study PRJEB28245) | human gut metagenome | biome: gut microbiome; material: fecal sample | place: Denmark | collected 2008 | reverse complement strand
GGAAGATTTTGAAGCTGTATTCATCGGTTCCGGAGCAGGTCTTCCTATGTTCATGGGAATTCCTGGCGAGACAGCCAACGGAGTATTCTCAGCAAATGAATACCTGACAAGAAGTAACCTGATGAAAGCATTCGATGATTCTTATGATACACCGATCGCAGCCGGTAAGAAAGTTGCCGTTGTCGGTGGTGGTAACGTAGCTATGGATGCTGCCAGAACAGCACTTCGTCTTGGCGCAGAAGTACATATCGTATATCGTCGTAGTGAAGCAGAGCTTCCTGCACGAGTAGAAGAAGTACATCACGCAAAAGAAGAAGGCGTACAGTTCGATCTTCTTACCAATCCAAAAGAAATCCTCGTCGATGAAAATGGATGGGTAAAAGGTATGAAAGTAATCAAGATGGAACTCGGTGAGCCGGATGCTTCCGGAAGAAGACGTCCGATCGAGATCCCTGGATCTGAATATGAGATTGAATTAGACACTGTTATCATGTCTCTTGGAACATCTCCAAACCCATTGATCTCTTCTACAACAAAGGGACTTGAGACAAACAAGAGAAAATGTATCGTAGCAGAGGAAGAGAACGGACAGACTTCAAAAGCTGCCGTATTCGCAGGTGGAGATGCCGTAACAGGTGCTGCAACTGTAATTCTTGCTATGGGTGCAGGTAAAGCAGGCGCCAAAGGTATCCACGAATATCTGTCTAAAAAGAATGCTTAATTCTTTGTGCACAGTGAAAAGATGATGTTATAAGCACTCATAAATATGTACAACACGTAATTATATAAGAGATATACATGAGAATGATTCTGGTGTATATCTCTTTTTGCTTGCCATGCGTTTGTAAAAAGCTGCCAGTAGCAGGTCCTGCAGACAGTACATCCGGACTTGAATAAAAACATATATATGTGGTATGATTGTAAGACACATTTAATGCTGAAAACAGCTGAAAATCAATCCTGCTGATATGTAAGGATAAAACAAAAAAAGACAGGTTGGAGATTATGACAGAATTAGATTTAACAGACGGAAAGATATTTTTAAATAAAGTAACAGAGAAGATCCGCACACGCCTGGCCGAAGTAGATGCATCCATCGAAGCCGGACAGAAAGACATCCAGAGTATGAATGAATACTACTGGGAGAATTACACCGAGATGGATGAATACGGCTATGAAAATTATGACAACCAGCAAGCTCTTTTACACCAGGTCAATGACAATCAGGAAAAACTGAAGATGCAGCACCGGCTTCGTAAAATGCTGGAAGCTCCGTTTTTCGGACGTGTGGATTTTATCTATGATGGCGAAGGCGAACCGGAGATATTCTATATCGGCATCGGTAACTTTGCGGAACGTACGGGTATGCTGCCTTTGATCTATGACTGGAGAGCACCGGTCAGCGGGCTTTTTTACGATTATGACAAAGGCCCTGGATCTTATGAGGCACCAGCCGGACTGATCGAAGGTGAAATTGCCGCCAAATGGCAGTACAAAGTGAAAAATGGAAAGATGGTCTATGCATTCGAAAGCGATACCAAGATCGATGATGATATTTTAAAGCAGGAGCTGGGAACGAACAGTGATGTACAGCTCAAAAACATCGTCCGTACGATCCAGAAAGAACAGAATGCGATCATCCGTAATACACATGACCGTATCCTTGCGATCCAGGGTGCTGCCGGAAGTGGTAAGACTTCCGTTGCTTTACACCGGATTGCCTATCTGTTGTATCATGACAGAGAGCATTTGAAATCCTCTAATGTACTGATCCTTTCTCCAAACAGTGTATTTTCAGATTACATTTCCCATATTCTTCCGGAACTGGGCGAGGAAAATATTCAGGAGATGAGTTTTGACCTGTTCGCATACCGGGAATTGAAAGGTATCGTTCCGGACTGTGAAGACCGCTATGACCAGCTGGAAAGAACCATGAAGCTTCAGGACCCGTATCTGACAGAACGCTTTGAAGAGAAGCAGTTGGAAGGCTTTGTCGGAATGATGGAAGGATTCCTTGCAAGACTGGAAGATGAACTGATGGATTTCCGTGCAATCGAATATAAAGGAATTCAGAAGACAGAAGAAGAACTGATCAATCTCTTTTATTTCAAATTCCAGAATGCACCTCTGCTCAGCCGGATGGATGCAATCAGAGATTATTGTGTTGATGAATACGAGACATTACTTGGACGTGATCTTTCGGAAGAAGAGCTCCTGATCGTACAGGAGAAATTCGATAAGATGTATGTAACAAAGGACATCTACAAGATATACGGCTGGCTTCTGGAAGAATGCGGATACCCGTCACTTCCGGATGTCGAATATGAAAAGCGCAAACTGGAATACGAAGATGTATTTCCTGTATTGTATCTGAAGTACCGCCTGACCGGAAAAGCTGTGCATAATCACATCAAGCATCTGGTTATTGACGAAATGCAGGACTATTCTTATCTGCAGTATGTGATCCTGAATCAAATCTTCAAATGCCGGATGACCATTCTCGGTGATAAAGCACAGACTTTAGATGAACAGATGCGTGATGTATTGCAGTTCCTTCCGGGCGTATTTGATCAGAAGATCCGCAAGATCGTGATGAATAAAAGTTACCGGAATACAATGGAGATTGCCAGATATGCCGAAAAACTGACTGGTGTCAAAGACGTAGAACTCTTAAAACGTCATGGAAAAGAAGTGGTAGAAGAACAATTCCAGACAGAAGATGCAGTTCTGGATGAAATCCTTTCAAAAGCCAAACTTGGAGAAGACGAGTATGAGACTGCTGCCATTATTACCATGACGGAAGCAGAGGCATCCACCTTATACCAGATATTAAAAGCCCGCGGCGAAGAAGTGCATTATATCGACCGCAACAGTTCCGTATTCAAAAAAGGACTTACCGTCACGACCTTTTATCTTGCAAAAGGTCTGGAATTCGACCAGGTATTCGGTGTGTTCCAGGATGCCGGAAACCCGATGTTGAATCAGGCAAAATATATCTGCGCAACAAGAGCATTACATGAATTATATATGTATCAGATAACAGAATAGAAGAACACTAATCACTAAGGCAGAAAAATTATTAGCAGAATAGATGTGCAGAAATTAGTTTTTCGAAAGATTATTAATTATAGTTAAAATTAAAAAAAGCAGAGATAGAAAGAACAATAGAATGAAGATAACATTAATCACAGTGGGAAAGATAAAAGAAAAATATTTAAAAGATGCAATCGCAGAATACAGCAAACGTCTAAGCCGCTACTGTAAGCTGGAGATCATCGAGGTAGCAGATGAAAAGACTCCGGACAATGCAAGTGAGACCGTAGAAGATGGTATCCGCGACAAAGAAGGAGAGCGGATTCTCAAATATGTCAAGGACGATGCCTACGTCGTTACACTTGAAATCAAGGGAAAACTTCTGACCTCAGAAGAACTGGCAGAAAAGATTGACAAGCTTGGGATCCAGGGAACCAGTCACATTATATTTATCATCGGCGGCTCGATCGGACTTGGAAAAGAAGTGCTGAAACGCTCGGATTATGCACTAAGTTTTTCAAAGATGACATTTCCACATCAGCTGATGCGGGTGATCCTCCTGGAACAGATCTACCGAAGCTACCGGATCATCAGCCATGAACCATATCATAAGTAAAATGCCGAAATAAAAGAAAATATTATAGAAACAATTGCAGATATATAAAAGATATTATAAAAAATTCTTGTTTCAAAAGATATCATCCTTTATACTAATAAGGATGAAAATGTCAGGAGAGGATATACTATGAAGCAAGTGAATTTAAAAAATCTGTGTATGATCTTGTTGGGGAATACAGTTTATGCACTGGCGATCGTCATGTTTATTCTGCCAAATGATATGATCACGGGCGGAACGACAGGACTGGGTATTGCAATCCACCATTATTTCGGGCTTCCAATCCATACATTTGTATTAATCTTCAATACATTGATGTTCTTACTTGGAGCGGCTGTCCTTGGAATGAAATTTGCACTTACAACACTGGTCAGTACATTCTATTACCCGGTTATTCTGGGTGTGCTCGAACAGATACCGGCACTTCAGAATGTAACAGACGATAAGATGTTATCAACAATCTGCGGCGGTCTGATGATCGGAATGGGAATCGGAATTGTAATACGCTGCGGTGCATCGACCGGGGGAATGGATATTCCGCCGTTGGTTCTCAACAAAAAGTTCGGACTTCCGGTATCTGTGATGCTGTATGTATTTGATTTTATAATCCTGATCTCACAGATGCTTTTCACCAACAAAGAAGAGATTGTATACGGTATCTTACTGGTACTGATCTATACCGTCATTCTGGACAAGGTACTGCTGATGGGATCTACCAGAACAAAAGTAGAGATCATGACTGAAAAATACGAAGAACTGAACCGTCTGATCCAGGAACGTCTTGACCGCGGAACGACACTGGTCTATACACAGACCGGATATCTGAGAAACGATCAGCCGATGATCCTTACCGTAGTTTCCAATCGTGAACTTATGCGCCTGAACCAGCTGGTACAGGAGATCGACCCACATGCATTTATGATCATTGGAAATGTAAATGAAGTGCGAGGAAGAGGATTTTCACAGCAGAAAGTTTATAAGAAAGAAACTATCGAAAAATAAAAATACGCAGAATAATACAGAAAATAAAACCGACAGACTGTGCCCGGGAATCTGCTTCGAATGAAGCAGATTCCCGTATGGTACAGATTGTCGGTTTTCCTGATTTTTAACCTTTTTTCTTGCGCTCTATACATTTCCATTCGGAATTCTCACAGATGAAGTGCCAGTATTCCAGAAGCTTTTCAGATGTCTTTCTGTCCTTTCCGCGGACGATGAACCAGATGTCATCTGCGAATGTTCCTGATTCTGTTTCTTTTTCATTCTGTCCGTCTTCCGGATTTGACATCTTTACAGGTGACGCCGTTGTAAGTTTGATATCTTTGTAACGGATGATCCTCTCGATTTCATCCTGAATCTTCAGATATTGTTCTGTAATACCAAGCTGGCGGTATTGCTCTGCCAGGCGGATTCTTTTATTTCTCCCGGATAAAATAACATACGTGACAACAGATGTTATGATTGATGCAATAATCACAATTGCCAATATGATCAACACAAGAAGTGGTGTAGCCATAGATAATCGCCTCCTTACATAATATGGCTCATTATAACACCGATATCCTAGAAAAACCACCGTGAAATTGTCCGTATTTTCCTCGGTTTATGAATGGATTTTCTACAAAACTACTGTTATAATAGATAAATATATCAGGCGGATATAATTACTATGTTACTTTGGTATCTGCCAAAAGATAAAAAACACGGAGGTACAACATGAAAAAATTCGGGAAGATCTTAGGTGGAATCATACTTGGAATTGTATTGATTCTCCTGGCGGCTGTTGCCATTCTGACAGCGCTGGAATACCGTCCGGATCAGATAGAGACTTTGAACACAACCAGTGGAAAACAGTCCATATCTACGGGAGATTCGATGACGATCCTGACCTATAATACCGGATATGCCGGACTTAGCAAAGACGAAGATTTCTTTATGGACGGCGGAAGTAAAGTCATGCCGGAGACGAAAGATCTGGTAAAGCACAATATGAAAGGAATTGCCGGCATTCTGAATGATGCAGATGCCGATGTCTGTTTTCTTCAGGAAGTAGACATTGATTCCAAACGATCTTATCACATCAACGAAAAAGCTTACTACGAAAAAGCACTGGGTGTAGATGGAATCTTTGCATGTAATTTCAAATGCGTATATGTCCCATACCCGCTTCCGACGATCGGTAAAGTTGAAAGCGGCCTGGTAACATATTCTGATTACAAAGTATCGGAGGCTTCCAGAATCGCACTTCCGGAATCTTTCAAATGGCCGGTAAAAACCTGCAATCTTAAGCGCTGTATGCTGGAAACAAGAATTCCGATAAAAGGCAGTGACAAAGAGCTGGTTCTGATCAATTTTCATCTGGAAGCTTATGACAGCGGAGAAGGTAAGATCGCGCAGCGGAAAGTTCTGGTGAAGAAGTTAAAAGAAGAGTATGAAAAAGGAAATTATGTGATTGCCGGCGGGGACTTTAACCAGACATTTGATGGAATGGACACCTATCCGATCCACGATAAAGACAGCTGGGTTCCGGGAAAGGTCGGAAAAGAAGATATCCCGGAAGGATTTTCTTATGCAGTATCCGATAATGTACCGACCTGCCGCCTGTTAAACGGACCATACAGCGGTAACTATGATGATTCACAGGTATATGTACTGGATGGCTTCATCGTTTCGGATAATCTGAAGATCGATCAAGTGGAAAATATCGACACACAGTTCGAATATACCGATCATCAGCCGGTAAAATTAAATGTAACATTAAAATAATATACCAAAATATAATCTGTTTATCAGCCTGCCTTTCCCGGCGGGCTGATTTAACATAGATTTAACATATATCTAATATAAGTCGGGGAATGCTATGCTATATTAGGAATACTGGAATGAATATTTCGGAAAAGAAAAAAGTGAAAAATACACAGAGAAAGGTGAGAAAACACTATGAGCAGCATATATATGAACCGGGAACTTTCCTGGCTGAAATTCAATGAACGTGTACTGGAAGAAGCTGAAAATCCAGAAGTCCCATTATGTGAGAGACTGACATTTGCATCGATCTATCAGAGCAATCTGGACGAGTTTTTCATGGTACGTGTGGGATCATTATATGACCAGACACTTCTTGACAAAAAGATCCGTGAAAATAAGACAGGCATGACATCACAGGAGCAGATTGATGCAATCTTAAAACGCACAAAACAAATCAATAAACGCAAAGAAGCGGTCTATGAAGAACTGATGGAACGTGTGGCAGAACAAGGCATCCGCATTTTACGTTTCAATGAACTCGATGAAGAAGGGGCTGCATATCTCGAGCGTTATTTTGAATCCGAGATTGCACCATTGATCTCGCCTACTGTTGTAGGAAGAAGACAGCCATTCCCATTCCTTAGAAATAAAGAAATCTATGCCGTAGCCGTACTTGGCTCCAAGGGCAAGAAAGACCGTCTGGGAATTATTCCATGCACCAGCAACATCTTCGGACGCCTGATCGCAGTTCCGGGAATGCAGGGCACCTATATGCTCGCCGAAGAACTGATTCTGCATTTCGCACCGGCGGTATTCAAAGGATATAAGATCAAATCAAAATCTTTACTCCGTATCACAAGAAATGCCGATATCGATGCAGATGCATTGTACGACGAAGATCTGGACTACCGTGAATTTATGGAAGGGCTGATTAAGCAGAGAAAGAAACTGGCACCGATCCGTCTGGAACTTTCCAGAGATATCGACAAAAAAGGAATTGTCGTATTATGTGAATATCTGGAGCTGGATGAAAGCCATGTATTCATATCTTCAACACCACTGGATCTGTCGTTTGTATTCCAGATCCAGGATCTTCTCAGAAAGCATACGGAATTATATTTTCCAAAACGTACACCGCAGCGCTCTGACCAGTTCCAGGATGGAAAAAGTATCATAGAACAGATCCGGGAAGAAGACAAACTGTTATCTTACCCATACGAATCCATCCGTCCGTTCTTACATCTGCTGACGGAAGCGGCCGAAGATCCGGATGTCATCTCCATTAAGATGACCCTGTATCGTGTGGCGAAGCAGAGTAAAGTGGTAGAGGCATTGATCGAAGCAGCCGAGAATGGAAAAGAAGTTGTCGTGCTGGTAGAACTGAGAGCCCGTTTTGATGAGGAAAATAATATCGGCTGGTCCAGACTTCTGGAGGATGCCGGCTGTCAGGTGATCTACGGACTGGATGGCTATAAAGTGCACTCCAAGCTGTGTCTGATCACCCGCAAAAACGGAGGTCAGGTAGAGTACATTACACAGATTGGTACCGGTAATTACAATGAAAAGACATCCAGATTGTACACCGACCTTTCTCTTATGACAGCTAACGTAGAGATCGGACTGGAAGCTTCCAATGTATTCCAGGCTTTGTCAAAGGGTGAAGTTGTAGAGCACAGTGAACATCTTCTGGTTGCACCGAAATGTCTGCAGAATAAAGTACTTGCCATGCTGGATGAAGAGATTGCACATGCAAGAAATGGAGAAGAAGCTTATGCTGGATTTAAGCTCAATTCTCTTACAGATAAGAAGATCATCGATAAACTGATCGAAGCTTCCGAAGCAGGTGTGAAGATCGATATGGTTGTCCGTGGAATCTGCTGCCTGATCCCTGGTGTGGAAGGAAAGACAGAAAACATTCGTATCATCAGCATTGTCGGAAGATTCCTGGAGCATTCGAGAATCTATATATTCGGAAACAGTAAGCGCAGGAAATACTATATTGCATCCGCAGATTTTATGACAAGAAATACAGTCAGACGTGTGGAAGTGGCAGCGCCTGTATACGATGAAAGACTGCAGAATAAATTACAGGATATGTTCGATATTATGCTTGCAGACAACCAGAAAGCAAGATATCTGGATGCAGAGGGAAATTATCATCGTGTAATTAATGAGGAGGCACCACTGAATTCACAGGAGTATTTTTACACACAGGCATATCACGAACTTTAAAAAGAGGTAACTGAATTGCCATGCATATATTCCGGCGAAAAAGCATAGAGTAATACAAATTACCAGCACGGTATTTTTATGAAACGTCAGGAATGGAAAGAAAAAGCGGCGGAGATGTCGGGAGTCCCAAAAGATGTAGCAATGGGGCTCCCGATTCTTACGATTACCGGAACAAATGATCTTTGTGTGGAAAATTACAGAGGAATGACAGAATATACAGATCAGATAATAAGGCTTCAATCCAAAAGTGGTCAGATCAAAATCACTGGGAAAAAACTGGAAGTTATATATTATACAAATGACGAGATGAAGATTCACGGTCACATCAGAACAATTGAGTATCAACTATAGGAGGGGACCGTCGTGTTTGAACAGCTGATCTGGTACTTGAAAGGTTATGTCAGGATACGGATAACCGGATATTCGCCGGAACGTTTTCTGAATGCCTGCCGTTATAAAAATATTTATATATGGGATCTGAAGCGGGTCTGCGGTTCATATGAGATGAATCTTACGATTGATGGTTTTCGCAGACTGAAAGAGATCGTAAGGAAGACCGGTACGAAGGTTTGCATCATACGCCGCAGTGGTCTTCCTTTTCTTTTACACAGATACCGTAAACGTCACATACTGCTGTCTGGTTTTCTTATCTGTGCCGGTCTGATCCTTTTTATGACACGTTTTATCTGGGGCATAGATATCAGTGGGAATCTCTCTTATACAGATGATACGCTGAAAAGATTCCTTTCGTCCGAAAACGTCAAAGACGGTATGAAAAAATCAGATGTAAACTGTAGAAAGATCGTGCAGGATCTCAGAAAAAAGTACGACAGGATCATATGGGTTTCCGCTTCCGTGGATGGATGCCGTCTTGTCATCCGAATAAAGGAAAATGAAGACGATTTTACGGACAGTTCAAAAATCAGTTCAGACAATAACGAAGAAGGAAAAGATATTATTGCAGATACGGACTGCACAATTGTAGATATTATAACGCGTACCGGCACTCCTATGGTACAGCGGGGGACAAAAGTGAAAAAAGGAGCTATCCTTGTGTCTGGTCAGATTCCAATCTGTAATGATGAAAAAGAGATTACCGGTTACAGATTGAAAAATGCAGATGCAGACATAACAGGAGAAAAAGCCATTACATATCAGAAAGAGTTAACCAGACAATATATACAGAAAAAATATTACCGTTCAAGATTTTACTTTCTCCAGAAAAGAAATTACGGAATCCGTCTTGGCAGGCATTATTTCACGACTGAATCTAAAAACAATCAATATCCGGTCTTCGAAAAACATGTAGATCAGAAAAAATATCAGATTGCCAATGTAATTCCGGTGACATTAGAAAAAAGCACGATAACGCCTTACCGCCAAATGTATAAGAAGTATACCAAAGCAGATGCCAGAATGATATTATCGGCAGATTTTCAGGATTACTGTAAAGAATTGGAGAAAAAAGGGGTAGAAATTATCCAGAATGATGTTAAAATATACACAGGGTCTGAGACGTATTATGCAAAGGGAACACTAAAGATCAGGTGTTCCGTTGGCAGAAAGATGCCGTCTGTACCGATTCCGATAGAAAATTCTTCGGAAGAAGAAACAAAGAATGGAGATTAATGCATGGGATTAATGGAAACAGTCATCGATATACCTGCAGAACATGAAGCGAATGTGTTCGGGCAGTTCGATGTATATGCAAAGAAAATAGAACGGGCTCTTCATGTAACACTGATCGCGAGAGGTGAAAGTGTAAAGATCATGGGAGATGCTCTTAAGGTGGAAAAAGCAAAAAAAGTGCTGGATCAGCTTGTTGAACTTTCCAAAAGGGGCAACACGATTCAGGAACAGAATGTAGATTATACACTGGCGCTTGTAATGGAAGACAGTGAAGAAAATGTTCTGGAGATCGATAAGGATATTATCTGCCATACATTACAGGGAAAGCCGATCAAACCCAAAACCCTTGGGCAGAAAAAATATGTAGATGCAATCCGCAAACAGATGATCGTCTTCGGACTTGGGCCTGCCGGTACCGGTAAGACATATCTTGCGATGGCAATGGCAATCACTGCATTTAAAAATAACGAAGTTGGAAGGATTATTCTGACACGTCCTGCAATCGAAGCAGGAGAAAAACTCGGATTCCTTCCGGGAGATCTTCAGAGTAAGATCGATCCGTACTTACGTCCACTTTATGATGCACTGTATCAGATCATGGGCGCAGAAAGTTTTATGAAGAATTCTGAAAAAGGTCTGATCGAAGTGGCACCGCTTGCTTATATGCGTGGGCGTACGCTTGATAATGCATTTATTATTCTGGATGAAGCTCAGAATACCACCCCGGCACAGATGAAGATGTTCCTTACACGAATCGGATTTGGCTCAAAAGTTGTCATTACAGGTGATGCAACACAGAAGGATCTGCCATCCGGTCAGGTATCGGGACTTGATGTGGCAACAAGAGTTGTAAAAGATATCGAAGATATCAGTATCTGCCACCTTACCAGCAAAGATGTTGTACGTCATCCGCTGGTACAAAGAATCGTAAAAGCATACGAAGATTATGAAAGCAAACACGAAAACCGTCGTGGAAATGATGCTAAATACAAAGGAAAAGATAAGAGGCGAAGATCATGACATTATATTTTGAAGAAGAAGGGGATGTGAAACTTCCACTTGAATGTGAAGCACTTGCAAAAAGAGTAGTAGAAGAAGCCCTGGATTATGTAGGCTGCCCTTATGAGGCAGAAGTAAACCTGCTCCTGACAGAAAATGCACAGATTCATGAGATGAATAAGGAATTCAGAGGAATCGACAGAGCAACTGATGTATTGTCTTTCCCTATGATCGATTATCCGGAACCTGGAACATTTGACTTCCTGGAAGAACAAGAAGATTGTTTCGATCCTGAAAGCGGAGAACTGACGCTTGGTGATATTGTGATATCAAAAGAGAAAGTTCTTGCACAGGCAGAAGAGTACGGACACAGTCCGATGCGAGAATATGCTTTTCTTATTGCGCATTCTGTGTTACACTTAACAGGTTATGACCATATGGAAGATGAAGAACGCCAGGTGATGGAACAAAAACAACGAGAGATTATGGAACGCCTGGATATTCTGAGATAACAATTGATCTTACTAATTTATACAAAATGATGGAGTTAAAGATGTATGTCTGAACAACGTAAAAAAAATGAGAAGAATTTCCTCGTACAGGGATCGATTCTGGCGATAGCAGGAGTTATCACAAAGCTGATCGGAGCATTTTACCGCATTCCGCTGCTTAATATTATCGGAACGGAAGGAAACGGATACTATTCTGTAGCGTTCTCAATCTATTCCGTGGCTTTGATGTTGACTTCTTACAGCCTCCCTTTGGCAGTATCAAAACTGGTATCCGCAAGAGTCGCCGTAGGAGAATACAAAAATGCGCATAAGATTTTTCGTGGAGCCATAACATTTGCATTGCTCGCCGGTGGTTTTGTAGCTCTGCTTGTATTCTTTGGAGCTGATTTTATTGCAACGACGATCATGCATCTGGATATGAGTGCATATGCGCTCCGTGTATTGGCACCGTGTATTCTGATCGTTGCATTACTCGGAGTTTTGAGAGGATTTTTTCAGGGAATCGGTTCCATGATTCCGACTGCAATTTCACAGGTTATTGAACAGATCATAAATGCAGTTGTATCTATTGCGGGAGCCTATGTATTATTAAATGCAGGAAAAGCCGTAGGAAAAACGAGAGGTGACCAATCTTTCGGTCCGGCATTTGCCGCAGCCGGAGGAACACTTGGTACTGTTCTTGGAGCATTCAGTGCATTAGTATTTGTTGGTCTTGTATTTCTTGCATATAACAAAGTCTTCAAACGCAAAATGAGACGTGACCATTCGAAAAAACGCGAAAGCTATAAGACGGTATACAAAGTTCTGTTTGTAACGATCGCACCGGTTATTTTAAGTGCAACTGTATATAATATCAGTGACTTCGTAGATACGGCGCTTTTTAATAACGTAATGGCTGCACAGGGGTTCAGTAAAAAAGAATATGCAAGTCTTTTGGGAATCTTTCAGGGACAGTACAGTACAATGATCAATGTACCGCTTTCCATTTCCAGTGCACTGGCGGCATCTCTGGTGCCAAGTCTGGTTGCAACAGTACAGACTGGTAGCAGAAAACAGGTACATAATAAGATCAATACGGTAAGCCGTTTTAATATGGTGATCGCAATTCCATGTGCGGTTGGTTTTATCACGCTGGCAAAACCGATCCTGAATATGTTATATTTTACTCAGGATAATACAACGGCTGCACTGATGCTTCAGATGGGAGCTCTTTCGGTTGTATTTTTCTGTCTGTCAACTGTTACCAACTCTGTATTACAGGGCCTTGATGACATGATGACTCCGGTAAAGAATGCTGCAATTTCCCTGGTGATCCATATTGTGACATTGTTCCTGATGCTGGTAGTATTGAAATGGAATATCTATGCCGTAGTATTAAGTAAGATTATTTTCTCCGGAGCAATCTGTGTATTGAACGCAAAAGCACTGCGTGACAGGATTGGATATGTGCAGGAAAAGAAGAAGACTTTTGTAATCCCTGCACTGGCTTCACTGATCATGGGTGTGATCGCTGTTTTGGTCCACCTGATTTTCGAATTGTTCGCAGGCCCATATATTGCGACGATCATCGCACTTCTTGCAGCAGTGGTAACTTATGGTGTGGCTATTGTTGTACTTGGAGGAATTACAGAAGAAGAATTACTTGGCATGCCAAAAGGAGCTACCCTTGTGACATTATGCCGTAGATTACATTTGATAAAAGGGGAATACAGGTAAGTTATGAGACCAGTAAAAAAGATTGCACTGTTACACGATATATGCGGTGTAGGAAAAGCAGCCATGATGAATATGACACCTATCTTAAGTATGATGGGAATTGAAGCGTGTCCCATCCCGACTGTGTTGTTATCGACACATACCGGAGGTTATGGAACACCTGCCATATATCATGTACCCGGAGAATATATACGTACGTGTGCGGATCACTATAAGAAAGAAAACATTACATTTGACGCGATTTTTGTAGGATACCTTGGTAATGTTGACGTGATTGATTCTGTTATTTATTTTATCAGTCAATTTCCGGATACCAAAGTAATCCTTGACCCAATCATGGGTGATCACGGGAAATATTATTCTAATTTTGATGAATCTTACGGTACATCGATAAGAAGGCTTTTGCCTTATTCGGATGTAATTCTGCCAAATCTGACAGAAATGTATCTGCTCGCCGGAAAAGAGTATCAGATCACAGGGAATCACCGAAATGTCCTGCATCTGTGCGAAGAACTGCGCAAAATGGGTGCCAAAGATATGATCATCACCAGTGTTCCGAAAGATGACTGCAAAAAAGGTATCGTATTATATGAAGACGATGCATTTCTCTATATAGGGAACGGTGAAGTATTAAAAGAATTTCACGGAGCCGGTGACGCATTTGACGGAATGTTTCTTGCCAGACTCCTGCAGGGTAACACACTTCTGGAAAGTGTCCAGGCTTCTCATGCATTCGTATGTGCATGTATCAGAGAAAGTGAAAAGTATGATTATCCGGAGCGGGAGGGGCTTCTTATCGAAAAAACATTGAGAAAAATCGTATAAATACAATGTTATAAGCTAATACTGTACTCAAAAAGGAGTAATCACTATGAAAAATAAGTATGGTATTGGCTTTTTACTGTTTCTGATCCTTGTAGTATTTGGAATTACCTGTGCTTATCAGCTGAGTTTGAATAAAGGAAAGCGTGAAATCCAGGCCGAAATAAATGCGAAGGAACAGAGAGAAATGAACGACACTTCTGTGGCAGCAGACGGACAGGCTCTTAAAGACGACTGTTATTATCTGAAGGAATTAAATGGATATGTGGTTGTATATCTTAGTGATAAAAAGACGGTATATGAATATACAGATATTTCACTGGAGGACCTTCCGGAAAATCTTCAAAAAGAAATTCAGAATGGAAAATATATAGAAACATCAGAAAGCTTATATGGTTTTCTGGAAAATTATTCCAGTTAAACCTGAAACTTACAGAAAGGACAAAAGATAATGGATGATAAAAAAGTAGCAAGAATCAATGAATTATATCACAAATCAAAATCAGAAGGTCTGACACCGGAAGAACTAAAAGAACAGCAGATCTTGAGAAAAGAATATATAGATTCTTTTAAAAGGAACCTGCGTGGGCAGTTGAACAACATTTCTATAAAGGAAAAAGACGGAAGTATTACGAATTTAGGTGAGAAATTTGGAAGCAAAAAAGGAAATTAGACATAAGATCATCCGTCTCAGAAAAGAGATGGATCCACTTGTGTGGCAACAGGCAACCAACGACATTACCGAAAGAGTTATCAATCATCCGCGATTTTTAGAAGAGACCGATATATACTGTTATGCAAATTATAACGGAGAAGTGGGAACCTCTTCCATCATGGAGGAGGCCTGGAAGCTCGGAAAAAGTGTGTGGTTTCCAAGAATTGAGGGAAACGAAATGAATTTTTACCTGGTAGAAAGTAAAGATGACTTACAGCCGGGCGCATACGGGATTCTGGAACCAACCGGCGATCATATAGCAGACGGAGAAGACGGACTTTTGATCATGCCTGGAGTCGCTTTTGATGAAGAATGCCACAGGATTGGATATGGCGGCGGCTTTTATGACAAATATCTGGAAAAACATCCGAATCTGCATGCAGTTGCAATTGCATTCGAATTGCAGATGTACAGAGAACTTCCTTTTGAGGAACATGATATAAAGCCAGAGAAAGTTGTGACAGAAAAGCAGAGTTATCCGCTTGATACAGAAGAGAAAAGTCTTATATAACAAAAAGGAGTGAACAAAAGATGGCAAATGGGTTACCGAAAGATCCTATGCTGTTACTTAGTGTAGTCAATACAAAACTCAGAGATTATTATCACAATCTGGATGCTTTATGTGATGATATGAATGTAGAAAAAGAAGAAATTGTGAATACTTTAAAAACCATTGATTATGAATATGACGAAAACAGACATCAGTTTGTCTAAATCCATGATTACTAATTGATTCTAAAATAATACAAAGGAGCAAAAAGAATGCTTAATAATGTTAATTACGATATAGATATTACAAAAGAGCCGCCGGCGGATGATACTGCCCGTCAGTATTATTTCATCGAAAAGGCAAAGGCATATGTACAGCGTGAATCCGAAGAACTTGGTCGTCCGCTGACGTTCTGCGTTACAACCTTTGGTTGTCAGATGAACCCTGTAATAGAGAATTATTAAGCATTTATATTGAACATACTTAAAGCCTCGGAAATGTTGATTTTCCGGGGCTTTTTTGCTATCTGTATAATAATGTGTGGGTTAATCCATTCTTGAAAACAATCTCTGTAATATGCCTGTCCATAACTGTGATATGGTCAATAATGGAGTTCATAAGTGTTTTCATTGCTTCTTCATCCATCATTGCGAGTTCGGAATACTCTATATTCCCACCACTGTTAATTTTGTGCGAGATAAGGAATTGAGATGCGGACTTAATGAATGCTGCCTGATCAACATTTTCTGAGATAGAAGATGAGTCTAGGCTCTTAATGCTATTTCCCAATTTCACCTTATCAACCTCTAATTTTGTTTTCATTTCAAGAAATTCTTTTTCGTCCATTGCATCATCATCGAAGAGGTATGCCTTTTTCAATCGCTCCAAAGCACGATCTGTTTTTTGGAGTTTTTCTTGCAGCTCTTTTTTCTTTTCCGCTGTATCAGTATTTTTACCATCTTTACTAACTTGTTTACCAGATAAAGTTTCTGTACCGGAACGACCATATAGCAAATCAATTGTATCCTGTAAGCTCGATTCAGATATTCCGGCCACGTCTGTGAAATCAATATGAGAGAGTATAACTCTTTCCAATGATTCAGTATCTTTGATGAATCGCCTACTTTTAGATGCATCAATAATAGCTGCTATATAATTTATCATGAACGGACCAATCTTTACATCGCTGACATTCAAGTTATCGCAATGTTTTTTCTGGTACTTTCCGGTACAAGCATAAGAGGATGGTCTGAATCCATTTCCTCTACGCCTATCCTTGGCAGTTACTTGATAATTCGATCCACACTTACCACACACGATCAGTCCGGCAAATACATTACAGTTCTTTCTAATCGGATGCATGGCAGATGTATTCTTTCGTGTATGATTTGCATCCATGCGTCTATTTACTTCATTCCATATATCCGGGTCTATCAATGGTGGAAATACGCCCTCCATATAGATAACTTCTTCATCAGCTTTTCTTTTCCCCCTGGCACTTTCCCTGTAGTTGTAGCGATAGTCTCCTTTATTGATCGGATTCCGTAGAAAATCAGCGACAGTCTTAGATGTCCATTCACCACCACGCTTAGTAGGAATATTATGAGAGTTGTTATAATCCCGGATGGTTACAGAAGAACCACCGTCCAGATACATCTGGTACATGGCTTTAGCATAAGGTGCTTCTTTCTTGGAATGTACAGGGCATTTGTTTTCTGCATCCCAGTCCCATCCATAGGGAACCCTTGCGCCATTCCATTGCCCGCTCTGTGCCCTACCTATCATTACGTCTGTGACACGCTCAGATGTCAATTTGCGCTCTAATTCGGCGAACACAAGTATAATCTTAAGGATAGCTTCTCCGATGGCACTAGAGGTGTCAAATTGCTCGTTCAGAGATATGAACGTAACATTGTTGTATTTGAAATCATCATACATAAGAGAGAAGTCCACAAGGTTTCTGGTGATACGGTCGATTTTGTAAACCACAACATGAGACACTTTCCCCGCTTTTACTTTCTCCATCATTCGCTCAAATGCCGGACGTTTGGTGTTCTTACCAGATTTACCCGCATCCTCAAATACTTCAATCCGCTTTTTATCAACGTGCAGCACGTGCTCGCAATATGCTTTCAGTTCTTTCTTCTGGAATGGAAGAGAGTCCTTGTCTATTTGATAACCGGTAGATACACGGACGTATAATGCTACTATTTTTTCTTTTTGATTTGTCATTTTATTCATCCTCCTTAAAATTAAGTATAAAAATAACAGCCAGCAAGGAACAAATGTTCCGCTTGCGTAACTGTATGAGGGATGATATACTTTCATTGAAACATCTTGACATTATCCCCCATAAGGTGATGTCAGAATCCCGGTGCCGTGATACACACCGGGATTTTTTATTTATTGTAAATTTATTTCTTGCTGTTGAGCGATTAACTGAGTAACATTGTCGTTATCAATATCTACATCATCAGAATTATCAGCGCGGAATTTAACTGGTGATGTGTCATCTTGTAATTCAAATGGAATTCCAACATTTATAGTTGCGCCAGAAAGAACTTCTTTGTAGTAATTGTTATATGATTCATCATCATCTATAGCAGACGCCCAGTCTGTCTTTTCAAGTTGAATCCCGTTTTGATATGCAACAAATGAATAATGGTCTAAAAATGTGCAGTCACGATCATTGATATTCGTAAAATCAAAATACACTAATAATATTTTCTTTCCAGAAGAATCTGTATCGTCTACAACCTTACTTCCGGTATATTTAAAGCTTGTTGTATTAGAAGTTATATCAATTTTTTCTACTTTATCATATCCATCTTCGATATTATCATTTCCATGTTTTTTAACCCATTCTTCCTGTGACAAATTTTCATCATCATCGGAAGATGCATCTTTCTTAGCATTGGTAACGGCTTTTTTGCCTGATTTCTTTTTTGAACTGGATTGCGCTGTTTGCTTGGTGCTGGATTCTTTCTTTTGAGAAGTATTTCCACACGCAACGGTTGAAATGGATAATATGCACGCTAACAGTGCTACAACAAATTTCTTTTTCATAATTTCCTCCTCAATTTTTTACAATAAAATCACCATTTAGATAGTTCTTTATATTGCTCATAGTTATCTTGCTCATCTTGCTCACGCAATTCTGCATTTCTTTTCAAAGCATTACGTTCAATTTCTTCCCACTTTTTTCTTTCGCTAATTTTCTTTTCACGCAAAATTTGTTTTTGCTCAGCCATTTGCTTGGCTCTTTTCTTTGCTTCCTCTTGTTCAATTAATCGTCTTTTCTTCTCTTTATTCAAGCGGTTAACATCGGATATAAAATCGCATATTTTGTAAATAATGAAAATAATTATAGCAGGAGGAAATGCTAGAACTACAAGTCCCATAATTATAAATGATGTAATCATAGATAAAACCTCTTGTACGCTATATAGCTTTTGCAATTCGCAGTTTGTTTAAATCTGGAAATAATTCACTTGCTATTTCAAGATAGTCGTTCATATGATTTCTCATTTCTATTTTCTGAACATCTTCTTCATCAAAATCATTTCCGAGAATATGTCTCATTTCATGCAAGAACACTTCATGCTGTTTTTCGTAGTTCAATGATGCATCTATGAATATTGTATAAGAATCATCAGCGTTGTGTTTGACGCATCCTGGAATGCCATATGACTTATCTAGCATTACCACGTTTATATAATATCCTTTGTAGTACAATCATTCCTCACCTTCCTCAATTTTGCGCAATTCAGCGAGCTTCTTGGCAAAATCAACCAGTCTTTCTTTATCAACGGTGTTGTATACATCAAAGAGAATCTTGTCGTTGTTGTAGATTTCCTGTGCTGTACGAGCTGTCTCTTCATCAATGTAGTAACCTTTGTTAGTTATCTCCGCTTTTGCATCATCTCCGTTCATTAGATAATCTATTGCAATACCAAAGTAATTAGCAATGATTTCTGCTAAATCCATTCCACACTTTGAATTCTTTTTCTTCCATGTACTGATTGTTGATTGAGATACGCCAGTTTCTTTGCAAAACTTATAAGCACTTATCCCACGGGATTGTAGTAATTGTTCAAAAATTTCATACATTTTTTGTCCACCTTTCACTAAAACTAAATACTTTGTCAAAAACGTAGTAATACTTATTGACAACCGAAGTATAAAGTGCTATAGTATGGACATACTTGAATGAACCGAAGTAAACGACCAAGTAAAATTCGATTCTATGAAGTACTTCGCTTGTGGTATAAGTATGATTCGTTTGATTAAACTATATCACTAAACCGAAGTAAACACAAGTATAAATAACAATAAAAAGGGAGGGATATTTTTGGCTAAAATGTACACCTGTGATGAAGTAGCAGAGCGATACAGGGTAAAAGTAATCACAGTATGGGATTGGATTCGTCAGCGTAAATTGAATGCAATTAAGCTCGGAAGAGAGTACAGAATATCAGAGGACGACCTTATTCAATTTGAGAATGAACGAAAAACAATTCCGGCAAATGACAAAAGTTAGAAAGGAGAAAGATGAATAACCTAGTAAAAATTGGAAACAGTGATTTATCCATCAAAGAGTTTAACGGTCAGAGAGTTGTTACATTCAAGGATGTAGACAGCGTGCATGAAAGACCGGACGGAACGGCAAGGAAGAGATTCAATGACAACAGAAGTAGGTTTATTGAGGGTGAAGATTTCTATAAAATTTGCCCGTCCGAAATTCGGACGCACAAAATCATGGAGATTTCGGAGATGGCAAGAGAGGATGTAACGCTTCTTACTGAATCAGGTTATCTGATGCTAGTAAAATCATTTACTGATGATTTAGCTTGGGAAGTTCAACGTGAACTTGTAAAAACCTACTTTAATAAGAAAAAGCCAATGAGTCCAGTAGAAATGATGCGTATTCAGTTAGGCATGATTGATGACCATGAAGGACGTATCGCAGACCTTGAGCAGAATATGACGATTGATTACGGACAGCAGATGTCACTTGGAGATATCGTCAATAGAGTTGTGATTGATGCTCTTGGTGGTAAAGACAGTAATGCATATCACGAAATCGGTAGAAAAGTATTTGCTGAATGCAATAGGGATTTGAAACATTACTTCAATGTAAATGCTCGCAATAATGTTCCGAAGAAGAAATTTGATGAAGCAGTGGATTACGTGAAGAACTGGCAACCATGCACCAATACAAGGATTATGATTCAAGACTGCAATGCTCAGATGCGAATGTAGGAGGACTTATGAAGAAAAGAAAAATAGACCTTGATGATGTGGCAATCATATGTGGTCTACTCTCAATCATTATCAATGTGGCATTTTCTGGAAAAGAGTTATTAGCCAATGTACGTTGGTTGTTATCTTATCTAGGTTTGTAAGAACTGCCACAGCTAAAGATGCAATAGAAATAATTGTAGCGGTATGAGATTTTTTGTTAGCGTTTCCGGCATCTTTTTGAGCCTTTTGAGCAAGTTCATTTGAACTTTGAGCAATGCTTTCAGCAGAATCAGCTTGACGCTTGGCAGATTCTGATAGTTCTTTTAAAGGTTCTAACTGATCTTGCATAGCTTTGAGTTGTTTGGATGAATTTTCGGCATTTTCTTTCATTAGTTCATATGGAGATGGTCTATCTTCCCAAGGATTAATAGGTTTTGGGTTTGGAATAGAAATTTTTGGTTCATTAGGAACAAAAACGTAATCTGGAAAATCTTTCATATCAGTACCTCACAATTGTTTTTATACATTATAACACAGAAAGGATGAGCTATATGGACGAAAAGAGAAAATTAATCGAAGAAGAGCTTAGAAAACTTGGAATCAATACGATTGATGAACTCAACGAAGCCATCAAAAAAGAGAAACTGGATGTCACATTAATGGTTGCGCCTCTTCCGAGTAAAAAGGTAGCAACATGTTAGGAGATCATATGAAAGAAATCTTCAAGAAAATCCTGTTTTGGGTGGCGATTGCAATACTATTCGAGATAGTCTGGATCGCAATTCTGCTGGTCTACTGCCGAATGGGCGGACCACTAGATATTGTATGGAAATAAAAATCGCACCCATAGAGAGTGGCATCTCTCATACAGGTGCAAATGTAAAAATAAATGACAATTAAATAATAGCATAGGAGGCGTCATGAAACAACCTAAAAAGTTAACATTGAGCCAGAAAAAGCTTCTGGTGGATCTCGGGTTGTCCCCGAAAGAATGGATGAATCTGTTCGAAGATGATTTGTACTTACATATCGTCAAAAAGGATAGTTCAGATAGAAAAATTATAGATAAGGAAGAAAGGGTGATAGTTGGTGAAACAGATTAAATTGCTGTCCATGCATATCCAAAATTTTAAAGGATGTAAGGACAGAACTATTGAGTTTGGTGAAAAAACAAGAATCTCCGGTGCGAATGCCACTGGAAAGACAACAATCTTTGATGCGTTTACATGGCTATTGTTTGGAAAAGATAGCCTTGGAAGTTCTGATTTTGATATCCGGCCGCTTGATGCAGATGGAAAGATGATTGATAACATTGAGATTTCTGTTAAAGCAAGAATTTCTGTAGATGGTGAAGAGTATGAGCTGAAAAAGATGCAGAAACAGAAATGGGTGAAACGTAGAGGAACGGATACAAGAGAGTTCCAGGGGAACGTGAATGAATTCGAGATTAACGGATATCCGAAGAGTCAGAAAGAGTTTAAAGAGTTTATCTCAGAAATCGTTGACGAGGATGTGTTTAATCTGATTACAAATCCAAACGCTTTTATTGCATTAGCTTGGAAGAAACAACGTGAAATCCTTATGAAATTTGTTGGGAGCTTTTCTGATGTGGATATTGCAGAGGGATTCGGTGAGAAGTACATAAAGCTTATCCCGGAACTGAAAATTGCAAGCACGGACGATATCTTGAAGAAATATGCAAAGGCAAAAAATACTCTTAATAAGGATATGGTTGAGATCCCGGCACGTATTGACGAAATCTCCAAACAACTTGTGATTGCTGATGTTGGAGCGTTGGAGATTGAAAAATCGGCTAAAGAAGTGGCTCTGCAGAAAGTCGAAGATGAATTATCAGGTGGCAACAGTCAATTGGAAGATATCAATTCCAAACGTCAGGATATCATGAATCTCAAATTTCGCATTTCCGAAATTCAGAACGAAGAGAACCAGAAGTTATTCGATAAGTCAAGGGCTCTCAGAGATGATCTGGTAGCGAAAGAAGATGCTCTGAGGAGTGTTAAACGTGAAATTGCGGAGAACAATTCTGAAATTAAGACAGTGCATTCTAAATATGAGTGGGCTGTTAAGGAAGTTAAGCGGTTACAGGAAGAATGGAAAGCGGAAAAAGCAAAGACATTCCCTGAAATGGTTCCAATGGAGCTAATTCCAAACAGTGCTTCGGTTTGCCCGACTTGCGGACAGGATTTGCCGGAAGATGTGATTCAGAAAAATATTGAGAACTACGAGAAGAAAAAACAGGCATATGAAAATAAATATGCGAATGATTTTATCCAGTTCAAAGAGCGGAAGAAAAATAAAATCTCTGAAATCGAAATTGCCGGAACGGAAGCTGCTTCGGATAGAGATAAGTGTAAGAGCCGTGAAGAAGAACTTCGCAAAAGCATGGCCGAATTGGATTCTAAGCTGGCGGAAGCTCAGAAAAACTATGATTCAGCACAGGAAGAACTTGATCGTTATCCAAAGACAGCGGATATTTCTGAAAACACTGATTATAAGGCAACTGTAGAGAAAATCTCGGTACTTGAAAAAGAGATTGAATCCATGAGTTCCGATACATCTGGAAGAACAGAACTTGAAGCAAAAAAAGCGGTGCTGAAAGATGAAATTGCGGAGATTGCCGGAAAGATTCTGGCAGCAGACAATTCCAAAGTAAAGGAACGTATCGCAGAACTTGAGGCAGAGCAGAAAGAAGTCGGACAGAAAATCGCAGAACAGGAGCAGATGATTGATCTTGTGGAAGATTTCATCCGTGGAAAAATGAATAGGATTTCTGCAAAGGTTAATGAGATGTTCAAAATCGTTTCATTCAAGTTGTTCTCAGAACAGATCAATGGCGGTCTGAAAGAAACTTGTGAATGTACTGTAAACGGCGTACCGCTGTCAAGCTTGAATAACGGGCACAGGATTATTGCCGGACTGGATATTATTCAGTCGCTGTCAAACCTGTATGAGGTTAGTTGCCCGGTTTTTATTGACAACAGCGAAGCAGTAAATGAAGTTAATTTCCCGGATATAAACGCACAGACGATTCATCTGGCGGTAACTGATGACAAAGTATTGAAAGTAGAAAGTGAGGATAAATAAGATGTTAAAAGTTGATTATGAAAAAATAGAAATTAAAGGAACAGAAACACGTATTCTTACAGAATTTACGATGCTCGCAAGAAATTTACGTAAGCTTCTTGCAAAGGACCAAAGTACAGAGTATGCAGATGCAAAGATTGCAAGGGCGATTGAGTTGTCAAAAAAAACATCAGATGAGATTGATGAAGAAATTTTGAAATCCATCAATGAATTAAGAAAAATGTTAGCAAAAGTTTGTTCCGAAGAAAAGTCAAAAAAAGAGAACGATGATAAAGAGCCGTCAACGGGCGATTCGGATTTTGATAATTTCCTGAAAGGCCTCTTTTGCGGAGGTGTTAAGTAATGTACATAAAGGCGAAATATCTTAAGAACGACATTCCGGCAGGCAAAGCTTACACCTTTGAAACCGATGTCCCTGTAAAAATCGGGGACAAGGTTTCTATCGGTAAAGCACAGGCGATCGTGGAAGTTGTGAATGTGCAGGAAGATGAAGTCGCCGGATATAAGGAAAAAATCAAGAAAGTGCAGAAAGTGGAGGAAGAATAGATGGAATTTAAAATTGGTAGACTTTACAGGGTTAAAAATGGTGAAGAAAAAGGAAATATTATTAGGATTGTAAACCATGATGCTTTTGCAGACAAGTATACATATGAAACAATTAATGAAATTAAAGAATGCCTGGTTAACAATTTCTACAATGGATCACCTTTTTCCAAAAGTTTAAAACCAGTAAGTGAATGCATTGTGATTTACCGTAGAGGTAATGAAGTTATTGCGTTAAATAAAATCGATGGTTCAAAAGCTGTTGCAAAATGCCATCCAGATGATGATTTCGATTTTATGGTCGGTGCAAAATTGGCTTTCCAGAGACTTGTTGGGGAAGAAACGGTTGAACCAGATAACAACTTAAGTGAAGTAGCTAAAGCTTTTAGATTATTAGTAAATGCTTTTCTTAAAGAAGGCTTTACATCCACAGAAACAATTCGTATTGCGATTGGAATTGCGACATCAAAACCGAAGGGAGACAACTAGCAATGGCAGAGAAAAAAGAAGTGGCTCAGAAACAGGAGTTTACGACTGGATTGAGCAATTGGACAAACACAATTACAGGTCTTGTTTCAAGAGATTTTGAGCAGTGTGGTGTTTCTTACGATGAATACGCAAAGCAGTGTGCTATGAATGCCATGAGTTCAATCTTTCAGTTGGTTCAGAATACAGACAACACAGACATGAATAACCTTAACACTTCCAATCTGAGAGAAGTTGTGGCTCAGTGTGCGAGCCTTAAGCTGAACGCCAACGCTGTGCCTAGAGAAGTATATTTTCAGCTCAGAAGCAAGCAGATTAACGGTCAGTGGTGCAAGATGGTTGAAATGGGAATTGAGGGAGATGGCAACGATGCGCTTTTAAGGCAGTTCGGAAACAATGTAGACACTGTGTATCCAGTATGGCTTGTAAAAGAGGGCGATGATTTTACATACCCTCGCAGACGAGGGATTGAAGTAGAACCGGCAGAATGGACTCAGAAAGGATTGTCCGATAAGACAGTGCGTGTCGTATATCCGGTAAAACTGAAAGATGGAACAGTTGATTACCTAATTGCAGAAAGAGAACCCGTTAGAACAAACCTGATCGCTCATATCAGAAATAATCTTCTGAATGAGACGTTTGGTATTTGCGAAAACCGTTACAAGGCTACTCCAAAGCAGAAAGAACAGATTAAAGCAAAAAAAGAGGAAATTTTATCTGCTGTTCGTGAATGTGAAACTTTGGAAGATATCTTAAAGTGTGAAGTTGCAAAACCATATATCAGTGCTGCATGGCTTGATACACCGGAAGCAATGATTGTCCGCAAGATGCGTAACAATGCAATTAAGAAGTTCCCTAAGAATCTGAACAACATGGCTTCAAACTCATTATTACAGCTGGATGAAACATACAAAGCATCACAGGAAGAGATTGCACAGAACGAAAACTCACAGGAATTTGTAGTTGAAGATGAATCTGTAGTAGCTGAATCAGAAGCAGTTGAGATAGAAACGCCGGAGTTTGCAAAGGAGTAAAGATATGGAATTAAAAGATTTAAAAACAGGAATGGTTGTTGAAACAAGAGATGGTACAAAATACTTGATTGTCAATCAGGATGGAAAATTATACGGTATTGGAACGAACGGCTATATGCCGCTTGATGGAGGATATCCACATAAAAGTAATATGACATGGCCGGCTGATTCTGACCTTGATATTATGAAAGTTTTCAAGCCAGCATTAGGAAGTTTTAACAACATGCTTTCAGATGAGCACAACTGTATTTGGAAGCGCGAAGAATGACTGTTTCTGAAATCTGTAAAGAGCTTGGATATGAAGTGGAGATTGCGAGAGATGATAGTTAAAACGATTGGTTCTGGAAGCTACGGTAACGGTTATGCTCTGATTTCGGGGGAAGATATTCTTCTCCTGGAATGCGGAGTTCCGGCTAAGGAAATGCTGAAAGCTATTGATTATCAGACTTCCATGGTGAATGGTTGCATACTGTCACATATCCATGGCGATCACGCTGGATATATTAAACAGTATATGCAATACGGAATCATGGTGTACACATCGGATGAAGTCGAAACAGATGTTGAAATGGTAATGGGAGAGAAAACCATAGGCTTACAGAGGATGAAACGTCAGCAGATAGGTGTGTTTTCGGTAATCCCTTTTCATGTACCACATGGAGAAACAGAATGTGACGGATGGCTGATTGATACACCGGATGGACGGATTCTCTTCATCACAGATGCTGAGTATTGCCCGTATGATTTTTCGAAAATGCATATCAACTACGGCTTGATCGAATGTAATTATGCAGAGGACTATATCAGAATTGAAGATAGTAGTCCTAAATACAACCATGTATTAACCGGTCACATGGAACTTGAAACGTGTAAACGGCTGATACAGAAGATTAACAATGTAAGACTAAGAAGTATAGGCTTGATACATTTAAGTGCCTACAATGGCAATCCAGTGCGGTTCACGGAAGAAATACATGAGATAGTTGATTGTGATGTGGATGTGTGGGTTGCAGAAAAAGGAACTGAGAAAGAATTTAGGCTGATGCCGTTTTAGGAGAATAAATGAACAGATTTGAGAAGATGCATGGTAAGCCTGGTGCAAAATATGGAATCTACAACAAACAGGCTAAGAAATTCCAGTTTGGAATATGTGAAGATACTCCGATGCTCGCAGAAGCAAGGTTGTGGCAGAAAATCGGAGATGATGCAAGAAAATGGAGATTTGAGGTAAAGAGATTGCCGGATAAGGAGACATAAAGGATGAATAAAGTAATTTTAATGGGACGCTTGACAAGAGATCCTGAAATCAAAAGTTCACAAGGAGAAAAATCTACAACGATTGCCAGATACACACTGGCTGTAGACAGACGCTTCAAAAGAGACGGAGATCAGACAGCTGACTTTATCGGATGCGTTGCTTTCGGAAGAAGTGCAGAATTTGCTGAGAAATATTTCCGTCAGGGACTGAAGGTTATCGTAACCGGACGTATTCAGACAGGAAGCTATACCAATAAGGACGGTCAGAAAGTTTACACGACAGACGTTGTGGTAGAAGATCAGGAATTTGCTGAGAGCAAAGCAACGAGCCAGCAGAATCAGCAGAATAACAGTACCCCAGCAACAGACAGTGATGGCTTTATGAATATCCCAGATGGGATTGATGACGAGATGCCGTTCAATTAAGGTGTGACTATGGCTGGAAATTATAAACACGGTGGTGTACATACAAGATTGTATAACATTTGGAAATGTATGCGACAAAGATGTTCCAATCCTAAAAGTAGTAGATATTCCGTCTATGGTGCTAAGGGAATTAAAGTATGTGAAGAATGGAATGATTTTAAGAGATTTCATGACTGGTCTATGAATAATGGATACGATGAAAAACTTACACTTGACCGTATCAATAATGATCTTGGATATTGTCCACAAAATTGTAGGTGGGTCACTTACCGTAGACAGGAAAATAATAAAACAAATAATAGATACCTCACATATAATCATGAAACGCATACGCTTGGAGAGTGGTCTGAAATTACAGGTATTAAATTAAGTACTATTTGGGCGAGATTGGACAGGGGATGGACAGTAGAAGAAACATTAACACTTCCACTTGGAAGTGTAGTATCAAAAAAGAAAGTGGGGTAAGCGCAGTTTTGGGTAAAACAAGACCAAAGAAGTGTTGCCATCCAAATTGCTTTGATTGTCCTTATAAGGATTGTAGATGGCAAGAAATGACATCTCAAGATTTTTCGGAGAGTAATAGTAGGGATTATGAGCTATTTGAGAGTGCTACTGGTGGGAAATACCACAAAGGATCGGATAAGGAATATAGAAATTTACGACAAATGGCGTATAGATCAGAGCATCCAGTAAAAAGAGAAAGAGCTGATTATCATCGAAAATATTATAAAGAACATTGTGAAGAGATCAAACGACAACAAAGAGAAAATTATGACACACGAAAGAATACTAAATCTTGTCGCAAATGGCGCAAGAAAAACATAGAAAAAAAGAGAGAATATGATCGCCAACGATATCTAAAAAGAAAGGAGGCGAAGCAAAGTGCAGAAAGAAAAGAAGCCGTCTGAAATCATACAAGAATTTCTTGAGTTCTTAAAATACTGCGATAAAGAGTATAAAGATTGCGTAACGCAGGTATATAAGTATGACAAAAAGAATCAGGACTACTTGCATGATATTGAATTTGCTCATGACTATGATGAACGATGCAAGTTGGCCACACAGATACACAAACAGAGAAATGACAGACGAGCGATGAAAGATAGAGTTGAATTTGTCGAAAAAGTAGCTAAATTCTGTGCGGACAGGCAGAATAAGCAGTTCATTGACAGGCTTAAAAGCCTATTGGAGCAACAGGAAAGAGCTGAACAGTATGTACTTAGCGAACGCCATTATAACAGGAGAGGTGAGATAGCCAATGATACTAATTAGTGATAAGGGACAGCAGAAAGGCAAGCATACCGCTAAGGAGAATTACTGGAAGGATCAGGGAATAGAAGTATTAACCATGCCACTCCCTTGTGGAGATTACATAATCGCAAACGAAAGGGTTATGGATGTAATCAACCGAAAGAATGAACGTGGAATTCCAGTAAAGAAGATGGATTTTCTTGGAACATACAATGCGACTGTTGACACTAAGAAAGACATTCAGGAGCTTGTAGGCGACATTTGCGGTAAGCAACACGCAAGATTCCGCGATGAATGCATATTGGCTCAGAATAACGGAATTAAGCTGTATGTACTGGTGCAGAATGCCGGTGGATTGATTAAAGGAACAAAAGATATATATAATCCGACAATCCGAACGCTGGATGAGCTTCATAAATGGAAAAATCCGAGACTTTTTGTGATGAAGCGTACAAGTGATGTGATTGGTCATTACAAGAGCGGAAAACCAATATACAGGCGCACACAAAGGTATCCGGCAGCAACCAGGGGCGAAACGCTCATGAAAGCTTGCAAGACTATGCAGAAGAAATATGGAGTTGAGTTCATTTTTTGCAGTAACTCTGAACAGGGAACGAAAGTTATTGAACTGCTTCAACAGGAGGTTAGGTAGATGGAACATTCTTTTAATATAGATATAGCAGCAGAATATGGCATCGAATGTGCAATTTTACTTAAGCATCTTTATTTTTGGATTAAGAAAAATGAAGCGAATGATGAAAATTTCTTTGACGGAAGATACTGGACATACAACAGTGTGAAAGCCTTTTCGGTATTGTTTCCGTATATGACTGAAAGAAAAGTCAGATACACTTTGGAGAAAATGGAAGAACGGGGATTGATTGTGGTCGGCAATTATAACAAGTCTCAGTACGATAGAACCAAGTGGTATGCACTGACGGATTTGGCTTATTCGATTTTACAAAAAGGAAATTTCCATTTGACAAAAACGGCAAATGGAAAAGACGCTAACGGCGAACCTATACCAGATATAAACACATATATAAATACAGATAATATATTAGATTCTAAAGAATCTAATTGTCAGACAGAGGTCAGACGATGCTTAGATGCATGGAACGAATTGGAAGAATACGGCATAAAAGCGGTGTCTAAAGTAAGCAACACATCTCAACGGTATCAACGATTAGTGGCAAGAATCAAGGAATATGGTATAGAGGATGTCTTAAAAGCCATAGAGAAAATTAAAGGCAGCAGTTTTCTACAGGGAAAATCGAATAGTAGACGAGCGTGGGTTGTTACTTTTGATTGGTTCGTGCTGCCGAATAATTTTCCAAAGGTATTGGATGGGAATTATGACGATGTAAAGAGTGACGGACCACATGAGACAAAAACGCTGGAAGAAGACGGGTGGCAGTAAATGATTAATGAAAGCGAGATTAGAAAGACATTATCACTGATAAAGCCGGACGGTCAGTTATTCGAAGTAAGGGTTATATATAATTCTAAAGCCGTGTATAGCGGATATTTTAAATCTGCAGACGATCTGATGGCAGCATTGAGCAGAGATATCCGAGATTATGCCAACTGCAATATTTACATCACTCTAAATTATTTGAATGATGAGTGCTATTCCAGAAGCCAACGGAACAGATTTATGTCGAAAGGATTGGCTACAACCAGTGATAAGGATGTCCTGGGATATGAATGGATATTCATTGATGTGGATCCGCACCGGACTACGGCGGTATCTTCCAGTGATGATCAGGTCGAAAAAGCTAAAGTTATTGGAAACAAGGTATATGCATTTATGAAAAACCTTGGATTCTATGATCCGATATGTGGGTTCAGTGGAAATGGCGTTCATTTGCTATATCGAGTAAAAATTAAAAATTCGGAAGAGAATGTTAAGCTGATTGACAATTGCTTAAAAGTATTGGATATGTTCTTTTCGACAGATGACGTACAAATTGACTTGAAAAATTTTAACCCAGCAAGAGTTTGCAAGCTCTACGGGACGAAAGCACAGAAAGGATCTGACACCAAAGAACGTCCACACCGAATGAGCCGGATAATCAGTGCACCAGATGAAGTGAGAATAAATGACATCCAATACATAGAAAAGTTGGCCGGAATGTTACCAAAAGAAGAAAAACCACAAAGGTATAACAGTTATCAGCCGACACATTTTGACTTGGATGAATGGTTAGATGAACATGGATTGAGATATCGGAAATCATCTTATTCTGGTGGAGTTAAATATATATTGGATGAATGCCCGTTTGATAGCAACCACAAAGGAAAGGATGCATGCATATTTCGGGCAGCCAGTGGAGCTATTGGATTTCATTGTTTTCACAATTCATGTGCCGATAAGACTTGGAGAGATGTAAGACTTAAGTATGAGCCGGACGCTTACGAAAAGAAGCAACAGGAATACAGCGATAGGATTTACGCTAAACCGAAGAAGAAACCAGAATATAAGCCAATACAAGAAAAAGAGGGAGAACCGGTATTTCTGACAGCGAAAGACATTCTGAATATGCCACGACCACCGGAGAGATTCGTAAAAACTGGAATTAGGGATATTGATCAGAGAATGAGAGGACTGAAAACAGGATATACATCTGTTCTGTCTGGCTTAAGAGCTTCTGGAAAATCGAGCGTAATTTCGGAAATCTGCCTGGATTGCGTTGAATCTGAGAGCAAAGTAACGGTTTACTCCGGAGAGTTATCGCCACAGAACTTCATGCGATGGATGGATTTGCAGGCAGCAGGAAAAGCTTATGCAGAGCCAACACAGTTTGATGGTTACTACAATGTGGCTAAAGAGAACCAAGAGAAGATTGCCGAATGGTTAGCCAAAAATTTTACATTGTACAACAATAAGTATGGGAATAACTTCTTGGCTGTGAAAGAACAGTTGGAGCGGAAAATCGAAGCAGATAAGCCAGATTTGCTGATACTTGATAATTTAATGGCTTTCGATATTAGAAGCCTTTCAGAGAACAAATTTGAAGCTCAGACAGCATTTACGTGGTCCTTACATGAGATGGCCCAGAAATATGACATACACATCATATTTGTAGCGCATCCGAGAAAGGCAATGGGATTCCTAAGACTGGATGATATATCAGGAACAGCAGATATCGGGAATGCAGTGGACAATGCATTTATTATCCATCGTGTGAATAACGATTTTGTCCGACTTACAAAGCAGATGTTCGGATGGAAAGATGATGATCCGTTATATAGTGCTGACAACGTGATTGAAATAGCAAAGGACCGTGACGGTGGACTGCAAGACTACTTTATCCCATTGTACTACGAAAAGGAAAGTAAGCGATTAAAAAACAGTTTTACTGAGAACAAAATCTACAGTTGGAATAAACAGAATGATGGATTCAAGTCTATTGATCAGATGGAAATTCCATTCGATATGTAGAGGTGAGCAACATGACAGATGAAGAATTGAAAAAGATCTATTATCCGATAGCTGAATGTTGGAAGCTGATTAGAACATACCGTGAATGCACCGGTACTGATAAAGAAGCGGATGTATTATTGAAAAAGTTGCAACAGATATTTGAAAAATCTGGCAAAACTGAATTTGCAAAGCGGATAGTTTTTGCTACCGGTGAAGAAATTGACAGAATCATGATGGAGAACAAGAAGAATGAAAAGAAGATCTGAATTACGGCGTGCACCGGATGAAATTGACAATATGCTCGAGAGCCATTATGCAGCTCTGGAAAAAGACAAGCCGTCAGAACAGGCTATTGAGGATTTTAAACGGAAACCACATTATGCGGATCCGTATGAATATTGGAGAAAGAAACAGGAGGAGTAAAAATGAGCAAAAGTAATGTATTGGAATTAGCAAAGAAATTAGTAGCAGCTATCGAGAAAGAAGACCAGAAAAACAAAGTGATGCTGAAAGACATTCCGGTTGGCGGGAAATTTAATACAGGCATCGGAAGATTCATTGTACTGGAACAGAAAGAAGATTGCACTGCAGTTATTACAGAAGACTTATATCGTGAAGATGTGGAATTTGATGGTGATTGTGCGGATTACAAGAAATCGTCATTAAGAGAACTGTGCGAGGGCGAAATTCTCAATGAGTTTTATGATGAATTCGGAGAAGAAAATATTTGTACAAATGAAGCCGGATTAGTAACAGTTGATGGACAGGAAGTATTTGGAAAACTCTTGACCAAAGTAAGACCTCTGACATTTGACGAAGCACGTGAATACAATGATCTGCTTGTAAATAAAGACCTACCGGATTGGTACTGGACTTGCACACCTTGGAGTACGAAAGAAAGAGGATGGAAGTATTCAGTAGCGGTTGTTTCGCCGTCCGGGTACATCAACCGCAATAACTACGACGTCAGTGTCGGCGTGCGCCCATTTTGTATCTTAAAATCTAATATCTTTGTATCCAAAGTTGAGGAGGAGTAAAACATGATGACGTTAAAAGAATTCAGAGAAAACCTTAAAAATCTTAATGAAGTTTTTGAACAGTTAAGAAAAAAATACCAGAAGCCGGGAATCGGAAAGACAATTGAGGTTGCCGGTATTAAGTGGCTGGTGTTGGACAAGCTTGAAAAAGGATATTTTGCAATTTCGGAAGATTTTTACGGAAGAGACAGAGGGTTTGATGATAATAGCAACGATTGGAAATCCAGTGATTTGAGAAATGAGTTAAACACTGATCTCCGCAAAAAGATTGAAAGCGAATTAGGGACAGATTCACTGGTCGAGTTTGAACGCAATTTACTTTCGTTAGATGGTCAGACGGAATATGGAACTTGTAGAGATTATGTTTCACTTATTTCCGTGGATGAATACCGGAAGTATAGAAAACTTTTGCCAAATACAAATAAATGGTGGTGGACACTTACACCAGACAGCACGGCTTGTAATGATGATGACACCTTTGTTCGGGTTGTTTCGCCGTCCGGTGGCGTCGACTGCAATTGCTGCGGCGGCAGTGGCGGCGTTCGCCCGGTTTGTATCTTTTCCTCTTCAATCTTTGAATCTTGTGAGGAAGATGATGATTAATGGCAGAGAATGATCTGAAAGTAATTCAAAAGGCGAAGGAACTGGCCACACATACATTGAAAGTGACCAGCAATGCCAACCGATATCCAAAAAAATATAGATTTTCACTTGTTGATAAAATGCAGAATAAGTCAATGGAAATCTATGAAATGCTCTTTGAAGCGAATAGAACGGATATCAAGAATTATAAAAGAGATCGACTTGAAATGCAGACAAAAGCAATTACATATTGTGATGAATTACTTTTCTACATAGAAATGTCGCATGATCTTGAAATTATCAACATAGATAGCGTAGAGCATTGGTCGAAAATGGTATCTGATGTAAAACATATGGCTATTGCATGGAGAACTAAAGACCGGCAAAGATAAATGCATTTTAGGTCGTTTCCGTTAAGCGGTTGTTTCGCCGTCCGGTAACATCAACAACAATAACTACAACAACAGTAACGGCGTTCGCCCATTCTGTATTACAGGGAGTCAGAGTAGGCATCAAGCCGAAATCGGGAAAGATACAAAAAGGAAACGGACCTTCCTCTTAGAGGTAAATATAAAGGAGTACCAATGGATAAAGAAATTGTCACGGATTATGGGGATCTGTACCGGGCTTATAAGAAAGCGAAGTCGGGTAAGAAATTTAATAGCAGCACTGCAAGATTTTCTAATGTGGCTTTAGATGGGATTAATATTCTGAAAGAGCAGTTAGAGAATCAGACATATACAGTTGCTCCGTATAACCGGTTCGAAATATATGAGCCGAAGCAAAGAGTAATTGAGTCATGTTCATTCAAGGATAAAGTAGTGCAACACGTACTCTGTGACAATATTCTGCATCCAAAATTGAAGAATGTGTTTATTAAATACAATTCTGCCGGACAGATAGGAAAAGGAACGCTATATGCATTAGATGGCTTAAGAGATCACATGGAATCGTTCTATCAGAGACATGGCGTTGATGGCTGGGTACTAAAATGCGATATCAGACATTTCTTTTATGAAATTGACCATGAGATTTTGAAAGACATTGTAGATTATTTCTTCCCAGATCCATATACAACATGGTTGAATCATACATTGATTGATAGCAGCGAGAATCCTGGCTTGCCACTTGGGAATCAAGCCGGACAGGTATATGCCTTGCTTATGGTTCATGCAGTAGACTGCATGGTGACGGGCGAACTTGGAATAACTGAATATGGAAGATATATGGACGATTTCTACTTGATTCATCAAGATAAGGAATATTTGAAATGGTGTTTGGAATGTATCAGAGAAATGCTAAAAACACTTGGACTTGAATTGAACGGGAAGACGCAGATCATACCGTTTAGAAAAGGGATACGATATTTAGGATTTCATCATTATATGACGTCCGATGGGAAATATATTCGGAAGCTAACCGGAGAGAACAAGCGGAAGAATAAGAAGAAATTTCGAAAACTGGTAAAAGATGTGAAAGCCGGGAAACTCACGGAAGAAAAATTCTATGAGAAATATAATTCATGGAAGAACCATGCATTACATGGAAATTGTATCAAGTTGGTTCACAGTATGGATCTGTATATAGAGGAATTGATGAAAGAGGTGACATAGTGACACGACAGGAACAGGAAGATCAGGAACAGGAACAATATCTTGCAGAGTGGTCTAAAAAGCAGAAAGAGAAGCGAGAAAAGAAGAAACGGAAGTTTCGACTTAGGAGGAATAGAAAGTGAATAAAAAAGAAGTACTGGAAATCAGAAAACAATTCACACCGGAGAATTGTTCAATCACCCGTATAGCCGGATGCTACGTGGATGGAGAAAAAGAGAAACGGATGGAAAGAGAAGAAGCGTTTCTTTCACTGCCGGAAGAACAGGCATTTAAGTATTTTGACATTTTCAAGAAGACGTTATCCGGGAAAATCGGAAAGAACCTGTTGAACCTGGAATACAAGTTGAAAGAAAGTAGGAGCAGCGACCCAGAGGGCGAAGAACATGAACTGTTGATGAATCTGAGAGAAAGCAAACTGAGAGACCCGGCATTGTTAGATGAATTCTACGAAAAGATTCTTACGTCTTATGACTGCGCTGAGAATTACTACATCATACTTATCCACGCAGTATATGACGTACCGGGAAAGACATCGGACGGAGAAGTGCTGGAAGATGCATCTGAGGAAGTATATGATTTCATTCTTTGTTGCATCTGCCCGGTGAAACTTTCAAAGCCGGGACTTACTTACAACGGGAAAGATGAACGGATGGAAGAGAGAACCCGTGATTGGGTAGTAGGTATGCCAGACAAAGGCTTCTTATTCCCGGAATTTAACGACCGACAGACGGATGTACATAGCGTACTCTATTACACCCGGAAGTCTGCCGATGTACAAGAAGAAATGGTTCGAGAGCTACTTGGAATTGATTTTGTTGCATCTGCCGATGAAGAGAAAGATAAATTCGGTAAGTTGTTAAAGGATGTACTTGGAGAAGATGCAGACAGCAAGATCGTGAAAGACATCTTTGAGGGGATATCCGAAGAGATGGAACGCCATGCAGAAGACCCGGAGCCGTACAAAATGGGCGAAAACGAACTGAAAAAGATATTCAGTAGCAACGGCGTACCGGATGAAAAGATGGAAATGTTTGAGGATGCTTACTGGGAGAACATCGGGAATGTACCTGTTATGGCAAGTAACATTTGCGACAACAAGGTGGTTAATATCCAGGTTTCAGAGGGGAAGATAACTATCAATGCAGATTTCATCAGTAATCTTGAAATCAAGGAAGTTGACGGAAGAAAATGCATGGTACTGCCAGTGGATTATGTAAAAGTTAACGGAATTTCAACGAAAGCGTAGGTGAGGAAGATGAAATATAAGGTTGGAGACAAGGTAAGAGTAAAAGAAAACTTACCTTTGTATATGAAAGCTCACTGCGTATCTACTTTTAGTCCAGAAACATTGGAGTATAACGGAATGATAGTTACGGTTAGTGAAGTGAAAAAAGATCAATACAAAATTGATGAGGATAACGGCTTTTACGATTGGTATGAAGATATGCTTGAACCAGTAGAAGAAATGAGTGCGGAAGAAGCATTGAAAACGTATACGGAATTTTGTAGTGAGCATAGTTGCAATGACTGCCCTATTCAAAAACTCGATACTACTTATTATTGTCCTGATATTAGAAAAGAATATCCAGAAGACGTTGTTAAAGTACTTAAGCAGTGGAAAGCCGACCATGAGAAAAAGCCGATTGAGACAAAATGGGTATGGTATGTGAAAATCATTGAAGCTGATACGCATTTGCTGAAACACGAAGAGCTTTTAGAACTTGATTTCAGTATCCCGATGGATCGGAAAAAAGAAGAAATTCTCAAGAAATACTGTGCTGAACACGATGGAAAATATTATGTAACCGATGAACGTAGATGCGTAGTAAAGGAGTAGCCATGAACACAGGAGAAAAGATAGATTACATGATTCAGTGTTTACAGGTAGCAAAAGGAGAATATGAATACGAAGCTGAACGTTATGCACATGAATGTGCTGAGGATTACGAATGGCTTAATAAGCACCATATTACCAACAAAGCACTGATAAGAGAAAATCTAAGGAATGTGGCAAGGATGGGATTCCAGGTAGCAAACGAGGTGAAATGATGGATGGACTAATTGTAAAAAAGAGATGGTTAAATCTTATCCTTAGTGGGAAGAAAACTATTGAAATAAGAGGTAGTAATACCAAGAAAATAGGACAGCCGATCTATTTACTGGAAAGTGGGACAAACCTTGTAAAAGGCACATGTATTATAGACTCTACATATCCAATATCCTGTTCTGATTGGTCTGAGGAAAGAGAAAAACACTGTGTTGACATATCTTATTCAGAGCTGAAGAAAAGGTATAAAAGACCTCATGCGTGGGTACTGAGAAATGTGAAACTGACGGAAGAAGAATGGAAGTACGAACATCCAAAGGGTGCGATTATATGGGTAAAAGATGTAATGCCGGCATATGAACTGCAAACTGGATATATAGACGTAATTCTTAGAAACAATATGTAATTTACAGAAAGGAGTACGGAGCTCCGGCCGGGCAAAGATATATCGGCTCCTTTCGAGAAGAATGAAAAAAGAAGAATTCATAAAACTTGCACCGAAATGCGGATATGGCAGTGAAGACCGGGCAAGAGATTATACAGAGCGAAATCCTAAAATGCATTATAGCGTGGATGATTTTATAAAACTCTACCATGAACCAATAGATTCTATGCACTGGAACGGCATACGTGCTACGAAAGGATTGTATGAAATGTACGGGATTAACGGAAGAACTACGGCTAAGAGGAATGGAGTAGCTGGAAATGACAGTACGAGACAGGATTGGGGGATGTGAGAGTGAAATTTATAGACTGGTTCGCCGGAATAGGTGGTTTCCGAAGAGGAATGGAACTTGCCGGACATGAATGCGTTGGTTTTTGCGAATTTGATAAATTTGCTACAGCGAGTTATATTTCCATGCATCTTCTGACGGACGAACAAAGAAAGAAGCTGGATGAATTACCACAGAAGAAAAGGCAGAAGGAGATTTTAAAAGATGAATACAGAAATGGAGAATGGTACGCAAATGACATTAGAAGAGTGTGTGCCGATGATATTCCGAAAGCAGACTGTTGGTGTTTCGGATTCCCATGCCAAGACATCTCAGTTGCAGGAAAACAACTTGGATTTCAAGGAAACCGTTCAAGCTTGTTTTTCAGAGTTATGTACCTTATCGGACAGCTCAAAGAAGAAGATAAACCCACTTACCTTTTCATTGAGAACGTTAAGAATTTGCTTAGTGTTAATGGAGGATGGGATTTCGCCAAATTGCTCATTGAAATGGAGCAGGGGGGGGTATGATGCAGAATGGCAGGTGCTCAACTCCAAAGATTTCGGAGTGCCACAAAACAGAGAAAGGTGTTTCATTATCGGACATCTTAGAGGGAGAAGTACAGCAAAAGTATTTCCTGTCGAAAGAGCAGACGGAGAAAATCGTGTTCAAATAATTGGCCATAAAGATGGATATAGAAGAAACACACAGGTATTTGACCAGAACGGCATTACAGAAACGCTGGATACGGCACAGGGAGGCGGAAGAGGACATCATGTAGCATTACCGTGCTTTATAGATTTAGCGTATCAGGGAAAGCCAGTGACAACGGATGTGAGCAGAACGATTCTCGCAAGATACTATAAAGGATGCTCAAACATCCATGAAAATAGCGGCATTGCAATTCCGATCCTTACGCCTGATCGAGCAGAAAAAAGACAGAATGGACGGAGATTCAAAGAAGATGGTGAGCCGATGTTTACACTTACTGGACAGGATAGACATGAAGTAGGAATAGATCCGCTCGGAGTGCTACGGAATGTTCGTAGTGATTGCGGAAAAGAAATCCGCAAAGATTATGAAACTGGAAACATCAAAATCTCCAGACATGAATTCCTCGAAAGTGAAGTCAGAGATGATGGGGTAGTGAATACATTATCTACTGTTCAAAAAGATAACCAACTTGCAGTTAAGGTAGCCGAAGCAACAAAACAGGGTTATTCAGAGTGCAGAGTAGGTGTAGATAGCGTAAATTTATCTGTTCCGGGGAGCAAAACCAGAAGAGGAAGAGTAGGACAAGAAATCGCCAACACACTCGACACAAGTTGTAATAAAGGAATTTTTGTACAGGTATCCGAAGAACTGACTGTATATGCTGTCTGGTATGAAAAATATCAGTGCTACATAGCGATTCGAAGACTAACACCAAAAGAATGCTTTCGGCTACAAGGTTGGACGGACGATTATTTTGAAAAAGCACAGTTCGTAAATTCGGATAGCCAGTTATACAAGCAAGCCGGAAATGGAGTCACTGTAAATGTGATTGAAGCGATTGCAGAAAAATTAAGATTTGCGTAGAAAGGTAAAAAATATGGCTAAAAGACCAGATGTAGTAGTAAATAAAATTGAATTCGATTCAAGCGAGGTAGACATGGCACTCCGCAAACAAATTTCAGAAAAACCGATATTTCTACATAACAGGAGCGATACTTGTTCGCTGTGGGAATGCCCGCAGTGCAAAAGAAGATTTACAACAACACATAAACCGGGAGTACTTGATGGGACAGATATATATTATTGCCCTAAATGTGGAAAAGCATTTGATTGGAGAGATTAATTATGCACATTGAATTGAAAAAGATAGATAAAGACACATTGAAAGTCGGGGATGTGGTAGGAGTTGCAAGAAAGGTGAGCTGCGGATGGAAATCATCATTCCGACACCAGTTAATTACTCCGGCAAAAATTACAAGAATTACTCCGAAACGGACAAAGATTGAGACAGATCAATTCGGAGAACATGATAAGAATGAGATTTTTTATGAGTATGATGAAAATGCAAAAAAAGAAAATGAATTAGCTATCATGTTTAAACAATTTAAAGATGGAAGACGTGCGTTTGAGGACTTTGACAGGAAATACGGTCTTGGTTCGATTAAAGATGAAGATATCCAAAACATGGCATATCATATGAAAGCAATTATGGAAATTATAGAGAAATACAAGGAGTAGCAATGTTTGAAGAATTATATAAATTCATATCCAGATTGCATTACGGGATAAAGTTCATGCCGGAAAAGGATTTTGACGAGCTTTTATCTCGGTGCGACTGGGAGCAAAAGATGTATGCATTGTGCTTTAGATATTTGTAAACGTGGAGAAAAATCATGAAAGCACCTTGACAATTGAATATTGATGTAAAAGTCAGTATTCAATTGCCGGGAGAAAGGACGAAATTATGGTGTATGTAAACCAGAAAGAAGTAGATGAACTGAACGAAAAGTTGAAAAAGATAGATGAGAATTTAAGACTTGGAAGATTCGGCTTAAATAAAAACAATGAAGTTACAAATGTAGGTGTGACCATTGCAGTAAAAGGGAATAAGAAAAAAATAGATGCTTTAAAAGATATGGGATTTGAAATTGTAAATCGATTTAAAGAACCTGAGCCGTTTACAGCTGGATATGCATCTGGAAGATATAAAGGATACGGAATGTTTGTGACTATGGAAAAACCATTGTAAGGGATGGAGAAAGGGACGAATTATGAGTACATTTGAAGAAAGAATAGCGAAAGCAGTATCAGAAAAGATGAACGATGGAACTGTAGAAAAATTGGTCGCAGACGCAGCGGAAAAAGCATTAAAAGAAGCCATTAATGAGCAGTTTCGCTGGAATGGAGAAGCCAAGAAGATTATAGATGAAAAGGTAAAAGAAGTAATGACACCGGCAATCGAAAGAGTAAATCTGGACGAATATACAGTGAAACTCGATGCAGTTCTCACGGAAATTATTAACAGCACAAATCTGATTGACAACAAAGAAATCTTAGGAAACTTCAAGAGTCTTATGACAGAGCCGGATAAAGATACAATCAGCTTAAAAGAAGTGTTTGAAAAATACAAGGAATATGTCAGCGAGAGCGTTGATACATCTGAACTTGAAATCTATACAGATGATGAACCGAGATATCAGAATGTGACAGCAGAAGTAACTGTTGATACAAGAAATAGCATATTTGGAGGAAGATTTTGCGATTTGGTTTTTAAATGCGAGGAGGATGAGAAACTGACAAAAGAAATCCATTTGTATGAATCAAAAAGAAATGGATTCAGAATTACAAGATTCGAAAGCGAACTTGATATCAATTCATTAAGATATGTAGATAAGTTTGACATTTTTATGATGCGGTTAGATCGAGCGTTCTGTGATATCACAGATATTATGGATATGTACGATGATGATGTTGAAGTAGAAGATGAACCGGAAGCATCCTGGAACTGATGAAGAAATGGAAGAATGCCAGGATTATGTAAAGGAGGATGAAGACAATGAGAATAATTAGTCAAGATGGAACGATTGATGTCACTTACGAAAATGCAGATTTGGAAAGAAAAGGGACAATAATATCTGTATGGACGCTAGATAACGTATATGGCAGTTTTGCAAGCTATTCCACCGAAGAAAAAGCGATCAAGGCTATGGAAATGTGCAGAAACAGGTACGCATGGTGCAAAATAAGAAGCCACGGAATGAACTCACTCACTATGGCTATGAACTTTCGGAGAACAGATGAAATAGAACAACTTTTAAAAACGTTTGCGGAGGAAAATATTTTTCAATTCCCGGCAGACGAAGAGGTGGAATAAATGTACTGGGTAGACAGAAACACTGGCGAGATCGTATCTGAAAAAGACAAAAATAAACCCCTATGGGCATATTATGAATACATAAGAGGTTATGGGGACGGAGTTGTTATCGAGAATTACATAATAGGAGAGAACCCGTTCTGCCGGATAGATTTTGCATATTGTGTCGGCGATAAGTATGTAAATCTAAAAAGAGATTGCCATTTCAAAAATCACGGCGTGGATAGAAACGATGTTAGATTGTGCGCCATAATCGTTCCAGCTAAAGAATATGACGAAAAGATAAAAGAGCTAAAGAGAGGTGTAGAAAAGTGAATAAAGAGATCAAAAATGCAGACATAGAAAAAATTACAGTTGATTATGCAACAAAAGTACGAGAAACGGAAGAAGAGTTTATTTTTCAGACAATAACACCTTTTTGTTGCAACATTTTACTAAAAATAATATCCAAAAAGGAATTAAAAGATACACTTTTAAGAGGACAGCAAATGAAATGGATTCCATGTAATGAAAGAATGCCAAAAGGTACCGTACTTTGTTGCGATGATAGAGGAAATATGTTAGTTGGACTTCTGTGTAAAGACGAAGCGGGATATATGGCATATGGCGATGATGGACAAGAAATGTATAACTGTGTTGCATGGATGCCGTTGCCGGAACCTTACAAGGAGGGCGATTATGAGACTGATTGATGCGGACAAGCTTATAAGAAGAATGAGAATTGATATGGACCGTATGAAATACCAATACAATCTTGATGTTATAGAAGGAATGAGCCTTGCGATAGGATACATAGTTGGAAGACCGACAGCTTATGATCCAGAAAAGGTTATCGAAAAGCTACAAGTACTATCCGATAAGGCAGATGATGATATAGCTGTCTGCGAAGCGGATACGTGCCAGTATTATGACGGATACGGAGATGGACTGGATAGAGCCATTGAAATTGTGAAACGAGGTGGAAGAGATGAAGAATAAAGAGAAGTACGCAAGCGAGATTATTGAGATTGCTTGCAAATATGGTGCTGTTAATGAACGAACAGGAGAATTAAAGGGTTGCAGTGAAATAATTTGTGAACATTGTTTGTTCAGAGAGAGGGGCATAAGTAGATGCAAAGAAAAAATGAAAGAATGGCTTGAATCTGAATACATCGAAAAGCCAGTGATAAGCAAGAAAGATAGAGCGTTTTTGGAGTATCTTGGTAAAGAACTCAAATATATTGTGAGAAGTAAAAGCGATAATTTGATGGCGTTCCAAAATAGTGCTGAAAAACGTGAAGATGGATGGGTGATTGGTTCCGGTGCGCTTAAATCATTGCAAAAATTCAACATCGGCTTTCCGATGGTCAAATGGTCAGATGATTCACCGTGGCTTATCGAGGACTTGAAGAAGTTAGAGGTGGTTGAGGAATATGAGTAGAGAAATACTTTTTAGAGGGAAACATATTCATGCAATGGATAGTAACGAGCATCTTAATGGAACATGGGTGCATGGCTATCTTAGTGATAAGGATTATATTTACGATAAAAGTCTCGAGGGTGAATTTCTGGTTGATGAAGATACCATTTGCCAGTACACAGGACTAACCGACAAGAACGGAAAGAAAATCTTTGAGGGAGATATTGTAAGATATGGCGAGGTTTGCGGTGAAGTAAAGTTCGGATTGCATGAAAGCAATTGGCAGATTGGTAAGTATAATCAAGGATTCTTTGTTACATTTCCGAAAGAATATTTGCTCAGGAACGAACTTGGTTATTGGAGAAACAAGATTGTTGTAGTCGGCAATGTATTTGATAATCCAGAATTATTGGAGGAAGTGGAATGAGAAGATGGTTGGTGGAACGACTGAAAGATGAAGTTGTCATAACGATTATGAAAAATAAATTAGATGGCACATATTCTTTTATAAATCTTACGAAAGAACATATATGCCCATGCAAGTTTGAAAGTGTAGACGATGCTTTAAAAGATATAGATGAGAAAATTAATAGTGGAGAGGTTATTAGATATTTTGAATTAAGATAATCGAAACGGATAGGCAGGAATCATTAAAGAAAGGTGAGAATAAACATGGCGAAGATATTTAAAGTAAGTGGATACTTAGTTGATGTTGATGGGGATTTTGATGTAAGTGAAGTCGTTGCAGAAATTAGCTTCGGCTTGGATGGGATGATAAATCAGCATATCCATGTAGAAGAATCAGATATTGGAGAATGGGACGATGAAAGTCCATTGAATTACGACAACTGCGACCTTGCAGATTGTGAGAAATACTTCAAGAGAAAAGTTCCGGTAGATAACGACAGAAATGTTATGGCCGGACAGGTCTACAGGCATTTCAAGGGGCATACAGTGAAAATCTTGCATATTGCACAGGACACCGAAGCACCGGGACAATTCTGTGTAGTATACGAATGCGAGGATGGAGCTATTTGGAGCAGACCTTACGGAATGTTCGTGAGCGAGGTTGACCATGTGAAATATCCAAACGTAAAGCAGAAATACAGATTTGAATTAGTGGAGGACTAAACGATGAAGAAATACATATACACTGCAATTGCAGTGGTTTGTGGGGCTTTGAATGCGAATATGATGTGCTTACCATCTCACAATATGGTAATTGATGTTATCGGCGTATTTGCTTTGTTTGGGGCAGTTATATTCGTGGCATTATTCACTTGTGCAGCAGAGGAAGAAGCTTATGAGAAAGCCATATATGAATATATTGATAAGACCACCATGGAAATTTTACGCCTTAGAGTGAAGAATAAATCCCTGGAACAATGCTTAAGAGAAAGAAAAGAGGATGAGAGCGATGAATGCAAATAAATACCAGAAGTTAGCAATGAGAACAAATGACGGGAAAGCAAGCGACAGACTGATCGGGAAGATACAGGAATATGACATGAAGTTTTCCAGTGAACAGAGCAATAAGGAGAGTGTTGACATCGGAGGTATCTTCAATGCGTGCCTTGGGCTGTCCGGTGAAGTTGGTGAATTTAATGATATGATTAAGAAGTGGGTATTTCATGAGAAAGAACTGGACATGGAACACGCAAAGAAAGAAGCCGGTGATATCCTTTGGTACGTAGTAATGCTGTGTGAATCGTTTGGTTGGAATATGGAAGAGATCATGCAGATGAATGTAGACAAGCTGAAAGCAAGATATCCAGAGGGATTCGACGTGGAAAGAGCCAATCATAGAGCAGTTGGTGATGTGTAAACTTTTTTTGAAAAGTCCTGGAAAATTTTGCGTTTTTAGAGGAAATTTTCAGCTCCGAAAAATTCGCCAAAAAAGATCACACCACAAAAAATAAAATAGGGCAAAAATCTGGACGCCGGAATTTCATTCAATTCTGACGTCCTTTTTCTGATAATTGATATATGGTTGTTGCGTGCTGTTATATGCCTGTAAACGTCTGTGGTGCGATTTGAGACGTTATAATCTATTATCTTGGCAACTTATAGACTAACGATTAAAATGCTTTAAAACAGCTATAATTGACTCCATGATAACACGCTTGTGCGTGCCTGTAAATAGGTTGCGTGGATATTCCCGGCATGGTATCATATTCACGGAGGTAAAGCACATGAAAAAGAAACCATTATGCAAGCAGTTTGCAAAAGATGTCTGTGACATACTACATATAGATGCGCCCAAAATTGAATTCGTATCATCTGACCAGATGCGCACCGATACGCAAATAGCAGCATTGATTCCGGGTGCAATTCTGATCAAAAACGATGTTGATATTTCGCCGGATCTTTTTCTTGCCTTGGCGCACGAACTCCGGCACGCTTACCAGATCGCAAACGGTGCAAACCTGGAAGAGTACCAGACAAGCGACAAAATGACCGTAGAAGAATACAACTTGCAACCATTGGAAGTAGACGCAAATGCTTTTGCTTTGCTTGCCATGTCGTCAATGTTCGGGATTATGCCACAATTTCAAAATCTGTCGGATTCGGTACGGGAAGCCATAAAAACCCGTGCGGACCAGATAAAAGCAGAACTTGAATAAACACTAATAGCCCACGACCTTTAGCGGTGTGGGCTTGTTTGATATCAACATACTATTTCATTTACAATTCTGTTAATCCGGCTTTCCATTTCGTCAAATGTGCAAATTTCATTTTCTGAAAACGGCGGGCAAATGGTGGAATCATCAAATTCTTTTCTTTCAGAGTCCCATTCTCCGCCAGTTCCGAAATATAAATCCCCGTTGGAAGCTATTAACAAGTTATCAATTTTCATTTGCGATTCAACCAGTTTTTTCACGTAGATGGTTAATTTTTCGCCATTCGGAAGTGTATAGTTGCCCTTTCTACGGTCAATTTTCCAGATGCTCCGCAATTTAATTATTTTTTTGAAGTCGTCCCTTTTCATATGGCTTTTCCCTTTCTCTTTTTATATTATTTTAACTGATTTCTTAACTTTTCGACCGCTTGCGCTGTATCTTTCCAGAAAACAATATTCTTTTCGGCTGGCGTCCTGTTCGGATAATGTAATCTGTTTCATGATATCACCTCTCAATCTATGTAGCCATATAAATCAAATTCCTTATCAATGTCCGGTAGTCCGTCATCGAAATCATACTGGGAACCGACTATTTCAACGGCGTAACCGGAATTAGTTAATAGTTCATATGGTTCGCCGTCATAATATCTTTTTAGCTGTTCTTCGATAACCTGGTTTGGTGCATCGGTGCGTATGATTTCATATTCTTCGGCCATACCGGAATATATCTTGATTGTGCGCATGGTGCTACCTCCTTAAAATGCTTTATATATTGTTTTCCTAGAAGTAATCAAACTGTTATAAAATTTAACGGCTTCTTCCTTTGTGTTGAAAATTTGCGAGAACTCCGAAAAGCTCCCGCACCAATCTACACGCCTCATATTAGCATCCCCTTTCTTTAATTTTTGCAAAACCGCTCCGGGGGCAATGCTCCCCGGTACGCTGTCAGCGGTGATTATGCATAAATTGTATGTAAATTTTTGAAGCGCCACATTGCAATAGCAAGGCTTTTCGGGCTGCGGATGATATAGCCATTGATTGCGCTGTGGTGTTTGTCGCTTTTTTTGAATTCATATAAACGGCTTTCCACTTCATTCATTTTTATCATGTGTATTTCTACTTCTTCATTTTCCGCAATTTTCCGGCCGTTGTATTTTTCGTTATTAAATACCTTTTCAGCTATTGGAATAAGTGGAGCTGATACATTGTCAAAAATCCCATAAGCATATTCGCAATGCACGTATATGTTGCAACCTGCTAGGATTTCCATTGATCTCTGGTCATAGTCAACTTTACTATATTTTCTTGTGATGCTTTCAACGTCTGTTTCTCTGACAAGAGGATTCTTGATAGTAATATTGACGGATGTATCATATAGCGCATCGCGAACCCTTACAGATACGTCTTTACTTGTGATTCCGTGTTCTTTCAGGTCTTTTCTGATTATCTGTGATAACTCTCTATTTGTCATGGTTCTTTTCTCCTTTCGTGCCCTGTCTCATCGGTGCAGGTAGGGCGGTTCCTACAGACGCCCGTAGGCGTTTCGACTATTTAATTATTGTGTCAGTCCAAATTTCAAGCATTTCCCGAAATTTATTTTCCTGATCTGTGCAAAATCCTCCGTCTTTCAAGTGGAAAATTGCGTGATCTCCGTACTTTTCATTGATATCTTGAATGAAGTTGTAAAAACGTTCAAATTCTTCCAGATCTTCCAAACGAAGTAAATAGCGCTTTATTTCCTTGTTTGGTGCGTTGTAGTTGTCTGCCTGGCAAGGATTGGAAAATAACGCCTCTACCTTGATTTTGCTTCTTCTGTCGTCCTGCGTTTTTCTATCAATCATTGTAAAAAGTGCGTAATTCATAAATTTTGTATAATCTTTCATACTTCCGTACCTCCTATTTATATTCATGAACGTCACAGCTCCATGTGATCGTGCACGGTTTATCCGGCTGTGCTGTCTGTACCATGTATTCTCTTGTTGCCCAGCTGCTAACTTCTGCTACAAATAAGATTATTAATATCATTTTCTTCATCTTTCTTTTTCCTCCTTTATTTTACGATTCTGATGCAAAAATAAATTTTATAACGCTCTTTATATTCTGCTTCGTCTGTCTTTTCGTTGTATCTTGTGGCGCATGGGACTTCTTCGTATTCGAAGAAATAACCGTTTTCGCTATAATTGTTTTTGATGAATGGGTTGTTGTATTCATCAAGATCATATTCGAGATAAGACAGAAGCGCATCGGCTTCGCTTTCGCTGTATTTTCTAACAGCTCTTGCGACATCTCGGATGATTCCTTTTTCTGTCTTATTGCTGGTATATCCATCAATTGTAATCGTGTTTTTTCCTTCGGCTGCTTCGATGAATGCTAACATTGTTTTTCCTCCTACTCTGAAATTAAGTACACATGGAAGTTATCGCCAGAACAGTCAACTGATTCGACTACTCTATTATTCAATTCTTCCGGGATTGAATCACGACCGTCATATTGCGCTATGATTTCGCCGTTGTCCCAGATGTACATATTTCTATGTTCTGATGTGATTAGCAAGAGTTCGATTAGTTTCATGTTCTGGCCTCCTGTGATTGATTTGTTTTCCTCGTTGCTATGGTTATATAATACACTATATAAGGCACAAAAGCAATTGACATAATAACTAAAATATAAGGCACAATTAACACAATATATTGTTCAAAATATATAAGGCACAAAATAATGTTGATACACATATACATAGAAGAAAAATAAATATTTGACGTATAAGGCACAATGGTATATTATATACATATAAAAAGAACGGAGGAAACGCAATGGAAACGAAAGAAAGAAAGACAACAGAAGCGCAAAGAAAAGCTATATATAAATACGATGATAAATTTGAGCGTGTTAATTGTAGATTCCAGACAGGCACAAAAGAAAGAATAACAGCACTTGGATATAAGAGTATAAACGATTTTATCAAATTAGCTGTAGCAGAAAAGCTAGAACACGATGAAAAGATTTTGAAATAAGGCACAAAAACATATTGACATATAAGGCACAAATCATTATAATTATACTTGTAAGGAACAAACTTACAAGTTACTAGTGGCAAGCTGGGGAAAGGAGAAAAATGAGTAAAGACATGACAATGACAGAAATTGCAAGACTGATCGAAGGTCTTAGATCAGCCGGATGGGAAGAAAAGAAAATCAATGATTTCTTACTTTACATCGAAAGCGGAACAGAAGAGTATAAGCCAAAAGAAGACAAATAAAAAAGAGCCGTATAACAACAGCTCAGACACACAAGAGAGGGCGGAACTTGCCACCGCTCTCAAGTTAAATTATTATAGCAGATTTATAAAAGGCAGTCAACAACGGCTGTCTTTTTCTGTGCCTATAAATATATTTTGGTTATTGAAAAACATAACATATTGACGAAATAGTAAGATTCGATTTTACATTCTTTGAACTTCCATTTGACAAAATTGTCAAACCTATACCAGATGTAAATACAGATAGATACAGAAGAAGAACTCTAATAGATATGTATATTATAACAGTAAAGTATATTATAAGCCTATACAGTAGTGGTATATATAATAATTATAGTTATATATAATATATACAAGGGCAGAGTATATTTTTAAATTTATTATTGACATATGAGTGTAAAAGGCTTAATATATTAACCAGACAAAGTGAATAGGCAGTATATAGCCAGATTATAATATATACAACTCTTGGTAGTCTTATTAGACCGTGACCCGTTGCAAAACGTATTCTTGCAATTGGTGGCGGTCTTTTTTATTTATATTTTACAGTTTGGAGGTGATCAGAATGAAAGATAATACAGTAACTACAGAGAATGGAATAGAAGTATATACAAGTCAAATAGCAGAGATAGCAGATAGATATATAGCTGATCTGGAAGATATAGACAGTATATACACCTATGAAGTATTTACAGATCTATTGTTATATATTTCTGACAATATGCCACCTCTTAATAACTACGATGATATTACGGTATTAGATAATCTATTTAATATATACAAGAGATTATGCAGTAAGTATAGAGTGTTACCAACATTGTATGATTTTAGCATGATGATTAATATAGATCCTAGTACTATAACTAGATGGATGAATGGAGAAACAAGGGGCGGGCTAACCTCTGAACACTGCAAGACGGCTAAAAAATGGAAGCAATATTGTGCTGGTAGATTAGCGTCGAATTTGAGCAATAGCAAGGGCACGGATGCCAACAAGATATTCATTGCCAAAGCTGCTTACGGCATGGCAGAAACGAAAGCAGTAGAGCAGGTGCGGATCACAGGAGCTACAAAGACGGTCAAACAGATAGCAAAGGAAATTGGAGCGGACGAGTTGCCAGACTTTGGAGATCAAGAAGACGATGCAGACGCATTCGATTTCTAAACAATTCGATAAATAATCAGATAACTCATTGAATTGTACAGAATGACATGATCGCATCAAAATATCAATACTGATTGGTATAAAATCATACACTGAAAGAGATATATCTATTAAACAAACAGTCATTTGTTGTATAGATACATATGTTCGATTGAATGGTAGCAGATTTGATGCGTTTATATGGTACCTGGGGCGGGGGTCTACAGAGAAAAGGACCCGGGGTACTTCTAACCCCCAAAAATAACGACCAAAAACAAAAAGGACCTTTATCAACAACACCTATCAGGAGGAATTCTTAATGAACGATATTTTGGATGCACTCAAGTTTGTGAAACCAACATACTTAGTCAAAACAGACAAGGATATATATCGCATACAGGCCAGTACCTGTTCAATCGATACTGATTTGAAAATCATTTGCTTTTACGATAAAGGATCTGTACAGGCTATGTTTCGTGTGGATGATGTAAAAACTTTTTATAAAATCATCTGATGGAGGGAGAGATATGTTGATCAAAATCACAGCAATGCTCATTGTTTTGACAATAGCATTTACAATAACCGGAAAAGCCTATTGTAAATCGCTGAATGATACTCACAAGTTATTATTTAGCATCGGTCATTTTACAAAAGGCGAACAGATATTTCTCTTCATCGTGGCTGCCATTTACTTTTCGACTTTCCTGTCGGTAATTGCAACAGCATTCTACATGATTTTCAAATTCTTGTAGATCCTTAGGAGGTTTAGTGATGGGTGAAAAAGATACTGGAACGCGGACGTTATACATGATGGACTCTAACGGACAAAAATATGAATTGGGCGGACTTCAGGAACAAGACAATAGAATACTTATTCACGGTGACTCTGATGAATATTTGAAAAATGCATCTAGTAGTGGTTCGTTTACCTGTGAAATTAATATTGAAAATCTGAAACACATATTTGGAACATTGGGTGAATTACTTGTCAAAGTAACTCAAAACAATAACTGGCGAAAACTTCACGGTTTGCCAATGAGGAGAAGAAAATGGTTAAGATAATTTGTTTTATTGGAAATTTGATATTACTTTGTATCTGTGCAGCTATGCTTTATCAGTTCATTCGCAATAAAGAACCGAAGTTCTCATGCTTCATGGCTGGATACATGTTGTTGATGGCAATTGTTAACTGTTTACACATATAACAGGTGGTGGTGAAAGATAAATGTTTGTAATATTCGTTGGCGCATTAGCCGTATTTTTGATAATTGGAATGCTTTTGGCTTGGGTAGGAAATAAAGTTCTACTTGCAATCCTTAAAGATAATGCAAAAGCAGAAAAAGAAATTGAAGAAAGGAAAAAGGACGAATGAAGAAAGTCATAGTAACAGTTGTTGCGATAGCAGCAGTTATTGGAGCGGTCTTTACTGTAAAATCCTGTAAGTTGATTAAAACCGGGCAAACCGGAATCGTCTACACATACAGAGATGGAGTCCAGGATCAGACGCTTTCACCGGGATTAAATTTTGTCGGGCCAATGAAAAAAGTAAAACAGTTCTCGACAAGTAATGAAATTCTGGTAATGTCAAAAGACAAGAGAGAGGGTAGCAAAAAAAACGAAGCTTTTAAAGTGGCAACTTCTGATGATGCAAGTATTGCAGTAAGTTTTCAGATGTCATACCGTTACAACCCAGACACGCTTGTTGATACATACAAGAAGTTCAAGGGGATGGACGGTGACGAGATTGTAGAAAGCCGTGTGAAACCGGTTTTGAAATCAAAAATCTCAGAAATTACAACGGATTATTCAATGATGGATATCTATTCTGGAAATCGTTCAAAGCTAAACACAGAGCTGACGAAATACCTCAACAAAGAATTTTCTAAGAAATATGGCATTGAAGTGCTGGATGCATCAATCATTGATGTTCACCCAGACAGTAAGCTTAAGAAAGCGATTGACAATCGTGTGACAGCTTTGCAAGAGAAGCAGCAAGCAGAAGCCGAACAGCAGAAGATTAAGGTACAGACAGAGACTAAAAAGATTAAAGCAGAAGCGGACGCTCAGATTAAGATCACGGAGGCTCAGGCAGAAGCTGAATCAAACAGAGTTATATCTGAATCGTTATCTCAGAACCTTATTGATTTCACGACAGCTAAGGCTCGATTGAAACATGGATGGATCACATCTCAGGGTGTAAGCACAGTTGTGAAAGACGCCGGAAATTAAGAATGTGTCAGTAAAGACGATAAAATCTAGTGTAACGCATGGCACGAAAAATATTATTGCTAACCGTCAGAGGGCGGTTTCGGATAGTGACCGAGAGGAAAGGTTGTGGCAAAACTCAGCAACAAGGGATGGTAGCTCGCTGAAATGCGAGGGACTGAGTTCACGGGTTCGAATCCCGTCTATCCGATGTGGTGAAACTCAACTCAGTATCTTTGCGGAGAACTGGCAGTGAAAGGCTGCAAAAAGAGTTTACCTAGCTTAGTAGGTTGCAAGCATATGAACGACGGTAACTTGCGTAAAATTCCATCGCATGCCGTATTCCCATAATGGTATTGGAGCTGGTTGCTAACCAGTCAGTCGGAAACGACTTGGAGGTTCGAATCCTTCATACGGCGGTTATGCTATCATAGCTCAATGGTAGAGCGATTCACTTTTAATGAATGGTTCCCGGTTCGACTCCGGGCGGTAGCTTTGAAAACATGATTAACTCAGTGTAGAGGGATTTTTCAGTCTTGCTGAGATGCAATGGTAACGAGATAGGTTTGGTTCGGGATACTGGATCGGCTGATTCTTTTTGACAGAAGTGATTCTGTTGGAGAAGATGAACATCGTCAACAATGCCTTGCAGTGTATCATCATAGAGAAGTCAATAGCAGAATCCTTGTGGTCGGCGAATAATAGACGTCTGCTGTGCAGAAATAATCCAGTGATGTGAGTAGTGTGAGAGACTACGGACTAACTGGAAATTCTCAATAAGCTGATTTGCCTTGAATCTGAGAAATCAGAGTATAACACAAGAGGTTCGTTAAAGTAGCAGTATGGCAAGTTCTTAAAGGAAAACAATGAACGATTGATTCATAGTCAATGTTAAAACATAATCTGAAAGAACCGTGAAATTTACGGGTATCAATCCCGTGTGTGCTTTGACAGCGGTAAGAAGCCAAGGGTCGCACCCGAACGCTCAGACTTATCGTCACACTGGCAGAATATGACTTTTACCGTGGTGAATAAGAGGAAACTCTAATCATGTTTTTCTTATTCTTATCATTAAAAGCCGGAAACTTGCAACGTCTTCCGGTAAATGAAGTGTTTTAGTTGCGGTATCACTTCAAAAAGGTATATAGCAATAAAAGATTGTAGTATACTCCCTCAAATATTATTGAATATTGTTTTTTGACAAAAAGAACCGTAACAGAGGTGGCAATATGGGAACACCAATACTCACCATATAACTATTGCCATCTGCTAACGGAACGTAGCTCAGTGGCAGAGCAACTGGCTTATATCCAGCGTGTCGGAGGTTCGACCCCTTCCGTTCCGATTGATGATATGTAGCTCCAATGGCAGAGCGTCCGGCCGTTAACCGGATGGTTGCGGGTTCAAGTCCCGCCATATCAGTTTTAGGAGTGTGATGGAATGAAAGTGTATGTGATTACATCCGGAGAATATTCTGATTATTGCATTAATGCTGTCTCATTAAACAAAGAGACGGCAGAGCGAATATGTGCAACGCTAAATGCTAACCTTGAATATTACGGAGAAATATCAAGAATTGAAGAATATGACACTGACGATATCGTATGTGATTCTGCGGAAGATGTTGTCTTATGTTATACGGCTGAATTCTCATATAAGACGTTGGAATGCCTATATTGGTCAGAACCATTTTATTCATTTCCTAGAAACAAGATTAAAAAGAGACATGGCCGTAATGGTTTTGAAATCCACATAACAGCTACATTTTCCAAAGATGTAACCCAAGACAAAGTACGAAAAATCATGAAAGATAGAGTAGCAAAGTGGAAAGCAGAACGAGAAGGGCTGTAGAAAGGAGAATGAATTATGACATTTAAAGAAGCGTTTGAATTAATGAAACATGGTGCGAAAGTAAAATTACCTGGTTGGAATGGTTATTGGTGCTGGGACAATGATAAGCAGACGATTATGATTCATTGCAGACCAAAGGATTCCAACAAAGGACAGGGAGATGTTCTTGATATCCGTGAAACGCAGAGAGTAGAATATACTTTCATGCACACGCAGAGAGATGATTGGATGATTGCTGATGAAGAAAATTGTGGTATTCTCGGTGGTCAGTCAACATTTGGATTCGGTGATGCTATTCGTTATCTGAAAAGAGGCCTTAAAGTTGCTCGTAAAGGCTGGAATGGTAAAGGAATCTATCTGGAAATGTATTCGCCAGAAGTCAATCTTGAAACTATTGCAGAAGCAGTGCATAACGCATGGTGGGAAGAAAAGAAAAAACAGGGAGTTACAGATCACCCGGATATGATTCCGTATTCTGAACTAAGTGAAGAAGTGAAAGAATACGACAGAGTTACAGCAAGAACAACCATTGAAGCATTCAATTATATGACGCATTCGTTCATATATATCAACACTACTGGATTACAGACAGAAAATCCTTATGCGCATAAAAATAAAGTGCCGTGGACACCGTCTCAGACAGATATGCTTGCAGAAGATTGGATGTTTGTGGAATAGGAGGATTAATTATGATTATTACAGGAATGGATCACTTTCAGAGTGTATGTAAAAAGAAACTTGTTGAATGGTACAACAAGAGCGACAAACCTCACAAGGGACCTAATGATGTTCAAACAATTGGCTTAAGCAATGTATTTATTGTATGGAGTTGCAAGACATTACAGAATTATAAGTGCCTTGCTTCAACCGATATCAGCGGTGATGGTATCTATGCAGAGTACACATATAACGGGGACAAACAGGAGCTGTATGAAGATGTGTACGGAAAGATTACAAACACCTGTCATACAGAGGAATAACATGATCGTTAATGGTTGGTATTACTGCCCGGCCGGTCATAAGACTGGACAGCGGATAGAGAAAAATTCCAATATTGAAAATACGCCGATTTGGTGCAAACACTGTAAAAAAGCGTATTATCCGGTGATTAAGGATGGGAAGATGCGAAATGATGGTAGATGAAACTATAGATGATTCCACTTCCACTGTAATGTTTAAACCAATCTGTGCTCATTGCGGATATGTATTCAAGAAAATTGAATATAACGCAAACAAACCTTATTATGGATGGAAACTTAGCGGAAGTGGATTTACACCACCGTATTGTCCGGGATGCGGAAAGAAAATAGTATCTTTAACAATCCCTATGCCGGATGAATACGGAAATGTAAAATATGAATATGAAGAAAAATGAATGATTTAGAGCCAGAGCCTAAGAGCCAGAGCTGATATTTGTGAGGAATCGCAGGTATTGGCTCTTTTTTTGATTTGCAAGGAGGTGAGCGGATGAATTTTACGGAATACAAGCGAATAGCCAATGCATTGAAGATGCAGCCATCAAATAAATACAGCACATGGGATAATATCATGCAGTTGTGCTTGAATATGTATGAGGATAATCAAGATTATCTCAAATATTGCTTGAAGCTTTCAAAAGCTGTGAAATTATCTGCTCAGAGACTACTCCTGCAGAACAGGGATGTAAGGTTTGAAGACCTCTACTGGCAAGCAGTGAAATTCGAAGCACCACATTTATTTGACAGCTATCTGCTCTATCTTGAGCGAAAGCGATTAGAACAGGATCGTTTTTATTCTCCAAAAAGAAAGCAACTGAATAAGCATGGATTGATTCAATCCCTACAGGACATGGAAGATGATAAATTGGATATTCTTTCAATTTCCATGCCACCTGGTACACAGAAGACTACTCTTGAAAAGTTTTTCTGTTCATGGATAATCGGAAGACACCCGGATGATTTCAGTTTGTTTTTCTCACACAGTGGAGATATTACCAGAATGTTCTATGACGGGGTTATGGATATTACAACGAACTCAGATGAATATTGCTGGCAAGAGATTTTCCCAGACGTGAAATTTCATAGCACAAATGCCAAGAGAGAAACCATAAATTTCAATAAATACAAACCGTTCTCAAATATCCAGTGTACATCTGTTGGAAGTAAGAATGCCGGTAAAGTCCGTGCAAATAGATATCTGTATTGTGATGATTTGATTGGTGGTATCGAAGAAGCACTGAATAAAAATATTCTGGACAAGTTATGGAGAATCTACGGTACCGATGCTAAACAGCGAAAAATGGACGGCTGCAAAGAAATCCATATTGCTACCAGATGGTCCGTACATGATGTAATTGGACGATTGATTGATATCTACGAGGGAAATGATAAGGCTCGATTTATTGCTATTCCAGACATAGATCCTGTTACCGGAGAATCGAATTTCGACTATAAATACAACGGATTCAGTGTTGATTTCTTCCACGATCAGGAACTTACGATGGACGAAATCTCTTATAAGTGCCTGTACAAGAATGAACCTATCGAGCGTGAAGGACTTCTGTATACAGACGAAGAGCTTAGAAGATTCATTACACTTCCGCTTGGAGAGCCAGATGCAATCCTTGGAATATGCGATACGAAGAATACCGGTACAGACTCCATGTTCTTACCGTGCCTGTTGAAGTATGGCAATGACTATTATCTTACGGCTTGTGTCTGTGATGATAATACAGATTACGGCGTTCAATACGAACGGACCTCAGATTTAATAGTAGACAACAAGATGCAACAGTGCCAATTCGAAAGCAATAACGGTGGTGATCGTGTTGCGTTGGAAGTAAGTAAACTTGTAGAAGCAAAAGGTGGTGTGTGCAATATCACATCGAAATATACGGAATCGAACAAGGAAACGAAGATCATAGTAAATGCTGATTGGGTTAAGAAACACGTCCTGTTTAAGGCAAGAACAGAGTATCAGCCAAAGAGTGATTACGGAAAGATGATGGGATTCTTGCTGAGTTATTCAGTTCGTGGAAAGAACCCACATGATGATGTACCGGATGGATTGGCCAGCTTTGCATTATTTGTACAGAATCTAATTGGCGCAACAGTAACAACATATAGCAGAGCAGCACTCGGAATTTAGGAGGATAATTGAAATGAAGCTTACAAGAAAAGATATTGCAAACTATAAATTATTAAAGGTCCTCCTTGAAAGGGACCAGAGAAAACTTGACCGGTATATTGCAAAACAGCCGTCTACGTATTCCGGCAAGGTATACGGATCTAATCCGAATTTCCCTTATGAGGCACGTGGATTTACGGTCGGTGGTTGCACGGATACTGAAATTCATCAAAGGAAAGAATGGGACTTAAAATGCCGTGAAATGGAAGTTAAGATTCAGGATGATATCCGCAGACTGAATGAATTGGAAGTAGCGATTGATACAGTGATTGCGAATGCAAAAGATATTGAAGACAAGATGATTCTAGAATACACGAAAGACGGAATGTCTCAGCAACAGATAGCCATGAAAGTTGGATTAGATAGATCGGTTGTGTCAAAAAGGATAAAAAAATACGTTTCTGCTTAAATTTGCACAAAATGCACATTTTACAGTAGTAAAATTATAATCGAAGAAATTGTAATTCGTTCATTATTAAAAGAAAAAGAGCTTTGCGTGGTACCGTCACGTGAGGTTCTTTTTTTATGCAGAGGTGGAACTAAGTGGAGTTATTTGGAAGAAAACAGATTTTTACAGACGAACTGAATATAGATGCGACAAATATACTTTCTGTACTTAGTGAAGCTTTTACAATCCATGAAATGAACAGGAGCGAAATTCAGTATCTTTTTGAATACGCAAGAGGCAAACAGCCAATTTTGGAAAGAGAAAAGGAAGTCCGGCCAGAAATCAATGAGCGAATCGTTGATAACATGGCATCCGAAATCCTCGAGTTCAAATTGGGATATGAATTCGGTTCGCCAATTACATATGTGCAACGTGCCAGAAAAGATATGAAGAGTGCCGGATTTTTCAAAAGAGCTATCCAGAAGATATTCGGCAGTAAAGAATCACAGATTGAAGATATGCGTATTGCTGCTATTAATGAAATGCTGACAGAAGAGAGCAAATCATCAAAGGATCTGCAATTGGCAAAAGATGTAAAGACTTGCGGTGTCGGATACAGGTTGATATTGCCGAAACGTTTCAAAACTGGAAGTTCGGTATTTGATTTACTGGTTCTAAATCCAATGAATACATTCGTTGTATATAGCAATGATGCCTATAGGGAGCCGGTTCTTGGAGTAACCTATTTTCCGAGAAGTGATGGCTCTATTCTTTTTGGATGCTATGCGAAAAATCAGTATTTTGAAATTGAAAGAGGTGTCTCCTCCGGTTCTTATTATCAGGACTTTAAAGTATTGCCGAATGTTTTAGGGCAAGTCCCGATTATAGAATATATCAATGATTTTGACCGTATGGGGTGCTTTGAAAAGGCAATCCCATTGATGGATGCATTGAATACTACAGATTCGGATAGAGTAAATGACATTGCACAACACGTTCAAAACCTGTTATGGGGTGACAACATTGAAATTGACGATGAGCAGTACAAACAGATGCGCCAGGATGGAATGATTGTTACTAAATCACCGACTGGAAGAACCGCAACATTGAAATATTTAGAGTGTGCGCTTGACCAATCCGGTAATCAGTTATTGGTTGATTATATCAAACAGCAAATTCTTGATATATGTAGTGTTCCAAGCCGTTCGGAGTTGTCCGGCGGTAGTACCGGAAGTGCTACAAATATGTCAACTGGTTGGATGGCAGCAGAAACAGATGCGAAAGCAAAGGAACAGATTTGGACAGCATCTGAAAGAAGAGAAACGGCCGTCATTTTAAGCATTATCAAAAATAGTGATGAAGTTGATGATGATATTTCCAAACTCAGCTTAGCTGATTTAGATATTAAGTTCTCAAGGTCACGTACATACGACTTGGCTACGAAATGTAATTCGCTTGCAACATTAATTCATATTGGAATTGACCCGTTAAGGGCGATTGAGACAGTCGGATTATTCACGGATCCGCAACAGGTAGCACTTGATTCTGCGGAGAGAATTGATAAAGTTCTGTTCCCGAATGATACTCTGGAAGACAAGACGGATGATAAAAATGATGATCCGTACAAAAAGAGACAGCCAGATATAACAGATCAGCCGTCTCAAAAATCAGTTTCAGATTGATAAATTAGCATCTCACCTTATGGTGGGGTGCTTTTTATATACATAGCAGGGAAGCTATTCAAAAACGCAAGAGACAAGACAAGTCTTAAAAACGGAACATTAAGAAAATTAATCGAGAGGGAACTCGTATAAAACGCAGGAGGTAAGAAAATGGCAGACTTAAAAGATTTGCTCGGTGATGCTTATAAAGAAGATATGACTTTTGATGAAGTTAATGCGGCGTTAGCCGAAAAAGACTTGGTTGACAAAAGTCAGTTTGAAGGGTTTGTCCCTAAATCACTTCTGGAAAAAGCAAATTCCGAAGCAGCTGATTACAAGAAAAAGTGGAAAGCAGCAAGTTCCGAACAGGAGCGAAAGGCTATTGAAGAAGCTGAGCAGAAAGCTCAGGCAGAAGAGGAGTTAAAGAGCCTTCGCCGTGAAAACAAAGTTTCGAAGTACGAGAAACAGTATCTTGCACAGAAATACGATCCTAAGGACGCATTCGACATTGCCGAAGCTCTTTACGATGGAGATATGGATACAGTATTCAAAATACAACAGAAACATGATGATGAAGTGCGCAAAAGCATTAAAGCAGAAATCATGAAGGATATGCCAGCACCTCCGTCAGGCAACCAGAAAACAGTAGATTACAGTAAACAAATTGCGGAAGCTCAGGAAAGAGGAGATATGGTCATGGTAGCATCTCTCATTCGTCAGCAGGCAGAAGCTAACGCAAAATAGAAAAGGAGATTTAAAAAATGGCAGACACATTTGCAATGAGTGGAAACACTCCCAATTTTAGCGGTATGCTTTTTAACAAAGGTAATACCAAGACACCATTTTCGACAATGATTGGTGCGCACAGAAAATTTACAAATCACACAGAATTCGTAACAGGACAGGAATATGAGACAGCGGAAGGATCTCAGCCAAATATTTCGGAAGCTGAATCATTGACAGCACCGGATGCATCTGTTCTGAAAAGAGAGCAGAAGACAAATGTTACTCAGATTTTCCAGGAAAGCGTTGGAATTTCTTACGGAAAGATGTCTAACATGGGAACTCTTTCAGGAATTAATGTTGCAGGACAGCAGGCTAATCCAGTTAGTGAAGAAGATTTCCAGATTGCTGCTAAAATGGCTAAAATCGGGCAGGACATTGAGTACACATTCCTTAACGGAAAATATCAGAAGTCAACAGGTGACAATGTTCCGAATAAATCAAGAGGTCTCCTTAATGCAATTAAATCAAATATCGTTGATGCAGATGGAAAGATGCTTTCGTTTATGCTGCTATGCGAAGCTATGAAGTGCATTGATGATTCTAACGGAGATACAACAAACCTTGTAGTAGGGCTTGATTCTACCGGAAGATTACAGCTTAACGCGGATGCAGCAGCTAACGGATTGACAATCGTGAGTGCTGGAAGAGATATCAATGGTATTGCAGTAGATCAGGTACTTACACCGCTTGGAACTGTATATCTTAAGACTCTGAAATATCTTCCAACGGGAACAGTTGCATTGTTTGACCCATCTATCATGGCACCGGTTGAACAGATTGTACCGAAAAAAGGAAACTTCTTCCTTGAAGAACTTGCAAAAGTCGGTGCAGGAACAAAGAAACAGATCTTCGGACAGATTGGTCTTGATCACGGCCCAGAATGGTATTCAGCAAAGATTACTAATCTGAGCATGAGAACACCACACGATGAAGATATGGCAAGACGCTATGTACAGGTAAGCGCCAGCGCGCCGGCTGAGCTTGGAACGCTCACAGTACAGTCAGCAGCCGGAACAGCTGTTGGAGCAACAAAACTGACTGTAACACCTGCACTCACTTCCGGAAATTCTTATAAATATAAAGTGTCCGATGAAGAGACTAAAGTTGAAGCTGGACAGAATGTTCGTGTTTGGAAGTCTTGGGACGGTAAGTCAGATATCGTAGCAGAGAGTGGAAAACATATCATCGTTGCTGAATGCGACAAGAATTATGAGGTTTTAAAGGCCGGAAGTACAACGGTAACTGCAAAAGCCGAAGGTTAAGGAGTAAATGATCGATGGAAGAGCTTATAGATAGTATATTTTCCGATTTAAAAACTGAATTGAATTCAGAGCTGACAGGAGAAAACGATCAAGCTCTTCTGTTGGTTAAGGTGAAAAATGCTGTGGATGATGTTGAATGTGTAAGAAATTATCAAGGTCATCACACAGATGAATTCAAAGAAAAGGATCTGAAAAAAATGAAACCAATAATTAAGCGTCTCGCTTTATATGATTGGAATACCATTGGAGCAGAAGGACATTCGAGCTATTCCGATAGTGGTATTTCAAGAACTTTCGTAAGCAGAGATGATATCTTGAGTCAGGTAATTCCTTTTGCAACAGTGTTATCGGCTCAGTAAGGCGGTGATCCAATTATCTCCCGGCAACTGGGTGAAGTTGTAAGAAGATTGTGCGTGACTATATTGTTGATCTCAACAAAATGGTCGCAGGGATGCGTGCGCAATAAAGGTGGAGGGATAGCGCATTGAGAAACTTAAAGAAAAATGAAACAAAATTATGGTATTCGAATTACGGAAAAGGGAATCCGATACTGGATGAAAACGGTGATGAGACAGGAGATTATGACAGTGGTTATGGTTCTCCTGTTTCTTTTTTCGCTACTTTATCGGCAAGCAAAGGGAATGCCTATGCCGATGTATTTGGAACGAATTTGGACTACACAAGAACGCTATCAACAGTTCAGAAACTTCCTATAACAGAAGAATCTCTTATTTGGAAGTCTGAGCCGGTTCTGAATGCAGATGGTACGGTTGACGAAGAATCAGCTGACTATACTGTGGCCGGTATAGCAGATGGATTAAACGAATTGGTAGTTGCCATGAAAGCGAGGAAGAAAAATGCCTAGGTATAAAGTTAGATTATCCGCTAGAGAATTTCGTGAGTTGGCAGATCAGATACGTGATTATCGAATGGATCTGCAAGAAAAATGTGAGGAATTCACGCGGCGTCTTGCTGAGGAAGGTGTTGCGATTGCAAAAGCAAATATCTTAAGCGAAGAAGCAATCTATACCGGCGAACTGCTTAATAGCATGGATATTGAGCCGGGCGACATTGTATCTAACGGCGCATCGTATTACATTTATACGGCGTGCCCCTGGGCGAAATTCGTTGAATTTGGTACTGGTATTGTTGGATCCGAAAATTCTCATCCAGATACTTCAATTGTTGGATGGAAATATGATACAAACAACCACGGTGAAAAAGGATGGCATTATTTCAAGGATGGCGCATGGCATTGGACACAAGGTATGCCGTCAAGACCATTCATGTACAATACTGCTTCTGAATTGCGAAGCATGAATACTATAGCCGATATAGCAAGGGAGGTGTTTGGAAGTGATTGACGCATCGAATAGAGTTTTGACTAATATAAAAACATATGTGGCAGAAACTTGTAAGAATGTATCTAATTATTCCAGTAAAGCACCGCCAGAATTCCCGGCAGTGTCGGTTGTTCAAATTGATAATCCAGATGCATGTATGGATTTGGAGAATAACGAAAACGCCGTAACTTCTGTAATTGAGATTCAGTGTTATTCCAATAAAAGCAACACGGAAACAAGGGATATCATAAATCAATGTTGTGATGCAATGCGAATGATGGGATATCGCCGTACATACGGTCCGAAGCCTGTCACAAATGCATCAGACACAAGTATCTATCGTACAGTGGCAAGGTTTACAAGACTTGTCTCAGCGGTAGATGAAATAGAGAAATTTGGAACTAAGGGAGCGCAAAGCTCCCTGTTTTAATATGTAATTTTACCGGATGCCATTAGGAGGCATTCGCTGACCGCATTAGTTAAGCGGTAGAAAGGTAGGTATATTATGGCTGACGCAGCAAAGGCACTTAGTACTATTAATACTGTTCTTAAAGCCGGTGATCAAGGTTCTACAGTAGCAAAAATTTGTAAAATAAAATCGTATCCAGACCTCGGAGGAACACCGGAAAAAATTTCCGTGACCGATCTTGAAGACACGGACGAAACATCTGTACCGGGAGTAAGATCTGCTGACGACATGCAGTTCAAAGCGAACTACACAAAGGAAAATTATGCAGCAGTTAAAAAAGTGGCTGGCAAACGGCAGATTTTTCAGCTAGATTTTGGAGCAGACGGAGCAGACGGGCAGTTTTCATGGTCCGGTGTTTTATCAGTGACAGTTAATGGTGCAGAAGCAAATGCAGCGAGAGAAATGACTATGACTATAGTACGTGATTCAGAAATCAAAGACAGTGATGCAGCGACAGCGTTCCCTGGTTAAAAAATAAAACATCCTCCCGAATATTATGGTATAATAAATCTATACTTTAAGAAGGGAGGATGTTGAAATGTCAACACAGGTTACAAACGCAAGTCCTAAAAAAAAATCAACTTGTATTAAATTAAGTATCATTCCATTTATTGCAGCGATTTTAGGAATAATCGCTGGAAATCTTAACAATGACACATTAATACTCATATGTGGAGTATTGTCATTGTGTTCAGGAGCGTGTAATTTTTACGTAGGGAAGTTTAAAAAAGGAATTATTTTTTCTTTGACATGTGGAGGCTTTTTGATTGGTGCAATAATTGATATATTCCACTTAAAGATAACTGGCACATTCAAAGATTCAAATGGGTATCCAGTAATTTATTAAAAAATCAAAGAAATTTTGGAGTCATGCATTTTTGCATGGCTCTTTTTTGTAGGAGGATTTAAAAATGGTAAAAGTAAAAATCAATGGTAAGGCATACAACGTTAAGGAAATGACGTTCAAAGAATATACGAAAATGGAAGAGCAAGGTTTTTCTATCATCGAAGCCTTTAGAAAAAAACAGCTGACGCTTATCGCTATGGGTTTTGTGTGCGCTGTAGTTGACTGCGATCGTGATGAAGCGGAAAATCTTGTGACGCAGCATATTCTCGGCGGTGGAAACATCATTGATATTACAGATGCATTCGGAAAGGCAATTTCTGAATCGGATTTTTTCCAGAAGATGCTGGGAGTAGCTCAGGAGAAGAAAACAAAAGTAGAAAAAGAAACTTCGCCGGAAGAGTAATTATTCCTATCAGTTTTACACAATTTACGTATGATTACTGGCTGCCAATAGCGGCAAGATGCGGAATAAGTTATAGAGAGTTTTGGGATATGACACCCAAAACTCTTTTAATTTATAAGCACCAAAAAGAGTTGGAAGAGGCACGGGAAACCGAGTTGACAGATGTATCTGCATGGATGACTGGTGCTTATATTTCAAAAGCAATTAGCTGCTTCCTTAGTAATGATGAAACATATCCAGAAAAGAATGTGTTTTTTAATGCTGACCAATTCGAACTTACAGATGATGATATCGAAGAAATCATTTCGGAAAACACGCAAATTGCGGCAGCAAATTTTTCAGAATGGGCAAAGGTGGCAAATGAATCCAAAGGTAGGTGAGAGCAATAATGCCAGATGAAATTGACAGACTTGAGATAGCCATTGAAACAGAATCAAATCGAGCAAACAGATCACTTTCAGGAATGGAAAGAAGATTAAATCGAATCGCAGATAGTCTTGAAAAAGTTGTTGCTCTTGCATCCGGCATCGGAGAAATTGGAGAGTTTGATTTAAGTGGGTTTGATAAATTCACAAGTGCTATTGACAATGCAATTAAAAAGAAGAACGACTTAGACAAAAAAGAAATCAAAGTTCGGACGAATCGTTCAGACTTGAAATACACAGAGAAATCATTGGATTCTATCTATAAAAAATACAGCAATGCGGGATTGAATCTTGATGTTTCCGGTATGGATGTATCGGAGCTTGAAAAAGGATTGAAAAACTCAGAAGCTACTGCAGCGAGATTGAAGGATAGATTAAACAAAAAAATTGCAATTGAAGGGACTGATCACCTAGGGAAGACCTTTGAAAGCATAATTTACGATATCCAGAAAGCTACCAATGAAGCGAATGTATATAAAAAAGCAATTGATGGGTTATCAGTAGAGCAGCCATCGTTTACGATTGAAAGAGATGGGAATGTTGTCAGCGAATTAAATCAAGAAAAACTTAGTATGGAATCTCTCGGTGAAAATGCAGAGAAAGTTTCCGATTCTATTGAAGATGTTTCTAATGAAATATCTAACATAGATAAAGGTGGGAATATATCAAAAATTTCTAGTAAATTTGATTATTTGAAAAATAAAGTTGGCGAAATAAAGAGCGGTCTTACAAAGGGCGGATTCGGAAATTATACAAAAAATTTCATGGAAATGTTAAAGTTGCCAGAAACGGGAACTTCAACTCAAGGGGGAAAATTCAATAATATTCCACCTATGAAAGAAAATGGAGATTACGACACAGAAGCCATTCAAGAATACGTTGACTCTTTTGGAAAGGCAAATGCTGCGGCAAATAATTTTTCAGATCAAATAAAAGCCTTAAAAAAGGAACTTGAAGGTTTAAAAGGGCAAGGACTTGGTGAGGGTGACGAAGAATATGATGCAGTAGCGCAGAAACTTGCTGTAGTAACAGAACGGCGGAAAGAATACAACCGTTCAATGAAAGAAAAAGCAAAAAGCATTATAGCAAAAGAAGAAATCTCGAAGTTGCAGATAGCTGGAACTGCGTTAAAAGCACTTATTAAAAATGCCGGGAAATTGGGATTGTCATTTGCAAAATTGTCGATCAGTGGGCTTTCGAAACTTCCGCAGATTGCTAAAGCGTCTGCAAATGCTTTTAAAGTATTAGGATCTGTGATTTCTAAGGCAAAGGACAAGCTCGGATTATTGCAGAAAGATTCCAATAAAGGAATGTCGTGGAAGAAAATGATTGGCTCTTCCATTTTATTTTCCACTGTTTTTGGAGCAATCAGCCAGATAAAAGAAGCGATTAAAGCCGGTTCTGATAATCTGGTTCAATATAGCTCTGCATACAACAAGAGCATATCAGGCATGGTTACTTCTTTGTTATATCTAAAAAATGCGTGGGCCGCTGCTTTCGCACCAATTGTCAATGTAGTTGCACCGTATATATCGAAATTTCTTGATATGCTTGCCGGGGCATTAAATGCAGTTGGACAGTTCATGGGCTCATTGACTGGAAAGTCAAAAGTCGTACAAGCTAAAAAAGCATGGTTTGATTATGGGAAAAGCTTAGAATCAACAGGGAATAGTGCTTCAAAAACAGGAGATAAACTTAAAAAAGCAAAAAAAGATGCTAAGGATTTAACCAATTATACTCTTGGAATAGATGAATTACACGTTATCCAACCAAGTAGTGATTCTGCAAATCAAGATTCTGGATCGGAAAAGTATACAGGCCCGTCCCCATCAGAAATGTTCGAAACATCATCTATTGATAAAAATGTGTCTGATTTTGCAAAGAAAGTAAAGGATGCATGGAAAAAGGCTGACTTTACAGAAATCGGATCAATTCTCGGGACAAAATTAAAAAACTCTTTGGATGGAATTGATTGGAACCCCATACAAGAAACTGCAGAAAAAATCGGAAAATCTTTTGGAACATTCATAAACGGATTCGTTGAAGTTGATGGACTTGGGGAGTCGATTGGAAATACTATCGGCGAAGCTTTCAATACCGGACTGGATTTGGCAAATTCGTTTTTAGATAACACAAAATGGGATGAAGTCGGAAAATTTATTGGTGATGGCGCAAATGGTGCCGTGAACACAGTTAACTGGACTGGAATAGGACATTTTATAGCACAAAAATGGAACGCTATTTTCGCAACAATAGGCGAAGCAGCCAGGACTTTTGATTGGAGTAATTTTGGCAAGAGCTTATCAGATAGTCTGAATCAATTTATTAGTGATTTCAATTGGTCTGAAAATGGAGCTAGGCTTGGAGACCTCGTAAAAGGAGTACTTGATACATTAATACAATTTCTTGAAAACACTAATTGGCAAGAACTTGGAAATGGAATTGCCGATTTTATTGGCTCTATTGATTGGTCTGGAATTTTAACGAGATTGGCCGAAGGAATTGGTGCAGCACTTGGAGGACTCGCAGCGTTGTTGTGGGGTCTGATAGAAGATGCATGGAAAACGGCTGTCAATTGGTGGAAAGATACTGCCTTTGAAGATGGTCATTTCACTATAGAAGGACTCTTTAAAGGAATTGCCGATGCATTAAGCAATGTAGGTGCATGGATAATAAATCATATATTCACACCATTTATTACAGGTTTCAAAGAAGCGTTTGGTATTCATTCCCCGTCAACTATCATGGCTGAACAGGGTGGCTATATTATGGCCGGACTATATAATGGAGTTGTTTCTAATCTCGCAAAAGTACTTAAATTCTTTGGAGAATTAAAAGACCAGATTGTTGACAAATTCTCCGACGTAGGGGAATGGTTTGGTGATAAATTTGGGGCAGCAAGAAAAGCCGTAACTGATAAATTCTCTGACATTGGCACATGGTTTGGCAGAAGAAAAGCTGACATTCAGAATGCGCAGTCAAGCGTGTCAACCTGGTTCAGCACTAAATATCAGAGCGCAAGAGGATATGTGAACTCAGCATTTTCTAATGTTGGCAAATGGTTCGGTGGACGTAAATCTGATATTCAGAACAACATGAAATCTGTATCTGGATGGTTTAAGAGTACATTCCAGACTGCTTACAAAGGCGTAACAGATTCATTCGGAAAGATTGGAAATTTCTTCAAGGGTATTGGAAAGGAAATCAAAAAACCTATCATAGGTGCAATGAAAGCAATCCTCAACGGTGTGAACTGGGTCTATGAAAAGCTTGGTGGCGGAAAGAACCACTTCAATGTTGCACAACTGAACAAGTATGCGAATGGTACAAATGGCGTATCACATGATACGGTAGGTATCGTGAACGATCAAGCCGGTAGCACCTATCGTGAAATGGTACAATTCCCGAACGGAAAGACGATTATTCCAAAGGGACGTAATGTCATGTTACCAATGCCAAAAGGTACGAAAGTTCTTCCGGCAGACCAGACCGCTTCATTAATGAATATGCCACATTTCAAAAAAGGAATCGGAGATTTCTTTGGTGGTGCATGGGCGAAATTCAAAGACTTCACAGGAAATATTGCTGATTATATCAGTGATCCTAAGAAGTTGGTGCAAATGGCAATTGATAAGTTCACGGACTTTTCGAGCTATCTGGAACCGGGATTGTCAATGGCAAAAAATGCGATTAGCGGTACTGTAGGAATTGCTACGAAGTTCATAAAAGACAAACTAAAAGGCTTTGGTGGCAGTGGAAGTGGTGTTAATTACAAACCATCTGCCGGTGTGGAGCAGTGGCGTGCTACTGCAAAGAAAGCACTGGAATTGACAAACCAGTTTACAGAAGCGAATTTGAATCGCTTGCTTATGCAGATGAAGTCAGAATCCGGCGGTAATCCAAATGCAATTAACAATTGGGACATTAATGCAAAGATGGGTATCCCATCCAAAGGCTTGATGCAAGTTATCGACCCAACGTTCAAAGCTTATGCTATGAAAGGGTTCGACAAAAACATCTACGACCCGATGTCCAATATTTTAGCAGCTATCAGATATACGCTTGCTCGATATGGCAGTCTCGAAAGAGGATGGAAAGGTCATGGATACGCAAACGGAGGTTTCCCGAAAGTCGGAGAAATGTTCTATGCAAGAGAGAGTGGCCCTGAGCTTGTTGGAAAGATTGGTAATCGGTCGGCAGTGGTAAACAATCAGCAGATTGTTGATTCTGTAAGTACCGGAGTTTCAAGAGCGAATGATGAAACAAATTCACTTTTGAGAACAATCATTGAATACCAGGAGTTACTTCTTAAGAAAGAAACAAGCGTAAATATGGATGGGAAAAGAATGGATAAGCAGATATCAAAAGCGCGTAGGAATACGGGCTTTTCTTTTTCGCCAACGTAGGAGGTGTAGGAAATGGCAGCAAGGCATATATCCAATTTCATAATGGTAAATGGTAAGCCGTTTCCGGCACCGAAACGCTACCCAAATATGGTAGTGACAACGGCGGTAAATGCTGCCAGAAATGCCAATAACAAAATCGTCGGTCAGAAAATTGGTAGAGACAATTATAAGATTGACAACTTGGAATGGCCATATCTGGATGCAGAAACATGGTCAAGTATGCTAAAAGAATTCAAAAAATATTTTGTGACTGTAAGATTTTGGGATATGGTCGAAAATAACTGGATTACCTTAACCATGTATCCGGGAGATAGAACAGCAGACGTATTCAAATATGACAAAACTGGAAGACCAGTGGCGTACATAAATTGCAAAGTCAACATTATTGATGCGGGGTGGTAGTTAATGTATCAGACATCACAAGAATATAAAGAATCCATGAAACGACCAGTCCGCAATCAGTCCTACATGAAAATTCAGCTTGGATTGATTAACCAGGAGGCTCAGCAGACAGCGGAGCTTTCTGATACCAATAAATATAATGACTTCTCAGATGCAGAATCCATATTCAATCAACACACTTTAAGACGGTACGCAACTTATGAGAGCGATTTCTGGAAAGCAAATGGCATTAGCTTTTTCTTGCCAGAGAAGAAATCAGATTATCGAAAAGACGGGATTACTTCAACGAATTTGTTTGAAGAAAGTTTTCATGTGAAGTTTGTATTCGGTTGCGGAAAATCCGACATCAAAGGACTGACTATTAAATTTGGTAGAAATTATCCTACAAAATTTACGATCGTTACTGATAATGCTACGTCTTTTGAATATGAGAATACAGAAGAGCTTTTCAAGTCCGATGATGTCTTTGAGAATACGGAATCAATCGAATTAGTTATTACGGAAATGAATGTACCGAATACGAGAGTGCGAATTGATTACATTATATTTGGACTCGGCTTGGAATATGACGATGAATGGATATCCGAAGCGAGCAGTAATACAACTCTATCAGCAATCAACGAAGATTTGCCGGAATCCGAATTTAAGGTAACGTTGTGTAATGACAATCAATTATTCAACGTAGACAATCCATCATCTGATATTAATTTCTTAGAAAGTGGTCAAAAAGTTAATGTCATGATGGGATATATGCTGGACGATGGGAATATTGAATGGATAAAAATGCATTCGCTGTATGTATCAGAATGGAGTGCTGATGATTCATCCGCTACCATTACGGCTGTAGACATCTTGAAATATTTGGATGAAAAATATTATAAAGGTATCTACTATGAGGATGGCATATCCCTGTACGATTTGGCCGTATTAGTTCTCACAGATGCCGGATTAAACGAAGACGAATATTATATTGATTCATACATGAAAAAGGTATATGTTCATAACCCACTGCCAAATGTGACACACAAAGAAGCGTTGCAGATTATAGCAAATGCCGGTCGCTGCATTATGGATTATGACAGAAATGGAAAGATAAGGATTCGTGTAGCGTTCAAGCCAACATACGATACGACATCAAACGGAGAAACGTATTATTCCAATACGACTATGATTGATACTTTGGATTCGAAAGAACAGTATGCTACCTACGAAAAGAATTTCTGGAAAGCAGATGGTCAAAAACTTTTCGTACCGGCAAATCAACAACAGACAACAGGATATATAAGTGCTTCAATATCAGATGAAAACGGGAGGTTCGATGTAAATCCTATGCTTACAAGGACGCTAGAAGCAAAATACAAAGCATATGGGATCATGATTAATTTCTCTGGGAATCTTCCAAAGAAAATAGTAATCCGTACATATGCGGATGATGTGTTAAACAATACATTAACTATCACATCCGGAATCGAACAGGCTACAGAAATTAACTATGATTTTCCGGAATATGATCGCTTGGAAATTGAATTCCCTGAAACCGAACCAAATAGCAGAATCCATATTGATTATTTATCGCTCGGTGCTGAAACAAGTTATTCGTTGGAATACGATGATCTATATTCCACCCCTGTTGGAACTCAGCTTGAAAAAATCAAGAATGTAAAGGTTTCACGATCACTATATTCAAAATCTGCGACAAAGGAAGACTTGACATCTGAGACTATCACTTATTCCGGCGAGAACCAGATATATTATCTGAATGACCCGTGTTATGGATATTCCGTAGCTATAAGCAATGCGAAAAGTGGCCAGAGCGCAAAGATAGTATCGTCCGGTGCTTATTATGTTGAAGTTGCTTTTTCTGGTGCAAAAACGGGGGAAAATATAGAGGTGGCCATAACAGGATATAAGTATAATGTGGCTACGTCTTATTACAGTCAACCAGTTCACAACCGTGGAACAGAAAAAGAGTGGAAGAATCCGCTAATATCTTTTGATGATCACTGCCAAGAGGTCGCTAAGTGGCTTGCTGATTATTTTGCGTCAGGCATTGAATATGAGCTTGATTACCGCGGTGAACCAGCTATTGATTGTGGTGATGTTATCGGGCAAGAAAACAAATACGACCCCGACTTAAAAACGATAGTAGAACAATCGCAGATTACATTCAAATCTGGGGTGCTTGGTGGTGGATTAAGAACTAGGAGGAAAGAGTATGTGGCAAGAGCCAAAAACCGATTGGTCGGCTGATGATTACATAAATGTCGCTGATTACAATCGTATTATCGGGAACATTGCTTATCTGCATGATTTACAGCAGGAGTTATATAAACCTGTTCCATATACGGAATTAGCAGAAAAGACGGTAAGTGATTATCCGTATGCATGGGAATTTAATGCCATCGAAAGTTTTTTGAATGCATTAAGCGATAATACATTTCCTTTTGCGAATTATGAACGTGGGTACTGGATAGACAATGGGCCCACGCCAACGTATGATGATTTGAATCGAATAGAAAGTGCTTGTCTCGCTTTCTATAAAGGATATAACCGGCAGAAACTTACACAGCAGAAATTACCTATCACTTTTGGGGTAAATCAATCTGTTATAAAATGTTAGGAGGAAAACAACATGGCATACACACCGTTATCCACTGATTTTAAAGACCAAATACTTTCTGATATTAATACTCAGAGAAAGTATAAACAGACTGTAAATGAAGACGGTACAGTGTCTCTACAGGATATGACGGCATACGATCAGCAAGGTAGTTCATATTCCGCAAAGGACATTAATGAGGAACGAAAAGCAATAAATGATATCTACGCAAACAAAGTAGTTAGTCTGGATGAGGCAAGTCTTGTTACAGAACCAGGATTCTTCTGTGATGCACTGGTAATCAATGAAATAAATAAGAGTTTGTCTAATAAATATAGATATACATTCTCGACATATCTGGATAACGAAAAAAGCACAAAAACATCGCTGACACTTAATAGAATCAAGGCGACAGGGCATGGCAGAAAATGTATCCTAATGTGCTGG